>Ga0315294_10007478_pt1 | contig 11978 bp, 10 predicted proteins | sample YL17G13_40_MG_FD_203626 | JGI IMG/M metagenome (GOLD analysis project Ga0315294, IMG submission 203626) | Sediment microbial communities from Yellowstone Lake, YNP, Wyoming, USA - YL17G13_40 | ecosystem: Environmental > Aquatic > Freshwater > Lake > Sediment | place: USA: Wyoming | collected...
AGCCCAACTATGTTTCCGGAACCGACTTCGTACCCCAGCTCCCGTAACCAGCGCAGGGCCTGCAGTCGTTCGCCCAACTCGCGGCCGGGCCGGAGCCCTCGGAAGAGAGTCGGCGAATGGGTCTCATTTTTCAAGAGGTAGCGGTCCGCGCCCGCTTTCTTCCAGGCTAGATAATCAGCGTATGGGCGCTCACCCACAGAGAGGGTAATGGCCAGATTCGTATCTTCTTTAATTGCCCGAATTAGATCAATGACTCGTTCCCGGGTGAACCAGGGGTCTTCTCCGGATTGCAAGACGACCGTTCCCAACCCCTGGGGTCTGGCATTTTTGGCAGCGGCGACGATTTCTACTAAGGCCATCCGGTAGCGGACAAGCGCATGGTTATCCCGGCGAAGGCCGCAATACAGGCAATTCTGGGCGCAGCAATTGGAAAACTCTACGATCCCCCGGAGATGGACCTCATCGCCCACACAATCCTTACGAACCTGGTCCGCTGCTCCAAAGAGGACCTCTTCCTCTTCCCTTTCGGCGGTGGAAAGCAGAAACAGGATATCCTCAGGGGACAGTTTCTGCCCTTCTTTGGCGGACCGAACCTTTTGCCAGTATTCTTCACGAACCATGAGATCACCTGCATAGCGCGTGGCGCAAAGCGCATAGCGTCAAGAGCTCAATAAATGCAAAAATCAATGTCCATTTAGGGCCGAAACAAGAATATCATCTGGGAGATTTGCGCCATGCTCTAGGCGCTACCCGCTTTACTCCAGGCTCTTTGCGCTTTGCCTTTTTAGAAGTAAAGATCTCTTACGCCATCCTCGATTTTCTGCAAACGCCTTTCTGTCTCTTCCCGCAAAGGCCCGGCGGGAACTTCCTCCATACGTTGGTGCAGGCTTTGTTCTCCTGCCCGGCGGGTTTCTGCCGGAGCATAGTCTAGGAGGTATTCTTTGAATGTGAGAATGGCGTTGGGGGCGCACAGTCCCTGGATGTCTCCCGGCTTAGCCGCGTTCATGAATTCTTTCCCCGTTCTCCCCCGGCGATAACAGGCCGTACAGAAGCTTGGGAGATAACCCAGCTCGCAAATGGAACGGATCACCTCGTCCGGCGGGCGGTGATCGGCCACATGGAATTGCTCGCTTTGCCCGATCCCCTGATTTTCTCCGTTTCTGCCATAGGCCCCAGGGGAGGTTCTAGAACCGGCGCTGGTTTGGGAAATCCCCAGGCTGAAAGCCTCCGTACGCATTTCCACGCTTTCGCGGGTAGAAATAATCATACCGGTGTAGGGAACTGCCAGCCGCAAGATAGCCACTAATTTTTTGAACGAAAGATCGGATACCGGGTGGAGAAGTCTAAAGTCCACGCCCGCCGCCGGGCGCCACCGGGGGACAGAGATGGTATGCGGCCCCACACCAAAGGTCTTCTCCAGATGACGCGCATGGTACAGAAGGCTCATGACTTCAAACCTGTAATCATAGAGGCCGAAAAGCACTCCCAGGCCCACATCATCGATGCCCGCCTCCTGGGCTCGGTCGTGAGCGAAAAGCTGTCGTTCGTAATCCCGTTTGGGCCCCTCGTGAAGAGCCTCATAGGTCGCGCGATGGTATGTCTCCTGGAAAAGCTGGTAGGTTCCGATCTTGGCAGCTTTTAGTCGACGGTAATCATCTACGGTGGTGGCCGCGATGTTCACGTTTACGCGCCGGATTTCTCCGTTTCCATTCTTTGTGGCGTAAACGGTGGCGATGGCCTTTTCCACGAAAGCGATATCTGAAAGGGGCGACTCCCCACATTCCAGCAAAAGGCGCTTGTGGCCCAGGTTCTCCAGCTCTATAACCTGTTCACGGATTTCCTCCAGGGCCAGGCGCTTTCTGGAAATGAACGGGTTTCCTCTGCGGAACCCGCAATACTGGCAGTTGTTCACGCAGTAATTGCTGAGGTAAAGGGGAGCGAACAGAACCAGACGTTTCCCGTAGATTTTCAGTTTAACCCTCCTCGCCGCCTGCAATATCTCTTCGATCAGGTCGGGGTTTTCCGTCTGGAGCAGGGCCGCTGCCTCTTCGGGTTCGATTCCCCTGGCCTCTTTGGCCCTGGCCACAACCTCCAAGGCCTCTTCCTTGGACTTCCCCCCTCCGGCCTCCAACTGTCTATGGATCAGTTCTTCATCGATGACTTTTATTTTTTCAGACATGTTTCACCCCATTTTTTTGCTGGCCTATGTCCAAACCATCTTATCCTCGAATCAGGGAGGAACATATGTAGACGCCCTTGAGCATCCCCAGTTTCCCCGTTAAAGAGCCCAGTTCATCCGTCGTCCCATCCACGATCAGAGAAATGACCGAGACCGCTCTTTCTTTGTATGGCAGTCCCATCCTGCCGGCAATGATTTTCCCATGCTCACTCAAAATCTGATTGACACGGGGAGCCATCGCTTTCCGGTCCTCGATGACGATTCCCACGACTCCCAACCTTCTCTCCATAAGGTATCCTCCGTAAAAAAAGACCCAGGACCTTTGAGGGGCCTGGGTCTTCAATGGGGATCCGCCAAAGGGAATCAAAAATTCCTTTGGCTGCGCCAAAAACCCTCCCCCTAAGAGGTCAGCCAGCGCCTCCCCCGCAGGGCTTATAAAAAACCGTGAGCCGTAAGTTGTGGGTTGTGAGTTTTTAGTTTTGTTTCTACTCCCCACTCACAACTCACCACTCACAACTCATTTCTTACAATGGGAGCAGCACGCGGAAAGTGCTTCCCTGGTGGAGTCTGCTTTCTACCTCAATGTGTCCGTTATGGCCCTCGACAATTTTTTTGGCGATCGAAAGTCCCAGTCCCGTCCCGGTGATCGCCCGCGTCTCTTTGCTCTTTACGCGGTAAAATTCGTCGAAAAGATGGGCGACGTCTTTTTTGGGAATTCCAATCCCGGTGTCTTGAACCTCTACTCGGACAAAAGCATCGTCCGCTCCCGCCCGCAAGAATACCCTTCCGCCATGGTGGTTATACTTGATGGCGTTGTCCAAAAGGTTGGTGAAGACCCGGGTGACATCCTCGCGGTTGGCCTGAACCAAAGGAAGGTCATCGGGCACCGCCATTTCAATCGTCACCTTTTTTTCCAACGCCTCCCCTTTCATCAGTTCAGCAATCTCTTTCAGGAGGATGCCCAATGGTAACTTTTCCTTTTCCTTCGCCAGGCGCCCAGCCTGCATGCGGGAGATCGCCAGAAGGTCATTAATGAGGGCCAGAAGACCGCGAGTCCGCTCCCGCGAGCGCTCCAGAATCCTGTGCATCTTCTGGGGATCGTCCCCTCCCACCCCCTCCAGGATTACATCCAGGTACCCTTCGATGGCTGCTAAAGGCGCTCGCAACTCATGGGCCACCATGGAAACGAACGTGGATTTGGCTTTGTCCAATTCTTTCAATTCGGTAATGTCCCGCAGAACCGTCACCACTCCGATCGTTTGGTTCTTCTCATCTTTGACCGGGGCGCAGTTGGCCATGAGCGCTGGATCATTGGGCATCCGGGCGACGAGTTCTTTGGAAGCCATCTCCTGGCCCTCTTTCAGGTTCATCGCCGCTTCCACCAGGGAAAGCAACTCGGGATCATTGGTCATATGGGCGATGGGTTCACCCACCTGGATGGGTCGTTTGACCCCCAGCAGTCGCCGGCCGGCCGGGTTGCAGAAAACCACCTGTTCATCCCGGTTGGTGACCAGAAGCCCGTCGCCCATGCAGTGGATGATCGTCTGCGTTCGGCTTTTTTCATTGGCCAGCTCCAGAAGATTCCTTTCCCTCTCTTCCCGCAATTTCTTGGCTTCCAGCAAAAGGGAGCGTCTTTCCAGGCCGCGGGTTACCCGCGTCCGCGGGGTGAAGTCCATCCCCGTATCGCGCGCAATGGAAGTGAGCATAAGAATGGGGATGGCGGTATATTGCGGATGGCCTTTGATCTGCTGACTGAGCGCCATTCCGGAGTCCAACCGCTCCATCATCAGGTCCATAATGATAAGGTCGGGCTTTTGCTTTTCCACCATCTTCCACCCTTCCTTCGCATTGAAGGCCGAGAGGATCTGGTAACCCTGACCTTCTAAAGAGAGCTTGCTAATCTCGATGAAATCCAGATCATCATCCACGACCAGGATTTTCGCCTTGGGTTTCATGATTCCGCCGCTCCCTCCCCCCTGAATCCAGAAAGCTCGTGGCTTCCTCTATCCTCCAATGACCTCCCCCCCTGACTTGACCGGGTTGACCACCGGGAGCTTCACCACAAACGTCGTCCCTTCCCTCTGTTTGCTCTCTACATCGATGGAGCCCCGGTGCATCTTGACAATTCCCTAAGCAATCGCCAGGCCCAATCCGGTTCCCTGGCCGATCTTCTTGGTGGTAAAAAAGGGCATGAATATTTTATTCAGATTTTCCTCCAGCTGATCGATCAGGTAGGGGAGGCACATTTCATTCTCCGCCAGCCCCCAATAGACCGCGCTGGCTTTTTCCTGACAGGAGCCGTAACCGCAGGCCCCGCAATTCAACTCATCTTCGGGCTGGATTTTATTCGTTCTCCGCAGGATCTCCCGGACGATTTCTTTGCTCGGCGTGGGCAGTCTATGGTCTTCGGGGGTGAAAGCCCGGCTCAGTTTCAACTTTCCGTATTTCTTGATGTCGGCGGCATGGCGGGTCTCCCGCTCCTGGGCCAGTCTTTCCTGGACGTAATTGGCCACCAACTCCTTGCGGCTGAAAACCGAGAGCTCCTTGGGAAAAGCCGGACCATTAATGCATCCTTCGCAGAAGAGCAGATCCAGGAATCTGGCCTCGATCGCACCCTCCAGAACCTCGTTGAGAATCTGGGTGCAGGCTTCTTTCCCTTCGGTGACCAGGATCTGATTGCGGCAGATATCCTCCTTCATGGCCGCGCTGCGCAGCAACCCCCCGGGGACGGGAAATATGCGCCCCAACCTGGGAATCGGGCCATCGGGCTCACTTTCCGGCAGTCTCTCCAACTCAATACCGGCCTCACGAAGCATGGTCTCCAGTTCCACGAAGGTGAGTACGGCATCTACATCCCCCGCAACCTGCGGATCATCGATCTCCGCTTTTTTGGCGATACAGGGCCCGATAAAGACGACCTTGGCCCCCGGGCTGTAGGACCGCTTGATCACCCTTCCCATGGCCACCATCGGGGAGACGATCGGGGTTAAATTCGCCACCAGGGAAGGAAAGTATTTTTTGATGTAAAGAACCAACGCCGGACAGGGGGAAGAGATGTAGAGTCTACCGCCGTTCTTCCGGGCCCAGCGGGCGTGGGCGTGGGCCACCAGGTCCGCCCCGAAGGCAACTTCCATGACCTCGGTAAATCCAAGGGCTTTCACTGCCGAGATGACCTGTCCGGGTTTCACCTGAGGGAAGGCCGCGGGGAAAGAAGGAGCCAGGCAGGCGATGACTTTCTCGCTATTCCAATAAAGCTCCTTCACCGCAGAAGTGGAATCGCGTACGGCCTTTGCTTCCTGGCGGCATACCTTGATGCAGGAACCGCAGGCAATGCACCGGTCTTTGACCACCTTGGCCTGTCCCTCTTCGACTTTAATGGCTTTGGCCGGGCAGGTGCGGACACAAGTATAGCATCGCCGGCATTTTTCTTTTATGGTGGAGACAACGGGCATAACCTATTTTTCCCCTATCCCTCTTTCTCCTTGTACTTTCCCCATTTCGTGTATTTCGTATGCAACAAATGGTGTGATTTCTCTCCCAGGGGCTCCTTCAGGAACTCCTGGTAGATTTTGGTAATCGACGGGTTTTCATGGGATTTGCGGTATTTTTATCCTCCTGGTAAAGAGCCGCCGCCCGAAGCCGGCGTGTTTCATTGTTCACCGGGATGGGCTGTCCGCCCCCGGCGACACAGCCGCCGGGGCGTCCTGGGCCACGACGATCTTGGCCGGGTCATGGATGGCCTTCCAAACGTCCTGGGTGTAATCCTTCTCGGTCAGAGCCCCAACGGGGCAGACGTTGATACACTGGCCGCAAAGGGCGCATGCTGCCTCTCCCAGTTCATCCCCGAAGGCCGGCCCGATGTAGGTATCGAACCCGCGTTCCTGCGCACACAGCGCCCCGACCTGCTGAATCTCCTGGCAGACCGTCACGCACCGCCGGCACAGAACGAACTTCGCGAATCCCCATTTCTTCAGCCAGCCGCTGAAGCTCACACTTCAGGTTCCGTGCGCAAGTCAGGCATTCTTGCGGATGGGCGGAAAGGAGTAATTCGACTGTGAATTTGCGGGCTTCTTGGACTTTCTTCGAGTTTGTGCGGACCACCAAGTCATCCGTTGCCGGGAAGACGCACGATGCCTGGAGATTTTTATTCCCTTCAATCTCCACCAGACAAACCCGGCAGGCTCCGATGGCCTGTACTTCCGGGAGATAGCAAAGGGTGGGGATGCGCAGGTTGGCGGACTTCGCTGCTTCCAGGATGGTTGTCCCCGGGGGAACTTCAACTTTCTTGCCATCGATGGTTAAACTTACCTTAGACATTTCAATCTCCTTCTAATCGCGAGTACTGGAAAAATCTAACCCTAGAGGGCACAGCGAAATACGAAAAAATGGAAGAATGAAATAACGGAAGAATGGAAGAATGGGGAATAGCAGCTACATTTATTTTCCCCAATGTTCCAATATTCCATCATTCCAATATTCCAATGTTTGATGAAATCGTAAAAATTCGTCATTCCCGCGTAGACGGGAATCCAGACCATACGAAACCCTTGAAAGGACTGGATTCTCTTTTTCACGAGAATGACGGAAAAACGAATTTACGGACTTTTTACGACTTCATCAGAGTTGGCGTGTTGCGAAAAAAAAGAGGATTAGAGAAGGGAAGATCTAAATCTATTCTATAGGCTTCTCCGAGCCATCTTCGTCTTGATGATCGCCATGGCAGAGTGTAATTCTTGGCTGCCAAAGAGATAACAGGCTCCCGCGTATACCACAATTCCGGCCAGAATGGCTCCGAGCAAAAGCCAAATCTTTTCTGCACTGACTCCGGTTTTTTGCCATGGGCCCCCAGAGCATATTGCCAGGATCACAATACCCATCAAAAAAGAGGCTCCCAGGTTCTTCAAGAAGGAACGGGCAATGTTCGAGGCTCCGATCTTTCCTAATTTCCTTCTTAAGAGAATCACGAGCAAAGCAAAATTCAACCCGGCAGCCAAAGAGGTCGCTAAGGCCAACCCGCCGTGACGCAGGGGAGTCATCAAAACGGCACCCAAACCGGCGTTGGCCAGGAGGGCAATAAAAGCGACTTTAACCGGAGTCTTTGTATCCTGCAGCGAGTAGAAAGCCGGAACGATGATGCGCACTCCGGCGAAGGCGGCCAAGCCCAAAGCATAGTAGAGCAGCGCCTGGGCCGTCATCTCCGTAGAATGCGCGGTGAAAGCCCCCCGTTGGAATAATAAATTTAAGATGGGCAAGCGAAGGACGATAAGTCCGACCATGGCGGGTAAGGTAACGAAAAAGACAAAGCGCAGGGCAAAGGAAATCGTCTCCTTCAACTTCTGCAAATCATTCTTGGCTGAGTACTCGGAGAGGGTGGGTAGAACGGCGGTGGCGATGGCAATAGCAAAAATCCCCATGGGAAATTCCATGAGCCGGTCGGCATAATAGAGGTAGGAAACGCTCCCCCTAGGAAGATAAGAAGCCAGGAAAGTGCTCACCAGCACATTGATCTGGGCCACCGCCAGGCCTAGGACTGAGGGGGCCATCAAAATTCCGATTCGTTTGACCCCCGGATGGGACGGGTTGAATAGGAATCGCAGGGTGATCCCCTTTCTCCAGATGAAAGGAATCTGGAAGAAAAGCTGGGCAATTCCGCCCAGGACCACTCCAATCGCCAAAGCTAAAATGGGCTCCTTTAATAGCCCATAAAAGAGAAGTGCGCAGGCGATAATCGCAATGTTTAGGAGTACGGGGGATAATGCTGGAGCGGCGAAGTGCTTCCAGGAATTCAGAACCCCCATGGCCAGGGCGACTAAACCGATAAAGAAGATATAGGGAAACATGACTCGGTTGAGCAATACCGTGAGCCTGAATATTTCTGGCTCCTTAGAGAACCCATAGGCCATGACCTTGACAATCCAGGGGGAGAAAAGAACGCCCAGCCCGGTCACGATGATCAACAAAAAGGCTAGAAGGGTAAAAGACGCATTTACTAGCTCGTCCCCTTCTTCTTTCGTCCGTTGGCTGATATATTCAGAATAGACCGGGATAAAGGAAGCCGTAAGCGATCCTTCCCCAACGAGCCGCCGGAGGAGGTTGGGAATCCGGAAGGCCACGAAAAAGGCATCGGTGGCCATTCCAGCCCCAAAAAATTGGGCCACCACCATGTCGCGGATGAAGCCGAAGATCCGGGAGAGTAGCGTGGCTCCCCCCACGACGGTCGCTGCCTTGGCAATGTTTCTATGCTCTTCCATTAAAATTCAGTTCGGACGCAGATTTTCGCAGAAAAACGTAGATAATGGTACATATTGAAAATCGCAAAATACAAAATTCCCTTTAATTATTTTACTTTTCCTTTTCAAATATTTTCCTTTGAGAGAAATTTTTTATTAAAAAATCCCGTCAATCTGCGTTCATCTGCGTCCAAATAATTATCCAATCCTAAAAAAAACTTGACATTCGCGCCGTTCTATTTTCTAATAAAAGCAAATCGCTTTGCAAGGAGGCAATTTGGCCACCCATGTTTCCGCCCAGAAAAGGGCCCGTCAGAGTGAAGAAAGGCGGCAGCGCAATGCTGCCCTGAAATCTCTTTTAAAAACCTCTGCCAAGAAGGTACTTCTCGCGGTCGAAGAAAAGAACGTTGAAGAGGCCCGCGAAGCTCTAGCCCGCGCCATTCCGATCATCCAGAAAATTGCTTCCAAAAAGGTGATCCATAAAAAGACGGCCGCTCGCAAGATTTCCCGCTTAGCCAAAAAAGTGAATACCCTCACCTCCCCCGCGTAAATTCGGCCCGGGACCGCTCTGGAAATCAAATGGTAGGGAGAAGTCATTTACCCTCTGGCCTGCGCACCCGATTGCCCGCAAGAAGGTGCAGAGTCCAGAGGTATTTTCCCAGCAGAAGACCTTTGTCCGAACGGCTGGATTTGAGTTCCTGATCCGTTTTCAAGGTCGGTGGCCAGAGTTGCTGTAGCACAGAAATCGGAAACTTTTCCGCCTGTTCCCAAAAGTCATTTGCCCTTCGCGGCAAAATCCGTAAGCGGGCCTCTATTTCCTTCCTGGAGCTGCCCCCCGCCAAGAGCTCCTGGGCTCTTCGCAGCAAACGGAGCTGGCGGACGATCAATGAAAAAAGGAAAAGGGGGGGTTCTCCCTGCTGCAAATTTTTCCGCAGGAGATGCAACATATCCCCAAGATTCAAATGCCCAACGGCCAGGGGTAGCTCGAAAGGATTCTCGATCCGGATGTCTCCCGTGAGAGCAAGGACATCTTCTTCCCCCCTCAATCGATTCCCGTCGGGCCTCAAGGCTAATTTCTGGAGCTCCGGTTTGAGCTCCTTCGTGTCGGTTCCAACGCGTTCCACCAGAACGGATACCGCTTCGGGGGAGAGCCGATAGCCCAGTTGCTCTGCTTGCGAATAAATCCAGCGGATCAGATCCTTTTCATATAGGGGATAGAAGGCGACGGCGGCCCCCTTTTTTTCCAGAGCTTGGAAAAATTTGGTCCGCAGATCGACTTTTTCTCCGACGAAGACCAGGCAAGTCAAAGGGTTGGGGTTTGAAAAATATCCGGTGTAGGGAGATGACTCTTTGCGCGAGATGGAATCGGCCTGATGGATCACGATCAAAGTTCGAGGAGAACGAACGGGGAAGACTTGCAGGCTATCCAGAATGGTTTCCTCGGGATCTTCCTTGGCGTGGAATATTTTTAAATTAAAGTCCCGGGTCGGCGGCGCAATCGCCTTTTCCTCCACCCGATCCAGAGCCTCATCGATGAGGCCTCTTTCGGTCCCGTAAAAGTAATAAAGGGGCAGCAAATTCCCCCTTTCCAGGTGGTGGAAAAAATCTTGGGCTTTCATTTCCAGTAAATCGGTATCTTGATTCGCGGACACCCCTGGGCTAAAAGTCTTCCAGGAGCAACTCATAGAGCCTTTTGGCCAAGAGATCGGAAGCCTGACGGATGGCCTCCTTCTTGTTGGCTTCCGTAACGGCCGGGTCGGAGGCCACCGGGTAGTTCCTCCATTCATTCATCTCTCCTCTCCAGAGGACCTGGCCATCTTGTTGCCGTTTGAAGGTGGCCTCGATCGTTAACGTTGCCCGGTATTCGGTGGCCGCCTGGGTTCCCAGAGTGACTGCGGCGGGAGAGATGAAAAAGGATTTTACGGTTCCGCTCAAAACGGCATCGGCCTCACTTTGCGAGGTCAGGGATAGCTGTCTGGCAGAGACAAACCGATCGACGAGCGCCCCGGTAAGGTCGCTTTCGATCCCTGTCTGCAACGTCAGGTTCCCGAAGATCGGAATGGCCACGGAGCGGACTCCCGCAGGAAGTCTGGCGCCGCTGCCCGTGAAATGGTATCCGCAGCCCGTAAAAAGAAGGGCCGCAAGGAAAAAGAAGCTCCATGCCCTTTGCAGAATCATTCCCTTCAATCCAAAACGATCATGACCTTGCATTCTTCCAGAAAGGTTCCTTTGCGGGCGAATGGGGTAATCCGTTTGGCATCTTCAGCACTCAGAATAATCTCGGAGGGGTTGTTGGGGTTCACCTTCAACCCCTTTATGGTCAACGGGCTTTTCCCCACGCGGGGATTTGTCTGGGCCGCGGTTAGATCTCGGGCGTAGAGGGCTACACCATTTTGGCCGGCCTTCTCCTGAGGAACGTACTGCCCCTGGTACATCTCCTGACCGTTCTCGTCCAAGACCCTGGGGATGAGCACAGCCCGCATACTGAGCCCCCGGGTATCGATCACCAACCCGGTAAATCTGGGTAAGTCCGCCGCTGCGGGCACTGGTTTGGCTTCCAGGACCGGCTTTTCTGCGATGCGGGCTTTCGGTTGTTCGGGGAAAGGTTCCGCCTTCTTTTCTGGGGGGAGCGGGGGTGGCTGGGGAGCCGGCCTTTCAGCCACCGGGGCTTTGGAATACTTCAACTCCTTCGCCTCCTTCGCCTGACTGAGCATTAAAGTCAAGAAATCCCCGGTCAGATTCATGGCCACAGTTACTTCAATGGCCCCATCCGAAAGATATTTCCTCTGATCCTTCAGTTCTGCTGAACCCTGGATAAAACCTTCGGCACTCAGCCGGATCTGATCGCTCTTGACCATGTAATTTTCCACAGTGGTTACCGAATCGACCCGCACCCCTTTGAGAACCTCCACAAGATTGCGCCGGGCATCGGACACGGCCGCCCGCTCGGCCATTAGCCGCGCCTGAGCAATATTCTTAGCCTCCTTGGGAGGAGCCCCGCTCCCTTTTGCCAGAATCACTCCCTGGGACCAGTTAATTTCACCGTTCCCAACCGGCTCGACAACCTCCATCGGGTTGGCCCATACCATTCCTGGCCAAAGGCTTGCCCATATTAGAAATAGGTATATCATCTCTCGTCTCATGGCTCCCTCCTTTGGAAGGCCCCAGCTTCTGGAGTATCCAGCCAAGGTTCGTAATTGATCTCCCCCACAAACAGCGATCCCTTCGGGGGGCTCGACCCCCACCAATTCTCTCGGGCATCCATATAAATCGAGGAGAAGCTTTGTACCGCAAAGGGGTTATCGATGAAATTATTCCGGTTCATCTTCGGCCGGGCATTTCCCGAAGCCACCACTGCCCCGGTTCCCAAATTTTTGGCGAAGGTGCTGAAAAAAATTCTGGGTTCCGCTTCGTTGGCCACCTTCACGCCCGTTTGGGAATGGTTGGCAATCCAGCAGTGATCGATCTCGGGGGCCCCGTAGGCGATATCCAAACCGGTCTCGGCGTATTCTAAAATACAGAAACGGAAGAAGCTCGCCAGCTTCGAAGATTGGGCAAACCTCACTGCG
>Ga0315294_10007482_pt1 | contig 11975 bp, 17 predicted proteins | sample YL17G13_40_MG_FD_203626 | JGI IMG/M metagenome (GOLD analysis project Ga0315294, IMG submission 203626) | Sediment microbial communities from Yellowstone Lake, YNP, Wyoming, USA - YL17G13_40 | ecosystem: Environmental > Aquatic > Freshwater > Lake > Sediment | place: USA: Wyoming | collected...
GACGAGATTTTGCGGTTTTCCGTGCGCAGGTGATACAGCCCTTCGTCATAGAAACTGCTTGCCGCGGGATCGAGGGCGATGACGACATCTTTGCCGGGCGAATATCCGGCTCTCTCAACCGCCCGTAGTATGAGTTCTAAAGCCTCCTCATTCCTTTCGAGCGCGGGCGCAAAGCCGCCTTCGTCTCCTACTGCCGTCGCATGCCCGGCCTTCTTGAGAATCGCCTTGAGCTCCTGATAAACCTCGCTGCCCCAACGTAGCGCTTCGCGGAAGCTGGGCGCTCCGACGGGAGCGATCATGAACTCCTGGAAATCCGTCGCCTGCCAGTTGGAATGCACCCCGCCGTTGAGGATGTTGAACATCGGCACAGGAAGAATCCTCGCTTCACTGCCTCCAAGGTGCCTGAAGAGCGGCTCGCCTTTCAACTGTGCCGCCGCCCGGGCAACGGCCATGCTTACGCCAAGAATGGCGTTTGCCCCCAGATTGCTCTTATTTTCTGTCCCGTCGAGTTTGAGCATCGCGTCATCGACGGCCGCCTGGTCTATGACATCCAGCCCGACAACGGCCCCGCAGATTCTTTCGTTGACGTTTGCGACGGCGGCGAGGACGCCCTTGCCGTTGTAGCGGGCTCTGTCGCCATCGCGCAGTTCGAGCGCTTCGTGCTTTCCCGTTGACGCGCCGGAGGGAACCGCGGACCTGGCGGAGATTCCGCTTTCAAGCGTGACTTCGGCTTCCACGGTCGGATTGCCGCGGGAATCGAGGATTTCGCGTGCGATGACGCGCCTGATTCGTGCCGGCATCTTAGTCTCCTCTATTTCGGATAAATTACGGACCGGGTTAGTATATAACCTTTTTGCGTCCGTCGCCATAATATGCGATGTCTTATTCAGGACGTAACGCTAATTCGTTTTCAATGTTTTTTTGGTAACTACTCAGGTAGCCAGGAGTCAGAATTCAGGAGACAGAATGAGAATGCCGGCGACGAGATTTGAGGACTTGCTCGATACTATTTGATTCTCGCCAAGGACCTTGAGTACGGCGATGTTTCCGAGCTGCGCCGGTTGATTGAAGAGATCAGCAAGCTGTTGGGGACCTATTCGCAGGCCATTCTGAATTCTGACTTCTGAATCCTGTCTACCTGAGTAGTTACTTTTTTTGAACATCACCTTCATCAGCCTGAGTATGGAGAACCTCGCTAAGTTTAGCTTCTGCCTCGTTCTCGTCTGGATTTTCACGGGCATGTTGATCGCCAGGGAGTACAAGAAGCGGACCGAAACGACTTCTAGAGCTTAGATGAAATGATAAGCATTCGAGGTCCGCGGGCCGGAGGCGGACTTCGCTAATTTGAATGACTCAGCGCTTGCGCCGGTCTTTCAGCTTGAGAATGCCGCCCGAATCCTGGCAGATGTAGATGTAACCCTCGGGATCCCAACAAAGGCCTTCCTGATCGTTGCCGGGGAACGCGTATTCTTTGACGAGTTGCCCATCGAGAGTGATCTCGACTAAGAGATTATCCGCGTCGCTGACGACGTTCAAACGGCGCGTTTCGGGATCGTAATATATGGCCCCGGGATCCCGCATTTTAAAAGGCAGAACGCGCAGGATTGTGGCCTCCGCTTCCGCAGACTTAGCCGATTTTAGGGGTACGAGGAGCTCCATGAGAGCCGACGGGTCTTCCTGATTTCCGGCATAAAATGTGCCGCCCTCCGGATGCCCCGGGTCGGGCACAAAGGCAAGCGACTCGACGCCGTTGTCGTATTTGTCTTTCTGCTTTTGGAGATAATTTGGATCGCCCTGATACGATCGATTAATCGGGAACCGCCGGACAACCTCCTTCTTGTCCGGGTCGAACTCGAGAATGACGTCATCTCCTTCGACCACGGCATAAAGAAGCCCCGTGGCCGGGTCCACGGTGATGTCTTCGAGGTCGCCGGGGACTTTGGACCTGGCCACTGGGGCTCCCTCGGTTGTGATCTCGAAAATCTCCCCTTCGTCGCTGACGACGAACAGCGTCTTGCGGGAAGGATGAAAACAGATGCCGGATGGGTCTATGATATTCTGCTTGTCGATGTTCGTCTGCGGAGCGAATCCCGGGCTCCCTGGCCATTCGCAGGGGAAGGGGATCGTCGGGGAGTGGGCCGGCTTGACGCAGGCGGCCAGCGCGAGCATACCGCTCAGAGCTATCGCGATCTTCTTCATCGTCAGGGCTCCCATTTTGCTTAATCCGACTCCGGAGCGGAATCCTCAGTTTACAAAAATCCAAAAAATCTGTCAATGGAAATTGAGTATATGGTAAAGACCTTCATTCTTGATCGCGGCGACTCACGCCGCTATTTCTAGGTCGGAATACAAACTGGGAAATACGGATCGGGAGTACTTCAAAAGTTACCTCCCTCCTTGGATGACGGACCTCAAACGTCCGCTCCTTCGCCCTGTTCTTCCAGCCCGGCAGGACGGAAATCGGCGGGCAGGAGCCTTTCCATCACAACCGCAAGAACGATGAACACCGGAATGCTGATTAAGGTCCGCGCGAGAGAGAACCGCCAGCCGAGGAAGGCGACTTCGAAGGTCAACATCGGGATCTTCATCGCGGAAAAAGCGCCAAGGTAGATAAAGACATTGCGCGGCGCACAGCCTTTTCGCCAAAGGCCGACGGCGACCGGAAACGCGACATAGAGCGGACCGGCCTGTACGGTTGCCAAGAGGATCATCCACGGGACCGCCCTCATCCCGGACCGGAGACCGGCGTGACGCTCGATGACTTTTCTTGGAACCCAGATTTCGAACAATCCGACAAGCAAGAACATGGGGGGCAGCACGGACGCCATCTCAACGAGAAACGAGCCAAGATTCTCTCCGGCTTTTCTCCCAAAGATGAAATCCGCATGCGGCAGGCTGTAGGCCCAAAGCGCGGCGACGCCGGCGAAGAGAAACCAGGACCAGTATTTCCCCGCGGCCTTTCTTATCTTCCGGAGAGGGCGGCCGTTCATCGGAGCACCCACGCCATGCCGGCGGCAACGATCACCGCCCCGCAGAGCGCAAGCCCGTTGCGCAGGAGAGCCGCCCTCCAGCCGAAGTAACGCGCTTCGAGGGGAAACGTCAGAACTCCGACCATCATGAGCGACGTGATGAACGCGGCCAGCACCGGCACCGTCGCGCCATTCTGCCGCAGAACGGCGGCGAGCGGATAGGCGATGAAGCCGGGGATCAGGGCGATGCTGCCGACACCAAGGGCCGAAAAGAACGGAAGAAGGCCCTCTCCCGAAAGGATGCGCTCGAGCATTCGCGGCGTCACGGCCGTAAGAACGAGGCTCACCGCGGCGAGGACACCAAGGAGAATCGGGATGACGCCGACGAACATCTTCAGCCCCCTGGATATGGCGGCCAATGTCTTCCGGCGGTCGGCGGCCAGGGAAACAAGCAACGCGACCCCAGTGATGATCCAGAGACTGATCATGGTTCGTTCGCCGGCCGCCCTCCGGGCACTTCACGCTTGCAGAGCACGGCCAGTACGAGCGAATGCTCGTCGGCCTCCATGCTGCGCGTCATCGACCCGCCGGGGATGAACACGGCGTTGGGAGCGCTGACGACGGCTTTCTCGCTTTCCGTCAGGAAGGCGACCCGTCCCTCGACGACCACGAACACCACATCCTCCATCATCCGGCACGGCGGGATACGGGCTCCGGCGGCAAGTTCGATCCGGCGGATCTTGACCGTCCCTTGATCGAAAAGAACCGAAGCCGCATAGCGGCCGTCCCCGCAAGAGTGAATTTCCGAGAAATCGATAATCTTCATCCGACCGGTTCTTATCTTCTTTGCCCTTCCCGAAGCTTCCTTATGATTTCCTGGATCGTGTCGATCTCAGGAAAAGAAATGGCCCCCTTCGCGCATAAATTCTCGCACCCGTTGCAGCCGACGACGCATTGGAACGGCTGCATAACCTTGGCGATATTTTTCTTCTCGTCCCATAGATAAACGCCATGTTGACAGAATTGAAAGCAAACCCGACAACCGTCGCACTTTTCCTCGTCGATCAAGGGGTACCAGGGGATTTTCTCCCGGGGGACCTGTTTCAGCGGCATGGTGGCTTTCCTTTGTAATCAATTATCCGTAAGGGACGCCGGCGTCCGGATCCGAAGATAATTTTCTACGGTTTCTCGAATCTGGTCCCTTACGCGCCGGAAGGCGGTCAGGACCTCCTCCTCGGTTCCCGTGGCCCGAGCAGGATCTTCGAAGCCCAAATGCGTCCGCTCGACGCCTCCAAAGAAGAGAGGGCAAGTCTCATTCGCCCCGTCACAGAGGGTGATGACATAGTCGAACGCTTGGCCTTCGAATTCTTCGAGAAATTTGCTTCTCGCCCGGCCGTGATCGATGCCGATTTCGGCCAAGACCTTGAGCGCGGCCGGGTGGGGCGTTTTGGGAGCCGTGCCGGCGGAATACGCTTCGAAACGATCCCCCAGATCGTGATTGACCAGCGCCTCGGCCATCTGGGACCGGGCGCTGTTGGCCGTGCAGAGAAAAAGGACGCGTTTTTTCATTTTAAAAAACCAGGTTGAAGAGAAACCCGACGATCATAATGCCCGTCGCCACAATACCCACGAAGATGAGAATCAAGGGCATTTTAAGGACCTTCTTTAAGATGATCGTCTCCGGCAGCGACAGGCCGATGACCGACATCATGAAGGCGAGAGCGGTCCCGAGCGAAGCTCCTTTTTCGAGCAGAGACTGGACGATGGGGATGATGCCCGCCGCGTTCGAGTACAGGGGGACGCCGATCAGAACGGACAGCGGCACGGACCACCAGGCCGATTTGCCCATGATGGAGGCCATGAAGTTTTCCGGCACGTAGCCGTGGACCGCGGCCCCGACCCCGATCCCGATCAAGATGTAGATCCAAACCTTCCCGACGATCTCCTTCACGGCCGACAGGCCGGCCCCGATCCGCTGAGGAAATGACCTCCGTTCGCCTTCGAAAGCCCCGCCCTCGCTCTTGATCTGATAGACCCAGTCCTCGACGAACCGCTCGAGCTTGAGCTTGCCGATGATCCAGCCCGAAAAAATGGCGATGATCAATCCGGTCGAGACATAGAGAAGGGCCGTTTTCCAGCCGAAAAGGCCGAAGAGCAGGACGACGGCCACTTCGTTGATCATCGGAGCGGCGATCAGGAACGAAAACGTCACCCCGAGGGGAATGCCGGACTCGACGAAGCCTAAAAACAGTGGGATGGCCGAGCACGAGCAGAACGGCGTCACGATCCCCAGGGCGCCGGCCATGACGTTGCCCGCGAAGAGGGACTTGCCCTCCAGGATCCTGCGTGTTCTCTCCGGGGAAAAATAGGTCCGGATGATCCCCACGACGAAGACGATCAGGGTCAGCAGCATGAGCACCTTGGGGACCTCAAAGAGAAAGAACCGGATCGTTTCGGTCAAATGTGAGCCGGCGGGCATTTTGAGAAGAGAGAAAACGATGAAATCCGCCGCCGTCTTCAAATTCAGATAAAGAACGATCCAGAGGGGGATCAACCCCAGAAGTCCCATGTATTTTCCGGCGCAGCTCGTTTTCATGAATGCCTGACCTTACATATGAAGCAATCATCATATATGTAAACATGGACGATGTCAAGGCCTTGACAAACACATGGGCGATATATGAAAATACGTTCATATTATACGAACGGCCATGAAAGAGATCCTGAAATTCTTCAAAACGCTTTCGGACCCGACCCGTCTCCGGATCATCCTCCTTCTTCTCGGGAAAGATCTGTGCGTCTGCGAATTGACCTTCATTCTGAAGATGTCGCAGTCCCGGGTGTCCCACCAGCTCAGGATCCTCCGCGACGCCGGGCTGGTCGAGGACAAGCGCGACGGGAAGTGGATGATCTACGGCATTCCGCCGGGCATACGGGACACTATTCGCCCACTGATGGATCTTTTCGGAAAAGAAGAGAGACTGGGATCGGAAGAGATCCTCACAGACCTGAAAAATCTTCAGATCTGCCTGAAAGACGACGTCCGCAGGACCCGAGGACGCCGGACGCGCGCGCTGGAAGGGCTCCGAGGCCGATGATCGGCCAGAAGGTCCGGTTGGCCCGCTCAACACCCGGGAAGGAGAGTAGACATGGATATCAAAGTCTTGGGGCCCGGCTGTGCCCGCTGCGTTGAGCTCGAACGGAAAACGCTTCGCGCCGTCGACGAGCTCGGGGTCGCGGCGAACGTGGAGAAGGTCTCGGACATCCAGAAAATCATCGCCTACCGGATCATGGCCACGCCGGGACTTGTCATCGAGGGCCAGGTGAAATGCGCCGGCCGCATCCCGTCCGTCGACGAAATCAAAACATGGATCCGCGAAGCCGGAGGAACACAAATATGAGAAAACGCCGGGTTGCGATAAAAGCCATCTTCGCTCTCCTCGGGTCCCTGGTGCTCTGGATCGGCGCCTGTCGCTCGGAATCCGCCCAAAAGACGCCCGCACCGGCATCCAAGGGGACGGCTGCTAAAGGGACCATCCTCGTCACGGACGAGATCAAGCTGGACTTTTCCAAATACAAAATCACCTTCATCGAGCTGGGCTCCGTGAACTGTATTCCCTGCCGGCAGATGCAGCCGATCATGAAGGAGATCGCCGCCGAATATCCCGACCAGGTTCTTGTCGTCTTCTACGATGTCTGGAAAAATCCGGCGCCCGGCGAACACTACAAAATCCAGCTCATCCCGACGCAGGTATTCATCGACGAGCGCGGAAACGAGCTTTTCCGTCACGTCGGCGTATTCCCTAAAGAAGAAATATTAAAATTCCTGAAGGAACACGGGGTGAAATAAGGTAGCCAGGCCGTGGAGCGCATCTTCGGCGATATCCAGCAGCTCATCCAGCATAACCCTTGGCTGGCGATCGTCGCCGTCTTTTTCGGCGGCGTCATGACGGCGACCAATCCGTGTGTTTTAGCCATGATCCCGCTGATGATCGGCCTGGTTGCCGGCAAGAAGGGAACAGCATCCCTGAAAAAGACATTTTTTTTCTCCCTGTTTTTCGTCCTCGGCTTGGCCGTGACTTTCACGGGGCTGGGCTTGATTTCGGCCCTGTTGGGCCGCATGTTCGGCAATATCGGCCGTTTCTGGAAATATGCCGTAGCCGCCGTCTGCCTGGTCATGGGCGTCCAGTTGCTGGGGGCTTTCAAGTTCAATTTCGCCGTGCCGAAATCCTTCGCAAAAATACGTGAAGGAGGGCTCGGGGCCTTTCTTCTTGGCTTGTTGTTCGGGGTCGTGTCCACGCCTTGCGCAGTCCCTGTACTCGCCGTGCTTCTGGCCTTCGTCGCGAACAAGGGGAATGTCGTTTACGGCGGCTTCTTGCTGTTCATCTACGCTTTAGGACATTCGCTGCTCATTTTGATCGCCGGGACATCCATGGGCGCCGCCAAACGATTGATCGAATCCAAAGGCCTTAACAAGGCCAACCGGATTCTCCAAAAAGCCGCCGGGATCATCATCATCTTGATCGGGATCTATTTTCTTGTTTAAGGATAACGAACAAAGCATCGGACGAGAGGAGATTTGACTTGACCGAACACTCCGGCAAAAAACTTTCATTTCTCGACCGCTACCTGACTCTCTGGATCTTCTCGGCCATGGCCCTCGGGGTCGGCCTGGGATATTTCGTCCCGGCCGTGGTCTGGTTCATCAATAAATTCCAGAGCGGCACGACCAATATCCCAATCGCCATCGGTCTCATCCTGATGATGTATCCGCCCCTGGCTAAGGTGAAATACGAGGAGTTGGGCGACGTTTTCCGAAACGTCAAGATCCTGACGCTGTCGCTGGTCCAAAACTGGATCATCGGCCCGATCCTGATGTTCGCCCTGGCCTTGATCTTCCTCCGCGGCTATCCCCACTACATGTACGGCCTGATCATGATCGGCCTGGCCCGCTGCATCGCCATGGTCATCGTCTGGAACGAGCTGGCCAAGGGGGACACCGAGTACGCGGCCGGCCTGGTGGCCTTCAACTCCATCTTCCAGGTCCTGTTTTTCTCGGTCTATGCCTACGTCTTCATCACCGTCTTGCCGCCCCTGTTCGGGATCAAAGGCACGGCCGTCAACGTGACCATCGGCGAGATCGCGAAGAGCGTCTTCATCTACCTGGGGATTCCATTCCTCGCCGGCGTGATCACGCGGTTCACGATGCTCCGAATAAAAGGAAAGGATTGGTACGAGCGGAAATTCATTCCCCGCATCAGTCCCATCACCCTCATCGCCCTGCTCTTCACGATCGTCGTGATGTTCTCGCTCAAGGGGGAATTCATCGTCAAGATCCCACTTGACGTCCTCCGGATCGCAGTCCCCCTCTTCCTTTACTTCGTCATCATGTTCCTCGTCTCGTTCTATATGGGCCGGAAGGCCGGCGCAGATTACTCCAAAACGGCGACCCTGTCTTTCACCGCCGCCAGCAACAATTTCGAGCTGGCCATCGCCGTGGCCGTGGCCGTCTTCGGCATCAACTCCGGCGAGGCCTTCGCCGCGGTCATCGGCCCGCTCATCGAAGTCCCGGTCATGATCGGCCTGGTCAACGTGGCCCTCTATTTCCAGCGGCGGTACTTCCAGGAAAGGACCAGGCCTTAGGACCGTCGCCAGTGATGCGGGCGGATAGGATAAACAGGTGGGCGAGGGCGGTCGGGTGAGAGAACTCGAAGAAATCCGGCGCGACCGCATGCCGGACCAGAAAAAAATCCGGGCGCATCAAGTTCGTCTCGGGAAAAACGGCGCTTTGGTTCTTCCTCCCCGGTTCCTTGGAAAGCTCGGCGCGGCCGGAAGAGATCGGCTCGAAATCGTCGAAAACCGGGGTTTCGTCGAGGTCCGGCCGAATCTCCATACCCTGGCCCGGGTCTATATCGAGCCGACCTCGCGCTGCAACCTGGCCTGCCAGACCTGCATCCGCAACACCTGGGCCGAGTCCCTGGGCGATATGGAAAGGAAGACCTTCGACCGTCTCGCCGGCCAGCTCAAGGCGTTCAAGCGGCTCGAATCGGTCATGTTCGGCGGATTCGGGGAACCGACGGCCCACCCGGATATCCTGGCCATGATCGGGAAGGTCAAGGCTCTCGGTGTCCGCGCCGAAATGACGACCAACGGCACCCTGTTCGATGAACCCATGATCGACGGACTGCTCCAAAACCGATTGGACAGGCTGTGGGTCTCCTTCGACGGGGCGGACGCATCCCACTTCGAATCGATCCGCAAAGGCGCCCGGTTCCAAAGCCTCGTCGACAACCTGAGGCTCCTTCGGAAGAAAAGCGCGCGGCGCCGCAAGATCGATGTCGGGATCGCCTTCGTCGTCATGAAAAGAAACATCGACGATCTCAAAGCCATGGATGAACTGGCGCGCAGGATCGGCGCCGACCGGATCCTGGTCAGCAACGTCCTCCCCTACAGCCCGGACATGGAAAAAGAGATGCTCTGCCAGCTGACGCTCACGACCGACACCTTCACCTTCGCCCCGGGCAAGGTCGAGATGAGCCTCCCGCGCCTCGATGTCAGCCCCGTCACCCGCGAGGCCCTCTATCGCCTGCTCCAGGGATATGAAAATCTGACCCTCATGGGGAATAAGATTTACGCTCCGTCCCAACAGTGCCGCTTCATCCAGGACCGGACGACGTTCGTCCGCTGGGACGGACAGGTCAGCCCCTGCATGGGCTTGCTGCACACCTATAAAACCTACCTCTACGGCAACGAACGGAAGGTTCACAGCTACGCGCTTGGCGACATCCGCCATAACACGTTAAAGAAGATCTGGGCTTCAAAGGAATACAGGGCCTTTCGTGAGCGCTTGCGCGCCTTCGAATTTTCACCCTGCCATATCTGCGGCGGCTGCACCCTCGTCGAGGAGAACAAAGAGGACTGCTTCGGGAACACGTTCCCCTCCTGCGGCGCTTGCCTCTGGGCTCAGGGCGTCATCCAATGTCCATAAACGAACGGATGGTTCCCGTACGTCGACGGCGGCCGGGGCCCCGGGCTTTACCCGGGGGTCCACTTCCGCCTCGAAGGCTCGTCCCTTGACGAAAGGAGAAACGGATGGAATTCTTGGAAACGACGGTCGACAAATTCACCTTCCGGGTGCCGACGGACCGTATCTTCAGCCCGGAGGGAATCTGGTTTAAGCCGGAAGCGGGGGAAATTTCTGGCCGTTGGCGCATCGGTCTCACGGATTTTCTTCAACAGCATAGCGGGGACCTGACTTTCGCTCTGTTGCGCCCCAAGGGAACCCGTCTTGCCATCGGCGACGAGATCGGAGTGATCGAGACGATCAAGGTCAACGTGAGCCTGACGTCCCCGGTGGCCGGAACCATCGTCGAAATCAACACGGATCTCGAGATGGCGCCCGAAGTCATCAACCAGGATCCTTACGGAAAAGGATGGCTGGCGGTGATCGAGGTCGCCGCAAACGATGATCTCGCCGCCCGACTCATGAAGCCCAGCGTTTATTTCGAACACATGAAAGGCCAAGTCGCGGAGGAGGTCCGGTCTCGATGAACGGCTCCAATAAAAAAGTGGTGATCGTGCCCTGCAGCGGAATCGGGAAATCCTTCGGGACGGTGGCCCGGGAGGCCGGATATGACCTCGTCGAGGATCTCCGCCCCGAACGAACTCGCCTGGTCGCCCTCTCCAAGCTGGTCTTGGGCGATGAAGAAGCCAAGGATATCGTCGCGGCTCATCCCGCCATTACGATCGACGGCTGCAAGCTGAATTGCGCGGCGAAAATGGTCCGCGAGAGCGGCGGCCGGATCGCCCAAGAAGTCGCGGTCCAAGAGGTTTTCCGCCGGCACAAAGCGTTGAAGCCCGAGGGAATCGCAGAACTCAATCCCGCGGGACAAACCCTCGCCCGGGTCCTGGCGGAGGAGATGACGCCGCTCGTGGACGCATTGACGTCTGCGGATTCCACGGAGGATCGCCATGCCTGAACTTCCCGAAAAAAAAGCGGGCATTATCGCCTGTTCGGGAGAAGAGATGGCCGAAGGAACCGTGACCCGGTTGGCCGCTCTTCGAGTCTTGCATGAGTCCCGGAGAGGAGACACCGTCACTCTTTGTCTCCCTCTGTTTCTGGCGGGAGGCCAAGGGGAGCGAACCTTCGCCCGCCTTTATCCCACCATCACCGTGGACGGGTGCGGGTTGAAATGCGCGGCCCGGGCCACAGAGCGGTATTCGGCCAAACCCGCGACAAGCCTTGTCGTGACCGAAATCGCGGAAGCCAACGGCATCACCGGAATCGAGGGTCGCCGGCGATTGAACGAGGCCGGGAGAAAGGCCGTCGATGCCGTCGCCGAAATTTTGGAAGAAGAAGTGGACAGGGTTTTGGGGTCTTCCCGACGCCCCAGCCAACGGACCGCATCAAAGCCCTCCGCCGTCCCGCCGCCGATTACGTGCTCGTGCGACTCCGGATTGCCCGTCACTCCCCTGAACATCGCCGGCAGCCGCGTCGAGGTTGTGGCGTTGCCCTCGATCCTCGACGATTTTCTCGGCGCCGGAGGCCGGGGGGACGAGACCGGGATTCGGGAACTCTTCGACCGCGTCGCCGTTTATAACGAGATTCCTGCCGGGGAGGAAGGCGCCTGGAAGGAGGCCCTTCGTCTCGAAATCGCAGCCCGGAGTCAAAAGGAGAAACGATGAGCCGGACCGCCGTCTATCACACCGACGTCCGGTGGACGGGAGCGCATTGGGGACATCTCCAAATGGGCAACGGCCCGGACATGCCGTTCTCGGCGCCGCCGGATGCGCAGGGGCATCCCGATGTCTTCACCCCCGAAGACGCTTTTGTCGCCGCCGCGAACACCTGTATTATGATGATGTTTCTTTGGGCTTGTAAACGGTTCCGACTCACGCTCCTTGCGTATGAATGCCGAGCGGAAGGAACCAAGCTCATCGAACTGGACCGCACGGAAATCTTCACCGCCCTCCGGCTGAAGCCGGTCATCCGGATCGGTCTCGGCG
>Ga0315294_10007487_pt1 | contig 11973 bp, 2 predicted proteins | sample YL17G13_40_MG_FD_203626 | JGI IMG/M metagenome (GOLD analysis project Ga0315294, IMG submission 203626) | Sediment microbial communities from Yellowstone Lake, YNP, Wyoming, USA - YL17G13_40 | ecosystem: Environmental > Aquatic > Freshwater > Lake > Sediment | place: USA: Wyoming | collected...
CGGTGGTCTTGTACGGGCGGCCGAAGGCGTCGTAGTCGTACTTGGCGACGATCAGGTCTTCGGAAGTCCCCGGATCCGGGCCGCCGGCGCCGTAGTTCACGTCGGTCTTGCCGGTGATGGCCGTGCCGCCGTTGGTGCCGTAGTCGGCGGTCTTGGCCGTCCGCCCCAGGGCGTCGAACCAGGCGACGGCGTAAGTGACGCGGGCGTTCGACGGCGTGAGTTGGCCATAGCCCGACTCGCTCGGCTTGCGGCTGTACTGCCGCGTGAGCCAGACGCGGCCGGCGTCGTCGTAGGAGGGGATGGTCTGCTCGACGAGGGTGTCATCGGTGAGGGCATCGGTGCTGCCCTCATCCGTGCCGCAGTACGTGCTCAAGAGGGTGCCGTACTCATCGTACAAGGTTTTCGTGAACGCTCCCCCGGCTTCGGTAACCTTGCACTGGCGGCCGAGGCCATCGTAGGCGTAGTCCGTCTGCTGGTAATCGGTGGTGCTGCCGTCCTTGTAGATGCGGGTCCACTCCAGGAATGGCCCGTCGTAACAGTTCTCGGTCTGCGATAGGAACGTTGCTCCTCTGAACGTCTTGGTCAGCAGGACGCGGCCCAGGGCGTCGAAGGTCTGCTCGGTCCGCGTGCCGTCGGGCAGCGTGGCGGAGTACAACCGGCCTGCGGCATCGTAGGCGTAGGCAGTCAGCCGGAACGCGCCGGCGGCCGAAGGGTCGGCGACCGCCCCGAGCGCGGCCTCGCCGGTCAGGTACGCGGTGAAGGGGCCTTGGCCGTCGCGGTCGGCGTCATAGAAACTCCGCGAGACGACCACGGCGGTCCCCTTGGCGAGGCCAACCTTGACCTCGCGGACCGGCCGGTCCTTTCGCTCGTAGTCCGTGAACGTGCCGCTCAGGACCTGGCCGCCGGCGGTCTCGGTGTAAGAGGCCGCGATGCGGCCGGCGCCATCGTAGACCGCCCTTTCCACCAGGGGCGTCGGCCCCTGCTGCTTGACGACGTTGCCGCGGCCGTCGTGCCAGTAGTCGGTCACAAGGCCGCCCGACGGATTGGCGCCGATGCTGCTGACGGGGTGCTGCGTGACGCGGTAGACGTAGCCGCGATTGTCGTAGTCGGTGGAGACATCGGCCAAGAGGTTGCCGCCGCAGGCAATCGGGACGCCGCCCTCGTTGTACTCGACCGTGGCGCTGCCGCCGTAGGTTCGCTCCTCGGTAGCGCGGCCCAGGTTGTCGAGCGTGCGGACGATGACCGTGCCCGGCGTGCTCGTGGCGGCGGCGTCGGTGCGGGTGATGACCAGGCGGTCGCGCCAGTCGTAGTAGTACCAAGTGTCGCGGCTCTCCGACTCCTCGGCCCGAGTGCCATTGAGGTCGTAGGGCATGTAGAAGGACCGGGTGGTCGTGACGTTGCCATCGCCGACGCCCCCGTTGTCGTATTCCGTCTCGTCGATCTGAACAAGGCCCATGTCTTCGGGGTCGCCCGACACGGTCGTCCCGTCGTCCTCTCCGAACCACGTGGCCACGGGGCGGCCGAGGCCGTCGAACTCGGTCCAAGTAACGGTGCCATCGGCGCTGCTTGTCAGGAAACGGCGTCCGGCGGCGTCATAGGCCTCGCGGGTGCGGTAGAAGTTGGTGCCTTCCTGGCCCCAGTTGCTGTCCGTAAGGCCCGTCAGGTCGTAGTAGATGTCGGTCTCGTCGAGGCGGCCGCCCAGGTCGAGGTGCTGGCGGGTCAGCGACACGAGGTCCCCGGTCCTGCTCTTGGTCTTCGTGGTCACCCAGCCGGTCTTCCGATCGCGGACGGTTTCGGTCGCCGGCCCGGCAGGGGGAACCTCGATCACCGAACTCGTGTCGGCCGTATCCTTGTAGACGTAGGCGGTCACGAGGCCGTTCGGGTCGGTGACCCTGACAGGGCGGCCGAGACTGTCGACATCGATCGTGGTGACCAGGTGAAGGCCGTCCGACGGCGTCCCAGACGGGCACTGGCCGGGCCCCCAATCGCCGCTTCTTGAGGAATTTACATCCGTGATGTACTTGACGACGGCCCCAGTGGCGTTGTCGTAGGCCGTGTAGTCCACGTGCCCGTCGGCGTCTATCGTCCACATCGGGCGGCCGAAGGCGTCGAGGACAGTGGTGACCACGTTAGGGCCGTCCGGCCCGTTCTGGGCCGCCGTGGACGGCAGAGTTGTCTCAATCGTACTGGGCTGGCCGCCGTCCCAGCATAAGTAGTCATAACTGATGGCTAGGTCAGTACCTGTGCCCGTATCGCCGCGGTACACGGTCACGCTGTCAACGGCCTGGATGGTGATCTGACGGTCCACGGGGTAGCATTCGTACGAGTAGATGTGGTTTTCGTAGTGGTAGGTCTGCTGCTTGATCTCGCTGGCGCCGAGGGCCGACTCGCCCTGTGCGAGGCGGATCTCGTAGACGTAGCCCTCGGGCGCGGTAGTGCCGTTCCCGTACTCGATGACCTGGATCAGCCCCTGGTCGTCGCGCAGTTCGGCATAGTTGCCTACGGACAGGCCGAGGAGGTCGGGGCTGCTCTCACTTAAGCCCGTGACCGCCGAAGGATAGCCCGTCCACACGACGCGGCCCTGGTCATCGTACTTGTTGAACGTGCACCACTGCTTGTTGTCGGTTTCCAGGACGGTGAGCATGTCCTGGCCGGCGAAGTTGGTGTAAACGGTCTTGTCGGCGCTGCCATCCGCCGTCTCGGTGGTGCTGGCCTGCCAGACGTTGAAGCCCACGGCGTCGGCCACGGAGCAGGTGTAGGTATACGTGAAGACGCCGGCCGTGGCCCCGTCGGGATTCAGGCTGCCTTCTTGGTCCACGGCTGTGGCGCCGGCGCCTCGGATCGCCTGCTTCCAGACCCGGTCTTCGTAGTCGTAGGTGAACTTGTAGTCGGCGTAGGCGTCCAGCACCGAGTCCTGGGCAGTGGTCGGATCCGAGCCCTGGACGCTCAGCCGCGCGTACGCCTCGGGCCCCACGACGTACTTCAGGAGGCTCGGGGCCATCGGCTCGTCCTTGATCCAGTACCGGTAGTAGGTGGTGCTGACCTTGTTCTCGGGGTCATTGGGGAAAGGACTGTCGCTCTGGAGGGGGGCGTAGACCGTCGCCGTCTTGAGGTCGCCGGCGTTGCCGTAGCCGTTGGGGTCGTCTTCGCCGTAGTAGGTGTAGTCGACCGTGCGGACAATGGTCCAACCGATGGTGTCGCCACCCTCGTCCTTGATGGCCCGCTTCAGAGTCACGCTCCTGAGGAGCCCCCCGGTGGCCGCCTCCGGATCCTGAGCCCCATAGTACTCGAACTCGAACCTCTCGCTTGCGCGAAGCACATCAGCGTAACTACATAGTTCGCCGTCATACCGCGCGACGGCGAGAATCTTGCCGTCCGGCGTGTGGTCCGGGGCCACCTGAACCCGGTTTCCCGCAGGATCGATGAAGGCCTTGAATGAGCCGCAACGGCTCCCAGACACGGTCCCGTAGAACTCCCACCGGCTGCCGTCCGGCTCAATCAGAACGTAGTTGTCGCCCTCTTTGCTGAGCGTGCCCAGGTCGCCGAACCGCGGGCTAAAAATGGGGGCTCCCGAGCGTGGACGCTGAGGGTCGTTCGGATCGCCCTCCCAGTTCTCAGCGAAGGCCCCGGGGATGCAGTCGAAGTACCGTTGCGTGGCGCCTTGGACGACGACGACGGTGCTGGTGGCTTGGATAAGGTAAGGCAGTCCCGTGGTGAACCCGTTGCCGCAGAGGTTGTCGATCCCCGAGGCCAGTTGCGTGGTGTAGACGCGCTCTTGGCCCCAGGGCATCCCGTAGCCGCCGGAGAGGAGGTCGGTGGCCGCAAGCGCCGCCGTGCCGTCGGCGAGCCGGACCGCGCCCGAGTAATCCGCGCCCTTGACGTCCTGGAGCGCCGTCACGCGGACAGCATCGATCACGATCCGGTTGTCGGGGGACCCGTCGCCATCCGGGTTGACGAAGGCTTCGATCCTCAGATCCCCCGGTCTTTCGCTGGGCCGGACCGCCTCGACATAGAACGTCAAGGTCCGGTCCTCCGATTCATAACCGAGTGCCGCCGGCGTGTACTCGGTATCGGAGGCAACGAACACCCTGGGCTCGCCCGTCGTGCGAATCCGGAGGCTCCCTTTGCCGCCGATCCCCGCGGCGGGCCGATAGCCGGATACTGGGTCGCAGATGTCGTACTCCGGGTCGGAGGCGTCGTAGGTGAAGCCGCGTCTGGCCACGTCCAGGTTCACCCAACGGGGAATCTCGAGAACCATGCCCACGAAGTACTCTTGTCGCACGGTTTCGTCCGGGTTGACCAGGGAGCGGTCGGCGAAATCGGGTATGCCATCGCCGTCCTTGTCAGCGTCATTGACCACGATGATCTTGCCCGGCTTGCCATCGGTGTCCTCAATGGACTCCTCGGACTCGTTCTGCTGCGGCCATTGGCCGCTGCTGTCATTGTCCGAGTCGATGTCCAGGTCGCCGGCTTCCACGCTGAGCGAGAGGGCATCACACACCTGAGGCCAGTAGTAATCCAACGACGTGCCCGCAAGCACGGAGACTGAGAACCAGACCGACCACGCCAACTCACCGTAGGCCAGCGAAAGGGGCTTGACGCCCTCGGCGTAGAGGGTGATCGTCCGATTCGAGTCGGTGAAGCCCAGGCGGGCCAGACCTGAGGTGCCGTCGAGTGCGCAAGGAGGGACATAGAAACCAAGATTGTCCTCGCCGTCCGCCCTCTCGAGGAACGTCCGCCACGTCCGGGCGTTGTCGTTCTGGGCCCCTACGGGCCGCGTCCATAGCCGGAGGTATCCATCGGAGGGAATCCCGTACGCGTCCGGGTCGGGCCACCCAAAGTAGGGGCTCCCGGAGACCAACGTGGGATCCGAAGCCGGGTACGAGATGCTGATCCGCAACCGATGCAGGTCGATGCCCGGCGGCAGTGTCAGTTGGAGCGGCACAAACTTCTCTTCCGCGACCGCGTCGGGTGTGCCGTTTGGTTTCCAGGTGGCGACGAAGCCGTCGTCGTTGCTCCCCTGTGCAGTGTCGGTGATTCCGTCGCGGTTGAAGCCGTCGGCGAAGTCGGGAATTCCATCCCCGTCAATGTCGCTGTTGTTCAGGGGGGCGAAAGGGGCCTCGCAGACGAGCGGCGTCCACAACTCCGAACTGGCGGCGGCGGGGGAGGACTCGCCCCAGTCGTTGACGGCTGTGACGGTGACGCTGCCCCAGTCGTCGTCCCACGACCACTCCTGGCCCGTCGGCGGCTCGTAGTAGGTAAACGGGTAGGTGTAGCAGAAGGGGTTACACCACACCTCAACGGGGCTAGAAAAGCCTGGGATCCCGCTTATCGAGTAGTACGTCGCCCCTTCGGAGGCCGCCCATCGGATAAAGGGCACCTTCCTGTCCGTGTACCATCCGCATAGCACGAAGATCGGCGGCGCCGGCTCTGAGTGATCCGCGGGGGGGTAATCGAATGTATACCCGACGACCCCGGCGGGAAGGCTGTGGCCATCGCCGTTGTGCGCCACAACGTACATGTGAACCGGCCGGGGCCCATATTGCTGGTCGTAGAGATTGTCGAGAGTAGCAAAGGTGGTTTCCGCAGTCCAGTAACCGCCAGACCCCACCTCATCAGGCCGGGGTTCATACCCGGGCGCGAATTGGAAGACAGTGTAGTAAGTGGCAAGCTCCACAGGACTCCAACTGAGAATGAAGTTGCCGCTATCGGTGCTTACGGAGAGTCCAGTAGGTGCGGCCAATTGGGGGGGCGTTGTGGTGAGCACCTCCTGAGAGGGTTCGCTGGGGTCGCCGACATCGGGGACCGCCGTCACGACGTAGTAATAGGTTGTCTCGGGGTCCAGTTGGTTATCCTCAAAGATCCAGAATGGCGCGCCGAATTCGCACGCCCCTTGTGGTTGGCCTTCGGTCGACGGGTGAGGGCTTGTGGAGCGGTAGATGTTGAAGTGGTCCGAGCAGACACCACCATACCATGTCCACCTGACCTCAATCGCTGTGGGGCTGGTGGCGGTGGCCGAGATGACCACTGGGGCGTCAGGCCGGGCGAGCGTGGCCGCTGACACCACGGCCGAGCGAAGGCTCTCAACACCCGCACGCACAGCGGTGACGGCGTAGTAGTAGTAGGCGCCGTTGTCCAGACCCACGTCATCAAAACTGGTAGTACCGGGCCCCACCTCGGCATACGGCACGTCGAAACCGACGTCTGACGGACTGCGGTATATGTAGAAGGCGTTTCTGGTATCGTCGGTCTCCCACGTCAGCGTGATCTCGCCGTCGCCGCCCGTGGCCACGACGTTCGTCGGCGCGGAGGGCACCTTGGCCGTCGGCGTGATGACCGCCTCGTTCGAGCCGAGCGAGGAGCCGGTAGCGGTCACGTAGTAGTAATAGGCCGTGCCGGGCGTCAGGTTGTCGTAGGAATCAACGAAAGGCGAGGTGGCCGCGCCCGGCAGGGCCGTCTCCTCGCCGAATGCCGCGCCGCGGTAGACGGTGTAGTCTGAGATACCACTCAAGCCCGTCCACGTCAGTCGGACGTCGTGGCTAGGCAGGAGTTCGGCCGCCAAGTTGGACGGCCCGGTGTCGATGACCTGCACGTTGAAGACGCCGCCCAGGCCGAACCTGGCCAGGGCGAAGTCGTTGCCTGCTTTTCCCGCCACCACAATTTGCCCGTCTGCCTGCAATGCCACGGCGTTGGCACAGGCCGGCGAGTTCGCGAAGCCCGGACTTGTCTTCCCGCCCATCCCGAAGGTGTCGTCCAGTTTGCCCTGGGCGTCATACCGGGCCAGGGCAGCGTCACTGCCCGCACATCCCGCCACTACGATTTTTCTGTCCGCCTGCACGGCCACACCGCAGATATAATCTGACGCGGTACCGAGGTCGGTCACCACCTTGCCGTCCGAGCCGAAGCTGGTGTCCAGACTGCCGTCCGTGCTATACCGCGCCAGGGCGAAATCGGTGCCCGAGTAGCCCCCGACCACAATCTTGCTGGAGACCTCGTCTGAGTCCACGGCCACGCTGTATGCACAATCCGCGTCGCCGAAGTCGGTCTTCACCATCCCGCTATCATCGGGCGCGAAGCTGGTGTCCAAGATGCCGTTCGTGGTGTACCGTGCGAGGGCAAAGTCGACTACCTCAAAGTCTTCATCGGCCGAGTAACCGGCGACCACAATCCTGCCGCTGGTGTCCACAACCACACTGTAAGCACAGTCCACGCCGCCGAAGTCGGTTATCACCCAGCCTCCGTCCCCGAAGTCGGAGTCCAGACTGCCGTCTGTCTTGTACCGCGCCAGGGCGAAATCCCCGTCCCTGGACCCCACGACTACAATCTTCTCGTTCGGGTCCAGGGCCACGCCGTAAGCGCCGGACGCATCGCCAACACCGGTCACCACCCTGCCGTCCAAGCCGAAGTCGGTGTCCAGGTTGCCGTTTGTGTCGTACCGCGCCAGGGCGAAATCCCCGCCCTTGGACCCCACGACTACAATCTTCCCGTTAGGGTCCAGGGCCACGCCGTAACCACAAGCCGAGCCGCCGAAGTTGGTGGTTTTCCTGCCGCCAGTACCAAAGCTGCCATCCAATTCTCCGTCGGTGTTGTACCGCGCCACGGCAAAGTAGCTGCCCGAGCGGCCTGCGACCACAATCTTCCCGTATGCGTCCACGGCAACTGCGTTGGCACAATCCTGGCGGTTGGAAAAGTCGGTGGTCACCTTGCCGAATGTCTCGTCCACAACCCCCTGGTTGGCCATGATGTACGTCCGCTCCGCGGTCGTCGCAATCGCCCAAATGCCATAGCAGTTCGTACCGTCGGCGTAAGTGTGCGTTGCCGTCCATTTGGCCAGGTTGCTCTCCTGGGTGATGTCGGGACCCCAGTCATTGCTGGACTGGCCCGCTGACACCGAGCCGTCGCCCCAGTCAATCTGCCATCCTGTGATGTTCTCTCCCACCGAGCTGACGCTCGTAAGGTGCAACTCGTACTCCGTGCCGTCATCCACGGATGCGTAGCCGCTCATCGTCACCGCCAGCGTCCAGGTGATGCGCGTGTCGCCGGCCAGCGGCTTCGGCGTCGGCTGCTGGTTATCCTCGATGTCCTCCGCCAGGAAGGTCAACTGATACGTGCCTGGCTCGCCCGTGCGCTCGCCGAGGCCGCCCAGGAGGTAGGTCGTGTCGTCGATCGCCGTCAGAGTTGCAGGGCCTAGTGTTTCCGTAGCGCCCAGGGTGACGTCGGTTCCATCGCGCGTGAGACTCAAGTGGGAGATGTCAAAATCATCAACGTCATTCAATGGTCTACCGAAGAGAATACCGAGGCTGTCCAGCTGACTTACGCGGCTATTGGGAGAAACATCCTGAATCCTGGCGGCAGTCAGCAGGTTGCTGAGGTACTTGTGGTAGTTGAGGACCAGGAGGGTCACGTCATTGTCGTCCACCCGGCCATCGTAGCCCGAGATGTCTCCTTGGTACCAGTACTTGTTGCTTGTGGAGCCGTGGTCGTAGTTCAGCACGAGAATCGTGACGTCATTGTCATCGACTCGGCCGTTGAGGTTCATGTCGCCCACGACGGTATATCGCACAAGAATGGATGTCGCGGAGACGCTGTATCCCATGAACGTATCGTACTGAATACCCGGCTCCCGGTTCTTGGCCACTCCCTGACCCGTCACCCAGGGGTAGGCCCGGGCATCGATCCAGCCGCGGGTGCTTGTGATGCCGTTACCGTCCCATTGGCGGTCGTGGTAGCCCGCCTTGATCCAGCCGGCGATATCGGCGATCGGGTTGGATCCCGTGACGTAGTCGACGATCAGGCTGGCGTCGTTAAGGTCGAGTTTGGCGGTGGGAACCGCCGGCGTCGTCGCCGTCGAGGCGATGCTCAGGTGCGAGGTCCGAAGGACGTAGTCGTAACCGCGGTACACTTCGGCCACCGAAGTGTCATTCAGGCACAGGCTTGCCAGTTCCTGGGAATGCTTGAACAGGACCTTGGACGTCCCGTTCAGCGTCAGGGCCAGGGCCGCGTTGTCGGGGTCCGGCGCGACATCGGCGTTGAAGGTGGCCGTCGATCCGCCGCTCACAGTCATGGCGGTCAGGTCCTGAGCCGCGTCGATGGTGACCGCCGCTCCATCCACAAGACTGAGTGTCTCGACATCGGCCAGCGTATCAGCGCCGACGCTGAACGGACCTGTGGGTGCGGAACGGCTGACCTGGAGAGTGTCTGAACCATCGCCCCCGTCAAAGATCAGCCCGCCGGTGGGTAGCGGCGACCCGTCAGTGAAATCGAGGATCAGAGCGGTCGTCCCCTGCGTAGCCGTAGACGTACAGGGGAGAGCACGCTGAAGGGTCAAACGTGGAGTTGGCGGTGCCGCCGACGACGGCTACCCCGCCGGAGACATCCACGTGATCTCCGTCGCGGCGGAGGGTGATCGTGTCGTTTCCGGTCGTGCCGTAAATCGTCGTGTCGGTCAGCAGCAGACGCGGCTCCAGCGGTTCCAGGCCGTTCCAGGCCGGCCGCGCGGGGCGCTCCCTCACGATGCCGCGGACGAAAAAAGACCCCGAGATGACACAGGAGGAACGGTGACGCAACGAGTCGGACATGGCAGGCCCCCTTGTTGAGGATGCGCAGAAGCACCGTGCCCGAGACGCCAGCCGGTGGGAGGCCCGCGCCGAAGCAGCCTTTGCCGCATCCCAGTGCGGGCAGAATAGTCGTTGAGTCAACGCCGCGTCAAAGGAAAAATCCGCACAAAGTCATAAGTACAGCACTTGACGATAGTCGGGGGGATCCTCGCCATGGCGGTTCAAGACTCAGGTAACTGCCGTACTGCCAATGACCTACGAGATGCGTGCACCCAGGTAAGGCCAGTGGGTCGTTTGGTGCCGTCCCCTGGCGTCTCAGAGCGTAACCACAGGCCCGCCCACGACTTAAAGGCTTGGCCGCTAGAATCAGGCCTCGCGTGCCAGCAGTGACAATAGGTTGTCACAGTCAGGCTCGGCCCGTTGGCTCAGGTCGGATGGATGTCGTGGGCCGTCCAGCCCGCCCGGACCACGTTGAACCCCGCCGACCGGCCGTTCGTGTGGCGAGACGATTTGCCTGGGGCTTACTCCGTGCTGGTCGCCCACGGCGTACCCGTGGCCACGCCGAATCGAAGGGGGTTGAACGAACCGCCGAGGACAACCCAGCCCCACCTCGTGCCCGTGCCAGCCTCCTTGTAGAGAATGCGGGCCGCCCCGCTCACCGAGCCCCCCACCTCGGCTACCTGGATCGCCGAGCCAATCTTCTTGCCCCTGCTACTGATCCTCCGGCTGCATGACCGGCAAGCCAGGCGCGCAACACTTTTCAGGGACAACGCCTTGCGGCATCGGAGAGGTCACCACCGACCGACCGCGCGCCCCTGTCCCACGCCTCGACCAAACCCGCCACACGTGCAGGATTCTCAGGAGCCCTTGACGGATCGGGCCGGCGGTTGTCGCGACAACCGGACTGGCGGTCTGGGCGGATTCCTGCGGTTCGGGCGGCATTCGCCGCGTGACGATAAGTCCTTGCGGCAAACGTAATTACAGCCGCCACAATAACTTGCGCTCAGTCGCCGGAAAGAATTCGAAGTCCGCGACTCTATCCATTGAGCTACGGGCGCTTGGCGGCTTATTATTGTAGACACTTCGCCGCGATGGTTCTACGGGAAGACCAGTTTCTTGTCGGAGTTCCTGACGCCGTCGTTGTCGTGCACGTTGGCCACCTCGGTGAGGATGGCCCCTTCCGGGCCGGCCAGTTGCCAGTGCCGCGCGCCCGCCCGGTTCAGCGGCACGAAGTCGCCTGGCGCGGCCGCCACCTCGTGTTTGACGGTGACCGTGCCGTCCATGTGCCACTTGGGGATGACGACGTCGGGGCCGAGGTTCGGTTCGCCTTCGCCGCCGATGTGCGACAAGCCGTGCCGCACCAGCCAGCCCTCCATCTTCACCGGGTTCTTCTCGGTCTTCTCGTGCCAGTGTTCCGGCAGGAACTGGCCGGGCAGAAGATAGATATCCAGCATCATGTATCTATCTTTCTCGTTGTTCACGAAGATCACGGCCCCCAGGCCCATTTGGGCGAACTGGCCGGCGCCGTAGTCCGCCACCCACAACTTGTCTTTGACGCCCTTGAAGACGGGGTAGCCGTGGAATCTCATGAGGGCGACGCAGGCGTCCTTTGCGGCGTCGGGCCTGAACTTGCCGTCGGCGTCGTAGAAATCGGAGTTCTTGAACGCAAGGCCCCCTGCCTTCTCGGCCGCGCCCGCCCGGCCGCCGGCGGCCGCAAGGGCAAAGCCGGCCCCGACCGTCTTCAGCACGTCTCGCCTGCTCACACCGCCTTTACGCTTCATAGCATCATCTCCTTGGCTCTTCGAGCCGCTGCCTGGTCCATGCCTGTCGCGGGGTGCGGGCGCCGGTTACGCCGGGCCTTTCCAGACTGGGTCCGCCGCCGCCGCTTCCTTATACCGCGCGTACCTGGTTTCGTAAACCTCCGCGTGCTTCGGATCGGGCCGCCGGACCCGCGAGAAACGAGCCGTGGCGCCGACGGCCCCGCCGCAGGCGAACGCGAACGGCTCCCGTGCGACTCCATCACCGCATCAGCATCCCGCCGCTGACGTCCACCGTGGCCCCCGTCATGAAACTGGCCCGGTCGCTGGCGAGGAACGTGACGACGTTGGCCACCTCCTCGGGCAGGCCCAGGCGGCCGATCGGGAGGCGTGAGCGGAACTTCTCCGGCTCGGCGTCGACGAACGGGGCCAGCATCTCGGTGTACATGAGGCCCGGGGCCACGGCGTTGACGGCGATGCCCTTCCCGGCCATCTCGCGCGCCAGCGATACCGTGAAGGCCACGATGGCGCCCTTTGTGGCGTCGTAGGCCGACTTGCCCGACTCCGAGCCGCGGAACGCCGCCTGCGACGAGATGTTCACGATCCGCCCCTTGCGGCCCAGGGCCAGCAGGCGGCGGATCATGTGGCGCGAGCAAAGG
>Ga0315294_10007489_pt1 | contig 11971 bp, 6 predicted proteins | sample YL17G13_40_MG_FD_203626 | JGI IMG/M metagenome (GOLD analysis project Ga0315294, IMG submission 203626) | Sediment microbial communities from Yellowstone Lake, YNP, Wyoming, USA - YL17G13_40 | ecosystem: Environmental > Aquatic > Freshwater > Lake > Sediment | place: USA: Wyoming | collected...
GAATCAGCCAAAGCTTTATCATTTTGAGAATCGCAGTATCTCATATAATACCAGTTAGAACCTGCCCAATTTGGCATAGTATCTGTTTCTCGTTTAGCTGGACCACCGCATTTAGGGCATTTGGTATTCACCCACTCTGTAATTACCGCTAGAGGAGATTCGCCAGTTCCGGTAGGTTGATACTTCTCGACATAGGGGAGTTTTACTGGTAAATCTTTTTCTGGCACTGGAACGATTCCGCATTTTGAACAATGAATAATTGGAATTGGTTCACCCCAATAATGCTGTCTCGAAAAAACCCAGTCCCTTAATTTATATTGAATTTGTTTTTTCCCTAATCCTTTTTTCTCTAACAACCCTGTAATCTTTTCAATTGCCGCTTTTGAAAATAATCCATTAAATGCTCCCGAATTAATTAGAATTCCGTAATCAACGAAGGCATCTTTGGAAATATCTCCGCCAGAAACGACTTCTTTAACTTCTAATCCGTATTTTTTAGCAAAATCATAATCTCTATAATCATGAGCAGGGACAACCATTACCGCTCCTCCGCCGTAAGTGGCTATTACGTAATCCCCTACCCAAATAGGAATTTTTTCGTCATTAGCCGGGTTAATACAATAAGAGCCAATAAAAACTCCAGTTTTCTCTTTTTCTAATTTTTCCCTTTCAAAATCGCTTTTTTTCTTAGACTCTTCGATATATTTTTTGACTTTTTCTCGGTTTTCTCCGGTAATTAATTTTTCAGCTAAAGGATGCTCCGGCGCCAAAACTACGGCCGTTACCCCAAAAAGAGTATCGGCTCTGGTAGTAAAAACTTTAATTACCGAGCTTTCGCGAAGCGGAAGCGAAGGTGAAGAAGAGGATTTATCCTCTTCGCCTGTTTCTTCTGAATCAACGACTTTAAAATTCATTTCGGTACCATAACTTTTCCCAATCCAGTTTATTTGTTGAGTTTTAATTTTTTCTAAATAATTAACTTTTTCTAAATCATCAATTAATCTGTCGGCATAATTAGTAATCTTTAACATCCATTGTTTTAAAACTTTTTTCTCAACTGTCGCTCCACAACGCTCGCAAGAGCCAGAAACTACCTCTTCATTGGCTAAACCAATTTTACAAGAAGGGCACCAATTAACCGGTATTTCTGCCCGATAAGCTAAACCTTTGTCGAAAAATTTGAGAAAAATCCATTGGGTCCATTTGTAATACTCAGGATCGGTTGTATTTATCTCCCTTGACCAGTCAAAAGAAAGACCTAAAATCTTTAACTGTCTTTTGTAATTAGCGATGTTTTTCTCGGTAGCTACCGAAGGATGAATGCCGGTTTTAATAGCATAGTTTTCAGTAGGCAAGCCAAAGGCATCCCAACCGATGGGATACAGAACATTAAAGCCCTCCATTCTTTTTTTTCTGGCCACTGCATCTAAAGCCGCGTAGCTTCGGACATGACCAACATGGAGGCCTTCTCCAGAAGGATAAGGAAATTCAATTAAAATATAAAGTTTTGGCTTCTTGGAGAAATCTTCTGCTCGGTAAAAATTATTCTCCTCCCAATAATTCTGCCACTTTTTTTCAATTTCTTGAGGATTGTAATCAGTCATAATTAAATTTTTTTCCTGTTATTTTTTCGTAGGCCTCGATATATTTTTTACTCGTCTCTCTAATAATTTCTTCCGGAAGTTCTGGAACTGGCGGATTTTTGTCCCAGCCAACTCTTATTAAATAATCTCTGACAAATTGCTTATCAAAACTTTTTTGAGGCCTTCCCGGTTGAAAATCGTCCTTTGGCCAAAACCTGGAAGAGTCAGGAGTTAACAGTTCATCAATTAAAATTAATTCGTCGTCGAACATGCCAAACTCAAACTTTGTATCGGCAATTATTATTCCTTTTTCCTCCAATCTTTTTGCCGCCTCTTCATAAATTTTTAAACTAACCTCTTTTAATCTTTTAACGATATCCTCCCCAATTAAATCAATCAGTTCCTCTTCGGTGAGCGCTAAATCATGTCCGGCGGCTGCTTTTGTAGTGGGAGTAAAAATTGGCTGAGAAAGTTTCTCGGATTCTTTCAGGCCAGGAGGTAATTCGATTCCACAAACTGGTTCATCTTTTTGATAGGCAGACCAAGCTGAACCAGAAAGATAACCGCGGACTATGCTTTCTACTGGAATTGGCTGGACTTTTTTAACAATCATCGTTCTTCCTTTTAATTCTGGGTATTTTTTTAGTTCTTCAGGAAAATCTTCGAAATTAGCGCTAATAAAATGGTTATCAATTATCTTTTTAGTTTCTCTAAACCAAAATACAGATAAAGCAGTCAAAACTATTCCTTTATAGGGAATTAAACTCGGCAAAACCACATCGAAAGTAGAAATTCTATCAGTGGCCACCATTACCAGTTTATCTTCGTCCAACTCGTAAATATCCCTAACCTTTCCTCGAGATTTTAAATTTAAAGGGAGGCTGGTCTGAGAAACGACTTCCATATTAATTAAAATTCTCCCATTTTTGAATTATTTTTTCGGTCTTTTCAGTTGATAATCCAAGATAATTTTTATAATCCATTAATTTTTCTAATTCATTTTTATTTAAATATTTTAAAATTTCTTTATTTTCCAAAAGAATTTCTTTTAAATTACGGCTCTCCGAAAAGGTTCGCATCGAACTTTCTCTCAGGATTTCGTGAGCCTCTTGTCTTCCCATTCCTTTTTTGACCAATTCGGTAATAATGACTTCGGCAAATATTCCCCCTCTTGTTAATCCCAGATTCTTTTTCATATTCTCAGGGAAAACCATTAGACCACTTATTACCTTATTCATTCTTATTAAAATTTCATCCGTTAAAACGAAAATCGTTGGCAGAATTGACCTTTCAGAAGCAGAGTTGGTCAGATCTCTTTCGTGCTCCAAAGCAATATTTTCCAAGATAGGATAAACGCAAGACCTGATAACTCTAACATTACTACAAACATTTTCTACGTTCACCGGATTTCTTTTTTGGGCCATGGTGGAGGAACCAACCTGCTTTTCGCCGAAAGGTTCTGATAATTCAGCAATTTCTGTTCTTTGGAGATTTCTAATCTCTTTGGCTATTTGCTCGATAGAACAAGCAAAAATAACTAAATCAGAAATTATCCTGGCGATATTTTCTCTCGGAACAACTTGTGTTGAAATATCAGCTGCTTGGATTTCGAGCTTTTCCATTATCTTTTTCTCAAAATCATCGCCCAAGCCAAAAACTTTTTGAGCAGCGTAATTCCCGGCTGCTCCTGAAAATTTCCCACAAATATATTTTGCATCTTCTTTTAACCTCTTTAGGTTTTCGCCTATTTTATCCGCATAATTGGCGAACTTAAAGCCAAGAGTAATCGGGATAGCGTGTTGACCATGGGTTCTGCCTATCATTATTAAATCTTTATACTTTTCAGAAATATCTAGGCAATTTTTTAATAATTCTTTTCCTTTTTCAAATAAAATTTTCATTGCCTCTTTTAACTGTAAGGCCTGGGCAGTATCAACAATGTCATAACTGGTAGCAGTTAAATGGACGTATTTTCCGGCCTCCCCACAAACTTCAGTTAAGGCTCTAACCAAAGCCATCACGTCATGCTTAGTCTCTTCTTCGATTTCTTTCACTCTTTCTAGCTTTACAAAATTAGTGTTTGCTTTTTCTTTAATAACCTCGGCAGCCTCCTTCGGGATTTTACCCATCTCAGCCAAAACCTCGGCCAAAGCCGCCTCCACTCTTAATTGCTGTTCCAATCTTTTCTCCTCATCAAAAATTTCTCGCATTTCTTTTGACCCATATCGATAATCAATCGGATGAATAGCCATATTATTTACCAATTTTTAGCTTCTTCATTGTCTTTTTCAATTTTTTCTTTCATTTTCTTTCGATAATTTTCTAATTTCACTTTTAAACCTTCATCTTTTAAAGCTAAAATTTCAATTGCTAATAAGGCAGCATTTTCTCCCCTATCAATACCAACCGAGGCCACCGGGATGCCGGGTGGCATTTGGACAATTGAAAGCAAAGAATCTAAGCCACCGAGTTTCGATTCCACCGGTACTCCAATCACCGGCTTTGTGGTCTCAGCAGCAATTACGCCAGGTAATGCCGCCGCCAGGCCGGCAATGGCAATGAAAACATCGGCTTCGGAATTTTTAACAATCTCTCTAACTTTTTCCGGCGTTCTGTGAGCCGAAGCTATTTTCAATTCATATTTTATCCCAAATTCATCAAAAACTACCTTGCATTTATCAAAAACGGCCTTATCTGAGATAGAGCCTAAAATAATAGCGATTGAGTTCATAGTATTCTTAATCGTAGCTTATTTTCCTAATTTCGTCCAAGATTGATTAAAAATATTCATGCCATTCTTTTATCTTTAGCTTTTCTAAATTTCTATATTTCTTAAGGGTTCTTACCAATAGTTTCACCACTTCAACATTGGTTAGTAAGGGAGTGTCAAAGTCAACGACTGTTCTTCTAATTAAATAGGCAGTTTTTGATTTTAGATTTTGATATTCTCCCGGGATAGAAATTAGGAAATCAATTTTTTTATTTTTAAGATAAGTTAAAATATTCGGTTCTTTTTTCTCCTGAATTTTATACAGGGTTTTAATTTTTATCCCCTTTTCTCTAAAAAATTTAGCCGTATGAGTGGTTCCGTAAAGCTCGTATCCCATTTTTTCAAAATCTCTTATCGTTTTTAAAAGTTCATATTTTTGCTTCTCTCCGCCGATACTAATTAAAACATTTTTTTGGGGAGGAATTATCCCAACTGAGATTGCCGCCTTCAAGAAACTTTCTTCGAGATTTTCTCCCAGGCATCCTACTTCTCCGGTAGAAGCCATTTCCACTGATGACAAAGGATCCGCTCCTTTTAATCTTGAAAAAGAAAATTGGGGGGCCTTCACTCCGACAAATTTCATCGATTCATTTTCAATTTTTTTAAGTTTTTCCCCTAAAATAGCTCGAGTAGATAGCTCGGCTAAATTAATTTTATGAATTTTTGAGACGAAAGGAAAGCTTCTGCTGCTTCTTAAATTACACTCAATTACTTTGACCTCGTTCTCCTTGGCTAAAAATTGAATATTAAATGGGCCGGTTATCCTTAGGGCTTTGGCAATCTTTTGAGAGATTTCGTTTATTTTCCGAAGAGTCTCAGCATAGAGTTTTTGAGGAGGAGTAACAATAAAAGCATCTCCTGAATGAATGCCAGCTGGCTCAATATGTTCAGAAATTATTCCCAAAATTATTTCTCCTTTTGAAGCTACGGCATCCATTTCAATCTCTTTGGCATCGACTAAGAATTTACTAATTACCACTGGATAGTCTGGACTAACTCGACTTGCTTTTTTTAAATATTTTTCTAATTCTTTTTCTTCAAAAATTACCGTCATTGCCTGACCACTTAAAACATAGCTTGGTCTAACTAAAACCGGATAGCTAAATTTTTTAGCAAATTTTTCTGCCTCTTCAATCGAAGTTAATTCTTTCCAGGCCGGCTGAGAAATTCCTAATTTATCTAAAAGCTTCGAAAATTTATATCTGTTTTCGGCTCGATCAATACTCTGAGGATTAGTTCCTAAAATTCTTAATTTTAAATTGTGACATTTGTAAGCAATATTATTTGGAACTTGACCTCCCATCGAAACAATAATTCCCCTTGGTTTTTCTAACTCATAAATATCCATTACTCTTTCCAAGGATAACTCTTCAAAATATAATCTATCGCACTCATCAAAATCGGTACTGACTGTTTCTGGATTATAATTAATCATTACTGTTGGATAGTTAAGTTTTTTTGCTGCTCTTAAGGCATTGACGCAACACCAATCAAATTCAACCGAAGAACCAATTCTGTAAGTCCCCGAGCCCAAAATTATGACTGCCTTCCTTTTTCCATTGATTCTTAAATCATGAGTTTTAGCATTGTAGGTTAAGTATAAATAATTGGTCTTAGCTGGCCATTCGGCAGCCATGGTATCAATTTGTTTAATTTTGGGAAAGATTTTAAATTTCTTTCTAACTTCTCTCACTTTCAGTTCGTTTTCACCAACTAACTTTCCGATTTGCCAATCAGAAAATCCCAGTTCCTTGGCTCGTTTCAACAATTCCCGATTCAGTCTTTTACTTCCCATCTCTTTTTTTACTTCGATTATATTCTTTATTTTTTCCAAGAACCAAGGATCAATATGGGTTAACTGATTAATTTTCGAAATTTCCCAATTTTCTTCTAAAGCCTTAGCTATGGCAAAAAATCTCTTTTCATTGGGAATCTTCAAATATCTTTCCAGGTTGTTGAATTGAAATTCATCTCCAACTAAACCATGCCATCCCTTCTCAAGCATTCTAATCGCTTTTTGTAAAGATTCCTCGAAATTTCTGCCAATAGCCATTACCTCTCCCACTGATTTCATCTCCGTTCCTATTTCTTTTTCTACTTTTCTAAATTTTTCTAAATCCCAGCGGGGAATTTTAGTGACAATGTAATCTAATGCTGGTTCAAAAAAGGCTCGGGTAATTTTGGTAATTTTGTTTTCCAATTCAGGTAAGGTAAACCCTAAGGCTAACTTTGCTCCAATGAAAGCCAGGGGGTAACCAGTGGCTTTGCTGGCTAGGGCTGAGCTTCTCGATAACCGAGCATTAACTTCAATAATCCTATAATCAGCCGATTTTGGAGAAAGGGCTAATTGAACATTACATTCTCCAATAATTTTTAAAAACCTAACCAATTTTTGGCAGGCTTCTCTTAAAAAGTGGTATTCGAAATTATCCAAGGTTTGAGATGGAGCAACGACAATGCTTTCTCCAGTATGAATCCCCATCGGATCAACATTTTCCATATTACACACGGCAATACAATTATCAGCCTTATCTCTAACCATTTCATATTCGATTTCTTTCCATCCAACTAAATATTCTTCAATTAAAACTTTATTATCGCTAGCAAAAGCCATCTCTAAAAGACCGTTTAATTCTTTTTCGCTTTTAGCAATTCCGCTTCCCTTCCCTCCCAAAGCATAACCCAATCTAATTAAAACTGGGTATTTTATTTCTTGGGCAAAGTCTAAACCTTCTTTTTTATTTTTAACAATTTTCCCCTTAGGAAATTTTAGTCCAATTTTCTCTAATCTTTTTCTAAAAAGTTCTCGATCCTCAGTTGCCTTAATACTTTCAATTGGTGTCCCTAAAACCTTAACTTTATACTTTTTCAAAATCCCTTCTTTTGATAGTGCAACTCCACAATTTAAAGCTGTCTGCCCGCCAAAAGAAAGCAAAATTGAATCTGGCCTTTCTTTTTCAATAACTTTTTTGGCAAAGTAAGGAGTAATTGGTAAAAAATAAATTTTATCAGCCAGACCCTCATCAGTCTGGACAGTAGCGATATTGGGATTAATTAAAACTGTCTCAACTCGTTCTTCCTTTAGGGCTTTAATTGCCTGAGAGCCAGAATAATCAAATTCTCCCGCTTCACCGATCTTCAAAGCTCCGCTTCCTAAAATTAAAGTTTTTTTGATTTTTTCATCTTTCGGCATATTTCAAAAAATTTATCAAATAAAAATTTAGTATCAACTGGCCCCGGAGAAGCCTCAGGATGGAATTGGACCCCAAAAAACGGTTTTTCTTTATGTTTTATCCCCTCTATTGTTCCATCGTTGATGTTCAAAAACCAAGTTTTCCAATCTCCAGGCAAACTACTTTTCTCTACAGCAAAACCATGATTTTGAGAAGTGACATAACATTTTTTTGTTTCCAAATCTTGGCAAGGCTGATTTTGAGAACGGTGCCCGTATTTTAATTTGAAAGTATCAGCTCCAGAGGCTAAAGCCAAAATTTGATTCCCAAGACAAATCCCAAAAATAGGAATCTTTCTCTTCATTGCTTCCCTGACAACTTCAATTGTTTTTTGACATTTTTTTGGATCACCGGGCCCGTTCGAAATCAAAAGACCATCAAATTTTAATTTAAAAATATCATAATCGTAGGGAACCCTGATTACCTTCGCCTTTCTTTCCAAAAGAGACCTGATAATGCTATGCTTTACTCCGCAATCCAAAAGAACAATTTTTACTTTTCCTTCCCCATATTCTCTAAGGTTTTGGCAAGATACTTTTGACATAAGATTTTCTCGATTTGGATCATAAAAATCAATATCAGTTTTATCGCCAGTAATTTTAGCCAGCATTGTTCCCTCTTTTCTTAATTTTTTAGTTAAAGCCCTAGTATCTATTCCATAAATTCCGGGAATATTTTCTTCCAAGAGCCAATTTTCTAAACTCTTTTTTGCCTGCCAATGGCTGTATTTAAAAGAGAGATCGGAAATAATCATTCCTTTAGTTTGAATTCTTTCTGACTCAAAATATTTAAAAAGACCTCCTCGGCTTTCCCGAGGAGGAACTCCATAATTTCCAATTAGAGGATAAGTAAAAATTAAAATCTGACCAAAATAAGAAGGGTCAGTCAGGGCTTCGGGATAACCAACCATTCCGGTATTAAAAACAGCCTCTCCCGAAGTTGAAACATTAGCCCCAAATGAAAACCCCTCAAAAACAGTTTTATCTTCCAAGATTAATTTTGCCATTTTCCTCATCTTTTTAATTTTTACAATTTATTCTTCACAAATTCAATAGCGTTCCTAAAAATCTTTAATCCCTGACCCTCCTTGATTTTTATTCTTGTCCACTGGGGGTGATTCTGAGGAAACAAAAAGGCTTCGGGATGAGGCATTAAACCAAATATTCTTCCTGTTTCATCACAAACTCCAGCAATATTTAATTCTGAACCATTAGGATTCCAAGGGTAGTTAGCTAAATTTCCCTTATTATCGACATATTGAGCAACGATTTGATTTTGTTTAATCAACCTCTCTCTAATTTCTTCATTCCTCCTCGAAACAAACTTTCCTTCGCCATGTCTGATTGGTAAATAAATATTCTCAATTCCTCTCGTCCAAACGCAAGGAGATTTCTGGTTTATTTTAAGATAGACCCATCTATCTTCGAATCTGCCAGAATCATTAAAAGTCAAGGTTACATCTTGTCTGTCATAATTTCTGTCAAACCCCGGGAGAATCCCCAATTTTACCATCACTTGAAAACCATTACAAATTCCGATAATTAATCTTCCCTCTTTTATGAATCCTGAAAATTCTTCTGCTAAATTGGATTTAATTTTGGTTGCTAAAACTTTCCCAGCTCCGATATCATCGCCAAAAGAAAAACCACCAGGAATAGCCAAAATTTGATAATCTTCAAGTTTTTGCTCTCCGCTGATTAATTCGTTTAGATGGACTTTTTTGGCGTCCGCTCCCGCCAAACTAAAACCGTATTGGGTTTCATTGTCACAATTTATTCCATATCCATATAAAATTAAAACCTTAACTTCCATTTTAAAAATCTTTAAATGGTTTTTGCCAGGATTCTTTTAATTTGTAGATATTTTCTTGAATTATTGGTTTTCCTTTAGCAAAAATTATAAATTCTTCGTCATCTCTAACCTTTCCAATTTCTTTAAAGCAATTGTCTTTCATAATTCCCTCGAAACTTTCTTTATTTTCCGGAGAAACGGTAACTAAAAATCTACCGGCCGATTCGGAATACAAAATTTTGTCGATTTCCTTTAAATTTTCGGTTGGCACCTCATCTAAATTAATTTCTAAACCCAAACCGCCAGCAAAGGAAATTTGAGCTAAAGCAACTCCCAGGCCACCTTTATAAATTCCGTGGCAAGAATTAATCAAATTTTTCTCAATCGCTTGAGTCAAAACGTTGTAGAGTTTTATTGCAACTTTTACATCAACTTTTGGAACATTTAAACCAATTTCTCCCCTTGTCTCATAATATTCTGAGCCGCCTAATTCATCTTTGGTAATCCCTAAAATATAAACCAGATCGCCTAACTTTTTAACATCCATTGTAACGCATTTTTGAATATCTTCTATTTTTCCAGCAGCAGAAAATTGAACAGTAGGTAGAGCAGAAATTCGATGTTCTTTACCGTTGATATCTTTAATTGTCCCGTCCATTGACATAGAATCTTTGCCGGAAATGCAAGGAGTTTTAAAAGCTAAGGTGAAATCGAAAAGGGCTTGATTTGCTCTTATTAATTGAGCGAGTTTGTATTTAGCATCGGGATTTTGTCCTGAAGGCAAAGGGCTCGGCCAGCAGAAATTATCATTAAGGGCTATCTGTTTTAGATTCCCACCAACAGCAATAATTCTTCTGATTGCCTCATCAATAGATAAAGCAGTCATCCAATAAGTATCAATCTGGCTATATTTTGGGTTAATTCCAGCAGTTATGGCCAAACCTTCATTTGAATCGTAGAGAGGTTTAATTACGACCGCATCACTATAAACATCGCTGTCTTTGCCGACTAAATGTTTTATCACATTGGTTCCTTGAACTTCGTGGTCAAATTGCCTGACAATATATTCTTTACTGCAGATATTTAAACGAGCTAACATTTCCTTCAAAAATGAAGCTTGGTCGGTTATTTCTTCAAGTTCGGGTTCAGAAAGTCCACGTTTTTCAGGGTCCATCCATTCGGCTTCCAGTTTCATTTGAGGAACTCCCCCGTGGACGAAATTCATATCTAAAAAAGCGACTGGTTTATCTTGATAAGTAGAATAAAATTTCCCGGAATCGGTAAATTTACCAACAACTGTTGCTTCAACATCGTGTTTTTTGGCCAATTCTAAAAATTCATTTATTCTTTCTGGAGAAACGGCCAGGGTCATTCTTTCCTGAGACTCAGAAACAAGAATTTGCCACGGGTCTAATCCAGAATATTTTAGGGGTACCTTGTCCAACCACAACTCAAAACCATTTGAAAGTTGAGCCATTTCTCCAACCGACGATGAAAGACCGCCGGCTCCATTATCAGTGATGCCCTTGTAAAAACCTGAATCCCTGGCCTCAATTAAAAAATCGTGGAGCTTCTTTTGGGTGAAGGGGTCGCCTATCTGGACATGGCTGGCTGATATCCACTCGCCAGCTTCCATTGAAGATTCAGTTGCTCCATGAATCCCATCTATCCCTACTTTGCCACCTGCCATTACTATCCAATCGCCGGGGTCAGCTTTTTTTTGAAAACCTGGTTCTTTATTTACTTTGGCCGGAATGAAACCAGCAGCTAAAACATAAATTGCCGGCTTCCCCATATATCCATCGTCAAAGAAAGTAATTCCGTAAACCGTTGGTACCCCATGCTTGTTTCCGCCATCTTCCACTCCCTTGCGGACTCCTTCGAGAAGGCGTTTGGGATATAATTTTGGTCTCAAATCGCCATTGTAAAAAGGATTTCCAACGCAAAAACCATAAGTGCCATAAATTAATTTACATCCTTTGCCAGTACCCATGGGGTCGCGATAAACCCCGACAATTCCAGTAATTGCGCCACCATAAGGTTCCTCATTTGAGGGACTATTATGGGTCTCGCATTTCACTGATAGGAGCCAGTCATTGTTAAAACGAATTACGCCAGAGTTATCCCAGAGAGTGGAAACGACCCAATCTAATTCTTTTTCTAATTTTTTAGTTGAGCTTTTAATATAAGTATCAAATAAACTATCTATTTCTTGCTCCTCTTCTTTGTTTTTATAAATTATTTTGGCATTAAAGATTTTATGTTTACAATGCTCCGACCAAGTTTGGCCCAGAACCTCTAATTCTGCATCGACTACTTCTTGACCTAAACCAACTTCCTGACGCCTATCTATAACTTCTGGTCTGGTAAAGTATTCTTTTATTGTTTGCATTTCCTTAAGATTTAGGGCCAACTTTCTCTCTTGGCTAATTTTCAACAGATCTTTATCGGAAACATTTAGGTCCATAAAATTAATAGTTGGTCGGTGAGGGATTTTTACTTTTGGTGCAGGAATAGAATATTTCTTTTCGCTAAAAGACTTATAATCAATGATAATCCACTGCTGAATCAATTCATTAGCTAAAAGATCCCGG
>Ga0315294_10007491_pt1 | contig 11971 bp, 11 predicted proteins | sample YL17G13_40_MG_FD_203626 | JGI IMG/M metagenome (GOLD analysis project Ga0315294, IMG submission 203626) | Sediment microbial communities from Yellowstone Lake, YNP, Wyoming, USA - YL17G13_40 | ecosystem: Environmental > Aquatic > Freshwater > Lake > Sediment | place: USA: Wyoming | collected...
CCTGCCGGCTTCCGGCGCCGGACGGCGCAAATACGTAGTATGCCTGGGAATTCAGGTGGGGGCCGCGAATCACCAACTCCTGCCGCGCCGCCTCCTGTGTGGAGGCGCGCTCCGGCTGGAGGGCGTCGAGCGGCGCCGTCGGCGCCAACTGCACGTCAAGGTTGTTGGCCGTTCCCTTCTCCAGGCGGCCTTGCCACAGCACGACCTCGGGCTTGTCCCGGCCGGCACGCAGCAGCACTTCCGCGTTGTCCACCGCTTCGTCGCTCTTCACCTGCAAGGTCAGGTTCCCAAACGCCAACTGGCGCTTGCTGGCCTCGGCAGTCACGGTGACCGAGGCAGGCCCACGCCCACGCCTACGCCCTGCCAGGCCCGTGTCACTGGCGGCCTCCTCGGGCGCGGCCCGGCCCGGCACGGACCGTACGGCCGCGGCTTCGGAGTTGGCGGGCTCCTTCCCCTGAGCCGCAGGCCCTGCAGACGAAGGCGCCAGGGGGGTCATCGCAGGCCGCGGGGGGAGCGGAGACACGGGGCGTTCCACGGGAGCCCGATATGAAGGCGCACCGCCCGGCTCGCCCTCACGCACCGTGTACTTGCGCGTCGGTTCCGCGGCTTTCGGCTTCCCAGCCAACGTCAGTGGGGCGCTCGGCGGAGGCGCCCCGAGAGCACCGCTTTCCGCAATGCGACCTGCTCCCGCCCATTCGTCCTTCGCAGCCCTGCGGGTGGAGAGTTCCCCGGCTCCAGGTGGCTCGGACGGCGCCACAGGCCCGGTGATGACTCCCACAGCGGGCCTGGCTTCCCGGCCGCGCTCACTTGCGGCTTCTGTTTGCTTGCTCGGCGGGCGCGCCGTGGGGCCTTTGTCGGCCGCTGTATAACGGTCGGTGCCGAGGGCTGGCTGCTGCGCCAGCCGCGCGCGCTCGGGCATGACCTGGAAGACGCCGAAGGCGATCACCACCAACAGGACGGCGGCGGCGACAGGCATGGCCCAGCGCAGCAGCACCGCCCGCGGCCGGTCGGTGCGCGCTTCCAGTCGCGCCCGCACCGTTGCGGCCAGCCCGGGTGGAGCGGGCTCCGGTTGCAGGTGACGTACGCCGGCGAGCACGCTCTCGAGCGCGGCAAAGCCCTCGCGACAGCGGTCACAGGTCTCGAGGTGCGCCTCGAATGCGCGCCTGTCCGCCGGCGCAAGCTCGCCGTCGCGGTAGCGCGAGAACAGCTCTATGACATCGTCGCAGCGCATTCGTTCTCCTGGTTTTTGACTCTAGCCGCCGCGGAGAAGTTCCAGGTGCGGCTCGAGTGCTTCCTTCAGGGCCAGGCGCGCGCGGTTGAGGCGCGACTTGACGGTGCCTACGTTGGCGCCAGTGATGGCCGCGATCTCCTCGTAAGAGCATCCCTGCAGCTCGTACAGCACGAGGGGGAGTCGGTGGTGCAGCGGCAGGGCCGCAATCGCCCGCCGCACGACCTCGCGCCGCTCCAGGCTTGCGACGTGGTCCTCGACCTGCGGTGACGGATCGGGCGGATCCGGGGATAACCCGTCGGCGTCAAGCAGGGAACTGGCGGGCGCCGGTCGCCGGCGCCGCCGCTTGATCTCGTCCAGGCAGGCGTTGGTGGTAACGCGGTACAGCCAAGTGGAAAAGGAGGACCCGCGACGAAAACGCTTGATCGCCCGGAAGGCGCGCACGAAAGCCTCCTGGGCCATGTCGTAGGCCTCGTCCCGGTCGCCGACCATGCGGTAGGCAAGGTTGTAAACCCACTCGCCGTGGCGCTCCACCAGTTGGTCGAAGGCCACAGTGTCTCCTTGTTGGCAACGCTCGACGAGCAGGTTTTCGGCTGCCAGCGTGTCTTGCATCAGGCCGCCAGACGGAGCGGTTTGGTTCGTGGCTCAATTATATACTCGCCGCTGCTGTGGGGCAAGGGCGCGCCGCGTGCTGTGCCGGCGTGTGCGCCCAGGCTACAGGATGAAGCTAAGCCGCGTCGAATCACCCGTGGGGTACGGACATGACCATATCGGAGTTCCAGCGCCTCATCGCGCGTATATACCTCGATAGAGATCGCCGGCGCGGACTAGCGGGCAGCTTCATGTGGTTGTGTGAGGAAACGGGCGAGCTCGCGCGGGCGCTGCGCCGTGGCGATCCGTCTGCGCTCCGCGCGGAGTTCGCCGACGTCCTCGCATGGTTGGCAACCCTGGCCAACATCGCCGGGGTCGATCTCGAGGCGGCGGCGAGTCAGGCATACGAATCGGGCTGCCCCAAGTGCGGGGGCACGCCCTGCCGCTGCCCGAGCGATGGGCGAGGAGGTGAGCAATGTCACGCAAGAGAGTAAGAATCGCGGCCTGGGTGTTAGGCGTGGCTGCCGTCGTTGCAACCAGCGCCTGGGCCAAACGCTTCAACGATCGTAATGAGGCCAAGCTGGCGCTAATGGAGGCGGCGGCCAACGCTGAACACATGGATCCGGACGCCGCCGCCAGGGCCTACCGGCAGGCGCTGAAGATCGATCCCAAGTACCTGCCCGCGCGCACCGGGCTCGCCGATCTGTATTCCTCTCAGAGCAGAGAGAAGGCGCTGGCCGAGCATCGCCGGGGGATCGCCGCTGATCCGCGCAATCCCGGGGCGTACTACGCGCTGGCCCGCGCCTTCTGCGAGTACCGCCGCTACCCCGAGGCCATTAAGGCTCTGGAGCGCGCCGTGGCGTTGGCGCCGCGCGCCACGCACCTGCACCTGTTGCTCGCCCATACCTACCGGTGGAACGGCGATCTCGATAAGGCGAGGGAGCAGTTTATGATAATCCAGAAGCTCGACCCGGATTCGCGGGCGGCTGCGACCGGCTTGCGAGCGCTCGAGCGTCAGGCTCGGTCAGCCCCGGCGCCGCGCTCGCCCGCGCGAGGCGCCGGCCGGTGAGCCCACGCCTGTTCATTACGACCCGCGAAGTGTGGGACCGCTACGGCCGGCGATTCGGCGGCTCGGCGGATCGTCAAGTAGGGGCAAGGCATGCCTTGCCCCTACACTGAGAGCGCGCAACGCGGGCGGACAGCGAGGAACCCTGGCGGTGCTCGTGTTTGCGCTGCAGTCCGAGGTGGAGCTGTGCGAGGAGTGGGGAAACGCACGCCCGGAGGAGGGGTCCGAGCACTTCTTCGCCTACGTGCTCGACAACAACCTGCCGCAGGACAAGAAGTTTCTGCACGGCGAACTGGTGGGCCTGGGCATCCACCTAATGGCGCAATGGCAGGGGCGGGACCTCGAACCCATCCTGGGCCTGATGGAGCGAGCGGGATTGGAGTGGCGGGCGGGCGAAATAGGTGTGCCCGAGGCTGCCACCACCGCCACCTTGCAAGATCTGCCGATGTGCGCCGAGACGTTCGGCTACCCTTACTCGATCATCAATCGCCGCGCTCGACGATGACGGGCTTCTCCATGACCCAACCCATTGGCTCGTGGGCGATGCGGCGAAAGCCGGCGGCCTCGCACAAGGCGATAGCGGGGGTATTGTTGTCCTGCAGGCAGATGCGCAGCGCGCGCAGGTCGAGCCCCGCTGCTGCGCGCCCTGCCTCATCCAGCAGCATGGTGGCGAACCCGCGGTTGCGGTAGTCCGGGCGCACCACCAGCCAGTTGATGAACAGGTGATCCTCCCGCGGATAGAAGGTCACGTAACCCACCATCGCGTTCCCGTCCCACATCACCAACGTGGTGGTCTCCTCGTCCCCGATCATCTCGCGGAAGAGGTCCTCGTTGAAGTGGAAGCCGAGGCCCTCCAGCAGAATGGGCTCCATGCTCTCGCGCGTCAATTCGAGGATAGCCGGATAGTCATCTTTCTTGAGCGGCAACAAGTCAGGCATATGTGGTCCCCTGCATCACGACCGGCGTGGGCTAGCCTGGTCCGTTCTCCTTGTCCTTGGCATGCGCTTTCGCAATCGCCCCTTGCACGCGGCTGCGCAGGCGGCGGGCCTGTTCGACAATGCGCTCCAGCTTCATCCGCAGGTCGTCGTCATCGGGCGCGGCCGCGAGCGCGGCCTCCAGGCGCGAAACCACCGCCTCGGCCTCCGCCAGCAGCCTGGCTTCGACCTCGGCGCGCCGCGACTCGACTTCCTCACCCATGCTTGCCACCTGCGGTCGCCCGGCGCTGGACACTTATGGGATTCCGCAGCGGCCGCGGCATACCTGCCTTGAAGCCCGACATATGCAGCGCGCATCCCGGTGCAGACGGCGGGGGGGGACGCCAGGGCTGTATGGTGCGTCCACAGGCCCAGCCGGCGGCATGTGACAATCAGCGCCCCGGTATGGAATAACCCAATGGCTTGCTCCATGGCTAGCCGGCGACAGCGGCAGTCGCCGGCCCATGGGCAAGCCATTCTTCTTCAACCCCCGTCCCCCCACAGCTTGCGCTTGCGGCGCGGCAGGAGCAAGGCGCAGCCAGGCATAAGTATTACCTAAACGGCGACGTGGATCACCCATGGCTGCGCGTAAGCTTCAGCTCCAATTGATCATGCCGAAGGGCGCGGAATGCGACCGCTGCGTGGAGCGCCTCGAACAGGAGGTGGGCGCGGCGAAAGGCGTGCTTTCCGCGCGTGTTGACCGTCAGGCCTCGACTCTGCTCCTGGAGTATGACCAGGACCGCGTCGCTCTCGACGCGCTCGCGCGCAAGGTGCTGGAGATCGGGGCGGGGATCACCGAGCGTTTTCGCCACGAGACCATCGTCCTGGGCGGGCTGGACTGCCCCGACTGCGCGGCGACCCTTGATACCGTGGTGTCGAAGATGCCGGGGGTGGTGTATTCCACGACCAGCGTGGTGGGGTCGAACATGCGCGTGGAGTACCGGCCGCAGGAGGTTGACCTCGACGCCATCATCGCCAGGCTGCGCTCGATGGGCTACCAGGCGGAGCCGGAGTCGGTGGTGCGGGCGCGCCAGCGGGCAGCCCCGGGGCGGCCGCGGCTGCGCGAGATACTGACCGCGGCCTGCGGCGTGCTGCTGGCGGCGGGGCTGATGTGTGCGGCGGCGGGCAGTGCGCCGGGCGTCTGCGAGGGCTTGTACGCGGCGGCTATCGGGGTCGGCGGCTTCCATGTGGCGCGTGCCGGGCTGGCTGCCGCTCGGGCGCGCGCGGTGGACATGAACGTCCTCATGACCATCGCCGTCATCGGCGCCGCCGCTATCGGCGAATGGGTCGAAGGCGCGGCGGTGGTGTTCCTGTTCTCACTCGGCAACACGCTCGAATCGCAGGTCATGGGCCGCACGCGGCGGGCTATCGGCGCGTTGCTCGACCTGGCGCCGTCGCAGGCTCTGGTGCGCCGCGATGGCGAGGAGAGCGTCGTGCCCGCCGAGCAGTTGGCGCCAGGCGACGTCATGGTCGTGCGCCCCGGCGAGCGCATCGCCACCGACGGCGTGGTCGTGAGCGGCAATTCGCCCGTGAACCAGGCGCCGCTGACGGGGGAATCGATGCCGGTATCGAAGGGCCCCAGCGACCCCGTCTATGCGGGCACCATCAACGGCCTCGGCGCTCTGGTGGTGCGGGTGACGAAGACGGTCAAGGACAACACGCTGGCGTCCATCATCGAGCTGGTGGAGACCGCGCAGGTGCAGAAGGCGCCCTACCAGCGGGCGGTCGATCGGTTTGCGCGCTACTACACGCCGGTCGTCGTGCTGGGGGCCTTGCTTATCGCGCTGGTGCCTCCGCTGGTGACGACCGAGCCGTTTCGCCCCTGGATCTACCGCGGGCTCGCGCTGCTCATCCTGTCCTGTCCGTGCGCGCTGGTGATCTCGACGCCGGTTGCGGTGGTTTCGGCGGTCAACAGCGCGGCGCGCGCCGGCGTGCTGCTGAAGGGCGGCGCGTACCTCGAGGCGCTGGGGCGCGTGCGCGCCATGGCGTTCGACAAGACCGGCACCCTGACCGCGGGCAGGCCGGAGGTCACCGACGTCGTCGCCAACTCGGGTGTCGCTGCGGCGGAGCTGTTGGAGCTGGCGGCGGCGATCGAGTCCCAGTCGGAGCACCCGATAGGGCGGGCCATCGTTGCACGCGCGCACCGGGACGGCGTCTCCTTCCACGGGGTGCGGGACTACCAGGCCCTCGCCGGCACCGGCGCCACCGCGCTCGTCAACGGCAAGCAGGCGTACGCGGGCAGCCCCCGGCTGTTCCGCGACCTGGGGGCGGACCTGCGCGAGGTGGCGCCGGCCATCGCTCGCCTCGAGCAGGCGGGCAAGAGCGTGGTCGTCGTTGGCTGGGCCGACCGGGCCGCGGGGGTAATCGGCGTCGCCGACGAGCCGCGCCCCGGCGCCGCGGCGGCCATCCAGGGCCTGCGGGAGATCGGCATGCGCCCGCTGGTGATGCTCACCGGGGATCACCCCGGCACCGCGGAGTCCATAGCCGCCAGGCTGGGGCTGGACGATTATCACGCCGCGCTGCTGCCTGAGGACAAGGTTGACATCATCGCGCAGCTCGAGCAGGAGCATGGCGGGGTGATCGCGGTCGGGGACGGGGTTAACGATGCGCCGGCGCTGGTGGCCTCGACGGTGGGAGTGGCGATGGGGGCGACGGGCAGCGATGCCGCGCTGGAGAACGCGGACGTCGCGCTGATGAGCGATGACCTGGCGAAGCTGCCCTTCGTCGTGCGGCTGGGGCGGGCCACGCTGGCGAACATCAGGCAGAATGTTGCGATCTCGCTGGCGGTGAAGGTCTTGCTGGTGGCGCTCGCGGTGCCGGGCCTGCTCACCCTGTGGCTGGCGGTGGTCGGGGACGTCGGCGTGTCGCTGGTGGTGATTGCCAACGGACTGCGCCTGCTGGCGGCGCGGCCGTAGCAGGGCCCCCCTACCGGCGGCGAGGTCGCGGTGGAGGGAAGATGAAGGACCTGTTTACCCTGTGGAAGCACACGCGCATGGTGGTGCTGGTCGCGCTGACAGCCGCCGTCTATGCGCGTCTGCGCGGGTATGGGGAGGTGCTGCCGAGGCTATGAGCGCGCGCGCCACAGAGCAGGTGCGTCTGATCGCCGACAGCATGCTCGGCAAGCTGGCGAAGACCCTTCGCATGCTGGGTTTCGATGCAGCCTATGACCCGTTCATCGAGGATCGCGAGTTGGTGCGGCGAGCGCGGGCCGAGAATCGCGTTGTGCTCACGCGGGACACGCAATTGCTGCGGCGCCGCGACCTGCCGCGCTTCGTTTTCGTCGAGAGCGACCACCTCCGCGAACAGCTCGCGCAGGTGGCACGCGAACTGGAGCTTAAGCTGGAGGGGGGCGCGGCGTTCACGCGCTGCCTGGTCTGCAACGGCGAGCTGATGCCGGTGGCGAAGGAGTCGGTGCGGCGGGAGGTGCCGCCGTATGTCTATCAAACGCAGGACGCCTTCGTCCGCTGCGCCGAGTGTGGGCGCATCTACTGGCGCGGCACGCACGTCGAAGGCATGGAGCGCAGGCTCGTCGAACTGGAAATAAAGTGGCGCGAGATGTAGGAGCGCGCGGCCGGGCCAGAACCAGTAGGGGCAAGGCATGCCTTGCCCCTACCGCTCGCTCTGCGCGGTGGGCTTCACGCCATGAATGGATGCAAGCTCTCGGCCGTTCACTTTCTGCTGACCTACGCGTGCTGCGCGGAATGCGACCACTGCTTCGTGTGGGGTTCACCGCGCGGCGGCGGCCCCATTACCGTCGAGCAGATCGACGGGTTTCTGGACGAGCTGGCGCGGGCGGCGCAGGTGACCGGGCTGTGCGCGGAGGGCGGCGAACCATTCCTTTTCCAGCGGGAGCTGCTCCACCTGGTGCGCCGCGGCACCGAGCGCGGCTACCGGGTGGGTGCCCTCACCAATGCCTTCTGGGCAACCAGCGACGACGACGCGCTCCGCGTTCTGAAGCCACTGGCCGACGCGGGATTGCGCAGTCTCGGCATCAGCACCGACCAGTGGCATACCAGATTCGTTCCCGCCGAGCGCGCCGAACGCGCCCTGGGACTATGCGCCGAGTTGGGGATCGAAAGCTCGAAGATGGTGACCGAGATAGCGGGGGTCATGTTCCGCGGTCGCGCCGCAGCGCGACTCACCTGCTGCGCGCCGCAGATGACGCCGTGGCATGACCTAAACCGGTGCGAGAAGGAGAGCCTCGCGGAGCCGGGCCGCGTCCACCTCGACCGCTACGGCGGGCTCCACCTCTGCCAGGGCCTGCTGTTGGCGGATGTCAGGCAAGGGGTCGCCGAGGCCATACTCCGCTATGACCCGACCCGTCATCCGATCGTGCGTCCGCTGGTCGAGGGTGGACCTGCCCGGCTTGCCCGGAACGCGATGGCCCTGGGGTTTCGCCCGCGACCGGCCTACGCAGGCGCCTGTCATCTCTGCTACGAGGCGCGCAGGTTTCTGCGCCGCCGGTGGCCGGAGCTGCTGGGGCCGGACGAGATGTACGGTGGGTCCCTCGCGCCGCGCAACGGCTGCGGTTAGACCCATGCTCCCGCGGCCTCCCGACGCCTAGCGGAAGACCATAGAGGCGAACGACACCATCGACTGCGTCTGCCGCTCCACCGCCTGCTCGTAGCGCAGCAGCCGCCCGCTTTGCGCAGGAGCGACCCTCAGCAGTGCGTGGATCGGCGCGAGGCCGCACACGTTGCGCGCGCCCGTTTGGTCACGCGCCGCAGCCAGCAAGCCCTCTGCGTCCATGTTCTCCGCGCGGGCGAGCAGGCGCCGGTCTCCTCGCTCCGCGGCCTCCAGGGCCGCGGAAGTGAGGGGCCCGCCGTCGCCGAATCGCTGACCGATGTGGCTCAGGTCCGCACCCGCAATAACACAGGCGTCCGGCGCATGTTCCGACAGCACAGCGCGCAGAGCCTCAAGGAACCCCTCGGCCCGGCGATCCTCTCGCGCCATATCGCACGCGACGTGGGAGCACAAAATGGGCAGGATCGGCGGCATGCGCTCCGGCCCCAGCGCGTATTGGGCGAAGACCACCTGGAACTCGATCGAGTGCTCGCTCCGATGGCTCAGCTCATCGCGGTACAGGCCTTGCGCGTCGGGCCAACGCAGCTCGAGGGCGTCGAGAATCCCGGTGTCGGTGCGCGCGCACTCGAGAGGTGTCGCGAAGTCCTTGCGCGTGAGGATGTAAGGGGAGGGCGGCGCGCTGTGCGCGGTGCCGAAGATGACGAGCAGGCCTGGCGCCGGCGCGACCGACTCGGACAGGCGCCGGTATGCGTGGGCGTAACACGGCCCTCCGCGGCCGAAATCGATATGCGGCGCGATAAGGGCGGCGGGCCGCGCCGCGCGTTCCTCGTCGCTGGACGGGTTGTTGAGCGCGGCGACTGCGAAGTAGCTGCGAAGCTGTTCGCGCAGCAGGCCGGCGTCCGCGGGGTAAGCTTTGCCGGCGTGAGCGGCCGGGCGCACCTGGAGCCGGGCGAATTGCTCGCGCTGCTCCCGAAGGTGGCGCGCGAACGCCTCTCCCTCGAACAGCAGACCTGCCTCGATCTCGCGCACCAAGCGCTCGAGTTGATGCGACAGCAGCAGATGCCCTGACCGGCGCGCATACTCCACCTGCGCCTCGCGCAGTGTGCGGGTGCCGTCCAACAGCGACAGCAGGAGCAGCATCTCCCGGGGCACAGCCACCGCGCGATCGGAGCAGCCGGAGGCGTCGCGCAGAATCATGACTTGCCGACCGGCGCGCTGCGAGGGAAACGCCTCGACGGGCCTGAGCTTGGGGCGATACTCGGACATCGTGACAGTTGCATCAGTTCGGCGGCTCTGCACGTCGCCCCTGCCGACGGGATTACCGCAGCGCAGGGATTGGCGCGTCGCGCCGCGAAGAAGACGCGCAGTCAGACTACCGGCGGCGGAGGGGCGATGCGCATAGCGAAGGAACGGCTTGAGGTCAAACCCACGTTCGAGGGCAAGGACAGCGCGCCCGGCTGGCTGCAGATCAACCTGAAGGGGCTCGACCTCGATGGTGTGGACCGCTTGGTGTTGGACCTGACGGACCTCGAGGGTCTGCGCGCGCGCCAGCAGGAGGCGGATGACCTCTTCCGCAAATTGCGCGGCACCCTGGGCGAGGGCGAAAGGGGCTGACGCTTTCGCCGAAGGTCGCGCAGTCCCGTGGGCGCCATGGGCTGCAGGAGAGCGGCTGCCGGCCGCGAAAAAGCAATACGCTTACGGACCGCCCGGGGGTGACCAACCGGGCGGTGAATACTCTGGGAAGGGGCTGACATGATGTCACGTTTCATGGTTGTGCTGCGCGGGGCCATGGCCGCCGCCCTGGTGTGCCTCGCCCTCACGGGCGCGTGGGCTTACGACAAGGAGGTCATATCAGTTGACGGTGACCAGGTGACCATCGTCCGCGATGACTACGGGGTTCCCCACGTCTTCGCCGAGACCGAACGCGGCCTGTTTTACGGCGACGGTTATGCCGTCGCCCAGGACCGGCTGATGCAGATGGAGAAGTACCGGCGCGCAGGGCGCGGCGCCCTGGCCGAGGTGATGGGCAAGAGCTTCATCGATCACGACCGGGACGTGCGCCGCAACGGCTACACCGAGCTCGAACTGCAGCTTCAATTCGGGCAACTGCCGCCGCGCTTCCAGGCGGTGCTGCAGGCGTACGCAGAAGGGGTCAACGCCTGGGCGCAAAAGGCGAAGGCCGAGGGCAAGCTGCCGGGGATGATGACCGCGCTCGGGATCGAGTTCGCCCCGTGGAAGGTGACCGACAGCGTCGCCATCAGCGCGATGATGGCCCGGCGCTTCGGCGGGGGCGGGGGCACCCAACTGCGCGTCCTGAAGCTGTACAAGGAAGTGCAGAAGCGCTTCGGCGCCGACGCGGACGCAGTGTTCAACGACCTGGCATGGGTTAACGACCCGGATGCGCCGACGACGATCCCGGCGCGCGAGGGGAAGGTCGGGGAGATCATGCTTCCCCGCGGGGTGCTGCCGCAGATGAAGAAGCTGGCGCAGCGGCTGGACGACGCGCGGCTTGCGAGCGCCCTCGAGCGAGCCGACTGGGCGCGCGCGCACGAGGATTTCATGCGGGCGGCGGGGATCGCCGCGAAGTGGGGCAGCTACGCGGCGGTGATCGGGCCGCAGCGCAGCGCCAGCGGCAACGCTATTCTCCTTGGCGGCCCGCAGATGGGATTCGAGACCCCGCAGATCGCGCACGAGGTCCATATTTGCGGCGCGGGGTTCAACTCCATCGGCATGGGCTTCGCCGGGGTGCCCGCGGTGCTGATCGGGCACAATGATAACGTAGCGTGGACCACGACGACGGCCGTCGGCCCGGTCGAGGATATCTTCGTCGAGACCCTGGATCCGAAGGACCAGCACCGCTATCTGCACAACGGCAAGTACGTGGACATGGAGAAGCGCGTCGAGGTCATCAAGGTGCGGGGCGAGGAAGCGGTGGAGATGGAGATCTACCGGACGGTTCACGGGCCGGTGATCGAGTGGGACGAGAAGGCGGGAGTCGCCTACACCCACGCGATGAACTACTGGATGCGCGAAATGGGGGTCATGCATTCCGTCTTCGGCTACAACCAGGCGCGCAACATCGGCGATTTCGCGCGGGCCGCGGCGGATTGCACGACTGCGCACAACTGGTTGTGCGCGACGCAGGACGGCGATATCGGCTACTGGTATTGCGGGAAGGTCCCGCGGCGGCGCAGCGGCACCGACTGGCGCCTGCCGATACCGGGCACCGGCGAGTACGACTGGCAGGGCGACGTGCCGTTTTCCGAGATGCCGCAGATCATCAATCCCCGCCAAGGCTATCTGTGCAACTGGAACAACAAGCCGGCGGTGTGGTGGGCGCCGGGCGACACGTCGGCGTGGGGGGCGGTATTTCGCCTGCGCAGCATCAAGCAAGCGATCGCCAAACACGATTTGCTGACGCTTGACTCGGTGCGCGACCTGCAAAAGGACTACGGCCTTAACTACTACCCCGCGGACTACTTCAAGCAGTATCTGCTCGACGCGGCGGCGCGCAAGCGCGCCTGGAGCGACCCCCGCATGCGCGAGGCCCTGCGCTACCTCAAGGCGTGGGACAACCACGGGGTAAAC
>Ga0315294_10007493_pt1 | contig 11970 bp, 10 predicted proteins | sample YL17G13_40_MG_FD_203626 | JGI IMG/M metagenome (GOLD analysis project Ga0315294, IMG submission 203626) | Sediment microbial communities from Yellowstone Lake, YNP, Wyoming, USA - YL17G13_40 | ecosystem: Environmental > Aquatic > Freshwater > Lake > Sediment | place: USA: Wyoming | collected...
AATTCAGCGGGGCATAATCCTCGTCTCCCGACCGCAGCACAAATTTATCGCGTGCTAAAGCCGCTAATATTCGGTTTTCGGGACTGTCCGGCAGGTGAAATGACAATAATTTGCCGTCGCCCTTGCGAAACTGTGCAAAGCTGTAGTCTTTTCCTCTGCAGTGTCGAAGGTAAACGCCTATAAATCCCGTCTTGCTTCTGCATCTTTTATTCAGATTGTTTTGTCTGGAAGTTACAATACGCAGGCTGCTTCTGCGGTTATCGAGCGGGTTTCCGTATATATGGTCAACGATTTCGCCTTTCTTGGCGTTCATTACAAACCATGAAAGTTGAATATGTTTGTCCGGCTTTGTTTTATCCCGCCCCAGCCCCGCATCGTGGTCGGGCGGGGCCAAAGCTTTGGTGCGGGGTCTGCGGATAATTACCGGATAACCTGCGCTGGAAAGTCGCACCGATGTAATATCGCCGTTGTATTTTTTGTAAGGCGGTTCGTGCGGACAGTTTATGATTTTATAATAGATGTCCGGGTCAACTTTGACCAGCCGTCCCCTGACCTTAAGCATCAAATAATCTCTGTTTTTAGTTTTCATCTTTTTTATTCCTTAGTTTAGCCGCTGCCTGTCCTGAACCTGTCGAAGGGCCGGCACGGCGGCGCGTTATCATTGCGAGGCCGTAAGGCCGCGGCAATCCTATCTTCTATATTCTACATTCTATATTCTTTTTCTTCGTGTCTTCGTGCCTTTGTGGCTATCCCACACAACAAACGGATTTGAATTGACATAAAGCCATATAACGCTAATCTAAACCGTTTTGCGAGATGTGGCATGGAACTTTCATGGACAATGAGATTCAGGATTATAGCATCGTTTGCGATAGGTGCTGTCCTGCTTGGTTTCTTGCCTTGGGGTCTTGTTAAGCCTTCGGCTGATGGTGTTTTTGCGTATTTGAGCGGCAGCATCAGTGCCGGCGATTTGCTGATTTGCGGTGTTCTTGCTTTTGTCGCAGGCTTTTTGGCTTCAATAGTCAGCACACCTTACGGTGCACAAATCGGGATAATAGCTGCTCCTGCCGGTCTTGCGGTCTGGTCACTGAGAAGTGCGATGCTGTCAAAGGTCTTTCAGATGACTCCTGCTGCCGGCGATAGGGTAAAGGTTTATTCATCGCTGAAATTTGAAGGCTTTCTGTGGCTGGCAATTGCAGTTTGTGGTTTTCTGGGAGCTTTGATGGCCGACGAAATTTTCAGAAGAAAACCTGTTGAATTGCCGGACAAGACAAAACCGGTCTTCCAGATGCCGGAATTTCTGGTAATAGCGATATCCGTTATCGGGACTGTATTTGTCGCAAATTTTTTAATCAATATTTTCGCTCTTGACGTTAGTTATTCGGACCCACAGTTGGCACATGTGACGGTTCAGCCGGCGAGTTTTCAGATAGCATTTGCCGTTTTGATTGCCTTTGCGGCCTGCGGCTTTTTGGCCAAGATTTTGATAGGAAGCAGGGCTGTCTGGCCTGCGACTGCCTCTGTGGTTTTAATTTGTTATACTGCAATAGGTTATGGCAAGAACGATATTATGGCGCATCTGAGTGCATCCTGGCCTGCAAATTTCTTTATTAGGCCTGTTGCAGCGGTTTTACCTGTTCAAATGGTCGCCTTTGGCTGCCTGGGGGCCGTATGGGGCTATTGGCTGGCCGTTGACTATCATTTGTGGCGGACACAGCAAAGCTGACTTTCTGCAATAAAAACACACTTTTTATGTAACTTGTTATATTAGAAGCACTTCCAAAAAACATAAAACTGGGTCTGCCCTTTAAAAAAGAGGGAAATTTAGTGTTCCAGCCCGGCGAAATAGCCGAAATGATACTCAGAACTGCGAAAACAAACACAGCACGGCGGAATTTCGTAGTATAGGAAGCAGGGTTGGCATCTAAACCGCAGAAAGGAGTGCCGGAAAATGTTAGTTTTGAGCAGACAAATAAATGAATCGATAATGATTGGCGACGAGGTTGAAGTAATAATCGTTGACGTGCGGGGCGATAAGGTTCGATTAGGAATTACTGCTCCCAAGGCAATATCCGTACATCGTAAGGAAGTATACAACGCTATTCAGCAGGAAAAGGCAGAAGGGAAACAGCAGGATTCGCCACCCAAGCCCCATATACAAAAGTCTTCAACAGGTTAAGAATCAGGCTTAGAGGTATATAACGAAAAAAGGCCGCTGGGAAAGCGGCCTTTTTGTTTTTACCCCCACACCAATTTACACATTGATTGAGTATTTTGAAAACTGGCCAAAGTGGTTTTGGATGCCTTTTTAAATTTTGCCGCCACATTGTAGATTGATGTGGGGTATACAATTCAGCGTTTCTTAGCAGCTTTTTCAACGACAGGCTTTGGCTGTTTTGCCTTTGTCTTTTTGGCGGGGGGTTTGTTAGGCTCGGCAAGGGTCTCTTTCTGGAGGCTGACTGCTGATTTAATCAATTCGTCCTTTTGTATCTGCTGATAAGGTTCGAGCTTGAAATTCCAGGTGTATTCATCGATTTTTGTCGTGAACATATCCGCCAAAAGGTCAAATGGAAATACATCTTTGATAGGCCTTTTGAGATTCTGGTGCGTGATGAGCGTTTGATAGCCGTCTTTCGAAATCCGCACACCGTAATCGCCATACCATTCAAAACCCACGGTAACCGGCGATACTCCTATTTCCTCATCGTTCAGTGAAACAAGGGCACCAGATGGTTCGGTTACTATCGTAAGCTTTCTCTCAACACAGCCAATGCAAAAACAACATGCTGCGAGAACAACAATTAGAACAATTCCTTTTGACGACATAATATTGCCTCCGGCAAATAAGAAATACAGGCCTGATTATCGTTTCAGACAGCGAAATTGTCAATTGTAAATCGTTGACATAAACAAGCTTGCGGGTTAAAGTAAAATCTCTGTTTTACAGGTAATGGCAATGAATCCCGTTAGACCTCTTTGGTTTTATACATACGTTTTAATGTGCGAAAAGACAGGCACATTCTATACTGGTTGTACAAATAACTTGCAACAGAGGATAAAGCAACATAATAAAGGAGAAGTTCGGTATACAAAAAGTAGATAGCCTGTTAAACTAATTTATTTTGAGGCTTGTTCAAACAAAGACGATGCTTATCGCAGGGAAAGATATTTAAAAACTGGAATGGGCAAAAGATATCTTAAAAATAGACTGAAGGGAGGTCTAACGGGATGAAAATATCGCTTAACTGGCTAAAAGACTACGTTCAGATAACCGAGTCGGCGGAAAAACTTGCGGAGCTTTTGAGCAATTTAGGCTTCGGCACCGAAGGCATCGAAAAAATCGGAGCCGATACGGTTATTGATATTGACGTTACCAGCAACAGAGGCGATTGTCTGAGCCATATAGGTATAGCCCGCGAAATAGCAGCGGCAACAGGCAGAGAACTAAAGCTGCCAAAAATCGAATACCAAGTCATTAAAAAAGATATCAGCAAATTAGTCAGCGTTGAAATAGATGAGCCTGAGCTTTGCGGCAGATATACGGGGCGAATAATTGAAGGCGTAAAAGTAGGGCCAAGCCCCGACTGGATGTCAGGGCGGCTTGAAGCGGTCGGTCTTCGCAGCGTAAATAACATTGTTGATGCTACAAATTATGCGATGATGGAGACGGGCCAACCGCCACACGCGTTTGATTATGATAAAATACGTGGCGCTAAAATTATCGTCCGCAGGGCAAAAAAGGGCGAGAAACTTATCAGCATCGACGGCACAGAATGCAATCTTGAGCAGGATATGCTTATTATCGCCGATACGAAAGGGCCAGTGGCAATCGCAGGTGTGATGGGCGGCATTGAAACAGAAGTAAGCCAATCGACTGAAAATGTCCTGCTTGAAGATGCGAGTTTCAGCGCTGCAAGCGTCAGGACGACATCGCGAAAGCTTTCCCTTCCCAGCGAGGCGGCATATCGTTTCGGCAGGATAGTCGATACTCAGAGAATTGACTGGGCTTCAGAAAGGACCGCACAGCTTATCGCATTAGCCGGCGGCGGGAAAGTCGTCGAGGGTCTTGTTGACGCCTGGCCTGTAAAGCCGCAGCAGCAAAAAGTAGAACTGCGATTGAGCAGATTAAATAAACTGCTGGGTATAGAGGTGCAGGGACAAAGGGCTTTTGAAATTCTCAATGCGCTTAAGTTTGAGCCTAAAAAAATAGATTCCGACAAAACAACTTGTACAGTGCCGAGCTGGCGGGCTGATGTAAGCAGGGAGGCTGATTTGATTGAGGAAGTTGGGAGGGTTTATGGCTACGACAAGGTCGGTATCAGGAATAAAATCAGTATTGAAATCGCACCTGTCGATGAAAAGCAGCGAATAATTTGTTCAGTAAGCGGTTACCTTAACGGCTGCGGTTTTTACGAGGCGATAACTACAAGTTTTTCCGATGAGCAAATCGCAAAACTTGTAACCGGCAAAGGTCCGCAAGGTCATCTTGTCGTGCAGGATGTAAGCCGAAAGACCGAAAACCTGCTGAGGGGTTCTCTGATAGGTTCGCTGCTGAATGTGGTCAGGCACAATTACAATGTCGGCAACAAGAATATACGTATTTACGAAATTGCGAATGTTTTCAAAAAGCAGCAGGACGGCAGCCACGGCGAGCACACCAGTCTGTCTCTTGTCTGCGACAGTGATTTTGGAATTCTCAAAGGTGCGGTTTGTGGCCTGATAAAAATGGTTGACAGAAACGTAAATATCGAGTTTAAGCCGGCACAACTGCACTGGGCAAAGGCGGGGGCTGAAATTCTCGTTAATGGCGAAAATATCGGTCATACAGGCGTTTTGAGTGACGATGTTGTCGGCGGCTTTGATATAAAAGCTAATCAGATTTGTGCCGCTGAGCTGAATTTTGACAGATTGTTGGAGCTGGAGCCGCCGCAAGTCAAAATGAAACCGCTGCCGAAATTTCCTGCGATAGTGAGGGACCTGTCGCTTATTGTTGATGAGCAGGTTCAATGGTCGCAGTTGGAGCAGATTATTCGTTCAAGTGCGCCGCAGGAGCTTGAGGAAATAAAATTTGAAGGAATATACAGGGGCAAGCCGATTCCTGCCGGCAAAAAAAGCGTTACAGTTTCGCTGCGATTCAGAGATGAGGATGGGACTTTGAAACACGAGACAGTTGACCAGTGGGAAGGCAAGATAGTTTCAGCACTTTTTAATGCGGCTGGGGCGGAAATCAGGAAGGCATAACGACCTGTTTCATTTCGGGAGCAGTCATCATAAAAAAAGCGGCAAGTGACCGAGGAGGCCAGTCACTTGCCTGAAAAATCAGGGATATAGATTCCCTATAATTAATACGGAAAACCAGAGAGAGTGTTTACCGAAATAAGCGCAAAAAAAATGGCAGGCGGCCGAGGAGAGAAACCGCCATGCCGTGTGCGCCTCCTAAAGAGGAGGAGGTACGTGTGGGCTATTTAAAATAACGTTCTAATTAGATTACGTCAAGCAAAAATTTCTGTTCAAAAGAAATTTCTACGAAAATTATTATAACATATTCTGACAAAAAAAAGCAAGTTTTTTTTTATTTGCTTACAGTTTTTGAAGCGGGTCTTATAAAATTACAGCTAAAACAGGCAGTTAAAGGCAGTTATGATTGAAAATAAGCGGATAAAATATTTAAACAAACCCCCTGTAAAAGGTGGAAAATGTATTTTTTAACAGACGAAGGCCGCTTAAAAGGCAAATATCATAACAAACAGATTTATTGTGATATTCTGTGTTATGAGCGGATTCCTAATGTTTAAGTGGTAATTTATCCGTTTGACTCGAACAGTTTGGCAGTTTACTATTGGTTTTGAATACCTATGGCAAGTCATAATCTGGCAAAAATCAAGATAGAAGATTTGGAAATAATCGGCTATTCGGTAGCAGGCGAAGAGACGGTAATAGCGATGCCGCAGCTTGATGTCTGCTTCGATATCGGCAAAGCACCGGACCAGGTTATCAGTATAAACAACGTTCTGCTGACACACGGGCATATGGACCACGCGGCAGGTATCGCATATTATTTTTCCCACAGGCAATTCTGCGGTCAAAAGCCCGGCAGAGTCTTTGCGCCGGAAAATCTGATACTTCCAATACGCGAAATACTCGACGGCTGGGGACGGCTCGACGGGAACAGGATACCGGCACAACTTGTCGGGATGCAGGCAGGCGATGAATATCAAATCAAGCCGAATCTTATTATCAGGGCCTTTGCGACGCGGCACTGCAAAGGGTCGCTGGGGTTCTGCGTTCTGGAAAAAAAGAAGAAACTTAAAGAAGAATACATTGGGCTGTCGGGCGGCGAAATTGTCGCACTGAAAAGAAAGAACATAGAGATAGATTATCCTGTCGAGGTGCCGATAGTAACGTACCTGGGCGATACGCAATACTGTAATTTTGCGAAATTTGATTTTGTTGTGAAAAGCAAGATTATGATAGCAGAGTGCACCTTTGTGGACGACGAGCATATCGAAAGGGCGCTGGCAGGGGCGCATATGTATATGAGTGAATTCTTAAGGATGCTCGGCGAATTAGACAACCAATACATTGTCATTACGCATTTAAGTCAGCGGACAGGCATTGCGGAGGCGAGAAAAATTCTCAAAGAGAAATTAAACAGCCAACTCTATGAAAAGGTTGTGCTTCTGATGGACAGGAAGAACCCTTTCAGGCAGGAATAAAAGCAGAGAAGTAAGGAAGTAAGGAAACGTCGCCGTGCCGGCGACGGCTAAACAAACCCCTCGGCATCCTTTAACTGCATTGAAAACAGGCAATTGGCGGGGGCCCCCTTGGATTGCTAACCAGTTATTTCAGTTTCTGCTTCGGCAGGAGCATTGTTTTGCGACTGGTTGAGAGGACAAGGCTCAGCTATCTTTCGATAGCCCAAAGCCTTGACGAGTTCCAGAATTTCGGTCCAGGTTGGAAAAGGTCTGCTGTTGAGTTTTTTGTACTGGTCAACGGCCATAATGAACTCAAACTGTTCATCAGTCATCTGGCCTTCTTCAGCAGCTTTCCTTTCTTCGGGGCGTCTTCTGCCCGGTCCGCGCCTGCGGTCAAGGCCGAGCCTTCTGTTGAGAGCTTCGCTTCTCCGGGTGTATTTTTTTCGCCGGTCCTGCGCATTTTGACGACTTGCCGAGAAACTGTTGTCTATATGCGACTGGTAGCTTTCGTCCACTTTCATCGCCTTAATAAAATTGTTTCAATAGTTTTCTTCTTCGGAGTTTTCGGCTTCATCGAAGTAATCCGGCTCCGGCTCATCGGCCCACTGGTCGTGGTCGTTAAAAGCATCGTCAATGAAATGGTCGAATTCCTGGTGGGATTCAATAATTTCCTGAGCGTGCTCGAGATAATTTTCCGGGACCATCACGGCTATTCCAAGAACCGCTGAAGCATAGTTTTTCTGAGTTGCCGTTACGGCAGGGATATTGTTTTTGGCCAGTACGTCCCTGTATTCGTTTGCCAGGTCGATGTCTTCAGCAATTGCTACGATTACGTAGTCTTTCAGAGCCGATTTTGATTTATTGTTTTGCTCTTTCATTTTCTGACTCCCGTTACCGCCTAAATCATCGGTATAAGGCGTTCTTTAACAGTTTCGGCAAAAAACGGCAGTGAAATAACCGGAAAAACAGACTAAATGGGCTTATAGAGGGGAATTTTTGCATTTTTAACGTATTTTTTTGTTGCAAAACGTCTGATAAGCCTTCAAAATACCGGGCAGAAGTCGGCTTTGTCGGAAAAGGCCGATAAAGAAAATAATATTTATTATTTTGCATGGAGGATTATTAACATGGCAAAAAAAGCAGCAAAAGAAACTCTGGTAGTGGCAAGCAAGGTAAGAGCGTATGTCAAGAGCAAAAAGATGATGACCTCAGCAGATGCCATTGAGGCGCTAAGTAACAGGATTTATTGTATTCTTGATTGTGCCTGTGAGCGTACAAAGGCCAACAGAAGAAGCACACTAAAACCGCAGGACCTGTGATTTTTTGTCCCTTCTGCTTCTTGCGAAGCAAGATAAGGGATGAGAAATAAAAACAGGTGAGTCCTGATAAGCGGGGTCAGCCCGATAAATCGGGCAGGGGCTACTGCTTAAATGTTCTAATCTTGTCAGAGCAGAACTGTAAGACCGACCTCTGCGCAAAGAGTAGAGGTCGGTCTTTTTACGGACGGACTTAACGTGTTTTATTTTTAATAAGGTTTTTCAGCAGTAATTTTATCTTTTTATGATTTGTTTATTTTTTTTCCATGTGCAGGTCCGATAATCATCAGAAAGACCGCTTCTGCGATACTGAAAATCTGATTTTATAGGAACGATTTTACTAAACCCATCAGGCACAAAACACCGATTATAGTCTTATAGAATGCTATGTTTTTAATTGTATTTATAGATAAGGGGTTAGATTCGTGAAGATATTTATGCTTGGCTGGGAGTTTCCTCCCTTTATCAGCGGCGGGTTAGGTACGGCGTGCTATGGGCTAACGAGGTCTATGAGCAAGCTGGGGCTGGAGGTGACTTTCGTATTGCCCCGCGATGTCGGTATGGATATGCGAACAACCCATGTTAAGATGCGGACACCTGAAGATATAAGCGAGATTGAAAGACAACAACTCGAACTTGGGCTTGAAAACGTTAAATTCCGGACTATCGAATCGCCGCTGCGGCCTTACGCGAGCGCCGAGAGTTACAAACGCGAGGTAGAAGACCTTATATGTGCCAAGCAAAGGCGCTGCGGTTCAGTCGGCATAGAATCTGTCGGTGACGACTCCCATCATTACTGCGGCGATATGTATACGGAAGTTCACAAATACGCTGCTGCCGCGGTTAAGCTGGCGATGCAGGAAGATTTTGACATAATCCACGCGCACGACTGGATGACTTATCCGGCAGGAATGGCTGTGGCGGCAGTTACGGGCAAGCCGCTTGTCGTTCATGTTCACTCGACTGAATTTGACCGCAGCGGAGAGCATGTCAACCAGATGATTTATGATATTGAGCGGGCCGGGATGCACGCGGCCGATAAGGTAATTGCCGTAAGTTTCCTGACGAGGAACATAATAGTCGGCCGATACGGCATAAGCGGCGATAAGGTTGAAGTTGTTTATAACGGCGTTGAAAGAAACGGCAACGGTGTTAACCTTGGCGCAACAGGCATAAAGAAGGACGAGAAAATAGTGCTGTTTTTAGGCCGAATCACGATGCAAAAAGGGCCGGAATATTTTCTCGGCGCAGCCAAGAAGGTGCTTGAAGTTATGGACAACGTCAGATTTGTGATGGTCGGGTCGGGCGATATGATGCGAAGAACAATAGAACTTGCCGCCGAGCTGGGAATCGGCAACAAGGTTCTTTTTACAGGCTTTCTGCGCGGCGAAGACGTGCAAAAGGTCTATGAGATGGCTGATTTGTATGTTATGCCGAGCGTTTCAGAGCCGTTTGGTATAGCTCCGCTTGAGGCGCTTAATAACGATGTTCCGGTTCTTATCAGCAAACAAAGCGGAGTTTCAGAAGTGCTTACGCATGTTTTAAAAGCGGACTTTTGGGATGTAAACGAGATAGCCAACAAGATAGTAGCAGTACTGAAATATTCGCCTTTGCAGATGACATTAAGAGAGCACGGCAACTTTGAGGTAAGAAAACTCAAATGGGAAGATGCCGCTGCCAAATGTCTTCAGATATATAACCAGCTTTTGTCTTCAGCAGTTTGCGTCTAAAAAGCTGAAGCGGAAAATGCTGAAAATGGAATAATTTACAGGTTTAAAAGGATTATGCCTTCAGTTTGTTTTTACTTTCAGGTTCATCAGCCCTGCAGACTTCGACATTATACGGTCTTCGACCAGGACCACCGGTATTTTGACGATTTCAAGAACAGGACAATTTGCCGCAAGGTTGCAAATAAATGCTACCTTCCCGCAAACAGACTCATACTGGACCTGATAAAACAGCATCAGGGTAAATTCAGGGTAGCCTACAGTATAACCGGCGTGCTGCTTGAACAGCTTGCCGAATTTGCCCCCGAGGTGATAAGCACATTCGATGCGCTCGCGCGAACCGGCTGTGTGGAATTTCTGGCGGAGACTTATTATCACAGTCTGAGTTTTCTTTATTCCCGCGGCGAATTCAAGGAGCAGATTTGCAAGCACAGCGAGACTATAGAAAAAATGTTCGGCATTCGGCCGAAAGTTTTTCGCAATACTGAACTTATCTACAGCAACAGCCTTGCCGACACAATAGAGTCAATGGGTATATTTGACGGGATTTTAACGGAAGGTGCCGACAAAATACTGGCCGGCAGAAGCCCTAATTTTATTTATACCTCGCCCAGAAGCAGCAGAGTCAAGCTGTTATTAAAGAATTACGCTCTCAGCGATGATATAGCATTTCGTTTTTCCAACAGGGGCTGGAAGGAATGGCCGCTGATGGCGCATAAATTCAGCGACTGGGTGAGCAAAGTCAACGGCAACGGCTATGTCGTTAACCTGTTTATGGACTATGAGACCTTCGGCGAACATCAGTGGGAAGACACCGGCATATTCGAATTTATGCGTCATCTGCCGGGCGAGATTATGAAACATCCTGACAACAATTTCAAGACACCCAGCGAGGTTATCGCGTCATATCCGGCCACCGATGTTATTGATGTGCCCGGCATAATAAGCTGGGCGGACATGGAACGCGACCTTTCAGCGTGGGTCGGCAACTCGATGCAGTCCAACGCGCTGCATGAGCTTTACCGGATGGAGCAGCACATCAAGCAGACGGGCGATAAGGTTCTTCTGGCCGACTGGCGCAAGCTGCAGACGAGCGACCATTTTTATTATATGTGCACCAAGTGGTTTTCCGACGGCGACGTTCATAAGTATTTCAATCCTTATGACTCGCCTTATGATTCGTATATCAATTTTATGAATGTGATGGGCAACCTCGAGAAAAGGTACAAATCAAAATCGAAGATCAATCCGTCTGAGACGGATAAAAATACAAAAATCAAAATGGCAAATCAGAAATAAAAATTTCTTATTGGGCAGGGACTGTTTTTTAAGCAGGGAAGGTAAAAGTGCTTCATATCGCAGAAGAGCCTGGCAAAACAAACCAAAAGACCAACAAATCGGATAGATTCAACCAGTTAATAGAGACCGAGTGGCTTTTGAGCAACAGGCGAGGCAGTTTTTCGAGCGGCACCATTGCCGGCTGCAATACACGCCGTTATCATGCATTACTTATCGGCTCGTTAAACCCGCCTGCACAGAGAACTGTTGCCTTATCGGCGTGTGTCGAAACGGTTCGTACTCAAAAGCGCAGCTACAATCTGAATCATTTTGAATTTGACCCGCCGCCGGCTGAGCCGGCCGAGCCGCTGCCAGTGGATTTCAGAAAAGACGTCGCCGCTCATTTTGAATATTCAACGGAAATTTTTAACCTGACGAAAAGCATTTATCTGCTGCCGGAGGCGGATATTGTAGCGGTTTGCTATGATTTCAGAGACATTGAGGAGGAATTCGAATTTGCAGTAAGGCCATTTGCGGCTCTGAGAGATTATCACGGTCTGACTTCGGCGAGCTCAGTCGAGCCGAAAAAAGCGACAGACAAATCCGCCACGGCGGATAAATTCCATCTCGAATGGTCCGATGAATTTCTGGCGGTAGGGAGCCGCGATTGCCAGGGCCAGCTTTTCCTTTCGACCGAAGAGATGGCCTTTATCGAAGAGCAGCAGTGGTGGTACAACTTTTTCTACCGGCAGGAAAAGCAGCGAGGCTATGATTACAAGGAAGATTTGTTCTCGCCCGGCGTTTTCAGGAGAACCGTTGACGGTCCGGCCAGAATTGTTCTGTGGGCAGGCTTCGGGCCGCCGGTGATATCGGCGAAAATGACGGCTCTTGATGTCGATGTGATTATCGACGACCTTAAGCTGCGACAGAAACAGGTTTTGAGCAGTTTGAAAA
>Ga0315294_10007496_pt1 | contig 11968 bp, 11 predicted proteins | sample YL17G13_40_MG_FD_203626 | JGI IMG/M metagenome (GOLD analysis project Ga0315294, IMG submission 203626) | Sediment microbial communities from Yellowstone Lake, YNP, Wyoming, USA - YL17G13_40 | ecosystem: Environmental > Aquatic > Freshwater > Lake > Sediment | place: USA: Wyoming | collected...
AATAACCGAAGAAGAAATCGTCAAATTCTGCGAAGAAAAACTTGCTCACTACAAAGTCCCAAAGATCGTTGAGTTCAGAGGCGAAGTGCCAAAGACGGATGTTGGAAAAGTAGATCACAAGAGGCTGAGACAAGAACTCTTCAGGCTTGAAAAATGAGAGAAGCTGGCTCAACACAACATTCTTCTTAAAAAAGAAAAAATGTTTTGCAGAGTAATCGTTCTAGGTTGCTTTAGCTATGGCTGTTCCTATGCGTCCGAATTTCATGGCGTCAGTCATGGAACCTTCTATAGTATATTGCTTGGCAAAGTATGCTCTTGTCTGATCAAGTTCTCGGGTCAGCATCTTATAGAAAACATCTTCCGGTCCTTTCAACGTTACGTCAGGCTTTTCATGTTTACCTTCATTGAATGTAGCCGCGCCGTTCTCGAACTTAAGGTAAAAGTCTCCCTCTCCCTCTACTGCAAACTGTACGACTTTGTTCCAGTCAGCCATTGCACTTTTTGCCTCCGCAACTGCGTTAGCCCTATTGGCTAATTCTTTGTAACCGTCTTTTACTCTTCCCACTTTCAAATACCTCTTGATTACAGCAATCATTGGAAAATTTAAGTTTTTCCTATCTAGTGGTGTGTTGAACAACTGCTTTGTTGTTCGTGGACTATTTATCTTGAACCGTTGATTTGTTGGTCGGTTACGGGTTCATTGCCATGAAGAGGTTGTATATTGATGCTTTGAGGAGTAGTTCGTTGATGATGTTCTTCCACTTTATGGATACGATGTGTTCGCCGAAGACCCGTTTTATGCTTGAGAAGGCCGACTCTACCATCCACCTGTAACCATAGCCCTTCTCTTTTTTCCATTGAGGATTTCCAAGCTGCTCCACCACCGCAAATTTGCGAGGCATACACCCTCCACCCTTGAAAGAAGCGTTCCGCCTAACCTTAATCAAAGGCTCAATCCCCCTGTCAGCAAGCAGCCTAAAGTTACTTTTCGAGTCATATGCGCCATCGGCCACCACACGTTTCAAGTCTGCTTTGCCGGCGGAATCCTCCACTAAACGCTTAAGCATCCTTCCATCAGAAACATCCTCCCTCGTGACCTCAATAGCGAGTATCTGCTTAGTTCGCGTGTCCACTGCAATGTGCACTTTTATGAACCCACGCTTAACCTTCCACTTCTTGCGTATCCATTCTCCTCGATTAGAAACTTTTATTCCGGAAGAGTCCACGGCTATCGTGACGTCTTTGTCAAGTTCCACGGAAGAAGCCAAGTCAACCTTCATTCTCGCAACCCGCCACCAAATCGTAGTGTAATCGGGCGCCTTAAGCCCATCAACATACTGGCTCAACGCCCTCGTGAAGCCTTCCAGCTGCCTGAAAGGCAAAACATAGGCGTGCACCACCGCGAGCAGCTTAATGAACGACTCCGGATAGCGGAACCTGGCGCCTTCTTTTCGCTCGTTCATGCCTTTGAGTTCCCTAGACCAGTCCGCCACAAAATCCAGATCTAACAGTATCGAGCCCCTTTTCACCAACGCCTCATTGTACTCTTCCCAATTCCTCAAAGAAGCCATAAAAGCAATCTATAGGTTGAAAATGTATTTATAAGTTATTCAACACAGCAGGTCCATGCATATGCATGCAAGGCTGTCCCCAGTTGATCTTGAATATGTATTCTCGTTTCATAAACCTGTTATCCCCATGCGCAACTGTTGATTATTCGGTGGTTTGAAGTGAGTTTACCTAAAGAACTGAAGGAACTCCAAGATAAGAGAACAAAGCTTGAAGACGAATCCCACGGGTTGAGAGAAGAACAGAAAAATATGGAAGAGAACGTGAAGGAGCTTGAACAGAAAATAATCGAACGCCTAAGAAACGAAAACAAGAACACACGCCAAGACATATCCCGACTCAAGTCCATCATAGATGACCTGGGACAAAGGCTAAGCCAACTGTCACAAGCTCAGGAAGGTTCTGAACCGTCCGAAGACGCCACATCAAAAAGCTACCTCAAGAAATGCGTAGAGTGCGAAAAGGAAATCCCAATCGCCGCCGAGGAATGCCAGTATTGCGGAGCAACACAAGCCGAAAACTCCGAAACAGTAGAAGAGACCGCCTCTCGAGAGGAAAATGTGACGGTAGGAGCCCTCGAGGATTCCACAGAGGCCACCCAAGACGAAATCGGCGACAAACTAACCCAGCTAAGCGGAAAGAGGAAAGACGGGTTCCTGCAGACTCTGTTCAGATAAACAAGCAGAGCACGTACGATTGCGTGAGAAAAAAGCAGTTCAGGCCGAAACATAATCAATACTATAGCCCTGCCTTTTCCTTTCAGCAACGCTCAAAAACCGGTTTTCCCAGTTCGAACTATTTCTTTTCCTCTTCTTTCTGAAGCGAAAGCATGTGTTTCGCCAACGTTGAAAACGTCAGGTAGCGATAGTGGACTTCATCATCCAAGTTTATGAGGAAACTCGACAGTTCGAACGGGCCTATCAAAGAAAACTGCCTAAGCCACTTCGTGAAATCCACGTAGGCTCCATAGTCCTTGTGCAGGGCTATGACTACCCCGTTGGCGCCGATTCCCATTCCTCTTTCAATCAAAACCGCCTGCGGAATCTCTGAAAGCCTGTGCCCATATGTTTCAATTGCTTTCCTCAATGCTTCGACGTGAGGCAACTCTCTGAACTTGGCAAAAGTCATAGAGCATAAATGATATCCCAGCTTGCCAAAATCTGGCACAATGGTGTATTCTCTTATCAACCCCGCCTTCTCCAACCTAGTCCTTGCACGTGTCACCGTGGGCTGAGAAATCTGCAGCGCCTTCGCCAACTCTCTGTCGCTTCTTCTGCTGTTCTTCAACAGTTCAGCGATCAGTTTCAATTCAACACTCTTGTTGCTCATTTTCTCACACGCTCACAACGATTCAAAGTGTCAATGACTCACGCATCAAATTGGAATCATTGTAAGCCCTATTTATCTATCTATGCTTAATGCGTCTACTACTGATCGTTATTCTCAAGTAAATTAAGGTTCTTAAGACGCCATGCTGAGATGGACTGAACCGCTCCGAAAGTTCTAAAAGCTCAGGAATGCTATCGACAACCATCGAGGACTTGTCAATTGAAGGCATTCGTCTACAGGTCAATAGCAATCGCTGCTCTCGTTTACATCATCATGATCACGAGCGTTTCAAATGCAGCGTACCTTGTTGCAGTAAAAGCCGGAGATTCCATCAGATACGAGATAAATGTCTCTTACCAAGGACAATCGGCCACAGGATCGATCAAACTGACAATTCAAAGCGTCCAAGGAACCATGATCACCGGAACCTATGAAGTGACTGTGCAAGGACAGAGCGTCGGTCAGCCTGAACAGTTCACTCTTGATATCTCAACAGGAAGTGGAGGTTCCGCGAGCGGCTTCATCATACCTGCAAACCTAACGGTCGGCAACTTCATTCCAGGCGAAGCTGCAAGCGTGGAAACCATAGGCGACTGGCGTGGCAGAAAGGCCATCGTAGCGAACGCGTCTTCTCCATACATGGGTTTCATGTCACGCATATACTGGGATCAAGCCACAGGTATACTATTGGAATCTACTGGTTCTCTCACGGAAACTCAGTACAGCATCACGTTGGCTGAGACAACCTTGTGGAGCGGTGGACTTTTTGGTCTGGACATGACTTGGTTAATTGTCATTGTGGTCGTTGTAGTTGTGGTCATTGCTGCAGTTGCAGTTTTCATGTTGCGAAAGAGGAGAGCACAAGCAGTCCCAACGATGGCTCAAGGAGCCCCGCCTCCACCGCCACCTCCGCCTCCACCTTAGCTTTCCTCATCTTACTTTTTCTTTTCACCTAAAATGGCGATAGCTACTTTTCTGTCATCCAGTTGCGACTCATGCCATTCAACATTTCTCTCTTTATTAGACCCTTGAAGCAACACCTTCTCAGCTCGAACAAGCCCTTTCATTTCATCAACGAATGGGTGAAGCAGTCTAATGCTTTCATCGTCAAGCTCAGACAGGTAAACGGCTTCTAATACATCAGTCGGCATGTAACCAAGCTCTTTCCTGAGCGCCTGAACCCTTCTAGCCAGGTCCCGCATCACTCCTTCTCCTAGTAACTTTTCGTCGCGTCGAGCGTCCAAGAAGACTTGTACTTCTCCTTCGGAAGCTGAGGCCCATCCTTCAGAAGCAACGAGCTGTGGGGCTTCACTCGTGTATTGCGCGTTTTTGACGTTGGCAAGTTCAAGGAACAATTCCTCGGCCCTTTTCAACGCGTTACACACTGGTTCAGGACCAACGACGACCACCTTGCTGAGTGGCCATCTTCTCTTCAATCCCGCACTCTGACGAGCTGAATACACCAGTGAAACAGTCTTGAACAGTCTCTGAAAGTCTTCTTCTACTTTCTCGTCTCGGAACTTGCTGTCCGGCGTGGGCCATGATTCAAGATTCACTGATTCAGGCAAAGTGGAATCAAGCTTTCTGTACACTTTCTGATGTAGCGCTTCGCTCAAGTATGGTGTCACAGGGTTGAAGAGAAATGTCATTGTTCTCAACACGTGCCAGAGTGTCGCATAGACTGCTAAACGTCTGTCAAGAGTGCTGGGATCGTCGGTCCACAATTCCTTGCGAACCATCGGCACATAGAGCCTGCTTAGAGTCTCTATCACAAAGTCCTCCAAAGCTGCCAGTGCAAGGTTGAATTCACATGTCCCCAGCCTTGAGGTATATTCTTTTATTGTTTCCTGAAGCTTGGAAAGCAACCAAAAGTCTGGTTTTGCGAGATGCTTTTCCTCAGCTGCCCATTCTAACGTGTTTTTCTTCGCGCTGAAATTGTCGAACTCTGCGTTTTGCACAAAGAACCTGTTGAGGTGGTAAAGCGTGGAAAGCACCTGGTAGGTTCGACGTCCCAGTTCCTTGGGGTCGAAATCTATGAAGTCTATCGGTGCGCACTTGCGGAGAATGTAAAACCTGCTCACGTCTGCTGAATAGTTGTCAAGATGCTTGTTAGCTTCTATTACGTTTCCAAGACTCTTGCTCATCTTTCTGCCTTTTGCGTCTTGAGCCAACCCCTGAAACAGAAACGCCTTGTACGGTGGTTCAGGCTTCCCTGTAAGTATGACGTATTCAAGAAGCAACGAGTTCGCCCAACCGCGCGTTTGATCAACGCCTTCTGTGAGAAAGTCCACTGGCACGTACTTCGCTACTTCTTCATCGCTGAACCTAGCATAGGGCGAAGCTCCACTGTTATGCCAAGTGTCGAGAACGAAGTCTTCGCGGTACATTGTGCCTCCGCATTTTGGACATTTGAAAGTGATCCTGTCGACCCAAGGCTTGTGCAGCTCAAATTCGCCTTTTGGCTTTTCGACTGCTTTCTCCAGAAGCTCTTTTTTGCTGGAAACTATCGTCTTTGCTTCGCATTGCCTGCATTTCCATACCGGTAAAGGTGCTCCCCACACTCTTTCCCGGGATATACACCATGGTTTGCCTTCTTTCAGGAAACTCAGGAACCTGTTCTTTGTTTCGTCGAAGAAGTAGGCTACCTTTTCGGCTGCCTCTAGAACTCTGGCGTTTATCTTGTCTGTTCTGAGGAAATACTCTTTCCTTGCGATATACAATACTTTGTGGTGAGAACGCCAACACGTTGGGTATTCGTGTTTCACCTTTTTTGCTTCGACGAGCAAGCCTCTGCTTCGAAGTTCTTCGATCACCAGTTTGTCAGTATCCCTGGCAAATAGGCCGCAGAATTTTCCAGCTTCAGCTGTGAATTTGGCTTCATCATCGAACGGTGCGAATATTGGCACGCCGCGCTTCATGGCGGCAAAGAAGTCTTCCTCGCCGTTCCCAGGGGAAAGATGAACGACTCCTGTTGCTGTCTCAACGTCGACGAAATCTTCACAGATTATCTTATGCACTAACGAATGGCTCTTTTCAAGATCTAGTTGTCGTGGAACCATGTCGGCGAATGGATATTCGTAACGTGTGTTTTCAAGAGTCTTACCGGCAACTGTTTCCAATACTTTGTATTTCTCTATGCCCAGCTCTTTCATGAGCGGCTGGACTCGAGGATTTACAAGAACCCACACTTCCTCGCCGATCTGCACTCTTGCATAGTCTGCTTCAGGTCGAACTGCAAGCATCGTGTCTGTGATGAGCGTGAAAGGCATCGTCGTCCAGACAAGCATGTACTCGTTTTGCTTGTCGGCTATTTTGAATTTGAAGTAGATGCTTGGGTCTTCCACCATCTGGTATGAGCCTTCGTACCCCACTTCGGCGTTGCTGAGGCTCGTTTGGCAGCCTGGACAATACGCGACAACGTAATGTCCTTCTTCGAGCAGGTTTTGATCCCATGCCCGCTTAAGGATCTGCCATTCCCTCTCGATATAAGCGTCATGAAATGTCCAGTATGCCTTGCTATGGTCAATGAAAACCCCAAGTTTGCTGTCCAGCTCCACCCATTCTTTATGGTACTTCATCACGGTTTTCTTGCATTCCTCTATGAAACGTTCCTCACTCACTCTTGCCAAAAGCTCCCGCTTGTTCTTGACACCCAATTGTTTCTCAACTTCCAGCTCAACTGGTAACCCTTGACAGTCCCATCCTGCCCAGAACGGCATATAGTAGCCCTGCATAGTTTTCCATCTGTACCGCAGGTCCTTCATCGTGCGCCCCCTCGCATGGCCTATGTGAGGTATGCCATTCAGTGTGGGCGGTCCTTCAACGAAGCCCAAAACGCCAACGTTGTCTTTCTCTCTCGCTTTCGCTAGCTTCTGCTGTGTTTGGTTTTTCTCCCAAAATCGACGTATTTCTTGTTCAAGCTCAAGCGGGTTATACTCGACAGTGAGGTTCGTTTCAGAATCAGTTTTGAATTTGGCGGTCACCTTGCATCACATTACACCCGCAAACACAGCAAAGTAGTGCCAGCTACATATAACCTTTTTGAATTGCAGATAGCATATATTGAGTTTCGTTCTGTCCGTGCCATAAAACCCATAGGAATTGACGCGCGCGAACTCCAGAGGCTCAGAATTACCGTTCTGCATGGCTTCACCGAAGGCAAAATGACGCAAGAAAACTAGGAAACAATGAACAGGAGCATTGACAAATACATGAGAGAACTAGAGCAGTCAGACAATCGCAGCAACGCGAATAGTGACAAGAATGTTGACAAACGGCGGTGGCTGCAATGCTGCGTAAGTCTTAAATCAACTGTTCCTCATACGATTAGCCGTGAGTCAGAATGAGTGACGAAGACGTTGTGCTGGCAATCGAGAAACCGCATTTTATAGTTAGACTGCACTCAACTTATCTAGAAGTCGATCTGAAAGAAGGCGCCCGAAAACAGTTGGAGAAACTGCTGGAGGCAAACCCCGGTTTCCGAGACAGCGTGGGCTTGCTGTTCCAAACGGTGGTTCCAGTGGATGTGCGACTGCGCGACATACGATCAGTCGGTCTGGACAAGAAGAACAGGGTCAAAATAGATGTTCCTCACCGAAAAGACATCACAATCCCTCTCGATGAAAAAGAGTCTAAACTTCTGCTTGACAAACTGAACGAACTCATCCCGCCCGAGAAGGAGAGGGCAATTAGAGATACAGAAGAGGCACGAAGGACAGAAAGAGGATTTGAACCCACGCGTGCCATGGGCGGAAAAGAAGTGTCAAGAAGCAGAGTTGAGAAATAGTAAGCCCCTTGCTTTCGTGTCCTGCAGACGTATGAATTAATCTATCGGTATTCTTCTTCCGGATTGATCTCGTTTAGAGAAACCAAACTCTCCCTTCACTTCCCTCAACTGCTTTGAGTTGAACACAGGTCCATCCCTACATACCCTGTACTTGCCCAGCAGACAGCTTCCACACAGGCCAATTGCACATCGCATGAGGCGCTCAAGACTCGCCTGCAACGGTATTCCATGTTCCTCCGTCAACTCAAAAACCCTCAATATCATCTTTTCAGGCCCACACGCATAAACAGAATCAAACCCTTCGGCCAACAATTCCTCAACGGGCTGAGTGCACAATCCAGTGATGCCACAGCTTCCATCCTCTGTCGAAACAACAAGTCTGAACTTCCTAGCAGGAAACCTCTTCAGTTCATCTATGAACAAAAGCTCGTCTTGTGTTTTCGCTCCAAGGACGAAAGTCACATGAAAATCCTTTTCATTCATTCTTCTTGCCAAAAACAGAAGCGGGGCTACGCCTGTTCCTCCACCTACTAGAAGAACATTGTGTCCATTCTGTGAGAAACAATTTCCAAAAGGACCGCGCACTCCTAACAGATCGCCTGCTTTCTTCCTATGCAAAGCATTAGTCGCTTTGCCGACGTTGCGCACCGCAACGGTCACCACGCCCTTTGTGGTAACATTCAGAACGCTCAAAGGAATCTCGTCAATTCCTGGAATCCAAACCATCAAAAACTGCCCCGGCTTTGCTTGTGCACAAGCCTTGTCTTTGAACGCGAAAGTCTTGATGCTGGGACTTGCAGTCTTAGCCTCCAGCACACGCTGAACTCTGAGCCAGTTAGCTTCTGTGTGATAAACCGACAATATCCTTCACACTTCCAACATTTTTCCTTCGCAGATAAACGCTAATTCCACGCGTTATGTCTCGGAATACCCTCGGACCTTCGACTGCTATCGCAGTGCCTACTTGAACAGCCGACGCCCCTGCCAACAGGAACTCCACAGCATCACGCCAACCCGATATTCCGCCGCATCCCACTATTGGAATACCTACCTCTTCATACACGTCAAATACATGTCTCAGCGCAATCGGCTTAACAGCTGGGCCTGAAAGCCCCCCCACCCTATTCGCCAGGATTGGCAAAGTCGTCTCAACATCAATAGCCATAGCCTTCACCGTGTTCATCACCGTCACCGCGTCAGCACCTGCATCTTCAGCGACTCTTGCACAGTCGACTATGTTTGTCACGTTAGGAGATAACTTGACCAAGACAGGTCTGCCCGTCGAAGCTTTGACCGTGCGAACAACGTTAGCGAGAAGTTTCGGGTTCTGACCGATCTCTGAACCGGTTTCTTTTACATGCGGACATGAAACGTTAAGCTCCAATGCATCCGCACCTGCGGAAGTGGCTCTTTTTGCCACGGCGGCATATTCTTCGGTCGAAAAGCCGAACACACTGACAATCACTGGCACGTTCAAGACAGACTTCGCCTTTCGTATTTCATCAGCGAAATCCTCTATGCCAGGATTTGGAAGCCCCATAGCGTTGATTAAGCCACAGCTTGCCTGCACAACCGTCGGATTTGCATAGCCTTCTCGCGGTTTCAGACACACCGACTTTGTCACGACTCCGCCTGCACCGCCTTTAACAATGCTCTCAAATGTCTGGGCAGAGTATCCTAGGATCCCAGAAGCCAACATCGTAGGATTGCCAAAGTGTAAGCCCGCCAAGTCAATGCTCAAACCAGCGTCCTTCATGAACTTTCCACCCTGACTTGCTTTCTGTTGAGATGATCATTTATATTAGTTATCCTTAAACCGCGTAGAGTTGGATCGGCACCGTGATTCCTACGCAAGTTTATATTAACAGCAGACTTAGCAGTAGTTATGCTGAGGCATCCAGATGAAAGTAACGATAGTTGAAAGCTCATTTGGCATGTTAGCCTTCGACCAGGAAAACAAGCCCATAGCAACCGTATTATTTCCAAAAAAGCCCCAGAGTGCAGCACGAGCACTTGTCAACGTCGAAACTGGAAAAATCATTGATGAAGTTTCCAGTCTAGTTGCCGCGCTTAAAGAGAAAGGATATGACACATTCATTTTCGAAAATTCAGGCCTTGCCAAAGAAGCTGAAACCAAACTCGGCATCAGTGTTGAACTGGCTAAACCATCGAAGGCAGGAGAACTTCTCCGATCCAAACCAGAAACATATGCCATCAAAGCTGGGTTCATCAAAGACGCAGCGGAATTCAACCTTTGGACCCACAACGTAACCATGGAAATAACAAAAATACGGGTAAAAGGCGCAATCGAAAGGAGAGACCTCATCGTCGCCCAGGCAGTACAAAGCCTAGACGAATTGGACAAGACAATAAACATCCTAATGGCCCGCGTCAGAGAATGGTATGGCATACATTTCCCAGAACTAGACCGACTTCTGGACAAACACGAAACATACGCTCGCCTCGTCGTCAAACTTGGCAGCAAAGACAACTTCACCTCCGACAACCTTGAAAAAGAAGACATCCCGAAATCCAAGTCTGAAGCAATAGCCAAGGTATCAGAAAAATCAATGGGAGCAGACTTTGAAGATTCAGACTTGAAGCAAATTCAATCATTATGCAAGGACATACTTGCACTTTACAAACTCCGAGAAAGCATGGAAACCTACCTCGATTCAGCAATGGATGAAGTTGCGCCGAACATGAAATATTTGGTGGGCTCACTTCTGGGAGCGCGTCTAATCGCGGTTTCAGGCGGTCTCACAAATCTCGCCAAAAGACCCGCCAGCACCATTCAAGTTCTCGGCGCGGAAAAAGCGCTTTTCCGTTCATTAAAAACTGGCACTAGACCTCCGAAGCACGGCTTAATTTTCCAACACGCTGTTTTGCATGACGCGAAGAGGTGGCAAAGAGGAAAAATCGCTAGAGCAATAGCAGGGAAACTGGCCATAGCTGCCAGGGCAGACGCTTTTGGTCACAGGTCAATAGGCGAAGAACTCAAAGCAGGCATGGAGAAACGAATCGAAGAGATTCAGCAAAAATACGAACAACCGCCACCGCCTCCGCCGCCTAGATCGCGACACGAAAGACCCAGAGGCAGAGAACGGGGAAAACACAGACGTGAACGTTAACGTCAGGCCGCACCCGAAGTTCGCTGAAGTCTATTATGTAACACTCGAAGGCGGTTCACAGCGGCTCGGAACCAAAAACCTTTCACCTGGAAAAAACGTGTACGGTGAAAGGCTCATCAAGTACGGCGGAACCGAATATCGTGTTTGGGACGCATTCAGAAGCAAACTTGCTGCCGCCATTCTAAAGGGCTTGGAAACGCTTCCCATCAGGCCAGATCATTCAGTCCTCTATCTAGGAGCTGCCTCGGGAACCACGGCAAGCCATGTTTCAGACATAGTCGGAATGAAAGGACACGTCTACTGCGTCGAGTTCGCTTCCAGATCAATTCGCGACCTAGTAGACAACGTTTGTCCTTACAGGGTGAACTTATCGCCCATACTGGAAGACGCCCGTTTCCCAGAGAAATACTCAGTTTTTGTAAGTGGAAAAGTTGACAACATATACTGTGACATAGCTCAACCTGAACAGGCCAGAGTTCTCGCTGACAACGCAGATCATTTCCTGAAAAACTCAGGTTGGATAATGTTTGCAGTAAAGGCCCAGAGCATAGACGTGACTAAAGAACCTTCTGAAGTCTACGAGAGCGAGATCAAAGTCTTGCAGAAACGAGGTTTCGACGTGGAACAAGTGATACATCTCGAACCATATGACAAAGCGCATGCAATGATCATTGCTCACTTATGACCGCGTTTCAATAAGCAAGTATTGTTTATATCTTACAAGTCGATTGCTGTCTCTACGTGGCGGTTCTATGGCTCACATGGGAGAGGGGCGTTTGGAAGGTGCAGAAACAGTCCTTAAAGCAGCTGGTTTCACGATATCTCGACCATGCATTTCTCGTCCGAGCTGCTTCGACTTCGCGGTTAGACGAGAAGGAAACTTGATTCTCATAAAACTCCTGCCAGACATTGGCAACTTGACTCTTATCGATTCACAAGAACTTAGGGAGATTTCAGGATATTTCTCGGCTGCTTCTCTGATTATTGGTCAAGAAGCGCGAGAACGACCTCTGGAAGACGACACAGTCTACAGGAGATACAACATTTCCGCCGTCAATCTGAAGACATTTGAAAACGTTGTGCTTCACAATGTTCGCCCTCTGATTCAGGCAAGTCCTGGAGGCTACTACGTGGAGATTGACGGTGAAGCACT
>Ga0315294_10007497_pt1 | contig 11968 bp, 17 predicted proteins | sample YL17G13_40_MG_FD_203626 | JGI IMG/M metagenome (GOLD analysis project Ga0315294, IMG submission 203626) | Sediment microbial communities from Yellowstone Lake, YNP, Wyoming, USA - YL17G13_40 | ecosystem: Environmental > Aquatic > Freshwater > Lake > Sediment | place: USA: Wyoming | collected...
TTTAAATAAAATTAAAATGATTTTGATTCGTTTTAAGTATAACTTTACTTCTGATGTTGATAATCTTATAGTAGCAGATATCTACACTGAAATCTGGGGTATTGATTCAAGTCTTGATTCGTTCCACGTCGAAACACAAATCGATTTTATGTTAAAAAGAATTGAGAGTTATTATCATAAGAACAAAGATTTGATATATAGATGATAATGAGCCAGGAATTAAAAGAAAGAATTGCTGAAACTATTTACTTACCTAAATGGATTTCAGGAGGTACATCAGATAAGTCACACGAGATTATTTGGTCTATTCTAAATATTATCTACACAGATTGTATTAAGTCTTCTTTGATTTCTAATAGAAAAGCAACCTGGACAGTTAAGAAGTTAGAGGTTGAATTTGATACTTTACAAGATCTTATCAAACCAGCAGATTACTTTTTAGTTTGGCAATGGATAGGTACAACAGTAGAAAAATGGTTGAACTCAGCTATTGAGTTAGAAGAGTTTGAGACAGCATCAAACCTACAAAAAGTGATGGGTTTCGATAATGAATAACTGGCAAGATTGGCTAAATTTTAACTATAAATTAATATCAATGTGGGCTAAGAGATGGTCACCAGAAAACTGGAGAGAACTTCTTACTGACTTGTCTTTTTATTTACAAAAGAATTGGATTCGTTTTAATGCCATACCTGAACCTGATAAGATTAAGTTCTTACAAGCTTGGATGAAAAATCAAGTTGGTTGGTGGAATTCTGAATTCAATCGTGGTTTACAAGTTAATAACTTATCTGATGATTTTACACCTAATGAATCTAACTATGATGACTTTATTGAATTAAGAGCAGAAGTTTATCGTGAAGACATAAAAGAATGGCTTGTTGACTTACATAATAATTGGTCTGATGAACAAATTAAATTACTTGTTAAGGTAAGACAAGTTTATTTAGAATTACCATCACATCAAAAAGTTCTTTACGATTTGTATTTTACAAAGATGATGTCTTTAAGAGACATAGGTAAGAAATTAGATTTACCTCTTTCTGCTGTTTACAATATGGTGTTAGAACTTAAAAAAAATATTAAAGAAAAATGTTAGAAATTATTGCAATTGCGTGTATCGGAGTTCTTTGGATAAACTCTGAGCCAACAATTAGACTTCGAGGACTATATAAAAGAGACGATTGGTTTAATCGTTTAATTAACTGTTGTTTATGCTCGACTTTTTGGATAGGACTTATAATCACACAATCAATTTATGTAGCCGCTATATCAAGCGTGTTAGGAGAGTTGTTGTGCAAAAAATTAACCAGCGGAGGATTATGATATCAGAAGAAGACTTTATACAAATTCATTGTCTTATTACAGATTGGAACGGTAAAGAAGACCATAATGTACCAGGACATATTATTACTTTAATATTCACGATGCACAATAAAGTATTTTGGGAAAGACCAGAGTATTCTAAAGGATGTGGTGGATGTAGATCTCGTGTGTGGAACAAGCTAAAGACTTGGTATTTCGAGAATAAACACCTTTATGGGTATTAAACATATCTATTATGAGAAAGTTAAAATCGAATTCAGTACAAGTAAAATCACAGATTGATTGGGAATCTCTTCGTAAAAGAATGATACTCAATGGATATCAAACTGGTCACGGTGGAACACCAACACCAGACAACTGGCTATTAACAAATGGTGTTTGGAATGATAGTGGTGAGTGGCAAGATGACGATCTTTGGAAAGATAGTTAAAAAATAAAATTACACAATGGGTTTAACACAAATAAACAACGGTGATACTGGCTTAGTAGCCAGAACTAAAATAAACGATTCGTTTACAACTGTAGATGATTTGAGATTGTCAGCTTCTGTACAAACTACAAATGGAGCAACAACATCAGTCGCTACATTATCAATGGGTACTTATTCTGTTTACACAATTGAAGCAAGAATAGCAGCATGGGATGATACAAACAATTTAGCTTATGGCTCACAATTGTTTGCTGTCTTTTCTAATAATGGCGGATCAGCTCAAGTTTCAACAACTGATACTTATGAAAAATCAAACTTTGCGACAGCTTCATCTCATATTATTTTAGATACAAATCCTAAGATAGTAGTTATTGGAGAAGCATCAAAAACAATCAATTGGGTTGTAGATTACATTGTAACAAAAATATAATTAATAAATATGATAGTTAGAAACGATAGTATAACAGAAGGTTCAATTTCAGAACTTGTAGATTACCAAGTAATCTATGATGCGGTCTTTCCTTATGACCCTAATGTGCAAACATATATTGACGCGGCTGGAATAACAGACGTGACACAAAAAGAAGCAGTCAACACACTTGTCTTAGGACTTAAAGCAGCAAACATCTGGGATAAAATTGACTTAATCATGCCTATATTAGGTGGTTCAGAAGCATCTCACTTAACAAACTTAAAAGGACCAGGAACTTGGGTTTCATTTGGTTCTTGGACGCATAGCTCTCAGGGTATGATAGGTGGTGGAACAAACTCGTTCTTCCTTACTTCGGTTGATATGTCAGCTTATACACACGCTCGACAACTTGATGTTCACGTAGGAGCTTATGTATCACAACCTTCATCAACTGGTTTAAGAATGGTTGGTGGTATTATTAATAATTCTGCTGATAATTATGCTAGAATTGGTTTAGGATACTCAAACGGTGTTAACTTCTATGGTGGTGCTTATGGTGATTTAACAGGAAATGCTTTTGGAACTACATTTAAAAGATTTATAGTTGTTAATACATACTATCCAAATTTAGCACCAAAACCAGCTCCACCATCAGCAGCATGGGCGACAGCATCAGTATATAAAAATGCGGTTCAGTTAATAGAAAATGCAAATGGTGCTTGGTCTCCAATCTCTGGTTCTTACGACGACCAATTTGCTATTGGAGCAATGTATTGGGCTGGACAACCAAATAATGTTTATCTTGATGATGGAACTTTTAATGGTTACATCAAATATCTTTCAATCGGTGGTGGATTTACAAGTGGTGAAATAACGACTTATAACACACTTGTTGAGAATTATCAAACTGCTTTAGGTAGGTCAGAAGCATAATTAAAAATAAAAGATTAAGATGCCAATTAACAAAAGAGAAGGAGAGTCAAAAGACGACTTTATATCAAGATGTATGTCTGAAGAAGTTGGTTCTGGTAAAGAACAAGGTCAGTCTTATGCTATTTGTATAAGTAAGTGGGAATCATTTGCTGGTGAGACAGCATCTGTTACTGATAATACTTGGTCTACTGAAGCACCTATAAATGTTAATTTAGAAGAAGGTATTCCACATTATACCGCTGATGGTAAATTATATACTGGACCTACACATAAAGATGCATCAGGTAGATTAATGACTGGTGTAGAACACACAGAAGATAGTGAGTATTTATATCACGAAGACGAATTAAAGTCAATAGTTAAATTAGATTCATATACAGATTATCCTGATGATGTTAAATCAAATGCTAAGAATGTATTAGATTTTACTGAAGAGAATGGATGGGGTTCTTGTGGAACACCTGTAGGTAAACAAAGAGCTAATCAATTAGCAAACGGTGAACCTATTTCATTAGATACAATTAAAAGAATGTACAACTACTTAAACAGACACTCAGGTGATTTAGACACATCAACATCTTATTCTGATGGTTGTGGTAAATTAATGTATGATGCTTGGGGTGGTAAGTCAGCACTTTCTTGGTCAAGAAATAAGTTAAAAGAGTTAGGTGAATTAGGAGAACAAACAAAGTTAAGTAAAGTTAAAAGAGTTCTTTTTAATGAAGATTTTAACGAAGAAGAAGTAAGAGAGTGGAAAGATTTAGGTTATAAAGTTTCTATCTTATCAAAAAGAAAAATCAAACGTCAAGATAAAAAAGTTTGGAATAGACTTAAAAGTGTAGGTTTATCAGAAAGAGACTTAGTGTTTGGTTCAATTAAAGAAGTAGATAAGAGATGGAACTTTGATGTCTTACTTACTGGTCAAGATCCTTTTCTTGAAAAGTTTATGACGATGGGTGAAGATTTTAATCCTAAGAAAGTTTTATCAAGTCAGGTAGTAGAGAGTATGGAAGAAGCTGAGAAGACACAAGAGATGTTATTAAAATCAGTCCAGATGAGGTTTGTTACAGTTAAAGTAGTATACACTTATGAAGAGATACCAGGAATTCCTGCGGCTCAATCTGGTTCAAGACCATTCTGTACAAAGATGATGTCTTCTAACAAACAATATAGTCTTGACGAAATCAAACAATTATCTAATAGACACTTAATCGAATTAGGATATGGTTCTAAATATGCAGGATTACAACCTGATGTATTTCAATGGAGAGGTGGTTTCTATAGAAAACCAGGAACATTAGAAACAACAGCTTACTGTCGTCATCAATGGCGAGTTAATGTAGTAATGGGTTAAGAATCAGGAGATTTAGGATATATTGGCTTTGATGGATTTGAACCTGTCGAACCAGCATAACTTAGTGAATGAAATCCTTTAGTATATCTAATGTGAACATCCCAATCAATTTTTTCACCGGACTGTCCGTATACATTCATTTTTACTGATTGTGTGCCCGCAGCGGAAAAACTCACACCTGCAGGCCCAAAATCTGTTTTCGTAGTATAATTAATTGTTGAACCGATAATAGATAAAGTAGCACCGAATTGTCTAAAACCACCGAATGATGTCATTAAATAACCTTTAGTACCAGTAGCATTCAAACCAACAGCCTTAGTTTCAATCATAACAGATTCACCAGGTAACATAGGTACAAGGTCAAATGAATATATTGCGGCATTAGACATAGTAAAACTTAGAAACGAATTAAACGTTGCTGATTCCATATCAGCAGATGCTGTTGAAGATAACTGATTAAAGTAATATCTATCACCATTAGCTTCAGTATAATAATAATTTTGTACACCTGATTGTGAACCAACTATTACTAACCTAACTTTATCATACCTGTTGTTTCTTGTTAATAAGTTCTTTATTGCCATTACTTAATCATTCTATAATTTAGAGCCTTTATTTCTTTTATTAACTCAGACATCGTAAGTTTAAGTTCATCGAACTTATCTGTAAGATTATCGAATCTTAGCATATATTCTTTTTCAAGTAGGTCAATACGATTTTTGTTTTCGTATGATTGTGTTTTTACGTCTCTCAAGTCTTTCATTGTTTCTCTTAAAAAGTAACCAATGATAGAAAGCATAACACCACCTATCACTGTTAAAAGTGTCGTCATTTCCATTTACGATAAATATTTTTTTAAGTATCTTATTTCATCTAATGTCAAATCTCTGTATGTTTCTTCTAAGTAAATGTCAGAATCATATTGACGAGTATTAGGATACATATCATCAGTAGCTGCCAAGTAAAGAGGAAAGCTAACTGAATTCTCACACAAGAAATTAACAGCTCTTGTATTCCAGAACTCACCTAAGTTCTTCATCTCTTCTCTAATGTATTTCATCTCTTCAATACTTGATACTTGAGCGTCAGTAGCTGTTGGTCTTACAACACCTAAGTTTCTAATTCTAATTGCTAAATGAGGAAGTGCCATATAAACTGTCCAGTAAGCTAAACCTTTAGAACAGATATCAACTAATTGTCTTTCAATTGAAGAGTAAGTTGTACCTATGTATAACTTGTATTCTAAATCTAAATAAAGTGGCGTACCAAGAACATCTTGAATGTAAACATTTTGTGCCTCTTCAACGAAAGGATAAATTTCATTAATATCAACAGACTTTCCTAATGGCGTATAGTCTTTGAGATATTGGTCGTCTATAAATAGTGCTGAAAATGTTGCTGCCATTATTTGTCGTTATTTTTATTTATTGATAAACTAACTTGAGGTTGAGATGCGTTCTCTGTATTTATCGGAACTAAACTTTCAATGTCAATTTTAGCCACACCATTGTAAATAAGTATTTCTCTAAAGTGGTCTAATATCAATTTTCTTTCTGGTTGAATAACCATCTTATCAAATATTTCCCATGATTGTAAAAGTTCAGAAGAGAAACCAAGTTTTCCAGGTGTTTGAATTCCTAGCAACTGTGGGTGAGCTCTATGTGCTGTTACAATTTGTTGAACTATTTGGTCTGCTACTTGAATTAATCTTTGGTCAATATTAGTTGCATCTAATGTATCAATATCTGGTGCTAACTCTTTACCATCAGAATATAATATGATAGCTTTACCAGCGTTCTTAGCACCACCGTGTTGAGCTCTGATTGCTTCAGCATTCATTCTTCTTTCATCTGGTGTAGGTTTCTTATAAAACTTAAATACAATTGAAGGTGAGAAACCATTATTGATTGCTGCTAAGTTATATTCACCCATAAGAGCATCAGCCTTAATCCATCTTAGAGCTGAGTAGTAATTAGGTAGTGCATAATAATCCATGTTATTATCTTCATACTTGATAAACATTAATTGTCTAACAGATTCACCGTTAGGATTCCAAGCATCTATTTTACGTGGTGGATATTGTCTTGTGTTAGACCAGTTATCAGAATAGTAGTATTCTTTTATTTGACCATATTCGTCTCTTTTACCTGAAGCAATTCTTGAAGCATCAATCCAATTGATGTCAGCAACTCTTGTTCTATCCATTGAATAGATAACCTCGAAACAAGAATAACCAAATGTTTCTTGGTCTCTTGCAACTTGCCAGAATACTCTGTCTAATTTTCTCCAGAAAGGTACTAACTTCCAATTATCAATTAAAAACTGATTAGAGAGCTCTCTTGTGTCTCCGAATATAAATCCTTTACCAGCTATTAAAGATGTCTTAGATTCGATTATACTATCGTGTATTGCTGATGAATTACGATACTCTAAGATATCAATTGGAAATTGATTGTTAGGTCCGAATAGAACCCAATCAAATCCTTTTTGCTCTTTAGGCATAGGTAGTTCAATATTTCTCATATTGATTGTTTCCATAATAGATTGACCTAAATCAATCTTTGGTGTTTCAACTGGTTTACTTCTTATAAAGTCAAATAGTGCCATATTATCTTCTTAGGACTGGTGTGTTTTTAGCGGGTCTGTCTAAAGTAGTCCAAATCTTTGTTTCTTCTACAATCACTTTGCCCGTTTCGAGTGTTGTAGTATCTGCTTCAACTATATAAGACCACATTCCTGGTGACAAGTTCAACTTTGAGATAGATAGATTCTCTGGCGTTCCAACACTAATATTAAAACGTGACCATTTGTTAGTAGGTTGTAAGTCAGTTGGGTAAAACGTCTTTACATTACCTGATATATCATTGGTAAACGTGAACTTAAAACTAGCCGTCGAGCCATAAGGCATCGATTCTCTTAAACTCATCCAGATTGAAGATGTAACACCGGGTGTAAGATTTATCATCATATCACAGATAATTATTTTATTTATATGTTTTGTAAAATCTTTTTTGTTTTTTATTTGGTGGATTAGAAAAGTTGCTGTATATTTGTAAGACAAAAGAGATAAACAATATAAAAACTAAAGATATGAAGACTTACAAAATTGAAGTACAACGAATCGATTACTCTGGTGAAGACTTTTGTGGTGAAGTATCACCATCTGAAGCATCTAAAATCATCAGCGAGCAACCAACTGAGCTTACAATCTCATTTGATTTAGATGATGAGACCATTAAAGAGTGGAAAAATCGTGTTGATTTAGGCGAATCTGACGACTGGCTTATTGATGATGTAGTGTCTGACTTCTGCTATGAGAATGGTATCTTACAACCAACAACTTTTGACTACTGCTTTATTGACTAAAAACAAAAAAACCCAACCTCGTAATGAAGTTGGGTTTTTTCTTTATGTAGAGTTAAGAATTACGCTAGTAATGCTGGAACTATACTGGAAGCCACTGCGGATGCTCTATCAGCCTCGAACCCTTTAAGAGTCAAGACGTAGTTAGAACCATCAGCTTTTGCAGTTCCTGAAGTTGAAGTAGATTCTGAAAGATATACTCCCTCAACTTGACCTGGATACCAGAAAAACCCGTTAGAGTCTTTAACGATAACTGCCAAGTCTCTTTGAGTAAGAAGTGCTAGAGTATTTCTCTTAGCAACATCTCTTCTCGGAATTGTTACAGTGATTGTTTGCTCGAATAGAGCTGAACCAGCTTCTACAGATTTTACCAAGTCTTCTGTGAAAGTTGCGGAATTTCTGTTGAAATCGAACTCATAGAATTTTGATGCTGTAGCTAATGTGATAGCTGAAACAGTACCACCTGATGCTGTATAAGAATAGATATTGTCGAAGTCTGTTAGGTATAACTTAGTAAGACCACCAATATTGTTATCACAATCTTTACCAATTCCACCTGAAAATGAAACACATGCCATATTGTTGTTATTTATTTTTTTGTCCTACTAAGGATTAAGCCATAATTGTACCACCAGAGTAAAGTACGATTTCGTTACCGTAAAGGTAATTAACACCAAATTTTAATGCTGTAGCAAATCTCTCAGTTCTTGCACCAGAGATGTTTCTTTGTGGTATGATGATAATCTCATCCCAATCTGAAGTTAAGTCAGTTAAGAAGAATACTTTATCAGAGTTGAAAGCTATCATTTGTTTAGCAGATAATCCTGAAGTAGGAATTAATCTGTAACCTAAATAGTTCAATTCTTTGTCACCTACTAAGAACAATCCACCTTGTGTAGCAGCTTGTGCTTGCTTGTAAGAGAAAGCGATTTCTTGAGATACGAATATCTTAAAGTTTGCTTCAGAACGAACCTCAGCAGGTACTGATTGTAAAACTCTGTTCAACTCAGAAACCACGTTAGCAGCAGTGATTGAACCAGCAGTAGCTCCTACGTCGATAACCGCGCCGTCAGCTAATAATTGTTTTACCAAACCATCACAAAGTGAGTATGGGTATGAAGCAGTTGCTGTATCACCCTTGAACATAGTTAATTCTAAGTCAGCGGATACTTTTTCAGCAACGTAATTAACAACGAAGTCAGCGTATGATGTTGGCATCACTTCTTCATTATTAGAACCAGCTCTTAATTGAAGAGATAGATAGTTAGCCTCGAATGTAGTTGCACAATATTCAAGGTTTACTTTAAGGTCACAAACTTCCATAGATTTTTGATTCAATGAACCTTCACCTGTAGCGGAGAAAGAACAATCATCAGCCTGAAGAATGTTACCCAAGTCAGAATAAGCTAATTTGATTTTACTCTTAACGTTAGGGATAAGAGCTAACTCATTTTTAGCAACACCTGTAGTAAGAACTTTTCTGAAGAATCCTTCAGCGTCTTTACCATAAAAAGTAGTATTGTCTGTTAAAGCCATTTTTTATAATTTATTTTTTGTAGTTTCTGTATATGTATTGAAACTTGTTTTTTGTTTTTACTTAGTTCTTGCGAACTCTTTGATACGAGCTTCAACTGATGCGAACTTCTCGTCAATCTTAGATTCTGGTTTTTTGATAGACTGAGCAGCAGGAGTTGTAGAGAATTTCTCAGTAACTTCTTTCTTGAACTCAGACATCTCGCCATTCTTTTCATCTAAAGCTGTTTTTAATCTTGTGATTTCATCCATGATTTCAGCGAATCTGTTATCAATCATCATTGATACTTCTTCAGCTGTGATTGATACCATTGCAGGATCTTCAGCCATTGTACTTGGTTCAGGTTTTCCGTCTACTACAGGTACACAGTTTGGTACTTCTTTACCATCAACTGTTTTCATACCTACCATTTCGTAACCATCGTAACAAGGTCCTTCAAGTAGAGTTGCAGCTTCTAAGTCTTCTTCGATAGCAGATACTTGAATTTCAACAACTTTACCATCTTTAGTCGTAACAACAGTTCCGTCTTCTAAGATATGGTCGTCATCTGGAGCAGCTTGAGTAAGAGCTTCATCAATGAATATAGCAGTACCCATACCGAAATCACCATCCCAATAAACAGTAACTCCGCTCTTTAGCTTAGCGTTACTTAATTTGATTTGTTTTTTCATTATTTGTTCTTTATTTTTTAGAGATAATTCCAAGTCAGCAAGGATCTCGACAGAGAATCCTTTAACTTCTTCGTTTTTAACTTTGTCTTTCCAAAACTCTGAATCCTTAATCTTGACACCACCGAACCATGTTCCGTCTGGTAAATCAAATCCTAAACCTTGAGATTTGTCTTGTTCACTCTCTATGAGCCAATTCTGTGCCACAAAAGCTTGAACCTTTTCATCAGTGTGCATAAAGTTTATGTTATTGTTGTTTAAGTCTTCGTTAAACTTTGTGGCTATTTTTTCAATTTCTTCTCTTTTAAATCTCACATAGTATTCACCGTTCTGGTCATCACTTCTGTAGATTAACATATTTGGAATTAAGAAAGGTCCGTATAACATTTGTTTGTCTGTATCTGACTTAAACAACATAGGATTTTGCTTAGCGAGTTTAATCCAATTAACCTTAATAGCTGGATCGTCAACGAGTGATATCATACCTACACCTTGATTTTCATCAGTGAGTACAATGTCATAAATAGGTAATTGTTTTTCCATATCTTTATATGTATGTTTTTATGTAAAATGTTTTTAGCCAAATGTTGAGTTAGACTCTAACACTTTTACTCTATCCTGTGTAGATGTTATATCAGATTCAAGAACGTAAACTCTTTGTGAACCTGATGTGAAACCAGTAGTACCAGCCGTATTTGTAGGAGTACCCATAACGTTCTGATTAAATGAAGTGAAACCACCAGCAGATGACTGATTCAATTGTTCAGCCACTGATGTAGAAACTGTAGGTGTGTTGATATCAACAGTTGTACCACCTGAATCAAATTGTTGTTTTTTTATTTGAGCGATGTTAAAGGCTGTTGTAGTTGCTACGGCTGCTGCTAATATACCTCCTATAATAGGACCTGCTGGTGGTGGTATAGTCATTGCTCCTGCAAATGCAGAAACAGCACCTGTTAAACCAGCAATAGTAGCCTGAACTATTCTTAATTTCTGTTCTTCAGCAAAGGCTTTCTTTTTCGCTGCTAACTCCGCGTCCTTTAACTTTTTATCAGATGCTGCGATACCGACATCATATGCTTGTCTATCAATTAAACCTTGATTGTATCTTTGTGCTAAGGCGTCTTTTTCAGCATTATTTGCTATTTGAAAGTTTTGTAAGTCTTGTTCTAAGGCTGCTTGATTTTGTTCAACAAAAGCACTGACAATAGAGTTTATTGCTTGTCCTATGACTTGAGCATAAGCAGCAACCTTTTCAGCAGTTGTATCAAACTTTTGTTTTGATAAATCAACTAAACCTTGAATAGCTGTTAATGTAGATTGAATAGTTGTAGTAAAAGCCACATTTGTGCCTTGTGCTAATATTGTAAGATTCTCTTGAGCAATTGCAAAAAAGTCTTGAAGTATCTCAAGTCTTTTGGCAAATATCTGTTCTTGTGTTTTAATATCGTTATCCTTAACTGCGGTATTCTTACCAGCGTTAATCTCTTCTACTTGAACAGCATAATTTTTTTCTAAGTTAATCTTAGTTTGAGTTAAGTTTTCGTAAGCTTGTGCCTCATTAGCCAATCTTTCTTGATAAACTAAGTCAGACTCACCATCTCTTTTTGCTTGAAGAACACCTTCAGCAACTAATCTTTCACCAAAAGCACTAAGATTTTCACCTTCAGCTCTTTTATTTTGTTGAATTGTTTCTTCATTTATGTTAATAGTAGTTTCTAACCTATCTTGTAAAAACTTCTTATAGTTATCAAATTCTAAAGTCACATTTGACCTTGCAATCTGTCTTTGTATCTTGGCATCATTTTCTAAGTAAGTAGCTTGTAAAGCTGCCTTACCTTCTAACAGGGTTTCATATTCATCTTGTGATAATTTATTACTTTTTAACTCTTCATCAATTTCCTGCATTTTAAGTGCAAGTCTTCTTTGAGCTAATTGGTCAAAAGTA
>Ga0315294_10007501_pt1 | contig 11965 bp, 9 predicted proteins | sample YL17G13_40_MG_FD_203626 | JGI IMG/M metagenome (GOLD analysis project Ga0315294, IMG submission 203626) | Sediment microbial communities from Yellowstone Lake, YNP, Wyoming, USA - YL17G13_40 | ecosystem: Environmental > Aquatic > Freshwater > Lake > Sediment | place: USA: Wyoming | collected...
GTCAATCTGCGCCTGCTGTACCGCCAGTTCTTTAGCCGTGACCTGGCGCTCAGCCTTGGTAACGGCTTCTTCTTTGGCGGTTACCTGGCGTGTCAGGGTGGTGACCTGGCGCTCGGCGGTAGCCAGGGAGCGTTGTTTGGTGGTGACATTACGTTGAGCGGTGGTCAGGGCGTCTTCCAGCACCTGAATCTGGTCGTTCCACTCCGGGGTATCCAGGCTGGCGAGTATCTCTCCCTTGGTAACCGTATCGCCGGCGGTAACATTAACCGAACCTACGGTCCCTTTCGCGTAAAACAGGTCGAAGGTCAGGTCCTGGACGGTAGAAAGCGCGAGGTTGCCCGCCGCCGTAATGTCCACGCTAATGTTTCCCCGGGTGACGGTATGCGTCTGGCTTTTGGTAGCGGCTGTCTTGGATGAGCCGCAGCCGACCATACTCACCACGACGGCACCGAGTAAAAGCCCCGCCAACAAGATTTTAAAGATTTTCATTTTATGCTCCTGCGTATTTCATCTTTCAAGATGAATCTAACCGGCGGATTAGCCGCTCCCCAAAATGATGACAGATAATTGCTAAGGAATTATTAATGGTAAGATTATTTAGTTATCGGGATAGTAAACATAAAGGTGCTTCCTTGACCAACCTGGCTCTCGACTTTTATCGTGCCGCCGTGGGCCTCTACCAGGCGTTTGGCGATAGTAAGACCGAGACCGCTCCCGCCCGTAGCCCGCGCGCGGGACTTGTCTACCCGGTAAAAGCGCTCGAAAATCATCGGCAGGTCTTCCGGAGGAATGCCTTCGCCCGTATCGGATACGCTGATATATACCATGTTGTCATGTTCCCGGGCGGTAACGTTTATCCTGCCATCCTGACCGGTATGCGCCACCGCATTATCCAGGAGGTTATAGAGGACCTGCTTGATACGGTGATTATCAATGTTTACCGGGGAAATAGCAGCCGGCAGGTCGGTGGTCAATGATAGACCTTTACCGGAGGCCTTGGGATAGAGTGCGGTTACCGTTTCTTTAATGAGCCGGGAAATGTCCTCCGGTTGAACCGTCATTTTTAACTCGCCCGCATCGGCCAGGCTCAGCTCCTGGAGGTCTTCGACGAGACGCGAGAGCGAAGAGGCTTCTTCATTAAGAGAGTGAATCGTGGCTTCATCCGGCTGGACGACGCCGTCGCTGATGGCTTCCAGATAGCCCTTAAGATTAGAGAGGGGAGTCCTCAATTCATGGGCGACATCAGCCACCATGTTACGCCGTAAGCGCTGGGTATGTTCCAGGTTATCGGCCATGGAGTTAAAAGAACGGGCCAGCTCGCCGAGTTCTCCTTTGCCTTCATAGGTCACCCGGCGGGAGAAGTCGCCTTTGCCAAATTGCCGGGTGGCGCCGGTAAGGGCTTTAACCGGAGCCAGGATGCGGCGTGACAGGAAAAAGGTAAATAATATAGCGACGGCGATGGCCAGCAGTCCTCCCTTTATAAAATAACCGCCAATCGTGCTGTAAGTGATTTGTAATGCCGCCCGGTTGATATCCAGCAGCTCACCATGAAGGACGTGGAGTGTACCGATAGTATCTGCGGGCATTGTCTGTTCCGGAGATTGTCCCGGTTTCCACGGGTTGAATGAGGCAGACGACTGTCCGGAAAGTGAGACGGGTATTTGAATCATGGACTGACCGGATGATTTCTCAGTGTACGTCTTGCTGACTAGCTTTTCATCGGAGTCCGCCACCACGGTATTATCATTGTTGGTCAGGATAATCCGGCGACCGTACAGATTGCCCCACTGGACGACAAGGGGTTGGACGCCGTCCCAGGTATGCACAATCCGGTAATAACGGGACAGCTCCGATTGCACTCTTCTATCCTGCATCGTTTCCAGGCGGTCTCCCACCTGGCTGATTTCATTGCGGGTAGTGCTGTAGGTGAAGAAGAACACGGAGCCGATGATGACGATAATCACGACGGCAAAAGCTACTATGAGGCGAAAGTTAAGGTTATTTATCATCGGCGTTTTCCAGGAGTTTGTAGCCGGCTCCGTAAATGGTTTTAATGTAGGAGGGGTGGTGGGGGTCAGGTTCGAGTTTGCGGCGGAGCTTGAGGATGTGGACATCGATAGTGCGGTCGAAGCTGTCAAAATCATGGCCGAGCGCTTTTTCGATGATTTGCGCCCGGCTGAAGACGCGGCCCGGCTCTTTAACGAGGGCACCAAGTACCTTGAATTCGATAGGGGTGAGGTTTAAAGGTTTACCGTTTAAAAACGCCTCGTGCTTTAAGAAGTTGACGGTAAGCGCGCCATGTTCTATCTTTTCCGGGCCCCGCTCCCCGGGCAGACGCCGCAGGACCGCCCGCACCCTGGCGGCGAGTTCCCTGGGGCTGAAGGGTTTGGTTACATAGTCATCGGCGCCGAGGTCGAGGCCGGTCAAACGGTCGTCATCTGTCGTCAGCGCCGTGAGCATAATGATGGGTACTTCGGACTCGGCCCGGAGGGTGCGGCATATATCGAGGCCGCTCATGCCGGGAAGCATGAGGTCGAGAACAATGAGGTCGGGATGGCTTTCGCGGGCTATCTGTAAAGCGTCGATGCCGTTATAAGCGGTAATGACCCGGTAGCCGTCCCGGTTCAGGTACAGCTTGACCAGTTCTACCGTTTTAACGTCATCGTCAACGACCAGTACCTTTTTCCCGGGCATTTTAAATTCCCCGCTGTTTAATAGATTCTTATTATGTTATAACACAATTGTTAAGAAATTGTGAAAAAAGGGTTCTGTTCGGTTTTGGTTGTTCATGCCATATATGACCTTACTTTTTTGCCTCACCCCATCTTTAACCTCACCCCCTTAACCCCCTCTCCAAACACAGCAACGTATAGTTTCTAGTTATTCCATTTGGAGAGGGGGGAGAGATTATGAGAGGGGGCAGAGCCCCCTCTCTATCACACTCCCCTCTCCAGCCAGACAAAACGAAGTCTTATAAGGAGCTATTGGCTGGAGAGGGGTAAGGGGTGAGGTAAGCACAGCAACCAAATGCAAACGGAACCAAAAAAAGGAGGGGAGATGTCTCCCCTCCTTCGCGGTCAACAAGTTTTGTGCTACGCGGCTATTGAGTCTTAGTGCCGGTATCGGGAGCGTGCATGCCACCAAACCTCCCACCGAATTTCCCCATGCCGGGGAAGCCTCCCTTAAGACCGGGGCCGATGGGGACATCCGGTCTTGAGTTCGACCAGGTTTTGAACTGGTTGGCCTGGTCCTGGGTGATTTTTCCTTTTTCCACCAGGCTGTTGAGATATTTGTCCAGAGCGGCATCACACGTTTCCTTCTGGGCCTGCGTGAAGGCTTTAGCCAGTTCCTGGGAATCGATAGCTACGCCCGTATTCTGCTGGTAAATGCTGGCAACCTTATCCAGCAGGGTGGAAAGCTGGCTGGTGGTGTTAGACTGGTCGTTCGCCTGCGCGACAGCTATGCCGCCCAGCGTTGCTCCAATAACAACCACGATCAACAGCCCGATGAGAATGAATTTCTTTTTTCGCCACATACGCATCATCTCCTTTCTTTGACTTTAGTAAAAGGATAACATTCAATTGTTAAAATCCGATTAATAATTAAGGGAAAGAATCTATATCCGCTTATAAGAGATATTGGTCACATACACCGCACGATTAAAATAATATCATATGGTAAGATGAAAGAGAAGGGATGTTTATTCAAAAGATAATTGGTCATGGTAGAAAAGACTAAAAAACCGCAGAAAGCCCGTATCCACATTACCGGGATGACCTGCGCCACCTGCGCCGCGACCGTCGAGAAAGCCCTGGCGCAAACCGAAGGGGTGGAAGAGGCCAGGGTTAATTTCGCGTCGGAAAAAGCCTCGATAGAGTACGACCCGGAAAAAGTGGACTTTAAGGGAATCAAGAAGGCTATTTCCGCAGCCGGATACGGCATCGCGGTACAGAAATCGATTTTCCCGGTGCAGGGCATGACCTGCGTTTCCTGTGTCGCCCGGGTGGAAGAGGCGCTCAGGAGTATGCCGGGGGTGGTCTCGGCCAGTGTCAACCTGGCATCGGAGAAAGCCACCGTGGAATACCTGGAAGGGACGGAAATATCCGACCTGCGCCGGGCGGTGAAAGATGCCGGCTATGAACTCGGTGGGGAGGCTGAGACGCTGGAAGATGTCTCGGCGGCCGCTTCAAGAGAAATCAGAAAAGTCAGGGATAGATTTGTCTTCGCGGTGGCGCTGGCGGCTATCATCATGGCGATGATGTGGACGCCCGATTTTACCGGCAAGAAGTATTTGCTCTGGGCGCTGGCGACGCCGGTGCAGTTCTGGGTAGGGCTGCGGTTCTATAAAGGGGCGTGGGGCGCGCTAAAGCACCGCACCGCCGATATGAACACCCTGATAGCCGTGGGGACATCAGCGGCTTACTTTTACAGCGTGGTAGCGATGCTTTTCCCGTCGTTGCTTACCATCGGGGGTATGGCTCCCGAGTTGTATTTCGATACCTCGGCGATGATTATCGCCTTAATTTTGCTGGGGCGTTACCTGGAGTCGAGAGCCAAGGGCCAGACATCAGAAGCCATCAAGAGACTCGTCGGGCTGCAGCCGAAAACGGCGCTGGTACGGCGCGACGGCAAAGAATCGGAAATACCGGTCGAAGATGTGCAGGTCGGCGACCTGATTCTGGTGCGTCCCGGCGAGCGGGTGCCCGTCGACGGCATTATCCGGCAGGGGAGTCCCGCGATAGACGAGTCCATGGTCACCGGCGAAAGCCTGCCGGTGGAGAAAAAAGAGGGTGACGAGGTTATCGGGGCGACCATCAATAAAATGGGCAGCTTCCAGTTCGAGGCTACGCGCGTGGGCAAGGATACCACGCTGGCAAGGATTGTCCGGCTGGTGGAGGAAGCCCAAGGGAGCAAAGCGCCCATCCAGCGACTGGCCGATGTTATCGCCGGCTATTTCGTGCCGGTGGTCATCGGTATCGCGATTATAACTTTCTTCGTATGGTACTTTTTCGGTCCGGCGCCTTCCCTCACCTTCGCCTTCCTGAACTTCATCGCCGTGCTGATTATCGCCTGTCCCTGCGCCCTCGGGCTGGCCACGCCGACGGCGATAATGGTGGGCACGGGAAAAGGGGCGGAAAACGGCATTCTTATCAGGAGCGCCGGGGCGCTGGAGAGGTTTTATAAAATCCATACCCTGCTGCTGGATAAAACGGGGACGCTGACCGAGGGCAAACCGGAAGTGACCGATATTATCGCCGTTCCTCCCTATTCTCAAGAGGAAGTGCTCGGGCTGGCAGCCGCGGTGGAGCACGACTCGGAGCATCCGCTGGGAGAAGCGGTGGTCAAGAAAGCCGGAGAAAAGGGACTGACGTTATCACCGACGACGGATTTTCAGGCTATCCCCGGGCACGGCGCCGAGGCCGTGTTAAACGGCAGGAAATTGCTGCTGGGAAATTCAAAATTGATGAAAGACAGGGGCATTGCCCCGGACGGACTGGAAGAAAAAGCCGAGGAACTCTGGAATAACGGAAAGACCGTGATATTTTTAGGGGTGGACGGTAAAGCGGCGGGGCTCATCGGCCTGGCGGATACGCTCAAGTCGAACGCGGCAGCGGTAGTGGCTGAATTACGCCGTATGGGTATCGAGGTGGGCATGGTCACCGGGGATAACCGGCGCGCCGCCGAAGCAATCGCCCGTGAAGCAGGCATCGACCGGGTACTGGCGGAGGTGCTCCCGGAGCGCAAGTCCGCAGAGGTGAAAAAGCTGCAGGACGAAGGAAAAATCGTGGCGATGGTCGGCGACGGCATTAACGACGCCCCGGCATTGGCACAAGCGGACGTGGGCATTGCCATTGGAACCGGTACCGACGTAGCTATGGAAACAGGGGATATTACGCTGATAAGCGGCGATTTAAGCAGTATCGCCACCGCCGTGGCGCTAAGCCGGCGCACCATGAGAACGATTAAGCAGAACCTGTTCTGGGCTTTCGCTTACAATGTGATTCTGATACCGGTGGCGGCGGGGGTGCTTTATACCGCTTTTCACAGCTCCGGCGTGCCGTCCGGGCTCAGATTTATCCTCGGCGATTACGGTTTCCTGAATCCCATCCTGGCGGCAGCGGCCATGGCAGCCAGCTCCATTACCGTGGTATCCAACTCGCTGCGCTTGAGGGGTTTCAGACCTTACAAAACAGATGCATCGAACACAGGAGGCGTTAACATGGCAATTGACCCGGTATGCAAAATGACCGTCGATGAAAAGACGGCGGCAGCCACTTCTACCTATAAAGGCAAAAAATACTATTTCTGCGCCGTGGGCTGTAAAAAAGCCTTCGATGCTAACCCGGAAAAGTACCTGAAGACGAAGTAAGGTCTTGCTTCAAATGTCATTCTGAGGAATCCTTCGGCGGAAGGATGACGAAGAATCCGTGTTTTACATAACGAAAACGGATTCTTCGCTACGCTCAGAATGACATATGCATACTACTTTTGGGGCAGAGTAGTAAAATAAACCCTTCGACAGGCTCAGAGCTTGCCCTGAGCGAAGCGAATGGGGTGAGCGATGGGCACTTTACATAAACATTTCTTTATCCGGATGGCTACCCTTTAAATAACGTGCTCATCGGATAGCTTCGAGATTTCCCGCTCGGTATAACCGAGCATCGCAGACAGGATTTCCTGGTTATTCTCGCCGAGGAACGGGGCGGGGAAATCAATTTTCCCGGGCGTCTTTGAAAGCTTAAACAGGGAGCCGGGCGTTTTAACCTTGCCGGAGATGGGCTGCTCCACCTCGATAATCATGTTCCGGCTCAATAATTGCGGGTCGTTACAGACCTCGTCGAAAGACGGCAGCTTCGAGCAGGGGACATCGACATTTTTAAGAAGGTCCATTATCTCTTGGGTGGTCTTTGTTTTCGTCCAGACCGTTATTACCTCGTCGATTTCGCCACGGTGCTTATAGCGCTCGTTCTGGTTCGCGCCAAGCGGCGTATCGATGAGGTCTTTCCTTCCCATGGCGGTGTAAAGACGGTGTACCTGGGCAAGCACGCCGGCATTAATGTATACCCTGCCGTCTTTAGTAGGGTAGAGATTGCACGGAATCATGGCGGCATGGCCGTTGCCCAGTCGCGGTGGAATCTGGTTAGCCAGGAAATAATAGGGAGAGTATTCTATTGAAGTTAATTGCCAGATGCAGTCCTGCATGGAAATGTCTATTGTCTGCCCCTCGCCCGTCTTCAGTCGGTGGTATAAAGCCGATACGATAGAAAGCGTCGTAAAGAAACCGGAAGAAAAGTCGGCGATAGAAACGCCGCAGCGGGTGGGGCTATCCGGGAAGCCGGTGACGCATGTCATGCCGCCCATCGCTTGAGCTACCGGGTCGAACCCCGGGTAATCACGGAGCGGGCCGGTCTGGCCGTAAGCGGAGATTGAAGCATAAATCAGTTTTGGGTTTAGCTTGCATATTTCTTTACTGCCCAGCCCGAGCTTATCCATCGTCCCCGGGCTGAAATTCTCGACCAGTACATCGACTTTTTTAATCAACTCTTTACAGATATTGCGGCCTTTCTCGGTTTTTAAGTCCACGGTGAGGCTCTGCTTGCCCCGGTTTAAGATGATAAAAGCCCCGCCCTCGTGACCTTCGGTGTGGGGCACGTCATTTCTTATCAGGTCGCCCGATTCAGGTCTTTCCACTTTAATGACTTCCGCCCCCAGGTCTTTTAACAGTAACGTGCAGTATGGACCGGAATATACCTGGGTGAAATCAAGCACTTTAATACCTTCTAGAACGCTAGCCATGTATACCTCCTGAAGTGTTGCCCGTTGAGCGGTTGCGGCGGCGGGTGCCCGGAGTTTTTAGTTAACTAATTATACCACTTCCTTTTTTTGTTTCACAGTATGCGTAGACGAACGAAAGAAAAATCCGCAATCGTATTACGAAGGGTTAATAATTCAGGTTCTCTTTGCATTAGTTGATAATATCGCCTTACTCCTGACCACTCTCCAGCCTGAAACATGTTTAAAACCGGTGTTTAAATTGGCTGGAGAGGGGAGTTCAAGCGAGAGGGGGCGAAGCCCCCTCTCATATTCTCTCTCCCTCTAAAACAGACTCGCTTCTGGTATCATCTTATCTTGCGGGTTTGAGAGGGGGACAAGGGGGTGAGTTTAAAATGGTAGAAAAATCTAAATCGAATTAAGCTTTAAGAAACACGGTTTGACACCAGATATGGACGAGTTATAGTATATTGGGCAATACGAAGAAAAATTCAATGAGATAATCAATTTAATTTTCAAGTTTGCTAATGAGCATAAAAAGATGCAGGAGGACGATTAACCATGGCCGAAAATAAATACGATAAGTACTTTTTAAAGTACGAACCGCCGCCGGGACGTCCCTTTATCATGGGCCCGATTATCCAGCGCATGGACGAGAAGACCATCGCGGGGAGCAATTTCTATTTCATTCACTGGGTACTCCCGCACGATGAGCCGAGGATGAAGATAGGACACCCCCCGCACATCCACAGCGAAGCCGAGCTCCTGATACACATCGGGACGAACCCGGATGACCCGATGGACCTCGGGGCGGAAGTTGAGTTGTGCATGGGGCCGGAGCTGGAAAGGCACGTTATCACCCAAACCACCGTGGTTTTCATCCCGCCGAATTTCATTCATGCTCCGTGGAACCCCCTCAAGACCACCCGACCCTGGATATTCATCGAAATCAACCAGGGACTGCGGCACACGGAAAAATTCTATCCGCAGCTGCTGACGAAAGAACACCGGGCGCAACTGGACTGGAATTTCTGGCATGACGATGCCATGAGCGTCGGCTACCCCAACATGGTCAAGCCGAAGTAATATCGGGCGGCGGGAAAAGGGGTGGAAATAAAATACCGGGGTAAATATAACGAGAGATAAACGGAGGGAAGCGTGGCTTATAAAATAAATGTTAAAAAATGTCTCAAGTGCGGCCTGTGCGTTAAGGGATGCCCCGAAGGCGCTATCGTCGTTGATGATAAAGTAAAAGAAAGCGACGGACTGGTGCTTTATACGACAAGAATCGACCCGAAGAAGTGCACGGACTGCGGCACCTGCGTTTCCTTTGAATGGTGGTGCCCGGCGAAAGCCATCAGCCAGGCATAGCTCGTAAGCGATGGACACGCCGGGTAAGGAAATATTAAACTACCGGTAACGATAGAAAAAGGAGAACGGAAAAGATGGCTAAAACAAAATACGGGCACCTGATAAAGGACTTTTCTTTTAAAGACTACGGGCCGGGCCTGTTCCGGCAGGGCACGGAGATGAACGGCGCGTTCCTCGGGTATGATGTCAACGTGCAGTACGGCTCTTACTGGGCGGCGGGGAAAATGGGGCGGGAGCCGTTCCAGACTGAAGTGCATGACTTCGACCAGGTCATGATATGGATGGGCATGGACACTTACGACATGGGTTACCTGGGAGCGGATATCGAGTTAACCATGGGCGAGGAAAAAGAAACGCACATGGTAACCACCGCAACGGCGGTAGCCGTCCCTAAAGGCACGCCGCATATGCCGGCAACCATCGGCAGGATGGACGACCGATTTATATTCATGACGGTCTCACTCGCGGCGGAGTTAACCGCCAAGACGGTAAAACTCAGTGACAAACCCGGCAAGCAGGCTGATTTCATGCGCGCCAGGTACCGGGAAAATGTCCAGCACCTGGCATTTACGCGCAACGGGCCCTGGCATTACGGTCCGCTGAACCAGGATACCCACGAGGGCGCTATCACCGATATTCACGGCAAAGATTTCGAGTTTCACATGTCCTACGAAAGCATGAATAAAGCGCCGTACCGGTTCGGGCCGGTGCCGGATAAACCGCACGTGCACCCTTATACCGAGTTCCTGCTTTTAATGGGAGCCGACCCCGATGATTTAAGCGAACTGCCCGCCGAGGTGGAGATGTACATGGGTAAGGAAATGGAAAAGCACGTTATTACCAGGCCGTCGGTAGCCATACAGCCCGCCGGTCACGCGCATTGTCCGCTTATCGTTAATAAGCAGGACAGGCCGTGGATATTCGCCGTTATCCGGCCGTGGGGGCACACCGGCAAGGGTCCCAGCGGGTATGTAAAATAGTCATACTGTCATTGCTATGTTCCAGCGGAAGTCCGGGGATTATGAATTAAAAAAGGAGAACAAAGGTGGCTAAAACAAAATACGGTCATTTTATTAAAAAGCTGGTCTATAATGAGCTGCCCGGCGGGGGTAAGGGCAAGTCCGAATATATTACCTGGCCGAAAGGCACGGACCTGGAAGGGCTCAATTTAAGTTTCGTGTGGGGATACCATAATAAGGCAGGTCAGTGGGGTGTGGGGGGAAAGTACGGTCACGTCCATCCCTATGGTGAAGTGTTCGTCTTTACGGGACTGGATTATAATAACCCCAATACTCTGGGAGCGGAAGTGGAGTTAGCGCTGGGGGACGAGGGAGAAGAACACATAATCAGTTCACCGTCGATAGTCGTTCTCCCCAGGGGCGTAGCGCATTGCCCCATCGTGGCTAAGAAAGTGGCTAAACCTTACGGCTTTTTGGCGATTTCCACGAACGGCGAAGATAAGACCACCGAGCTGACCAAACGCGGCAAAGCATTTCCACTGGCCAACAAATACGGAGAACTGATTACCAGGATGGAAATGCGCGACCTGAAGCGTAAAAAGGGCGGCAACGCTGATTTTATGGGTTTCTGGAGCGGTAAAAAGACCGAGGGGTTCAAGCTGAATTTTACCTGGGCGTTCCATACAGGACTGGGCATCTGGCACGAACAGGACCCGCACGTGCATCCCAATGATGAGGCACTGGTCTTTGTCGGGCTGGACCCGGAAAATCCGAACTACCTGGGGGCGGAACTGGAAATCGCAATGGGCGAGGAGCGGGAGATACATGTCTTCGACACTCCCACCGTAGTTGTCGCGCCTAAAGGACTGGTGCACTGCCCGCTAATCACGCGGAGGGTGGATAAGCCTTACGCTTTTACCGCGATATGCCTGAACAACGAACATGACACCAAATGGCTAGGGGTGAAACCTAAAGAGAATAGATAAACAATTTTAGAGTTTAAAGATAAAGGGTTGTTTACCAAGGAGATTGAATATGAGTTCTCCGCTCGCCCTGAGCTTGTCGAAGGGCACCGCTATGGTTCGACAGGCGTTCGATTGAGCTCACGCCGAAGGCTCACCATGAGCGGTTTCTAAATGACCTCAAAATAATAAAGCCCCCCGAAAAACTCGGGGGCTTTATTTCTATTTGCCAGTGTCTCTTTGCCAGTAATGACCTTCCTGGAGGTTGGTGTCTGCCTGCTGTTTCAGCAGCAGGTAAGTTTTATCATTGGTGAGCTTGTAGAGCTCATCATAGGTTCGGGACTGCTCAAGATACATGTCTTTAGTAGGATAGGCATTAATATCGTTATCGTGTGCGACCATCCTGGCCATAGCCTGTTCGCGGTTCTTGAGCATTCTTAAATATTCTGCCGGTTTGCCGCTTTTTTTAGCGAGAGCGGTCGCTTTGTCGAAATCGGCTTTAGCGGCCTTGGCATTATCGGGATTATCGAGGTTTTCCAGCTGGGCTATTCCCCGTTCGTTACGATAAGACCAGTCATCCGGTCTCAAATTAATCGCCTGGTCGTAATGAGGCAGAACGGATTCTTTGATATTTTGCCCTTTATACAATGCTTCCCATCCCTGGTCGGCCTCATTCTCCGCCTGCCGGATGTCGTTTAAAACGCGGGCGGAATCAATAGCGGCATCACCCTCTTTATCACCCGTCGAGCCGACACCGAAAGCTTCTCCGACGGTAAACCGCGTGATGGTGCCGAAATTAGGTTGACCGTCCTCATTCGTGATATCGTGAACGATAGCCCACAGTTTAGCCCAGTTAATTAATTCCTGGACATCGCTTGAATCGCAGGCGCTTAAAAACGG
>Ga0315294_10007502_pt1 | contig 11964 bp, 9 predicted proteins | sample YL17G13_40_MG_FD_203626 | JGI IMG/M metagenome (GOLD analysis project Ga0315294, IMG submission 203626) | Sediment microbial communities from Yellowstone Lake, YNP, Wyoming, USA - YL17G13_40 | ecosystem: Environmental > Aquatic > Freshwater > Lake > Sediment | place: USA: Wyoming | collected...
CCACAATAGCTCTCCTTAAATCCCGTCATTGTCGGGATTGGAGAGTATATAGAGCAAATCTTCCTACTCTCAAAGTGGCTGGTTTTGAACGCGCCCATCGTGGCTGGGTTTAAGCGCCCCTTGACAGCAATCCTAAATTTGGCAGTTTGGCAACTGCTTCAGATTCTTGTCCACGAAAAATATGGGTATATCTCGACATCGTCAGGTTAATGTCGCTGTGCCTCATTATCGACTGGATGATTTTGGGGTGAACTCCGGATGCTGCCAATAGGCTGCCAGTTGAATGTCTTAAAGAATGAAAATCTGCATAACGCCCAGAATCATCAACATACAGGATACCAGCAGATCCATCCCCGACACGGTCCCGCCTGAAACCATGCTCGTAATCATCAATGGTAGCAGCAATCTTGCCACACATAGGATATAGTGCGAACATAATCGAGTTCTCCTTGGAATAAAACAGGAGTTTGTCCTGTCCGGCTCATATTATTTAAATTCTTCTGAAGAATAGTATATTATCGTAATACAACAGGACTACGGTATCCACTTACGGCTCTTTTCTATATCTATGATAAACACAAAACAACGCCTTTAGTAGATTCAGAGTTTTTCTGAAACTTTCTTAGCAGCTTTATATGAACATTTCTTGCACTGGTGATTTAAGCCATCATTGGCCGATTTATTTCTATAAAATTCACTCTCTTTATTCCACGTTCCGCACTTGCGGCAAAACTTCTGTTTGATCCCATCCACGGCCCGATGACTGTCTTCAAATCGCAGATACCTTTTCGCACCTTTTCTCTTGTGGCCAGTACGCTTGTTCTCACATTCTTTACACCATAATGTTAATCCGTCTTTCGACCGACTGTTCTTGTAGAAATCACTGTAGTACTTCCATTGTTTGCAATGGCTGCACAGCTTCTCTTTGAAACCGCGAATTACCCGATGACGATCCTCATATCTCAGATAATCTCTAACGGCCTTCTTAATTTTCCTGCGACGCTTTAGTGCATACGAATTATTACAGCCCTTGCAATAAATTTTCAATCCGTCCTTACGTGCTCGATCTTTGTTAAACTCACTTTCTTCTTTCCATCTCTTGCATTTTGTACAGCGTTTGAGCTTCACACCATTAACCGTGTGATGTGTTTCTTCGCACTTGTAATACCTCTTTGTCATTCTCTCTCAATTCTTCGCATCCAACCGCCTTTTCTTACGGGCTGCACTTAAACATTCCTTGCACCAGCCTAACAATCCGTCTTTGCTGCTACGGTTTTTGTTAAACTGATCCTCACCTCGCCATTTTCTACACCTGCGGCACAACTTCTCTTTGGCCCCATTCACAACTCGGTGAGCCTCATCATATCTGAATCTTTTCTTAAGTCCCAACTCGTGTATTTTTAATCTTGTCGCCTGTACAGGTCTTCCAATTTGATCTGCTATTTCTTTTGCCGTTCTGCTCGGATATAGTTTCTTCAGCAGATTCAGTTCTTTCTCCGACCAGATACGTATTGATTTTCTAAGTCCCAATTTGCATACTTTCTGTTGTGCCGCCGAAACAGTCCGTCTGAGTTCATTCGCTATATCCCGCGAACTGTTATCTGGGTATAGTTTCTTAAGCAGTGCTATCTCTTGGTTCGACCTGCCTTTCAACAACCTTACCACTTGGTAATCGTGAGTTATTGTTTGACAAATATCTGTTGTAGACGAAGGATTATGAATTCTCTAGGTTTCAGGGGCGCAAATCCCACTTGGATATTCACAATACCGAGATTGATATCATTCTGCGTTGAGGTATCGCTATCGCATTTAACAAAGTAGGCGTCATTAGGCGTGGTTCCCGAAAAAGCCCCCTGCCTGAAAAGATTAAGCATAAAGGTGTTCACATTGAGCCGAATTTTGGCCCACAGGGGCTCATCGTTGGGTTCAAAGACGACCCATTTCAGTCCTTGATTTAGACTTTCCTCAATAAACAGTGCTAACCTACGTACTGAGATGTATTTCCATTCGGAGGAAAACATATCATTGCCCTGCAGAGTCCTTGCGCCCCATATGACGACTTGGTCAGCAGTAGGCATAACACGCAGACAATTACAACCTAAGCTGTTGAGTTCCTCGTTCTCCGCATCTGTAAGTGCAACTGAAAGACCAGTAACACCTTTCAAATCTGCATCCTGTCCTGCAGGCGCTTTCCAGACACCCCTGTTTGTATCGGTCCGCGCAAAGACACCTGCAATGGCCCCGCAGGGTGCAAAAGTCTCAATCTTGCCATTTTGCAGAGGATTGGATTTGCGAATGCGTGGAAAAAATACGGCCGTATTCTTGCTGCTAGTTCCAAGACTGGCTGAGAGGTCACTTATGCCACTCTTTGCTTTTTCCTTTGTAGTCCAAGCTTGCGGACAGTCAACAATTAGCATCGCCCGGCGTTTTTCGCAGTAGTCGGCGGCAGTCGCGAACACACCCTTACCCACATCGTCGTTTTCACTACTGGGAGGTATACAAAGAATGTTAAATGGGTCTACCTTTCCAAACGCGTATAGTCCTGTTTTACAATCTTCATTGCCAATAATCGAAGTATCCAAAATTCTACTTGAGTCAGCCTCGTTTTGGGAACTGCCTACACGCACGATTAGCGCTCGAGTGCCACCATTAAGAAAGTAGTCGTCGACCGCGAAGCTCATTGGGCATTCGTTTCGTAAGCCCCCGAATATATGTTCAAAGTCACCATAACTGTGAATAGCTACTGGTTCATCTAATGGCCCTCTTTGGGCTCGACCAATAAAGGCAGTAACGGATGTTGCCACATCTGTGATGGTATGAATACCACTTGGTATCTCCTCGACGTAGACACCTGGATACGTTCGTATCGGCCTACTGTTACCACTGTTGTTTGTAGGACTCATTGTTTTAGAAATATACTCTATATTGGTAAAAATTACTCACTGAACTCAGTTCTGTCTCAGTCCCTATATTTTTCGGAGGTAGCTATGTGGACGATCTGACTATTTTTACATGGCTGTTTATTATCAGCGCCATAAGTGAGCGAATCCAAATCTCGTAACTACAACGTCGCCACGTGTTAGATCAAGACATTCACTTCAAGATTGTCCGCAAGACCTTCAGGCCCTTCTCGTCAGTCGGTGGAAATCTCCTTGGAATATCAAAAAGCAAAGTCTGGTGAAGAACACTTTTCTGATTTGAAAACGTATCAAATCCGGCTTTTCCGTGATATTTACCGAAACCACTATTTCCTACGCCCCCAAAAGGCAATCTCGGCGCGGTCAAATGAACGATTGTGTCATTTATGCAGACCCCCCCTGATGAGGTCTCAGAGATGATTCTTCGCTGGAAGTCTTTGTTACGGGAGAATACATAGAGAGCCAGTGGTTTTGGCCTTCCGTTAATAAAATCAACTGCCTCTGAAACCTGGCCAAATTCCAGAACTGGCAAGAGCGGTCCAAAAATTTCTTCGTTCATGATTCTCGCATTTTCAGGGATTTCTCCAATCAAGGTTGGAGAAATATAGAGTCTTTCACGGTTCGTCTTTCCGCCGAAAATCACTTCTCCTTCCTTTAGGAGTTCATTCAGCCGGTCAAAATGTTTCTCATTGATTATTCTCCCGTAGTCTCCGCTGTCTTGCGGATTCTCACCGTAGAATTCCAAAATGTATTTTCGTATTCCCATGATTAATTTGTCTTTTACGTTCTCTTGTACAAGTAGATAGTCAGGAGCGACACACGTTTGGCCCGCATTCAAGAATTTGCCCCAGGTAATTCTTCTAGCAGCCTTCTGGAAGTCACAGTTTTCATCAACAATGCACGGGCTTTTTCCTCCGAGTTCAAGTGTGACGGGCGTCACATTCTCTGCTGCAGCCTTCATCACGATTTTGCCAACGGTCTCTCCGCCCGTGAAGAACATATAGTCGAATCTTTCTTTTAGTAACTCTTGTGAGATCTCCGGGCCGCCACAAATCACAGAAATGTACTTTTCATCGAAATAGTTGGATACCATTTCAAAAATAACTGTCTCGGTATTCTTTGAAATTTCCGATGGCTTTATGACTGTACAGTTTCCAGCTGCTATGGAGGCAATGAGAGGCAAAATTGCAAGGGAAAAGGGATAGTTCCACGGAGAGATAATCAAGCATGTTCCGAGTGGTTCAGAAACGACAAAACCTTTTGAAAAGGGAAATAACTTCGACCCACCAACTCTTTGCGGCCTCATCCATTTTTTCAGATTTTTAAGTGCGAAAGAAATTTCAGCTAGGCAATGATGAATCTCAGTAATATATCCCTCAACCTTTGATCTATTCAAATCTTTTCTTAACGCTTCAAGGATGTCTCCTTCGAAATGTGAAATCGCTTCGCCCAACCTGTTAAGCATCTCAGCGCGAAATTTGAAAGACTTCGTCTTTCCGCTTGTGAAAAAAGTACGCTGTTTTTCAAGAGTGTTTTTCATAATTCCACCCACTATGCAATATCATGGCTTATGTGAGATCTCTTTGCATAAAACAATACGACTCGCACAAAACAAAAATCATTCGGCGTTCATACTAAGTCAGGCTTCGTTGCTTGCCGATTCCGAACGCTTGATAATTACCACTCACTATATCAAACCAGGACCCAGTATCAAAGAACGAAACTAAGCCACTAATATTCCCGGGCTCAGATATTGTCTATTCTTCCAAGAATTCCACAGAAAAACCATCGACATCTTCAGGCTCAGAAACGCCTGCATAGCAACTGAAAGGTAGTAAATGTCTTTATCCGGCTGCTGATACTTCGGGTCATTTGACCCAAATCTTGTCAGTAATCTGTTCAAGAAATTTACGGAAGCTCATTCTTGGCCGAAAAATGGCGAGTGTTTTTTTGAGATCCCGTACTTGCGGTGATTGACAGCGAGCTGACAAGCTGTTACACTTTTTGACGAATGAGGTACCAGATTTTCGGAAACATGAGCGGGCGTCAGTAGATCAACATCAACGAAAAACGCGAAACTCAGAGCATGTGAACCCATTCTCGAAATGATGGGAGATGATGATAATGCGAAAAGGAATTATCTTCGTTTTCATTAGTCATTTTTAGATTCATGCTTTCGTCGATATGAAGTGTGGCATGGGATGTCGGGATGACCGTGCCGGTCATTTGAAAGGAGATGAACACTATGCCGGAAGATAGCGTATGGGAGAAAATTCGTCTTACTGAACGTGTAGCCAAACTCAGAGAAGACTATTTCAAAGCGGTGCCTGAGATTTGTATTGAGCGACCGAAGCTGATAACACAATTCAGCTTACAGCACAACCTTCTCAAACAAGAGCGAATTTCTATTCTGGACAAAGCTAGGACCTACCGGCACGTGTTGGAGGGCCGCAAAGCGATAGTCCGTCACGGTAGGGCTTGTGAAAGGGATGAACGTGAAAACAAGTTGAAGACCTTTGAATTAGAAAACAGGCATCTTTCATTATTTGCCGGCTCGACCACCAGCAAGTTCAAAGGTGTTCCTCTCTATCCGGAATTTCTGGCCCTAACATTGTGGCCGGAACTTTGGACGATTTCCAGGAGAGCCAGCAATCCCTATTACCTTGCCGAGGATGAGGTATGGACGCTTAACCATAAGATATTTCCTCATTGGATAAAGCACAACATTCTTGAGTTGGCCCGAAAACGATGTTTCGACGAAAACTTAAGGAAGAGCGGAGGCAAAAGATTGAAACATGCCCCCGGAATCAAACTTTTTGAGCGTCTTGTCTTCTTCCTAGCCAGTAAGCCAAACTGTATTTCCCACACTATACCGGATTTTTCCAGAGCCATCAGGCTAGGCCTGCGACATATTATTGACGAAGCTAATGACAAAAGTAATGGTACTGACGATGCTTCCAAGAAAGAGTTCTACGCTGCCATCTCCGAAGTGCTCGAGGGTATCATCACTTATTCAAAGAATCTGGCAGATGAGGCAGAAAAGCTGGCGGCAGATGAGCATGATCCTAAGCTGAAAAAGGAACTTCTTGAGATGGCTACAGTAAATCGGAGAGTTCCCGAAAATGCGGCCAGGACTTTCCGCGAAGGCTTAACGACAGTATGGATCTGCTGGATTGCCATACATCTGGAAAATCCTAATGTGGGCCTTAGTTTGGGAAGATTGGACCAAGTCCTCTATGAGCTTTATCAACAGGATATTCACAAAGAAACTATGACTGAAGAAGACGCCGTGGAATTGCTCTGTTGTCTCTGGCTCAAGATAGGCGATCATGTCCCCACCGTACCAGAGGCAGGGGAACAACTTTTTGGGGGAACAGGTTCCAATCAGGCCATTACTATAGGCGGCGTTGGCAAGGATGGTAAAGACGCCGTGAATGATCTGACCTACGTTATACTCAAGGCCACGGAGCTGATGATGCTCCGTGATCCCAACCTCAATGCAAGGTATCACCCAGGGGTGAACTCCGAGGAGTATTTGAGAAGACTTTGTGAGGTGAATATTGATACAAGAGCCACACCGGCCCTCCACAACGACAAAGCCGTTATTGAAGCCCTCACTTCCAAAGGCGAAACCCTTGAGCAGGCGAGGGATTATGGTGTAGTCGGCTGCGTCGAACCCGGCAGTAATGGGAGAACCTATGGTCACAGTGCCGCCATCCTGTTGAATCTGACATCAGTCCTTGAACTCACATTGTTCGGTGGCAAGCATAGACATACAGGTATGAATCTACGGATAAATGAAGAAACCGATGATCCGACTAATTTTGGGAACTTCGGTGAATTCAGGGATGCCTTTGCCAAGCAGGTTGGCTGGATGGCGGAGCAGACAACAACGCTGAACAACATTTTTGGAGAAATACACCAGGATTTCTATCCTACCCCAATCCTTTCCGCGTTATTTGAGGGGCCCATGGAAAAAGGCAAAGACCTTGTCCAGGGCGGAGCCACCATCAATTCTTCAGGCGTGACAATAATCGGACTTGCCGATGTTGCCGATTCTCTCAGTGCCATACAAAAGGTTGTTTTTGAGGATGGGGATATTTCCCTTGCAGAACTCATCAAGGCCATGGAGAAGAATTTCGAAGGCAACGGGTATGAACAACTGCATAAACGGCTTATGGATCCGGAAAAAACCCCAAAATATGGCAATGAAGACGCGTTGGCAGACGAAAATGTTGCCTGGCTTGTCGATCTGTTGGACAGGGAATTTGGAAAGAAGCAAAATTACCGGGGGGGGCATTACCGGGTAGGATATTGGACGATGACAAATCACGCCGGTTACGGCCGATTGACAAGGGCATTGCCCAGCGGACGTAAAGACTACGAGAATTTTACCAGCGGTATTACCCCTGTTTCAGGAGTTACTCCTTCTCTTGCCAAAGCGCTCAACTCAGTTGCGAAATTGCCGGTACGATGTCTCTCAAATGGAGTCGCCCTGAATCTGAAATTTACCCCTGAAAAAGACAGAGAGAAGATGGTCGACAAGTTCGTCGGTTATGTAAAAGGATATTTTGATCGTGCTGAAGGTCAGAACGATGGTGGCATGGAAATACAGTTTAACATCACGACCCATGACACTTTTGTGGATGCTGCAAAACATCCTGAAAAATATCCGGAATTGCTTGTCCGTGTCTCCGGCTACACAGCGTATTTCAAAGATCTGAATCCTAGGATGCAGAAAGAGATCATTGACCGTACAGAATACCAGCTTCTGCCAGGGAAAGCCATACCATACGATCCTTTTCCCTTACACAAAGAAACTCTATAAATATTGAAGGAGATAGATGATGCCTACTGTTTTGAGACGGTTTGTATTGCGTCCTATTTCTAATTGGTTCAAAGGAACTGACGTTCTCTTGACAAGACTAGGCGCTAGAAAGCTGAAGAAGCAATTGCTTGGTAAAGCAACGGATAGACTTATCGAATTTCTGCTCAAAGCTATGAGTCTGTCTTTTTACCTGCTCAAGAAAGATATTAATTATCAGAATCACCTGCGCGATTCTGAGGGACAGCCCTTTGAGGGGCGTTACCTTTTCCAGACCACGACAGAGGACGGAATCATTGCTTCCGCCACTTTCGAAAACGGGGATATGCATGTTCGAAAAGATGCTATATCTGAATGGGATGTCAAGGTTACCTTTACTGACGGCAAAGCCTTGAGGAAATTTCTATTTTCAGAAGACCAGGACATCATCAATTCACTAGCAGAGAATGAAGTTGAGGTAGAAGGAAACCTCAATTATATCTATAAATTTGGTTTCATGGCCAAGGATCTTCTACGAAGAATTGACGTGGTGTTGGGTGATGTCTGACTACGGTTTCCCACTCGTCGTTGATATCAAGAGGGATAGTCTCGAAGATGGCCCTGGCATCCGCAGTGTAGTTTTCTTCAAGGGGTGCCCCTTAAGATGTACCTTCTGCCACAGTCCTGAGACTCAGGACCCCAAGGTTGATATTGCCTTCTCTCATAGAGAATGCCTCCGCTGTGGAAGGTGTGTAGACGCCTGCCCTCAAGGGGCGATAGACCTCTCACGTGCAAAACGTATCAACAGAGGCAAGTGCACGCGTTGTAGCCAGTGCGTCAGTGTCTGTCCCGGAAAAGCTCTAAGGAAAATAGGGCGGTTCTACCAAGTCGATGCCCTTGTTGAAATCTTATTATGCGATCTGCCGTTTTACCGCCACTCAGGCGGTGGAGTTACCCTCTCAGGCGGCGAATGTACCTTGTATCCTAAGTATCTTGAATCTCTTCTGAAAAGTCTCAAGGCTCATCAGGTCCATATTGTTCTGGAAACCTGCGGATATTTTAACTTTGACGTCTTCAGCCGAAGGATACTCCCCTATATTGATTTGATATACTACGATGTTAAGATTGCTGATCCTGGAGCGCACAGGAAGCATACTGGCAAGACAAACGAGAAGATACTTGACAATCTCCGCCGCCTTCTTTTGGAAAAACGTACAGCTGTCTATCCTCGAATACCGCTCATACCCGACATCACCGCGACTGTGGAGAACCTCTCTGCTATTGTCGGTTTCCTGGTTGAAGCCGGCGCGGAGAATGTATCTTTACTGCCATACAATCCCATGGGGATCGAGATGGCTGTGAATCTGGGAAGGCCCAAGCCCCATCTTCCAGAAAGATTCATGTCGCCAAATGAGGAAAAGGAAATCCACGACATGTTTCAGATGGTACTCAAAGCCAACAATGAGAGGTGAGACTTGATAAGTCAATACCACGCCCTTTTCTGTAAAGCAAACTGAAGCTCCTTCTCGCTCAGAAACAAATTTCTCCACAATGCTACAATTGTAACGCTGGCTTATCCATATTGACTTCTCGCTCCGGAATTCAGTTAAAAGCGTTATCGTCGAAAACTAAACAACATCTTCCAGCATCTGGTTAACATACGATTTATTGCATTTATGAATTGTCTTACCTATGACTATTTACTTACTAGAAGGAGATCGAGGCTTTCTCCTGATAACAATAGGGCGCCGTGATTTTAGGCGGAAGGCTAAACGACAGTCGCTTGCGTTTACCTTGCCTTGTGCATCAACTTTGATAATTGAAAGTGGTGCAAAATGATGACATATACCGAAGGGTGGTCTTGCCAAGGGACTTCCATCAGTGCACGGCCATTCAATATCACCAGTTTCTGTACGAGCTGGTATGAGCCAATAGTCTCCTGTTTGATACTGGCCACCAGGCTCAAAACGTATCCGGATGCCACTTTCCAGGTCAAGCCAGTTGCCTTCATCCAATCCCTCTTGAATCACTACAGCACCATCATGTATCTGCGTTCCGTTTCCTTGTTTCTGGTCCCAATGGCGCATGAGACAGAGACGTGACTGATCTGGGAAGATTGATTCGCTACAAAGACCATGCAGTGTTACTTGGGATTCCGTATCATTAATCTCTTTGACTTGCAGCAGTGAGCCCGGTCTATCCTCAAGTACACAATAGTCGTCCAGCACTTCGACCCAATCCTGCAGTTGTAAGGAAAGAGAAATGTTTTGATTCGGCCTGTCCAGAGTCAATGTTGTAGTATCGCTCGAAGTATCAACATCAATGCTGTTAATCTTGTAGGCCACAGATCCGTTTTTGCGGGACCATTTAAAGGTTGGCTTGTTGGTTATGCGGCCTGCCTTGTGAATCTCAATGCGATAAAGAAGGTTTTCGGTGCCAATATATCCACGGTCTGCAGTAGTAGTACCTGTGTTCGATTTGGCAATTGCAGATAACATTCCCCGGTTCTTTGGTTGCCACTTATGAATGAAATCCCTCCAGGATCGCTCTATTGCGGTACAAGTCATACGACAAGGCAGTTTGTGAGTTTTCACCTGCCATACTACTCTCACTCTTGTAATAGTATCTGGGCCGCCAAGACCTACCTCACGAATCTCGGGATCCTCCATATTGGTGATATGACGCTCCCACACGTCGAGATAGACAAGATATACGCCTTTCTTAAGCGGCTTTGATGGATAATCCGTTTGCGTGCAATAGGTCGTTTCGGAAGCATTCTCGCACGCAATGGCATCAACGTAGTAACGGCCTTTGCCGATGAGAAAATCTCCACGCTGTAGGTGCAGCTTCTCTTGTTGCCGTTGCCCCTTTTGTCTCGCGCTCGCTCCGCTCCCTGTAATCCGGAATCCGCAGTAGTCGATCGGGCCACCATAGGGACCGATTAGATCTCTCATGACATTGCGCAGATCATGGCAGTGGATCTCGACCGTCTCGTTCCAGTCTGCATCCAATTGAACCCGTCCCTGCTGCATAAGCACTCTGGTATAGTGTTTCCTGGGATTAAATGTAAAGCGTGAGAAATCTCCTTTCATAGTGTTCCCCTAATACTTTTGAAAGACTACGAATGCTTTGTTCGTTCCACGCCGCAAATTCTTTGTAGATAGTGCCGTTTCTATAAAATAAGTTTCACATTTTAGTATTTGAGCGAACGTAAAAAACCGCATTTTTGACTTAGGATTTTGGATCGGGTCCTGAGTAATATAAACGAAAAAGTCACACTAATTGAATTTCTTGGGCTGTGTCTTCCGTTGTTTCTTGAGTTCCTTGATCTTGTTGGTGAGTTCTACGATCCGTCGCTAAGCAGCCTCTTTCTCAACATCGGACTTTGCATTGTCGTGCCGCTCGTACCACAGCTTGATGTCACTCTCAATCTTATCAATCCGCTGCTGTGCAGTCTCAACCTTACTGCCTGCCTTCGCCTTACGATTTTAGCCAAGTCTTTTGGCAGATTTTTCGTTTGATTTTTGACCTTTTTCTGGTATCTTGGTATCAACTGCTATTCTGAGTTTTCGCAAGTGTTTGTGCCTTTAGAAGTTACGTTTTTATGACTAAGGATTTCTAATCCTTAGGTCCGAGGTTTGAGTCCTATCGTAGCTGAAGGAGAAAATCAAGTTCGGCGCCAAGTCAATCAAAGAAAATGTCAGAAGTGGCGTTTTCTGAAGCACTTACGGGATTCAGGCAATAGTTTTGTAAACCAGTGGTTGTCGGTTCGAATCCGACCGTTGGCTTTTGTAACTTCTTCAATTTCAAATTCTTATAAGCGTTTTGGAAATCCACTTGAAATCACGCCTCTAATATCATACTTTGCCCTGATATGGTTGAGGTTTTTCCAACAAACCACGCAGGAGTTTAAAGATGACCGCAGAAATAAATAGAATCCAAAAAAACCGTCTTCGGCTTGTTTCAACAACAATCATCCTGATTCTTGTTTTGCCGGGCCTTGTCACTGCCGCCGAGCAGCAGCCGTCTTCCGCCCGGGATTCTTTAAACAAATATTTCAAGATTCAGGTGGTGGACCGGCAAACCGGCCGGGGCGTGCCCCTGGTCGAATTACGTACGACCAATAACACGCGGTATTTTACGGACAGCAACGGAATCGTGGCGTATTACGAGCCGGGCCTGATGGACAGAGAGGTCTTTTTCTTCGTAGAAAGTCACGGCTATGAATTTCCAAAAGACGGA
>Ga0315294_10007504_pt1 | contig 11962 bp, 7 predicted proteins | sample YL17G13_40_MG_FD_203626 | JGI IMG/M metagenome (GOLD analysis project Ga0315294, IMG submission 203626) | Sediment microbial communities from Yellowstone Lake, YNP, Wyoming, USA - YL17G13_40 | ecosystem: Environmental > Aquatic > Freshwater > Lake > Sediment | place: USA: Wyoming | collected...
TCTTTTTCTCCCGACGCCTGGCGCGCCTCCTTGCCCGACGACGCCCCGGCCACGGCCCTCGCCGCGGCCCTCCGACGCTCGCTGGCCCTCTCGGGGACCAAACCGGAGAGCTCCCTCGCGCTCGTCGCCGACCGGGTGCGGACGGCGGAGGACGCCAGGGCGGCCTTCGCCGCCGCCGCGGCGCTCAGGGCGGCGCGCGTCGAGAGGGGCCAGCGCGGGGAGCTGCGGCCGCGGGCTCACGCCGCCCTGACCTCTGCGGCGGTGCGCGCGGCCGCCGCAGAGATTCTGCAGGGCAGCAGCAGCAGCGAGGACGCCGTCGCGAAGCTGCTGGCGTCGACGCTGGGGAGGGCGAGGCAGGCCGGGATGCCCGTCGGCGCCAAGACCTTTTCGGACGCCGCCTGGGCCCTGCAGCGGGCCGCGAAGGAGGGCTCCTCGTCGCCGTCGTCGGCTTCAGCTCCGGAGGAGGGCTCCTCCGGCGTTCCGCTGTTGGCCTCCGCGGTGAAGGGGATGCTGGCCGCGTCGCTGGGCTGCCGGGTCAAGCCGACGCCGACGCTCGCGGCGGCGCTGCTCAACGCCGCGGCCTCGGCCGGAGGCGAGGAAGGGGCCGGGACCGCAGAGGCGCTCGCCGCAGAGTTCGAGGCGAACGGGGTGAGGCTGAGCGCGTTTGCCGTGAAGGCTCTGGAGAGGGCGAGGAGCGGGGCAGCAGGGAGCGCTGCTGCTGCGCCGGCGGCGGCGGCGGCGGAAGAGGTGGAGGAGGGAAAAGGAGAGTAGGGAGGGCCGTGAGGGGCAGCGCGAAGTTGAAAAACGACGAAAAACGAACGAACCTTTTCACATTTTCTTTCTTTCACAATTTCTCGTTTGTTTCGTTTACTTCGTCTCTCTTTCTTTTTCTGCAAGGGAAAGAGCAGGAAGGACAGGCATCATGCGCGCCTCGGCAACGAGGGCCGCGCTCGCGGCCGCGCGGAGATGCAGCAGCATGAGTTGCTCCTCTTCGTCGACGATGGAGGCTGCAATCGAGCATGCCTCATCGTCGTCGTCGCTCCGCTTCCTCTCGTCGTCGTCGTCGTCAACGTCGTCGTCGTCGCTGGCGAGCCGCTCCTTCGCCTCCGACAAGTTGACTGTCTCTTCTCGGACAAGAACGAGCTCTTCTACGCTCCTGTTCGCGCGAGGGCTCGCGTCGATGCCTGCCGCGGCCGATGCGGCGCCGGCGAAATCGGCCGCCGCTTCTTCTTCGCCGACCGCCAACATCCGCAACATCGGCATCTCCGCCCACATCGACTCCGGCAAGACCACGCTGACCGAGCGCATCCTATTTTACACGGGACGGATCCACGCCATTCACGAGGTATGTTTCGAGGAGGAGACGACGAGAGACAACGAAGAAGATGAGAGAGAGAGAAACTTATATCAATTCGGCCGCGGCTAGATCGATCGAAAAACTTCCTCCTTTTTGCGTCAACCTCAAAGAAACCTCGACCTCTCTTCCAACCTCAAAACCTTCCCCCCCCCATCCCCGCAAAACTTAAAAAAAACAGGTCCGCGGCAAGGACGGCGTCGGCGCCAAGATGGACTCCATGGACCTCGAGCGCGAGAAGGGCATCACCATCCAGTCCGCCGCCACCTTCTGCCAGTGGAAGGGCAAAGACGTCAACATCATCGACACTCCGGGCCACGTCGACTTCACGATCGAGGTTGAGCGCGCCCTGCGCGTCCTCGACGGCGCCGTCCTGGTCCTGTGCGGCGTCGGGGGCGTGCAGAGCCAGACGGTGACGGTCGACAGGCAGATGCGGCGGTACGGCGTGCCCCGCGTCGCCTTCATCAACAAGCTCGACAGGCCCGGCGCCGACCCGGCGCGCGTGATCGAGCAGCTGCGGCAGAAGCTCCGACTCAATGCCGCCGCCGTGGCGCTGCCGATGGGGCTGGACTCCGCGTCCGCCGAGCTGACGGGCATCGTCGACGTCGTCCGGGGGCTGGCGCTGAGGTTCGAGGGCCCCGCGGGGGAGACCGTGGTCGAGGAGGCGGTCGACCCCTCCTCGAAGGAGGGGAGGGCGCTCGAGGAGGCGAGGCTCAGGCTCGTCGAGGCCGTCGCCGATGCCGACGACGAGCTCGCCGAGCTCTTTTTGGAGGCCGCCGACGACGGCGACGACTCTTCGTCGCGGTGCATCTCCCCGGACCAGCTCTCCCGCGCCATCCGCAGGGCCACGATCTCCCTCAAGTTCGTGCCCGTCTTCGCCGGCTCCGCCTACAAGAACAAGGGCGTGCAGACGCTGCTGGACGGCGTCGCGGCCTTCCTGCCGGCGCCGGGAGACGTGCCCAACACCGCCCTCGATCTCGACCGCGGCGAGAAGCCCGTCCCTTTGCCGTGCGACCCCGAGGGCCCGCTCGTGGCCCTGGCCTTCAAGCTCGAGGAGGGCCGGTTCGGCCAGCTGACCTACCTTCGCGTCTACAGCGGCAGGCTCGCCAAGGGAGATTCGGTGTTGAATGTCGCGACGGGGAAGAGGGTCAAGGTGCCGCGACTGGTGCGGATGCACTCTGACGAGATGGTCGATGCCACGTCTGCCTCCGCGGGGGACATCGTCGCGGTGTTTGGCGTCGACTGCTCTTCCGGGGACACGTTCGTCGGCGGGAATGCAGGCAGCAGGTTGTCGCTGACGTCGATGAACGTCCCCGAGCCCGTCATGTCGCTCGCCGTCTCGCCGACGACGCGCGAGGGGTCGGGCAACTTTTCGAAGGCCCTGGCGCGGTTCCAGAGGGAGGATCCGACGTTCAGGGTCTCGACGGACCCGGACTCGGGGCAGACCGTGATCTCGGGGATGGGGGAGCTGCACCTGGAGGTGAGAGCTTGGAGGAGAGAGAGATGAGAGAGAAGAGAGAAGAGAGAGAGAGGAAAAGAACCCGAGGAAAGCAAAACCCGAAAAGAAAAAACTCACGAAAACGTTCCTCGGAATTTTTAAACTTTCCCCCCTCATCAGGTCTACGTCGAGCGGATGAAGCGAGAGTACAGCGTCTCCGTCGACGTCGGCGCCCCGCGCGTCGCCTACCGCGAGGCCATCACTAAAAGAGCAGACTTCGACTGGCTGCACAAGAAGCAGAGCGGCGGGCAGGGGCAGTACGCCCGCGTCGTCGGCTACCTCGAGCCCGTCCCCAAGAGCGACGACGAAAGCGGCGACGAGGAAGCTTCGAACGCGAAGCGCGCCGACAGCAGCGGCGAGGGCTCCAGCTCTCTGTCGGCCTCCGACCTCGTCTTCTCCCGCGAGACCGTGGGAAACGCCGTCCCGCCCTCGTTCATCCCCGCCGTCGAGAAGGGCTTCCGCGAGGCCGCGGCCAGCGGCTCCCTGGCGGGGCACCCGGTCTTCGGCGCGCGGGTCGCGCTCACCGACGGCGCCGCGCACGCCGTCGACTCTTCCGAGCTGGCCTTCAAGCTCGCCGCGACCTACGCCTTCCGCGACGCGTACGCCCGCGCGGGCCCTCAGCTTCTCGAGCCCGTCATGCTTGTCGACGTGCGAGTGCCGGCCGAGTTTCAGGGAGCGGTCGTCGGGGACGTGCACCGCCGGAAGGGGACGGTGGCGGGAGCCGAGGCGGACGGTGGCGACGACGGCGACGTCGCGCTGAGGGCGTCGGTGCCGCTCTCCGCGATGTTTGGCTACTCGACGGCTCTGCGATCCATGACGCAGGGGAAAGGGGAGTTCACTATGGAGTACTCTCACCACGCGCCCGTGCCGAATGACGCGGCGAAGGAGCTGATCGCTGCCAAGGGAGGAGGGAAGAAGTGAAAAGAAGGGAAGAGGAGAGATGAGTTCGGGGATTTTATTTTGAGGGAAAACGTTTTTTTCCCCCCGTTCGAGATTTTGGTTTCGTCTTCGTTCTTTTCTACAAGTGTCAGGATCATTTTCAACAATGCTATTTTTTATTTTGTGTTCGTTTTCCAGGGGTTCGTAGCGGGTTTTATTTTACAAAAAAGAATGAAATGAAAGCGGGGAAAGGACTGAGTTGTCTCTTAAGTTTCAAGTTTTTTTTGTTTTCCTGTCGTGCTGTTTTTCTCTCCTTCCCTCCTCTCAACTCCTCCTCCTCCAGCCGCTCCTGCTGCTCAGCCCCCACGCCCCCCGAGCCGCCAGAGCCGCCGCGCTCTGCTGCTTTTCTTCTTCCTCTTCTTCTTCTTCTTCTTCTTCTTCCTCTTCTTCTTCCGCCTTCTTATCGCCGAGGGAATGACGAGAATACAGCTCCGACGGAGGGCCCAGGGCCGCCGCCTCGCTCGGGGTCAGGAAGCGATTCGAAAACAAGGTCCCGTCTCTCCCGCCGGCGCCGGAAGGAGAGGTCGAGACGACGACGCAGCCGCCGCCGCCACCGAGCTCGCGAGCGGCCGCGTCCGCCGTCCGCAGCTTCGCCTCGAGGTACGCCACCGCGGCGTCGAGCAGCACCTCGTCGCCCGCGTCCCGCGGAGAGGCGCGCGGCGGAGGAGCACAGCGCCGCGGGGAGGCGGCGGCGGCGGCGGCGGCGGCCTCCCACTCGAAGTAGGGCACGGGCACCACGACCCACCCCTCCGACGCCAGCGTCACGTTCCGGTTCGCCGTGCCGCCGTCGGCGTCGCGGGGGTGGCTCAGCAGAAAGTGCGGCGGCCCGTCGGCCTCGACCGCGCACTTGGTCCCGCTCCTGGTCTCGACGACGACGTCGACCCTGTGCGCCGCGCCCGACACCGCCACCTCGGCGACGACGTTGCCGGAGGCGGAGGGGCACCGCTGGGCCGCGGCGAAGACGGCGTTGGCGAAGCCCGTCGCCCACGCGCCCGAAAGCGCGGCGCGGCGCTTGGCGGCGTCGGCGGCGTCGGCGAGGCGCGGGGTCAGCGCCCTCGGGGCCGGGTGCAGGCGCGACGACGCGCGCGCGAGGGCGTCGGCCTGCCAGAGCTGCCCGAGCCCCTCGATGGTGCTGAGGAAGGTCGGGTGGGAGGAGGAGCTCGGGCGATTCTGGCTTTTCCCGCGGCCTCCTCGGCCGCCGCCGGGGTCGGCGAGCAGCAGCGCCTCCCACCTCCTCGAGAACCTCCCGAGCGCCCTCGGCGTGAGCTCCCCGAGCGTGGCGGCTGCCCAGGCGTAATTAGCAAGAGCCTGCGCGGCCTCGGCGGGGGAGATCGAGGGGGGAGGAGAGCGGGAGCGGGAGCGAGAAGAAGAGGTGCTGCTGCCCCTCCCCCCCGCGGCGGCCCCCTTCCCGCCGCCGTCGCTGCCGCCGAGCGCGAGTTCCTCCACGCCCGACTCTCCCAGCGACTCCTCGATCCTCCTCCCGGCCACCTCGACCAATCCGGGGCGCCCAGGGCCCGCGGCAGCAGGGGGAGCAGCGGCAGGGCGAGGAGGCGGGTGCCGCAGCGTCGCGAGCGACCAGAGAAGGTTGCTCAGCGCCTGCGTGTCGTACCGCTCGGCGCCGCGCCGCAGCGCGTGGCCCGCGGCGGCGTCGAGCAGGCGCGGGTGGCGGACTCTCGCGCGCGCGAGGGACCAGCAGAGCATCGAGACGCCCTGAGGCTCGAAGGAGGGCGGCGGCGGGGGCGGGGGGGGAGGAGGGGGGGCGGCGGCGGCGAGGGGCCGCTGCGGCTTTTCCGCCCGGCCGCCGCCGCCGCCGCCGCCGCCGTCCTCTTCTTCTTCCTCCTCTCCTCCGTCCGCTTCTTCTTTTTCCTCCTCCGCTGCTTCCGCCCTCCGGTCGGCCTCGTTCGCCTCCTCGAGCGCGTCAGCCACCACGTCAGCGAGGCCCTCCCAGGCCCTGACCGCCCTCGAATGCACGAAGGGAGGCGCAGGGGAGGAGGCAGCAGCGGCAGTAGACTGCGAAGCGGAAGAAGGCGCGACGGAGCCGGTCGCGCCCGCCGCGGCCGCGCTCCAGGCGATCGTCGCCAGCTCCTGCGGGTTGAAGGTGCCCCGCGGGGCCTGCGCGGCCGCCTCCATCCCGCAGAGGAAGAAGTGCTCGAGGCGCGGGGTCAGCGGGGGGGCCGGCGGCGCTGGCGGCGGGGGCAGGTGGGAGGGAGGCGAGGGGCTCCCTCCCTGCCGCTGCCGCTGCCGCTGCCGCCCGCCACCCCCCCCGCCCCCCCCCCCCCCCCCCCCCCCGCGCCCCCCCCCCCCCCCGCCCCCCCCCCCCCCCGCCCCCTCTTCCGCCTCCCCGTCCCTCTCCGCCGCGCGCGCCCTCGCCCTCAGCACCGACGCGGCGCCCCAGAGCGCGTTTGCGATGGCCCGCGGGGGCCACTTCGAAAAGGGGCGGCAGCGGCGGGGCAGGCCGCCGCTGCTGCTGCTGCCGCTGCCGCTGCTGCTGCTGCCGCTGCCGCTGCTGCTCCTCCTCTTCTCCTGGCCGGGGACGGAGCCAGAGGAGCGCGAGCGAGCGAGCGCCCACGGCGAAAGCGAGGACGGCGGCGGCGGCGAGGGGGAAAACTCGGCCGCCGCCTCGGCGACCGCGGCCAGCAGCCTCGCCGGGGCCCCCGACGGGTCCGAGAGCTCCACGGCGGGGACCCCCCCGCGGCGCGCGAGGCACCCGAGGCGGTGGAGGGCCGTGGCGAGGTTGATCGGGGAGGGAGGAGGAGGGGGAGCGGGAGGCCGCGGCGTCGGCGGCGGCAGCAGCGGCGACGGGGACGGCGACGACAGAGTGCCCGACGACGTCCGACCTTCTCGCCTCTCCTCGTCGTCCCGGGCCTCGCCCCTCTCGCCTCCTCCGACCCCCGTTCTCCCTCCTCCGACGACTCGCTTCGCCGGCGCCCTCAGCGTCGGCTTCGGGGCCACGCCGCCACCTCCGCCGCCGAGCTCCCTGCCGGCCCGCGCCGCGGCCGCGACGGCGGCCGAGCCCGTGTCCTCAAACTTCAGGAGCACCAGTGCTGCGGCGGCAAACCCCGTCGCGTCGGCGGTCGGCCTCCTCGCAGCGGCGGCCTCGTACAGCGAGACCAGCGACTGGTTGAGGGCGTAGTCGTGCTCCCGGTTCCTCTTGGGGGCGTCGAACGCGGAAGGGGAAGGGGAAGGGCCCCGGCTGCTGCTGCTGCTGCTGCTTTTCGGCTGCTGCTGCTGCTGCTGCTGCTGCTGCTGCTGCTGCTGCGATTTTTCTTCTTCTTCCTCCTCCTCCTCCTCTTCCGTAATGCTTCGAGAGATCGCCCGCCACGCCGCGGGCCGCGGCTTCGGCGGGGCGAGCGTCGGGGGGGCTGGGGGCCGGAGCAGCAGCGGGGTCGAGGTCGCGGAGGCGACAGTGGTTCCCCCGCCGCCGCCGCCTCCGTTGTGCCCGTCCTCTTCATACTCCTCCTCTTCTTCTTCGTCTTTTTCGTCCCCTGTCGCTCCCTTGCCCTCGACTTGGACCCTGGTCCGGGACCTGGCGACGAGGCCGGCGAGGCCCGAAGAAGAGGACGACACCGTGTCGTCTGCCGTGCCGGAAGGGCGGCGGAGGAGGGCTGGAGAAGGTGAAGGTCGGGGAGGTCGGGGAGGAGGAGCGGCGACATTGTCTCCGCCGCCAAGCCCTTCCCTCTTGTCTCCGCCTTTCCCCGTCTTCCCGATGGGATTTCGCTCGGCAAGGGCGCGAGCGAGTGAGCTCTTTCTTCGTCTCGTCCCGGAGGAGCGCAGCAGCGCATCGAGGCGTGGCGGCGGCGACGGCGACGGCGCGGCATTCCGTTGCGGCAGCGTTGCCGCCTTTGCCGACGACGTTAAGAGACCCTGCATCGCGCGACTAGCGCGCGCGCGCGCGCGCTCTTTGGCGCTGCCTGGAGCAGACGCGAGAAGATATTGCTCGCGCGCTCGAGCTCGAGCCAGAAATTTCCCGCCTTCTCGACCGCGGAATTGCCCGGTGAAGAGAAGAGCGCAGGGATAAGAAATCGAATGTTGAGTGAGAAGAAAACATTTCGAAGACGCGAGTCGCCCCTTCCCTTTTTTCCACTTTTTTTTCTTCTCCTCTTTTTTTTTCCTTCTTCGACCGCGTTTTTTCACGGTTCTTTTTGACAAGGTAAGAAGATCGCGATCTGATTCCTCTTCTTTCGGCGAGCAAGATGTGAACCTGCTCTTGCAACGGAGCTCATCAGTCTTGCGAGAGGTCGAGCTCTGCGTGCCCGCGCCGACGCGAAAAACATCCGCGACAGCTTCGTCGGGAAAGAGCGCTCATCATCATTCTCACCACCTCCCGCTCTCCCTTTCTCCAATGCAAAAACGCTCTCTTCCTCCCATTTCATTATTCAGATGAACGTCGAGCGCCTTCAGAAGATGGCAGGCACCGTCCGCACGGGCGGCAAGGGGACGATGCGACGGTAAGAGGGACGGGATCATGAGAAAGGCGACGACGATGCTGGCCGCCGCCGGCTTGATTTGGGACGAGAGAAAGCTCCGCGTTTCTCTACTTCTTAGAGGACGAGGCGCGCGCTCTGCTACCTCCCGCGGCGATCGCGACGACTTCGTAGGCGCGCGTGGCGGCAGAGAGCGAAAGGAAGATCCGTCGTTGAAGGCGAGCAGCAAACCGGATGATCGAGCAGAGGGCGAGAAGAAAAGCAGGAGTCACGGCGGCTTCCGACCTTTTTTTTCCCGACGATGCCTCGGACACTCCTTTCCCCCTTTTTCTCTTCTCTCACACCGGCCCCACCCTCTCTCTGTCTCTCTCTCTAAAAAAAAAAAAACCCTCGAAACTCACGTCACAGCAAGAAGAAGGCCGTCCACAAGGCCTCCGCGGGCGACGACAAGCGCCTCCAGTCCACCCTGAAGAGGCTGGGAGTCCACCAGATCCCGGGCATCGACGAGGTCGCGATCTACCACGACGACGGCAGCGTCGTGCACTTTGGCGCGCCCAAGGTCCAGGCCTCGATCAACGCCAACACCTTCGTGGTCTCGGGCCCCTCCTCCGTCAAGTCGGCCGACGAGATGATCCCGGCCGGGCTGCAGGGCATGAGCCCCGAGCAGCTGCAGGCGCTGATCCGGCAGATGCAGGCGGCGCAGGCCGGCTCCGGCGGCGGCGCGGCGGCGGCGGCGGCGGCCGCTGCCCTGGAGGCCGGAGGAGCGGGCGGCGACGACGACGAGGACATCCCGGAGCTTGTCGAGAACGCCGAGTAGGAAGAAGAGGAAAGTGACGGGAAGAAGAAAGAGACCGTTTGCTACCAGCGTTTCGAGAGGGAGAGGGGACGCCAGCGAGCTTTTCCCCTGATTTTTTGCTCTGTTTTTTTTCCATTAAAAAAAAGTAAAGAAAACACGTTTCCGTTTCCGTTTCTATTCCTCCCATTTTCCAATTCTCTCTATCTCTCCTTCCGATCCACACAGATGTTTACAGGACAAAAAAGACGAAACTGACGGTTCAAAGAAGGTCCCCGACGTTGGCAGGCAGATCGGGGATCCTCGTCTTGTAGAAAGCCTCGATCTCGCGCAGCGCCCTCAGGTCGTCGTCCGTCGCAAACGAGATCGCCACCCCCTTCCTGCCAAACCGCCCCGACCGCCCTATCCGATGCAGGTAGGCCTCGCGCCTCGGCGGGAGGTCGTAGTTGACGACCAGTGAGACCTGCGCGACGTCGATGCCGCGGGCCCAGACGTCCGTCGTCACCAAGACGCGAGATTCGCCTGATCGGAAGGTGGTCATGACCGAGTCGCGCTCTCTCTGGGGGAGGTCGCCGTGCATGCTCGCCACGGTGAAGTTGGACTTGCGCAGCTGCCCCGTGAGCCAGTCGACCTTTTTCCTCGAGTTGCAGAAGACAACGGCCTGGGAGATCGTCAGCGAGTCGTAGAGGTCGCAGAGCGTCTCAAACTTCCACTCCTCCTTCTCGACCCTGACCGAGAACTGGCGGATCCCGTCGAGCGTGAGGTTGTCCCGGCGCATCAGGATCCGCAGGGGGTCCGCCGCCATGAACTTCTCGGCCATCTCGAGCACGTCTCGCGGCAGGGTGGCGGAGACCAGGACGGTCTGGGTCGAGGCGGGGAGGCGGCGGTAGATGTCGAAGATCTGGTCGCGGAAGCCCTGCGCCAGCAGCTCGTCGGCCTCGTCGAGGACGAGCGTCTGGACCTTGGCCGTCTTGAGCGCCCCGCGCTGGATCAGGTCGAAGACGCGCCCCGGCGTCCCGGACACGACGTGCCTCCCCCCGCCCTCGAGCTCGCGCGCGTCGCGGGCCGCGCTCCCTCCTCCCACGGCCGCCAAGACCTTGACCGCGGCGTGCTCCCCCAGCGCCGTCGCCGCCCTCTCGGTCTGCGTCGCGAGCTCGCGCGTCGGGCTCAGAATGAGCACCTGGCAGTCCGGCTTCCTCGGGTCGGCGAGGGCGCAGGAGGCCAGCGCGATCATCGACGTCTTTCCCGTGCCGGACTGCGCCTGCGCGATGACGTCCCGCCTGCGCCGGCTGGGGGCCGAGGGGCTCGGAGCGTCCGAGCCGCTGGCGCTCGCTGGCAGGTCGCCCAGAATGGCGGGCAGGGCCCTGGCCTGGATCGCCGAGGGCTTCTCGAAGCCGTGGCCGTAGACGCCGCGGAGGAGGTCGTCCTGTTTTGTTTTTTGTTTTGAGGGGGAGAGGGGAGGAGGGGTTGAGAGGTTGAGGTAGGGAGTATTTTCTTGGCCGCCGCTGTCGCCCCCCCATCCCAATCCCAATGCTCTCCTCTACTTTTCTCTCCATTTTCTCGCTCTCTTTCTCTCCACTAAACTCACCCTCAGGCCCATCTTCTCGAACGACTTGATCGCGACGATGCCGGGGGAGGTCTCAAAGGTCAGGCCCTCGTCGGCGTCGCGGTCTTTCTTGAGGCCCGAAGAAATCGTCGAAGCATTGCCTTGATGATGCCGGCGGCGGTCGCTGTCTTCGTAGCTGCCGCGCCTTCCTCCGCCGCCGTCGCCGCCGTGGCGGTCGTCATCCCTGCGCTGCCTCTGGCGCGACCTCTGGCCTCCACCAGCTTCGTCGCCGTCGTCGCGGTTGCGACCGTCGCGGCGGTCGCGGCGGCGCTCGGACGACATTTTTTTGAGTTTTTAGTGAAGAGATTGAAGTGAAGGCGAGAAAAAGAAAAAACTCGGGAAAAATCAACGATGCTCTCGCTAACGCCCTTCGGCTTTACCCCTCCACTTCCTCACTTTCGCGACTCTCCCTCGTTTTTGCTGCAGAGAGCACGAGACAAGAGCTTTGTTCTCTGTTTCTCTCTCGCCTAGCCAGCCTCTCTCTCTCTCTCTCTCTCTCTCTCTCTCTCTTACTCTCGCAACGCGCTGGACCTCATTCGAGCCCAGCGTGAGAGCGAAGCAAGCAAGCGAGCGAAAGAGAGAAAGGGGCAACAGAGACGCCCATCAAGAACTTGCAACGAACGCCGACCTCCCTTTCAACTCCAAGTGTTCGGCCCTCTCTCGGAAGGCTCTCCGGTGGCCAGCCGCACAGGGCGTGGGGGCACACGTTCGCGAGCCTCCTCTCTTGAGGCACAGCGCCGCGAACCAAGGAGGGGGATAAAGGAGGAGGAACGCGCGCGCCTCTCGCTTTGAACGAAAGGCGAGAGAGTCGAGAGAGCGAAAAAAGGCCACCGAGGAAGGGAATGTCGGCCCCGCCAGCCTTGCCAGACGCCACGGCGTGCGCGCAGCTCGACGCGCAGATCGAGCGGCTGCTCCGATGCAGCCCGCTGCCGGAACCGGAGGTCAAGGTGCGTTGTTGTGCAGGAAGGGAGAGTGGAGAGAATGAGAGAAGATGATGTCTCTTTTCGACGGCGATCGATCGACGAATAACCAAAACGACGACGCTCACCCCTTCCCTCAACCCCGACCTTTTTTCCTCCCTTTTTTCTTTTTCTCCAAACAGGCGCTCTGCGACATGGCCCGCGAGGTCCTCGCCGCCGAGCCCAACGTCACGCCTGTGCGGTGCCCCGTGACGGTCTGCGGCGACATCCATGGGCAGTTCCAGGTTTGTTCTCGTGGTTTCTCTTTCTTCTTCTCGTTCTTCCTCTCCTCTCTTCTTCTTCCTTTGACCTCTTCCTCTTCTTCCTTTGACCTCTTCCTGTTTTTCCCTCTTCCGCCCGCTCATGTCCCCTCGCGCTTCGTGCTCCCT
>Ga0315294_10007505_pt1 | contig 11960 bp, 14 predicted proteins | sample YL17G13_40_MG_FD_203626 | JGI IMG/M metagenome (GOLD analysis project Ga0315294, IMG submission 203626) | Sediment microbial communities from Yellowstone Lake, YNP, Wyoming, USA - YL17G13_40 | ecosystem: Environmental > Aquatic > Freshwater > Lake > Sediment | place: USA: Wyoming | collected...
GCTCTCCTGGGTAGCTCTTCCGTTTTTCGACCAAGACCTGCGCATGCTCCTCTGCTCTTTTCGGGCTCATCATAAATCTTTTCACTTTCAATTTGGCTTCTTCCTTCTTGATATGTAATGCGAGAGCGGGATTCCTGCTGAACCATATGAGGAAATGGACCAAGGCCATCACCTTCTCATCAACAAAGTTTGCAAAGGCCATTAAAGGTTTTTCGCAGAACTGGATTAGATGTCTACCAGCTATCCGAAAGGGCCAGTCTGTATCGAGGGTGTAGATGGGATAACCCAGGACCAGCTTTCTCAGGAGCCAGAAGCCCATGAAGGTAAAGATGAACATCTGCATGATGGAGAATACGCGTGTTGTCGTAAACGGAATAAACTCCACAGCATAAGGAAGGCGGTCATAAAGGACTTTCGGGTAGACCCCCATGAAAATGCATAGGAAGGCCAGGATACCCATGCCGATCAACATGTTCACAGGCGTATTGACCACCGAGTCTTTCAATTTTGCTCGAATGTTCGGTGGAGGTTCGTCCTTACCCTGGAGCCACATGTTCCAAGGGAGCTTGAGGCCTGTGTGGAGGAACGTACCCACGGTCGCTCCCTCGAGCAGCAGGTAGATCGGTGCATTGTGGATCAACTCTGCCGCTTCGATCGTCATCACCTTGCTGACAAATCCATTGAACAAGGGAAATCCCGAGATCGAAAAACCGCCGACCATGTAGAGCCAGAAAGAAATGGGCATGTATTTGTAAAGGCCGCCGAGCTCATTGAATTTCGCCGTCCCCACCACGACCAGGACACATCCAGCTCCCATGTAAAGAAGCGCATTGTAGATGATATGGCAAAGGGCATGAGAGATGGCCCCGTTGATCGCCATCTCTGTTCCGATGCCTACCCCTGCGACCATATACCCAATCTGGGAGATGATGTGATAGGAACAGAGCCTCCGCCCATCATTCTCGAGGACGGCCAGAAAGAGGGCGAAGACCGCCTGGATCGCTCCCATCCACATCAGAAGAGGTACACCCGAGAAAGTCCTGATAAGACAGTAAATGGCTGTTTTCGTGGTGAACGCCGTCATATAGACGGACCCACTGGGAGTAGCCTCGGAGTAAGTATCCGACAACCATGAGTGGAAAGGTGTGGTCGCTGAATTGATAATGAAACCGAGGAGCATGAGGTTATAGCCCATGAACTCTCCCCCCCAACCCCATGGGAGATGGACAAGCTCGATCGAACCGGTCTTATGGAGGTGGATCACAATCCCCGCCAGGATACAGGCTCCACTAAAATGATGCCACAAAGCATATCGAACCCCTGCACCCATGGACTTTTTCGTTCCTCTGAACCACAGGAGGAAGACCGGTGCCCAAGACATAGCTTCCAAAAAGAAAAACAGGGTCAAGAAATCACCGGCGAAGATGGCACCGAGGGCACTCCCAGCGTAAGCCATTGCAGCCACGTGTTCCCAATCGTTCTTCACCTTCAGGGCATAGATATTCATGCAGAACGCAGCGATGAGGTAAATGTAGGCGAAGATCATACTCATTTTGTCAATTTTACCCAGGACCAAGGAGTATTGCAGAAAAGGGACACGCCATTTCTGGAGCCCTTCGGGCCAGGACGGAACGGAACCGAAAAATCCAATCGAGGTGAGGACGAGGATGGTCATCCCCGCGATGGGGAGAAGTAAGAAGTAGACGAGCCTAACTTTTCTCCATTTAATGAATGGGATAAGAAAGCCGCCTAAAAAGACGACTACCCCCGGATGAATCCACGCAGTCATTCCTCATTTCCTCGATTTCTTTTCATAGTAATCTTCGTCCTTGACGATGAAATAGCCCATCCCTTTGGCGATGAGGATTAGAAGCATACAACCGAAGACTCCAAATATGGCAAAAAATTGTGGAAAGTATTGAAACGGAAAATGATAGTGAAGAGCGTTCAAACGGAGCCATACGAAATCTAAGATGAGACTCACCGCCAACCCGACAAAATAGATTGTCCATAAAAGTCTCTTGGGATATGTCCTCAGGAAATTCATGCTACCACCCTCGAAAGAGATCCCGGATCGCCACCTGGGCGAGGCCGTAAATATGAAATAGATCTGGGAATAGGCAAAACAGGATGGAGAAGCTCGCCGTGATAGCGATGGGAAGAAGGATAAAATAATAGAGGGGACGCCTTGTCTCTATGATCTCTGTTTTTTTAGAAAAGAGTGCCACTTTTGCCTCCCGCTCCTTCAACACCTCATCTTGTGGCATTTTTTCGAAGAAGGCCGTTCGGATGATTGGGTAGAAGTAGACGACATCGAGAAGAGAGGCAATCAGGAGAAGGGCCAGGAAGACCATCTGTCCAGATTGAACTGCCCCGATGGCAAGAAACCATTTGCTGATAAAACCCGCAACGGGGGGCACGCCGCACATGCCAAGGGCTCCTACGGTGAAAGCGAGCATCGTAATGGGCATAGCACGTCCGATTCCCGCCATTTCACTTATGTCTTTCTTTCCTGAAGCGACCAGGATCGCGCCGGCACAGAGGAAAAGGGTGATCTTCATAAACCCGTGGAAGGGAATGTAGATCATGGCTCCCATTACCCCCATTGGGCTCAACAAAGCGACGCCAAAGATGATGAACGACAGCTGGCTGATTGTGGAATAGGCCAACCTCTTCTTCAGGTTGTCCTGGGCGATCGCAAAGAGCGAAGCGCCGATCATGGTCAGGGCGGCAAAGGAGGCAAGCATAATCCCCAAACCTAGGTCCCGCATCAGATCAATTCCGTAGATATAGCAAACCGTTCTGACGATTCCAAAGACTCCTGCCTTCACCACGGCAACCGCATGAAGCAGGGCGCTGACGGGTGTGGGAGCCACCATAGCGGTGGGCAGCCAGGAATGGAAAGGCATGTAGGCTGCCTTCATGAATCCTATTATAAAAAGGACAAACAGGATGAGGAACATGGAGCGAGAAGCCATCGTCCCTGTCAAAATCCCTCCTGGACGAAAATCGGTCGTCTCCGCGACAGAATAAGTCAAGGCGATCGCACCCAAGAGAAAGCAACCTCCTGTCAGTAAGTAAGCAAGATATTTGCGACCTGCAAAGAGCGCTTCGGAACTCTGCTCATGGGCTACTAACGGATAGGTGGAGACGGTTAAGATCTCATAAAAAATATACATCGTCACCAAATTGCCGGAAAGGGCAACGCCCACCGCGCCCAAAATAGCAAGGGCAAAGCAGAAATAAAAGCGTGTTTGGGCATGTTCCTTTAATGCACGCATATATCCGATCGAGTATATCGAGACCACGATCCACAGGGAAGAAGCGGTAAGCGCAAACAGAAGACCAAAGGCATCCACTCTAAACCCAAAATCGATCCCTGGAAACATGGTAAAGAGATAGGATTCTATTCGCTCCCCCTTTAGAATGATGGGGACCATGGAGAGAATGATCAAGAATTGAAAGAGACTTGCAAGCAGAGTCCAGGCTTCTCTGACATTCGGCCGCTTGCCAGAGATGAGAATAAGGATCGAGCCCAGGGCCGGGCATAAGAGCGCTAACAAAGGTTGAATGGACTCCGTAAGGCCGATCATGGTCCCCCCACCAATCCAAACAAAACATTGACTCGACTCAAGATGGGGATGGGTATCTTCATAAGCCATAAGATACCCATTAGGATGCAGAGGGAGGAGAGGGTGAGGATAGGAATCAGCATGCTCAGGGGGATTTCGTCTCTGGGGACATGGGACGTATGAGTGCGTTCCGTTCCTTCTTCAACCTTCATGTACATCGTTTCGATCACACGCCAGAAGTAGACGAGGTTAAGAAGCGAGCTGAGGAGTAGCACCGCGACAAACACGAATTGCTTCGCCTCTAATGAGGCAAGGATGATGTAGAGTTTTGAAACAAATCCGACGCTCGGCGGCACGCCGATCATGGAAAGCGCTGCAATCACAAACGCAGCGGAGGTATAGGGCATCCTTCTCCCCAGCCCCTGGAAATCCTTGATCTCCCACAGGTTCGCCTTATAGATAAAGGCACCGGCCACTAAAAACAGGCAACTCTTCATCAGGGCATGGTTTAGAATGTGCATCCCGGCAGGGGTGAGCCCACTCCAAGGATAGTGGGACGCAGACGTCGAAAGCCCCACGGCAAGCATAATATACCCCATATTCGCCACGCTTGAATAAGCCAGCATCCTTTTCAAATTCGTCTGGGTGATGGCAAGGATCGAACCGATGATAATCGCTATGGCTGCAATCCAGGAGATGATCTCGAAAATGGGAAGGAGTTTGATAAAATTCACCGTAAAGACAGAAAAGGCGACCCGGATGAAGGCATAGGTGGAAATCTCAATAATAATACCGGAAAGCATCGCACTGATCTCGGAGGGAGCAAACGCATGGGCGTCGGGTAGCCACGTATGGAGAGGGAATAGAGCCATCTTGATGCTCAATCCCACAATGAAGAAAACAAAGGCTGCCAATACCACTCTGTTTCCGTATAGAGGGGGGAGCAGGATCGACAGATCCTTCATATTTAGCGAGCCGGTAACGGCATAGAGAAATCCGATGCCGAGCAGGAAGAAACAGGCTCCGATGGAACCGAGAATAAGGTAGGTGAAACTCGCCTTGAGGGCGATCTTTCCTCTTGAACCGATGAGGGCATAGGCAGACAGGCAGGTGATCTCTATGAAAACATACATGTTGAAGATATCGCCCGTGACAGTGATGCCACATAGTCCGGTAATGAGGAGTTGGTAAATCGTATAAAAGGAGACCACTTTTTGAGGTAGTTCATGCTCGATGTTTCTCTTGGAATAAATGACGCAGACGAGGCCGAGGAAGAGAAGGATGACCAAGACATAAGCGTTAAGTGCATCCATCACATATTCGATCCCCCAGGGGGGAACCCACCCCCCCAGCCGGTAATAGATGGGGCCTATGGTCATGACATGGTGCAAGATGAAGAGGGACGCAATGAATTGACCGAGGAGGGTGGCTATGGATATGTAACAGGACGTTTTTCTGTTGATCCAGCCGGCGATAAAGATGGTAATGGCGGACAGCAGAGAGACAACGACCACCAAGACAGGAAAATGTTCAACGACACTTGACATGGCTCTCTGCTAAATGACCGGACCGCTCCTTCAGGGTTTCCCTTAGGTCCAGGTCATCCCTTTGTCGCTCGACTTTTCGATAATTTCGCTTTCTTCGATCGTTCCATACTCTTGATACATCCGGATCACCAGGGAAAGCGCCACCGCTGTAGTCGCGACGGATACTACAATGGCCGTCAGGATGAGGACATGGGGCAGCGGATTCGCATAGACATATCCCTTTCGTATGATCTCCTCGTCCACAATCGGAGCTGTTCCACCCTTGACAGCTCCCAGGGAGATGAAATATAAAAAGATCGCTGTCTGGAATATGTTTAAGCCGATAATCTTCTTGATTAGGTTATCCTTGGCGACGATCCCATAAAAACCGATCATCATGAGGATGATGAAGACCCAGTAGTTATATTTTGCGAAGATTTTTGCGATGAACCACTCCATTATCTTAACCCTCTCTTATCGTGTCCGTGTCTCGTATCCGGCAACCCTGATTTCGGGGTCATAACCCTGGCTTCTTGAACTCAAAACTCCCAACTCCAAACTCCGAACTCTCTTCATCCCTCTTCTTCCTCCTCCCGTGGTCGGGTCTATTCGACTTTTCCATTTTCGTCCTTCTGTGCGAGGTCGAAAAAGATGGAGGCGGTGATGGCCATGACGGTAATCCCGATGCCTATTTCGACAAAGTCCATGCCGAGGGCCCTGTTCTCTTCAAAATGGGAGGTAAAGGGAATGAACCCGTAGTTGAGATACTGAGCTGCCCCCAAGCTGAAGATGATCGCCAAGAGCCCGATACCGGCATAAATGTATAATCCCAGGGAGCTAAAGATCGTATTGGCCGATTCCGGAAATCTTGCCCTGCCACCGGCGAGATTGAAGGCGATGACGTACAAGATGAATGCCGAGGCGAAAACGACACCCCCCTGGAAACCTCCCCCCGGTCCTCCGGCCCCGTGGATGATCACGTACAGGGCGAAGAGCTGAATGAAGGGGATCATGACGCGGGCTACTGTCTCAACGATGACATCTCTTTCTCCCTGTTTTTCTTTCACAGTCTGCTTCGCCTCCTCAACAAGAGGATCACGGACACCCCTGCGGTGAAGATGACGGTGGTTTCCCCGAGGGTGTCGTACCCTCGGTAATCAGCAAGACCATAAGTGACCATATTCGTAACAGCCGTCTCTTCCAACCCTTTCTCGATCCATCGGACTACAAAAGCATATCGGGATATCCTCAGTTTGTCCCCTTCTTTCCTTATCCAATAATACTTTTCCTCCTTAGCGTAATGGGGCTCCTCCTTTTTGATAAAGGCATTCCATTCTCCCTCAATTCCCGGGATCTTCTCCACACGAGAGGGCGGAGGAAACCCTCTCTTCACCAGTTCCTTGGACAGTTTCTCCGGGACGACGTGCTGATCCAGGAGAGAAGCGACCTGATCGACCTCCAGGGTGAAGAGTTCGACAGATTTGATAGGAGGCGCATTGGGGTCGCCGAAGACGGGAATGTCCTCCGCTACGTAGACAAAAAGGCCACCCAGAAGAATGATCAAAATGAGGGCGATCACCCTCAGCCTGTTCATTTCTTTTCCCACCTCACTGTTCTGGAGATGGCCGCAATAAGGAACGCCGTGGTGGCGCCTGCTCCGACGGCGGTTTCGGTGAAACCCACATCGACGGATTGCAATTCGACCCAGATGAGCGCCATGAGGAAGCTGTAAGCACCCAAAAGGATGACAGCACTCAACAGGTCTCTCAGGGTGATGGCCGCTATGGCGATGACCACAACGAAAAATAGCAAAATGAGATCGATGGACACGATCATTTAAAAACCTCCCGGGCTATCCACCCTCTGCAGGGTCATTGGTCCTCCGTTTCCTCTCACGTCTCCAGGAACACATGAGCCACTTTCCTTTGCATCTTCTGATCCAGGAGAAGAGCATCCGCAGGCTCCTTTGCGATGGCATGGACACAGAACTTCCCTCGCTCGGGCTCGACCAGGATCGTGATCGTCCCGGGGGTGAGGGTGATCGAATTGGCCAGAGTGGTCAGGGAAAATTCTCCTCGAAGGGTCGTCTCAAATTCGATGATAAGGGGATCGATCGGCATCCTGGGATGCAAAACCCTGTAGGCCACATCAATATTGGCTAGTACAATCTGCCACAGTTCCCAGGGGATGTAGATGAGGAGCCGGAGCGATTTCTGGAGTTTTTTCTCGCTTTTTCCCTTTACAAGGAGGTCATGGGAGATAATGCTCACAATGGCGCAGCAGGCCAGTCCGGAGATAAGATGGAAGGCATCGAAGATCCCTGACAGAAGGATCCAGAATACGGCCATGATGCAAAAGGTGATGAGAATTCCGAACGCCCTCTCTCCCAACCTCATCTCCTTTCCTCCCCCAAACGCCAAGGTTCAACTCCTGTTTTGTACGCTGCTTTCATGATGGTGTGGGTTGCCGTTGGGTTGGCTATGAATATGAAAAAAATGAGGAAAGCAAGCTTTGCAACAACAAGAAGCGTTCCAGGATACTCGAAGAAGTGATAAATCATCGCACCCAGGATGATGAGTCCTCCTCCGAGCGTGTCACACTTGCCTGTCGCGTGCAGCCGAGTATAGAAATCAGGAAATCTCAGTAAGCCAATGGACCCGACCAGGGTGAAAAAGACACCAACTCCCAGGAGCGCCGTGACGACAACATGGACTATGACCATAATTCACCTCTTTCGAGATATTTTGCGAATACCAGGGTGCCGATAAAGTTGATCATCGCGTAGAGCAGGGCGATATCGAAAAAATAGGGTCGTTCGAAATAATACCCCATTACCACGAGGAGAGCGATCGTTTTGGTCCCAATGATATTCACTGCTGCCACCCGATTAAACACACCGGGACCAGCCACTCCTCTATATAAAGAGAGCCCCATCGTTATTGCAATTAACAAAATCGTAATCCAAAATATTGTAATCATTTTCTTCCTCTTTACTGTGGGTTCATCTATTATACTATGATTGGGTAACCTCTTCATCCATGAAAGAAGATCAGCCTTTGGCTGCTTCTTCCATCGAGATACACAGGATAGCAAAAAATATGGGAGATGAATGCACTCCCATCAAATGACATAGAATAGAGTTAAGAATTGGGCCGTTCGACCAAAAAATTATTCTTCAAAGACGAAAGGCGGTCCTATCTTTTTTAGAGAAAAGTTTTTCAAGATATGAACACCATCGACGTCAAGGACCATCATATCATCTTTATGCGCTGCTTGAAGATCCTCAATAACACTATAACATTTTGAGCCATAGATGTGTCGACATCGGTCAATATCCACCTCAAACGAAACGAATTTCTCGATCCCTTTTTCCTTCAATTTCCTGATAAAATTGGGATCATCGATTGAAGGATACGACGTTATAACCAGAATTGGCCCTGTCCCTGTGAAAACAATCACCGCTTTCATTAAATTTCCTCCTTATAGGAAATAATTCAATACTTTTCAAAAGCTGAGGCAAAAGATTTGAGTGCAGCACAATCCCCTTCTAAATCGCACTGAGAAACAAAGACCAAAAGAACAAGATTGTGAAACACATATCACATTTCAGTTCGGTCTTGCAACAGTAATGTTGACTTAATTATAATGGGATACACCTACATCCCGGCATCTCTGGATTAGGTCGATTAAAAGGTAGATGCAGCGAAAATGTAAAAGGAAAGAGGATGAAGAGTTTGAAGGGATCGAGTTTGACCCATCTGGCACTGTGAAGACCTAACCACCGAAAGAAACCCGACTCGCTCATCGTCTCGATGACCGTCATCATCCCGAAAATAAAAAGGATCGTCTCCCAATTTTCATAATGGAGAAGATCCTGAGAGTTCAAAATAAAAATAAAGACCAGAACTGCCCCTAAGACGGAGGCCGTCGTCCGACTCACCTTCTCCGAAATGATCAGCCCGTAAGAGAGAACGAAAATTCCTAATGCGATCCACTGCTGGGTTGCCATCCCAACCTCCAATGAATAGAACTCAAAAAAAAGCCAGGAGAAGATCCCCTAGCCTACATCTCCTTCCCTTAGACGCCTACGGAGTTAGCTGACGGGTTAGGATTAAGGGATATCCCTTCCGATCCGTCCCGACAAATAGATTCCACCTTCATATGGTCGGGATGTCGCCCCACCTTAGCATCAGATAGGCCACCGAGGCCCTGCTCGTGGGACTCCATCGGAATTCACCCCACTAAATCGGATCCTCCGCTCTTATCAATTCGGCCTATCTTATTAAAATTTATAATAAATTAGAAATTTCTATCTTGTCAATATCTTCTTTGCCACCTTTACCTTTACCCTGTGGAGTTTGTTTCTTTACTCCACAGGGCAAGTCCTCCCCTCCATCAAGGGAGAGAATAAAGTGGGTTGATCAAAAAATATCTGCAGAGAAGATATAGATCTCTGTGTTCTTATCCTTCCATGCGCTGGTGGGGAGGCCTGCCTTCTGACAGGTATGCTCCAAAAAGGTTTTGCGATCCCATCCGTATTCTGTTGCAACCTGGGGCAGGAGAAGGCCTGAGTACCACCCCTTCTTAATATAGATTCCGTGCTTCCCAACTTCGATCTCATTGACATCGGTGATCCTTTTAAGGGGTGTCAAAACAGAAATCTCAATCTCCAGATCTGGAAGCTCTTTTTCTGTCACAGGGCTAAAGCGGGGATCGCGGAATGCAGCTGCCTCGGCCATCTCTTCGATCGTCTTATAGAGGGGACCATGGCCTTCAATATATCCGATGCACCCCCTCAATTGCCCTCTTTTGTTAATCGTCACAAAGGCTCCCCGATTTTCTTTAAGGGTAGGTGCATCCACCTTGAATTCCGGAACGGGTTTCCCTCTTGCCATATTTTCGATCACTGTCTTTGCAATGTGATGAAGCGTCTTCTTTTCTTCTTCACTCAAGCCCAAATCGACACCAACTTTCTTCTCCTCCTTCATCTTTTCAGCCCCTCCGACCGTTTTATAAAAGACACCCGCCGCATATCCCACCACACGGCTTCGATCACCGGTCACATCTCCTGAGTTGAGGTATTTAAGCACCTTTCCTTTATTGGCCCCCAGGGCCTTGGCTGCCAGCATGATCGTGACAACCGGACCTCCTCCACATGCTTCAGTGCGGTTACTTTTTAGGTCACGGTTTAATCCTTCTATATCAAACCGCACGATATGGTTTAAAAAAATTCGATCCAGCTCAACAGCTATATTATAAGAATGAAAATGGGATAAATCGGTACTCGCGACCAATAGAACTTTTTTCCCTCTTACGGTCTCTGCAATCGCAGAGGATAGATATTGACAGGTTTCCCAACTCCAATCAGGCTCCATGGCGATAGGAACAAGTTTAAACGACTTTAAAACTGTTTGAAGAAATGGGATTTGTAGTTCAAGAGAATTTTCCTGGCTATGAGCCTCGGGAATAAATCTGATCTCCCTTCGCTTCTCCATAAGTTTTTTCGAAAGCTCGGTATCAACAGGGACTACACCTAAAGGTGTTCTGAATCCTCCACGATCCCAGAGGGATGCACCCTTAAAAGGAAACCTATGGCTGGGGCCAACTACAACAACTGTATCGAAGGACCTCCCTTCGATCAATTTGTAGGCGTAGGCAGCCACCCCTCCGGAATACATGTACCCAGCATGGGGTGAAATCAGAGCAACAATCTCACCCTCCACCTTCTCCTTCTTCACATTCTCAAGATAACCCTTCACATCTCGAGAAAGAATTTCTGGGTCTCCAGGATACCAAGTCCCTGCCAAAGCAGGCTCTCTGATCTCTTTCATCGCCGTCTCCTTTCCTCCCCTCGAGATCTGGGCTGTCGAAAGGGGACCGACGAAGATAAAAATAGCGATTAGAAAAAAATGATAGTAACGTCCTCTCATCATTCTTCCTACTCCCGAATGCCAAATGTCAAAGTTTAAATTTCAAATAGATCGAATATCAAAACAAATCCTCATATTTATGTTTTGAGTTTTGACATTTGGATTTGCTTTTTGACTCATTTGGCATTTGCCTGCCTGCCGCAGGGAGGGATTTTGACATTTGAACTTTATGATTTTTTGCTATCCAACAGAAGGGTAACCGGTCCGTCGTTGACGAGGTGAACTTCCATTTTGGCCTGAAACTCTCCTGTCTGAACAGGAATGCCCTGCTCTCTCAATCTTAAGATCAATCGTTCGTAGAGGTTTTTAGCTGCGGTTGGTTCTTCTGCTTCTGTGAAAGAGGGCCTTCTTCCCTTCCTGCAATCGCCATAGAGAGTGAATTGGGAGACGATCAATATCTCACCCTTCGTCTCTTTTAATGAAAGGTTGAACTTTCCAGATGCATCTTCGAAGATTCTTAGACCAGGGAGTTTCGATAGCATAAAGGAAACATCGCTCTCGTCATCTCCTTTTGCCACACCCATGAAAACCAGAAGGCCATTCCCTATTTTCCCAGACAATCGACCATCGACATAGACCGAAGCGGATTTTACCCTTTGGATCACAGCCCTCATATAAAACCAAGTGTCTAAAGTTTAAAGTGCCTAAAGTGCCTAAAATTTATTCCTTAACTTTAGTCACTTTGAACTTTCTCTTCTAACTCTCTTTCTCTTTCTCCTTCTTGGCCTGAGCGATAACCTTCTCACTCAATTGGGCTGGGACTTCTTCGTAATGGGAGAACTCCATGGTGAAGGTTCCCCTCCCACCAGTCTTTGAGTTAAGGTCCGGAGCATATTTCAGCATTTCCGACATGGGCACATTGGCCTGAATTACCTGATAATTCCCTCTGCCTTCAACTCCCAAAACTCTTCCACGTCGACTGTTGAGATCAC
>Ga0315294_10007506_pt1 | contig 11960 bp, 11 predicted proteins | sample YL17G13_40_MG_FD_203626 | JGI IMG/M metagenome (GOLD analysis project Ga0315294, IMG submission 203626) | Sediment microbial communities from Yellowstone Lake, YNP, Wyoming, USA - YL17G13_40 | ecosystem: Environmental > Aquatic > Freshwater > Lake > Sediment | place: USA: Wyoming | collected...
TCGACCAGCACCGTTCGACCAGCACCGTTTTGTCAGAGGCCTTCTCTAACGTCGCGGCTAACCGACCGGAAACCGGTCAACCGAACACCACAGAACGGAGATACCCATGGCGCAGCAAGCCCCCGATCGCGAGAAGGCTCTCGAACTCGCGCTCGCGCAGATCGAGAAGAACCACGGCAAAGGCGCGGTGATGCGCCTCGGCGACGAGGTTCGCCAGCCCATTTCGGTTATCCCGACCGGCTCGATCGCCCTGGACGTGGCGTTGGGCATCGGCGGTCTGCCGCGGGGAAGGGTCGTCGAGATCTACGGCCCGGAGTCCTCAGGCAAGACCACTGTAGCGCTGCACGCGGTGGCCAACGCCCAGGCCGCCGGCGGTATCGCGGCCTTCATCGATGCCGAGCACGCGCTGGATCCGGAGTACGCCAAGAACCTCGGCGTGGACACCGACTCGCTGCTGGTGAGCCAGCCCGACACCGGCGAGCAGGCCCTGGAGATCGCCGACATGCTGGTCCGCTCCGGAGCCATCGACATCCTGGTCATCGACTCGGTGGCCGCGCTGGTGCCCCGCGCCGAGATCGAGGGCGAGATGGGTGACAGCCACGTCGGTCTGCAGGCCCGGCTGATGAGCCAGGCGCTGCGCAAGATGACCGGCGCGCTGAGCAACTCCGGCACCACCGCGATCTTCATCAACCAGCTCCGCGAGAAGATCGGCGTGATGTTCGGGTGCTTCAACTACGCCACCCGGGTGCAATTGGCCGACGGCACCACCGAAAAAATCGGCAAGATCGTCAACCAGAAGATGGACGTCGAGGTGCTGTCCTACGACCCCGACACCGACCGCATCGTGCCGCGCAAGGTGGTGAACTGGTTCAACAACGGGCCGGCCGAGCAGTTTCTGCAGTTCACCGTCGAGAAGTCGGGCGGCAACGGTAAATCGCAGTTCGCCGCCACGCCAAACCACCTCATCCGTACCCCCGCCGGATGGACCGAGGCCGGAGACCTGATCGCCGGCGACCGTGTGCTGGCCGCCGAACCCCACCTGCTCAGCGAGCAGCAGTTCCAGGTCGTGCTCGGCTCGTTGATGGGTGACGGCAATCTGTCGCCGAATCGCCGTGATCGCAACGGGGTCCGGTTCCGCATGGGACATGGTGCACGGCAGGTCGACTATCTGCAGTGGAAGACCGAATTACTCGGCAACATCGCCCATTCGGCGCATGAGAACGCCAAGGGTGCCCGCTTCGTCGATTTCACCCCGTTGCCTGAGCTCGCCGAGTTGCAGCGCGCGGTCTACCTCGGCGACGGCAAGAAGTTCCTGTCCGAGGATTACCTGAAGGCGCTCACCCCGCTGGCCCTGGCGGTCTGGTACATGGATGACGGTTCCTTCTCCGTTCGGTCCAAGGGGTTACAGCAGCGCACGCAGGGCGGAAGTGGCCGGATCGAGATCTGCGTGGAGGCCATGAGCGAGGGGTCTCGGATTCGCCTTCGCGACCATCTCCGCGACACCTACGGGTTGGACATCCGTCTGCGTAGCGCGGGAGCGGCCGGCAAGGCGACCTTGACGTTCTCCGCCGAGGCCACTGCCAAGTTCCAGGAACTCGTGGCGCCCTGCATGGCGCCGTCGATGGAGTACAAGCTGCTGCCGCGCTTCCGCGGGCAGGGCATGGTTGCGGCGGAGTATGTCGAGCCTAGTCAACGGCTTGTGCCGGCGCGGGTCCTCGACATTCATGTCAAGCCGCATACCCGGTCGATGAACCGGTTCGACATCGAGGTGGAGGGTAACCACAACTACCTTGTCGACGGCGTCATGGTGCACAACTCACCCGAAACCACCACCGGCGGCAAGGCATTGAAGTTCTACGCCTCGGTGCGCCTGGATGTGCGGCGCATCGAGACGCTCAAGGACGGCACCGATGCGGTGGGTAACCGCACCCGCTGCAAGGTCGTCAAGAACAAGATGGCGCCGCCGTTCAAGCAGGCCGAGTTCGACATCCTCTACGGCAAGGGCATCAGCAAGGAAGGCTCGCTCATCGACATGGGTGTCGAGCAGGGCTTCATCCGCAAGTCCGGGTCGTGGTTCACCTACGAGGGTGAGCAACTGGGCCAGGGCAAGGAGAATGCCCGCACCTTCCTTCTCGAGAACCCCGATGTGGGCAACGAGATCGAGAAGAAGATCAAAGAGAAGCTCGGGATCGGTGCCGTGATGACCGATGGCCTCATCGATGACGTCCTTCCCGCTCCAGTCGACTTCTGAGACCCGCGAGGAGCAGGCGCATGGACTGTGCTTGCGTCTGCTCACCGTGCGGGCACGGACTCACGCGGAGCTCGCCGGTCAGCTCGCTAAGCGCGGTTATCCCGACGAGGTAGCCCGCAGCGTGCTGGAACGGCTGGCGAGGGTCGGCCTGGTCGACGATGAGAAGTTCGCCGGCGAATGGGTGCGCTCCCGGCGGGCCAACGCCGGAAAGGGTAAGCGCGCCTTGGCCGCCGAGCTTCGGATCAAAGGGGTCGACGACGAGGTGATCGCCGCCGCGCTAGACGGGATCGACGCTGCGTCGGAACGCGGCCGGGCCGAGCAACTCGTCGAACGCCGGCTGCGTCGTGAGCCTTTGAGCGAAGGCGATGACGTGAAGGTGATGCGCCGGCTGGTCGGAATGCTGGCCCGCCGCGGCTACAGCCAGAGCATGGCCGTCTCGGTGGTCACCGACGCGCTGGCCGCTGAGCGCGAGCGCCGGCGGGTGTAGTCGGATACGGGCATGTCGATGTCGAGCACGATCGCGGCAGGCCGGGTCTCGGTGGCGATTCCTAGCGTGGGTGCCACGGCGACGTGAGGCTGCTGTGCCGGCGGTGCGTGACATGATCGAGATCGCGTGGAGTGCCGCACCGAGGTGCAGCGGACCGGGGAGCGCGCGCGGAGCGCGGCTCAACCGACGCGACCAATGCCCATCCCGGAGAGGATCCCATGACGGTCTCGCCACGAATCGTCCCGTTGGTTATCGTTCCGCTGCTCACCGCCTGCGGTGGTGGCTCGCCGGTTCCCGAGCGTGAGGAGATCGCCGGCTCCTTCATCCGGCAGTGGAAGCTCAACAAGGCGCTCTACGAGCAGTACGGCGGGCGGATCATTTTCCAGCAGGGCGGTCCGGAGCCGCTCGATGCCTACCGGAGGTTCCTCGAGGACTCACGAGCGCCCGGCGATTTCACGATCGCAACCGCGCCACTGGAGACCGAGTTGTGGCGCCATTACTGCGACGACTCGATCCACTCGTTCTACCCGCCCGGCAGCCCCGAGGAGAAGGAGGTCTTCGCTGCCCCGCCCTGGGCCTCCTGACGAGTCCCGGGCGGTCGGCAAGCTGGGAGTGCTTTTCGATCCCGAGTTGCGTGGACCCTTGAAACAGACGAGTCCGACTATTGAAGGCTGGCCAACGTTGGCAACGATGGCCGTGGATGCCTAATCGCCCGGCTCGATGAGCGCACCGGGAGCCCTGCCCCGCTCGATCGCCGCGGCTTCCAGCGGTTCGGGTGCGCGCTTGGACCGCCGCAGCCGGCGTTCCAGCCGGGTGGCTGCCGCCGATAGCGCGAAGTTGACGCTGATCATCAGCACAGCGATGACGATGAGTGCGGGGATGTAGTTGCCATAGGAAGATCCGACAACCGTTCCCTGCCGCACCATCTCGACAAACGTGATCTGGTAGCCGATCGCGGTGTCCTTCAGCACCACCACCAGCTGCGACACCAGCACGGGCAACATCGACGTGATGGCCTGGGGCAGCAGAATGGACCGCATCGTCTGGCCCCGGCGCAGGCCGAGCGCGTCGGCCGCCTCTCCCTGGCCGCGCGGAAGCGCGGTGACGCCGGCCCGGACGATCTCGGCGATCACCGCGCCGTTGTAGAGGGTCAGCCCGGTCACCACACCGGCCAGCGCAAGGTGTTTGGACGGAAAAGTGTCGTACGAGGCGTAGAGGAAGTACGCGAAGATCATCATGATCAGAACCGGCACGGCCCGGAAGAATTCGACGATCACCGCGCACGGCCAACTGAGCACGCCGACGTGCGACAACCGCCCGACCCCGAGCAGGAAGCCCAGAATCACCGCCAGCACGATTGACAGGGCGGCCGCGGTCAGCGTGCCCTCGATACCGGGCAGGACGTATGTCTTCCATAGGTCGGCCGTGAGGAACGGCCGCCACTTCGCGGCCGTCAGCTGTCCCTTGTCGGCCAGCCTGGCCACCACCGCCCACACCACCACGGCGGCCACGGTGAGGGTCACCGCCGAGATGACACGGTTGCGTACCCTGGCCCGAGGACCCGGGGCATCGAAAAGGACTGACGCCGAGCTCATCTGCACCCCCGGCTCTTCGCGCGAGCGCTCATCTGTCTTCTGTTCTTCGCGCGAGCGCTCATCTGTCTTCTGTTCTTCGCGCGAGCGCTCATCTGTCTTCTGTTCTTCGCGCGAGCGCTCATCAACGCGCCACCGCAAGACGCTTGCCCAGCCAGCTGAACATAAGGCCCAGCGGCAGAGTGAGGATCACGAAGCCGACCGCGAATATCGTGCCGACCGCGATCAGCGCAGCGGTGTTCTCGATCATCTCCTTCATCAACAACGCCGCCTCGGCCACCCCGATCGCAGAGGCGATCGTCGTGTTCTTCGTCAGCGCGATCAACACCGAGCCCAGCGGGATGAGGACCGCCCGAAAGGCTTGCGGCAGCAACACGATCCGCAGGTTCTGCCCGAACGTGAACCCCAGCGACCGCGCCGCCTCGGCCTGCCCGACCGGCACGGTGTTCACCCCGGAGCGCACCGTCTCGCACACGAACGACGCGGTGTAGACCGTCAACCCGAGTATCGCCAGCCGGAAGTTGCTGTCCGCGATCGATGTCGCCGACTTGGGATCGACCAGCGTGATCCCCAACGTCTGAGCCAGCCCGAACGAACAGAACAGAATGATCAGCGTCAGTGGGGTGTTGCGCACCACGTTGACGTAGGCGGTGCCGAGCCAGTTGAGCATCGGAACCGGTGACATCCGCATCGCCGCCAGCGCCGTGCCGAGAATCAGCGCGCCGATCGCGGAGAACACCGTGAGCTGAATCGTGGTCCAGAACGCCTCGAAGATCTGGCCGCGATACTCGCTGAAGACCCCCACGTCAGTGGGAACTCAATACCGGTCGACCGGGGGCGGGGTGGGGGTGGGGATACCGGCCGGGCCGAGGTTCTTGTCGAACGCAGCCTTCCAGGCGCCGTCGGACCCCATCTTCTCGAGCGCGTCGTTGATCTTGGTGCGCAACTCGGTGTCGCCCTTCTTCAAACCGATTCCGTAGCGCTCCTCGGAGAACGGCTTGCCGACGATCTTGAACGCACCCGGGGACTGCGCGGCGTAGCCGGCCAGGATCACCTCGTCGGTGGTCACCGCATCGACCGCCCCGTTCTTCAGCGCTTCGACGCACGCCGAATACGTGTCGTACTGCTGCAACTGCACACCGGGATACTTGTCCTTGATCCGCTGGGCCGGCGTCGAACCGGTCACCGAGCACAGCTTCTTGTTGTCCTGCAACGACTCCGGGCCGGTGATGTCGGAGTTGTCCGCCCGCACCAACAAACTCTGCCCGGTGATCAGGTACGGGCCGGCGAAGTCCACCTTCTCTTTGCGCGCGTCGGTGATCGAGTAGGTGGCGACGATGTAGGAGACCTGATCATTCTGGATCAACGTCTCGCGCTGGCTCGACGGCGATTCCTTCCATTCGATCTTGTCCTCGTTGTACCCGAGTTCCTTCGCCACGTACTTGGCGACGTCGACGTCGAACCCGCTCATCGTGCCGTCGGGGTTCTTCAGGCCCAGGCCGGGCTGATCGAATTTCGTCCCGATGACGATCTTGTCGCCGCCGCCGCCACCACCACCGCAGGCGGTCGCGGTGAACGGCAGCGCGACCGCAAGGATGGCGGACGCGGCGAGGCGCCCGAGAGAAGGTAATGACAGAGAAGGCATATGGGGTGTTCCTTTCGCCCTTAGTGGTTGAGAATCTTGCCGAGAAAATCTTTGGCGCGGCCCGAGCGGGGGTTGCCGAAGAACTCGACCGGTGGGGCGTCCTCCACGATCGCGCCCTCGGCCATGAACACCACCCGGTTCGCCGCGCGGCGGGCGAAGCCCATCTCATGGGTCACCACCAGCATGGTCATGCCCTCGCCGGCCAGCGAGGTCATGACGGCCAGCACCTCGTTGATCATCTCGGGGTCCAACGCGCTGGTCGGCTCGTCGAACAACATCACCTTGGGGTTCATCGCCAACGAGCGCGCGATGGCCACCCGCTGCTGCTGACCGCCGGATAGCTGCGCCGGGTACTTGTCCGCCTGATTGGCCACCCCGACCCGATCCAGCAGCGCCATCGCCTGCTCTCGGGCGTTGTCCTTGGTCACCTTGCGGACCTTGACCGGGGCCAGTGCCACGTTCTCCAGGATCGTCTTGTGCGCGAAGAGGTTGAACGACTGGAACACCATGCCGACCTCGGAACGCAGTTGCGCCAGCTTGCGGCCTTCCGACGGCAACTGCTGTCCATCGATGGCGATCGAGCCGGAGTCCACGGACTCCAGCCGGTTGATGGTGCGGCACAGGGTGGACTTGCCCGAGCCGGACGGACCCAACACCACCACCACCTGGCCGCGGTCGACGTCGAGGTTGATGTCCTTGAGCACATGCAGGGCGCCGAAGTGCTTGTTGACTCCCTTGATCGAGATCATCGGGATCGCCGCGCCGCCAGCCATGTGCAGACCCTACCCAGGTAACGGCAAGTCTGCTGATCGATCCTGTGGTTTCTCGGCTTTGCTCGACCTCCGTACGATGAGTTCTGTGGAATCAGTGCTGACTCAGGGCGAGGCGGGCGATAAGTCCAGCTCGCGGGCCGGTCGCAGCTATCAGGTTCGGACCTACGGCTGCCAGATGAATGTCCACGACTCCGAACGACTCGCCGGCCTGCTGGAGGCCGCCGGCTACCGGCGCGCGCCGGATGGAGCCGACGCCGACGTGGTGGTGTTCAACACCTGTGCGGTGCGCGAGAACGCCGACAACAAGCTGTACGGCAACATCAGCCACCTGGCGCCGCGCAAACAGGCCGACCCCGAGATGCAGATCGCCGTCGGCGGCTGCCTGGCTCAGAAGGACCGCGACGCCGTACTGGCCCGAGCGCCGTGGGTGGACGTGGTCTTCGGCACCCACAACATCGGTTCGCTTCCGGCGTTGCTGGAGCGGGCTCGCCACAACCGTACCGCGCAGGTCGAGATCGCCGAGGCGCTACGGGAGTTCCCGTCCGCGCTGCCCGCTGCACGCGAATCAGCCTATGCCGCATGGGTTTCCATTTCCGTCGGCTGTAACAACACCTGCACGTTCTGCATCGTGCCGTCGCTGCGCGGCAGGGAGCTGGACCGCAGCCCCGCCGACATCCTGGCTGAGGTGCAATCCCTGGTGGACCAGGGCGTGCTCGAAGTGACCCTGCTGGGGCAGAACGTCAACGCCTACGGGGTGTCCTTCGCCGACCCGGAAGCCACCCGCGACCGCGGCGCATTCGCCGCCCTGCTGCGCGCGTGCGGCGGAATAGACGGCCTGGAACGGGTGCGGTTCACCTCGCCGCACCCGGCGGAGTTCACCGACGACGTCATCGAGGCGATGGCGCGGACCCCCAGCGTCTGCCCCAACCTGCACATGCCACTGCAGTCGGGATCCGACCGGGTGCTGCGGGCGATGCGCCGTTCCTACCGGGCCGAGAAGTATCTGGGCATCCTCGATCGCGTGCGGGCGGCCATGCCGCACGCCGCCATCACCACCGACATCATCGTCGGCTTCCCGGGTGAGACCGAGGACGACTTCGCCGCCACCCTGGACGTGGTCCGCCGGGCACGCTTCTCGGCCGCCTTCACCTTCCAGTACTCCCGACGGCCGGGCACCCCGGCGGCCGATCTGGACGGCCAACTCCCCAAAGCCGTTGTGCAGGAGCGCTATCAACGGTTGATCGACTTGCAGGAGAGCATCTCGCTGGAGGAGAACCGAGCGCTGGTCGGTAGCACGGTCGAATTGCTGGTGGCCACCGGGGAGGGCCGCAAGGACGCCGCCACCGCCCGGATGACCGGACGCGCACGCGACGGCCGCCTGGTGCACTTCACGCCCGGCGCCGGTGAGGTGCGCCCAGGTGACATCGTCACCACCACGATCACCGCTGCGGCGCCCCATCACCTGGTCGCCGACGCCGTACTGCTGTCGTACCGCCGCACCCGCGCCGGGGACGCCCATGCGGCCGGTCACCGGCCGCGCACCGTCGGTCTCGGCCTGCCGTCCGTGGGTATCCCCACCTCTCAACCTCAGCCCACCACGACAGGATGTGCGCGATGACCGGATCGCCCGACGACTTCGAGGCCTACAAGGCCGACCTGGAGGCGGCCGAGCGGCGGGTTGCCGGTGAAATCGATCCCGGCGCAAGGGCTCTGGTGGTGGCAATCCTGGTTTTCGTGTTGATGGTCTCGTTCATTCTTCCGCACACCGGGGCCGCTCGCGGCGTCGATGTGCTGATGGGCGACGACAAGGCGATCGCCGTGGGCATCGCGCTGCCGTCCCGGATCTTCAGCTGGTTTGCTCTGGTCTTCGGTGTCGGATTCTCGATGCTGGCGTTGCTGACCCGGCGCTGGACGCTGGCGTGGATCGCGCTGGCCGGCAGTGCGGTGGCCTGCGCGCTGGGCATGCTGGCGGTGTGGTCGCGGCAGACCGCCGCTGTCGGTCAACCGGGTCCGGGGATCGGCCTGATTCTGGGCTGGATCACGGTGATTCTGCTGACCTTCCACTGGGCGCGGGTGGTGTGGACGCGCACCGCACTGCAGTTGGCCGCCGAGGCCCAACGCCGTCAGCAGGCATCCGAGCGGGAATCCTCTTCACTGCTGGACGAACTGAACCTGCGTGCCGAGCGCAAGGCCCGTCCCGAGGAGTTGTAGGGGCCCGGGCCGGCTCGATTGCCGCACCAGCGCCTCCGGGTGAGCGCGTTCGCGGCGGCTACCGCCTCTTCGCGACGGCTTGCGCCGCCGCTTGAGCCCACTCCCGCCACTGTGCTGCGCCGGCACGGGCCTCGTCGGCCTCTCTGTCGCGGCCGGCGGCTGCCGCTTTCTCGGCCTGACGCTCGAATTGCTCTGCGCGGGAGCGGAACTGCTCAGCGCGGGCCTGCGCCTCCGGATCGATCCTTCCGGCGTCGGCGGCGTCGCGGATCTTGCTCTCCACCGTCCGCAACCGACGGTCCAGTTCGGGGGAGCGTTCCCGGGGTGCCTTGCCGATGGCGTCCCACTTGCCGGTGATCGCGCGCAGTGCCGCGCGGGCGGCATTGGGGTTGGCCAGGTCGATCTTCTCGGCCTCGGCCAGCAGCTTTTCCTTCTCCACGGCGTTGGCGTGGAACTCCGCATCGCGTTCGGCGTTGAGCGCGTTCCGGGCGGCGAAGAAGCTGTCCTGGGCGGCTTTGAATCGCTGCCACAGCGCGTCGTCGACATCCTTGGCCGTCCGGCCCACCGACTTCCACTCCGTCAGCAGGTCACGGAAGGTTGCGGCGGTCGCGGCCCAGTCGGTGGAACCGGACAACGCCTCGGCTCGCACGCACAGCCGTTCCTTGGCCTCACGGGCGCCGGCACGCTCACGGTCGAGTTCGGAGAAATGAGCGCCGCGACGCCGGTTGAACCCGTCGCGGGCAGCCGAGTACCGCTTCCACAGCGCGTCATCGGTCTTGCGGTCCAGCCCGCTGATGGTTCGCCACTCGTCGAGGATCGCCCGCATCCGGTCACCGGCCGCCTTCCACTGGGTGGCGTTGGCGGCGAGTTCCTCGGCCTCGGCGGCCAGAGCTTCCTTGCGCGCGGTCTGGGCGGTGCGGTGCTCGTCGCGGCGGGCGCGCTCGGCCCGGGCCGCCTCGTCGGCGTGTTCGGCGATCCTTTCAAGCCGGGCCGCCAGTGTGTCGAGATCACCGAGAACGCTTGCGGTGGAAAGTGACGCGGCTAGCGCCGCGGCAGCCGCCTTGGTCTTGCGGGCGTCGCCGGTGCCAGAAGCCAGCCTCGTCTCCATCAGGGTGATCTCAGTCGCCAGATCGTCGAATCGGCGGCCGAAGTGCGCGTAGGCGGCGTCGGGATCACCGGCTTGCCACGAGCCGATGACGCGTTCACCCGACGGCGTGACCAGATAGACCGTGCCGTCGTCCGCGACCCGGCCGAACCGGCGCGGGTCGCTGTGTGCCACCAACGGCTGGGCCGGCGGATGCGGGCGGGGGACCGGCCGTGGAGATCCGGGGCGGGGGCCGGGGCTGGGCCCGGGGGGCTGGGCGGCCGGTGCGTGGTCGCCTGGCGTGGGCTCCGGGTCGCTCGCCGGGGACTCGTCGCCGATTGCCTCGGGCGCGTGCTCACTGGTCATGGCTCAGCCTCACCGTCTTCCGCGCGGCGTTGCCGCGCCCCTGCCGCGCGCAGCGGCTCCGTTGCAATACGGCCTGCCGCTCGGCGGCGGGCCTCCACGGTATTGAACCAGGTCGGCGGTAGGTGTGGACCCGGGTGGTCTGCACGCTTGCCCCCTGACCGGGTTGCGGGCAGTCTGGCGGCGAGCCGGAGAGGAGTGGTTTCGTGGCCAAGGCCGACATCGCCGCCCTGTTGGCATTGGGCGCCGCGTTCTTCATCGCCGTCGGCGACGTGATTCATCAACGGACCGCCCACGACATCACCGACGAGCCGGTCGGTCACCTGGAACTGTTCACCCGGCTGCTGCGGGACCGGCAGTGGTGGCTGGGCAGTCTGATCGCCGGATTGGGATTCGGGTTGCAGGCTGCCGCCCTGGGCTTCGGCTCGGTGCTGCTGGTGCAGGCGCTGCTGGTCACCTCGTTGCTGTTCGCGTTGCCGATCAACGCCCGCGGCACCGGCAGGCCGGTCAGCGGCGCCCAGTGGACCTGGGCCGCGTTGCTGGCCGCATCGGTGGCTGTGATCGTGATCGTCGGCAATCCGACGCCAGGGCATTCGCGCGCTGCGTTCGAGGTCTGGACCGGGGTGATCGTGGTGCTGGGTCCGGCGCTGGTGCTCTGTGTGGTGGGTGCCCGCATGCTCGCCGGCCGACCGGCCTCGGCGGTGCTGCTGGGCATGGTTTCCGGTGCACTGTGGGGACTCTTCGCCGTACTGACCAAGGGCGTGGTCGACCGCCTCGGCCAGTTTCACGAGAAGGGCATCTGGGCGGTGTTGAGCACCCCCGAGCTCTACGTCTGGGCCGCGGTGGCGATCGCCGCGACCGCCTGGCAACAGTCGTCGTTCCGGGCGGGGTCGCTGTCCGCGTCGCTGCCGACCATGACGGTCACCGAACCTCTGGTGGCCTCGGTCCTGGGAATCCTGGTGCTCGGCGAGACGCTGCGGCCCGGCGACCGTGGTTTGGTGCTGCTCATCGGGGCCATCGCGGTCATGGTCGTCGCGACCGTCGCGCTGGCCCGCAGCGAGGCCGCGGCGGGTTCGTCGCCCGTCGCCGCAGAGCTTCCGCCCGCCGCCCGCTAGCGTTAGGGCGGTGTTGGCGGGGATCGCTCTGACTCCCGCGGCGCCGGTGCTGGTTCCCGAGTTGGCCGGCGCTGCCGCCGCCGAGGTGGCCGCGTTCGGTGATGCCGCACTGGCCGCTGCCGCGGCTCTGCCGCAGCGCTGGATCGCCATCGGCGTCGGCCCGTCCGACCGGGTGATCGAGCCGGATAGCCGCGGCACTTTCGCCGGTTACGGAGCCGACGTCGCGGTGGCGCTGTCTCCGGGCGCTTCGGCCGGAATCACCGATCTGCCGCTGTGCGCCCTATTCGCGGGCTGGCTGCGGGGGCGAGCCAATCCGCAGGCCCACGTCCAGGTCCGGGTATATGCCGCCGACCACGACGTGGACACCGCGCTGGCTCGCGGCCGCGCATTGCGCGCTGAGATCGACTCCTGCGCCGAACCGATCGGTGTTCTGGTGGTCGCC
>Ga0315294_10007508_pt1 | contig 11958 bp, 10 predicted proteins | sample YL17G13_40_MG_FD_203626 | JGI IMG/M metagenome (GOLD analysis project Ga0315294, IMG submission 203626) | Sediment microbial communities from Yellowstone Lake, YNP, Wyoming, USA - YL17G13_40 | ecosystem: Environmental > Aquatic > Freshwater > Lake > Sediment | place: USA: Wyoming | collected...
GCCTCGTATTCGACAAGGACCGGGGCAATTGTTTTTGTTGCTATTGATCGCCGCACAAGAATAGTGAGTTTCCGGCAGTAGTGGATGTGTGCCATCTGGAAACTGACAATCAATCCAAAGCAAAAGCAGGTGATACTTATTAAGGTGTAACTTACTACGTCAACCATGGTCTGTCACTCCGTATGTTATGTCTCCCGGGCGAGTTCATCTATGATAGGAATCACCGATTCGACATCGAAACATTCCTGGGCGATTACCATGAATCGCTTGGCATAGTACATTACCAGGAGCTGGTATCCGATAATTGCACCAATTGCAAAGGTCATAATTCCGATAGCGATGTAAATTAATAAATCCGTGAGCATATCAGCCATAGTACATCTCATTGTCTGTTACGATGTCAACCAGATAAATATATTGAATGGATTTCAGGATTTTTATTTCAGGGTCTGGATGTGGGGACACGCGATTATTTTGTAGTACCTTCAGGGTATACAGAAATAGCTCTGTCCAACACCCTTCAAAGGTTGACGGACAGGTGTTCACCGCTTAAACACCATTCATCAGATATATTAAGTTACATCCCGCAAATTGAACCGGTGAGAATCTATCCAATGCGTACGAGCGGTACGGGTGAGTGATGATGAAAACTGAAATGCCTTTGTCTAAACCCATACGACAGTTTGTCAGGCAGACAGAAACCCTTTTAGACACGGAAATTGCTCTTTTGCGTAATCCCGAGGCAGATCCAACCGGAATGCTGGTGGATGTTTATACCTACGATATCGAAAAAAATATGATTATTTTTCCAGCGCACTATATAGGACTTCTAAAGGATTTTATCATTGCCAGGCACTGCGTGCACCTGCTTATCAAAGGCGCGGCGGCAAAAAAATCCCGGTATCTGGTCTGTTCCTTCACCGGAGATTCCATGTACCGGGGGATACATCAGATCTATATCGATGCCCTCAAGGACGAGGCAAAGAAGGAAAAAAAACTCCCGGTCCACAAACTCATCCAGATGCTCAATATCCTCTACTCCAGTTTTAATGACGATATCAACGAACTACCCTGGAATCCGATAACCAACGCCCGTGTCTATCACCAGATGCCCCAGATCAGAAAGACCCAGCTCTACTATCTCATGAAGGAGGGAAAGACGGACATGGACGAAATGATGGAGTATGAAGATGTCATTCCCCGCCGTTACTTTGTTCTCAATAAATCGATGTTCTACGCCCGGGACCAGTACCTCGCAAAGACCCTTCCCGCAGATCAGCTGATGCCGGTTATCAACATCCCGCAGATGAAAAAGTTCAATCACCTCGAGGTAAAAGAGATGCTTACCACGCGCTGGACACACACCTCGTGGTACCAGTCAAAGGTCTTTGGCGATAACATGCTTGAGATCATGGAGAAGTACCTGCAGAAAATAGACTGGAATGCAGAACCAGACCTTGATTATTTTCATGATATCTACCGGTTGGGCGTGCAGATGACCAACCATTTTATTTCCTATATGTCGATGAAAGACTGGTTTGTCTGGGAACCCCCAAAACATCTGCTGGAGGCGCAGGCAAAAAAAGCAGAGTATGAGAATGCGGCATTGAAAAAGATTTTTGGCGACCTTATTGAGGAATCACCGGCAGATAGTACGGGGGAATAACTATGATCAGGTTACGTATGAAATCAGGAAAGAGGCGTCCATGACCACCAGTGAAGTGGTGGGGCTTTTGAAAAAAGGACGGGCTTACGCCAGCCGCACCAAATACAAGGAGGCAATTACCTATTATGAAAAGGCGTTCTCGCTCGATCCCGACAATCCCGAAGCATGGTTTCTTCGGGCAGCAGTGTTTATTGAGACCGGGAGGAACACGGAAGCACTTGCCGACTGCGAGCATGCAATTGCACTCAACCAGAACTATGCTGATGCATGGTCCAAAAAGGGACATGCACTCTACAATCTCGAACGGTATGAAGATGCAGTATTTGCCTGCATAAGGGCGCTCGCCCTCAACGGAAATGATGCCTCTGCCTGGTATCTCAAGGGAGTTTGTCTGGATGAACTCGGGCGAAACGATGAAGCCCAGGAAGCCTATGGAAAATCTCTCGAACTTGAGATTATCCTCGATATGAAAGCTGAGAAAAAGAAATTGGGAAAATGAAAGGGTGAGGAACGGTACCTTTTCACTGTTTTTTCCGTTTTAAATCCTGAAAGGATCAGAGATTAACTATCGGCTCGGGAGAAATGCTCAGACCCACGTTTTCGTCACGCCCTTTTGGGATTTTGGCATGTGCCCCCGCCACTGCTGCCGTAGCATCCCCCGCGAAGCAGTACGTGGGGAACACGTTTGAGAAAATGAACGAATGAAATGAGTTTTTCCTCTGAAAACGGACATGATTCCCCTTAGGAGACAATCATAGAGGATGAAAATGGGATTGCATTTTCTTGTAAAATCGTAGTATTCAGATATGATTCGGGATTGTTGCCCCTCTGCCTATCTGGTACGATTATTGGTGCTGCCCTAAAACAGGGCTTGCTGTGCGGCGGACCGGGGACTACCCTGCAAAAAAAACTCTTTGCCCGCCGTGCCTCGGAGAGGCCCTGAGGCGGGTTCCTTCGTATACAGGATCATTTTCATGACTCCGGGATGGTTTTTTGCAGATATTTTATAAGCTGATCGATTAATAAGTGATCCACATGGAGATCCCCGAACTTCGAACCTGGATCATGTTTTACCTGATCTCGTTCGTTGGAATTCTCTGGGCGACTTTTCTTTCTGTTCAAGGTGTTATGATCTGGGTCAGCATGTTTATCGTTATCGTGATCATCGGCATTCATTTTTTTACTTTATATAACCAGATACTCCTGCGCGCACAACGAAAAGAGCTACAGCGGCAACTGGTGGAAGGGTTTGAACGGGGTCCAAAGGAAGAAGACAGCCAAAAAACCCGATGATGTTGACCCTTATTTTTTATTCCTTTTTTCGATAGATTTTCTGGAGGGAATTGTGCGCTGCAAACAGGTCTTCCACCTGCCGGCCCAGGTATTCTGTCTTGCCCATGATATAGAAACCGTCTGACACCAGCGCCCCATGGAATACTTTTACCAGATCATCCTTCTGCTTTTCGTTAAAATAGATAGTAACGTTCCTGCAGATGACAAGGTCAAGCCACCGCGAAACTGGTACTCCGCTCATCAGGTCATGAGGGCGGAACCGGATCAGCTCCTGTAGGTTCGGTTTCACCTGGTAATTCCCCTCAGGGAGCCGGGTGAAATGGCGGTGGATCTGCGCTTCAGACAATTTGACCATTGCCTTTGGGGTATAGGTCCCCTCCTGGGCTTTTGCAAGCACAATCTTATCGATGTCTGTTGCAAAAACCTGGGCAGAGATCCCGGGGTTCTGTGCCATGAGATCGGCGAGAATCATGGCAAGGGAGTACGGCTCTTCACCGGTTGAACATCCGGCGCACCAGATACGCAGCCGTTTTCTTTCTTTGAATAACGCGGGAAGGATCTCCTTTTTCATGGAGTCGTACACATCGTTGTCCCGAAAGAATTCAGTGACATTGATGGTGAGCGCGTTCCGCAGGTTCTCCAGTTCGGGGGGATTTGCTTTCAGATACGTAAGATAATCCTCATAGCTCGCACTATTGGTCGAACGCATACGTGAGAGAAGCCGGCGCTTGATGTAGTCCTCCTTGTAATTTGAACACTGGATGGTCAGGGTGTGTTCAATGAACCTTTTCAGCGGTGCAAAACCATCCATGATATTCTCGGATTATCCCTGGTACTATATGCTCATTTTTGAGGGAATGGTAACGGCTGTCGTTTTATTTCAAATCAAAAGATGGCATGTCCACCCTCAATTCAGGTGGAACTTCTCCATCATCTTCCGACTGCGTTCTGCCATCTCCGCGAGCTCTGCCGATGCGCTTGCGATCTCTTCTGTCGAGGCGCTGGTCTCTTCAGCCAGGGCTGCCATATCCTCCATCCGTTTCTGGTTGTCCCGGGTCAGGGTTGATACGGATTCGATACCGGTCATGAGTTTGTTAGTGGCCTGTGCCTGGTCTTCTGTTGCTTTGGTAATCTCGGTCACGCCAAGCGTTACAATATTTGTTTCAGATATGATCAGGTTCAGCGACTCGACAGTCTTGTTGACACTGTCAATGCCCGTCTTGATCTCTTCAAAAGAGTTTTTCATTGAGCTCGAGGTCTGCTCACTCTTCGCCTGAATTGCCTTGATGAGGTTCTCGATCTGGCTGCTCGCTTTCTTGGATTCACCGGCAAGATTCTTGACTTCACCCGCGACGACGGCAAAGCCGCGTCCGTGTTCGCCGGCCCGGGCTGCTTCAATCGCAGCATTGAGTGCCAGGAGATTGGTCTGGTTGGCAATGTCGGTAATAAGGTTCACGATTTTTGAGATCGCACGCATCTGCTCGTTCAAAGCGGTGATTTCATCTACACTCTGCTTGGAGATCTTCTCCACATTCTGCATCTTGGTCGTTGCAAGCTGGCCGATCTCCGCTGCCTGTGCTCCTTCTTTGGATGCTTTCTCAGCATGGGTCATTACATCATGAGACGTGCTCGCAATCTCTTCGATTGATGCAGAGATATCTGAGATATCGGCAGAAATCTTTTCCACATTTGTTTGCTGCAATTTTGAATTGTCAGCAGCTTTCTGGGATGAGACTGCAACCTGCTCGGTGGCTTTTGCAATTTCTTCTGTGCTCTTGATGGTATCGTTGATCGTGACATCAAGCTTGATCATTCCCTGCATCAGATCAGATAAGACGATCCTGATCGAATCAACTGCTGCGTTATAATCTGCTTTAAGCCTGACCAGCGGATCGGCATCATCTATGCTCACCCGATACGTGAGATCCCCGGATGCAATTTTTGAGAGTGCCATCTGGAGTTCATCTGCACTCACGGTAAGGAGTTCAGCTTTTGCCCGTGCCTCGTCCATCATCTCTTTGATCTTCGTTTCCTGCTCACGCTGTGTAGTTATATCATTATATACACAGACAATGGTCTGGAGAATCCCTTTTGGATCAACCATCGGGATACCGTACTGGTTGAGGATACGAACACCGGTCGGGAATTCGATTTTAATCTCCCCGAAGCTCCTTTTTTGTTCCTGGAGCACCTTTTTAAGCCCCTCTCCCTTCTGTTCGAGGATCTTGAAATCCTTGGCACTCATGCCGATAAGCCGTTCCCGGGCAAGGCCGGTCAGGGAGATATACGCATCATTCACCATGATGATCTTAAACCCGGTATTCATCAGCATGATAGGCATGGGATTCTGATTGACGATAATATCAGACCGCAGCTTGAGGAGAGCAACCTCACCCATCTTCTTTTCCAGTTCCTGCTGGCTCTTACGCTGGGCGGTGACCTCGTTGTAGACAAAAAGGAGGTTTGAGATTTTATTATTGCCATCAAGAACCGGCATCACGTACTGCTCGAGGATATGCGTGCCGCTGGGAAGCTCAACGGTAACTTCCCCGAATGCCCGTTGTTTCTTCTCGATGGCCACTTTTGCTCCTTCTCCTTTCTGCTCGAGAATTTTTACCTCCCGAAGGTTCATGCCAATGACGCGGTCACGGGGAATGCCGCTCATTTTTGCATAGGCTGCATTTGCTTCAACCACGAGGAAGCCGGGACTGGTCATCAGCATGGGGATCGGGTTCTGCTGGACAATGGTTTCTGATGTCCGCTGCAGTTCGGTGATCTCATCCATCTGCCGGCGATCCTCAGTAACATCGTTGTATACAATCAGGATACTTGTTACGGTACCGCTATTGTCTAAAATAGGAATACCATACTGCTGCAGCCTTTTTGCACCGTGGGGAAATTCAACAAGGACTTCTCCTGCCACCCGCCTTTTCTCCTGGATTGCCTGCTTTAATCCTTCACCTGTCTGGTCCAGTATCTTGAAATCACGCAGGGTCATCTTCAGCAGGTCCACGCGACTGATGCCACTCAATGAAGCATAGGCTTCATTTACTACGCGAATGTGGAAGTTCATATCCACAAGGATGATTGGCATCGGGTTTTGCTGGACAATCGTCTCGGACCGGAGCTTGAGCTGCTCAATTTCCTCGCTCTTTTTCTTCTGTGCAGTCGTGTCATAGTAGACAAAGAGCAGACTGGTGATCGTCTGGTCATTGCCCATAATCGGAATGCAGTATTGTTCGAGAATGCGTGTACCGGAAGGCAATTCTACGATCACTTCACCAAATGAGCGCCGTTTTTCCTGAAGTGCAACCTTTGCCCCCTCTCCCTTCTGGCTGACAATCTTGAAATTTTTAAGATTTGTCTTTAAGAGATCGCGCTCTTTGATGCCACTCATCTCAATATAGGCAGCATTTGCCTCAACGATTGAGAACATGGGCGTGGTTAGGAGCATGGGGACGGGATTATTACTGACCATCACGTCAAGCCTTTGCCTGAGTTCTGCAATCGTTTGTTCAGATTCCCTGATAGGTGCAATCTCTTCTGGAGGATTGGCTGGTGTTGCTGGAGCTACCGCCCCGGTAAATAATGCTTTTCTCCCTGGTAGTTCTGTCATCTCAATCCCCCCGTCAATTGTCCTGCATGTGTATTTTTTGCCATGATATTTTCCTGCGGTTCACTTTGTTGCCACATCCTCAAGCACTTTCTTCATATCGATCCAGATGATCAGGCCTGTGCTCTTTTTGTCGGACCCATCACCTTTCAGCTTGATGATCCCTTTTACGAAACTGGAGACCTCAGACGAGAGTCCCTCTCCGAGGTGTTCGATATCGGTTTCAGCCACCTGGAGGACACTTGTTACCTCATCGACAATGATGCCCACATTGCTGCCGGATGCCGCCTCCGGTACCAGTACAATTATCTTCTGATTGTCCCGTACTTCCCTATTCGGTAATCCGAGCAGGGTATTGAGGTTCATGATGTTGGTGATCTCTCCGCGAAGATTAATTACACCGGAGATGTAAGGGGGTGCACGGGGAATGGGGGTGATTGGTATCATCTCAACAATTTCCCGCGCTAATTGTATATCGAGAGCATAGCGCTCACCCCCCAGTACAAATTCTACTACATCAACTGTTGAGGCCATTTTTCACCGCAACCTGAACTGTTCCATTATCTTTTTCAGCCGGTTCGCCAGCTCAGCAAGCTCGGCAGATGCGCTGGCGATCTCTTCAGTTGACGCACTGGTCTCCTGTGCAAGTGCCGCCATATCCTCCATCCGTCCCTGGTTCTCGCGGGTAATAACGCTGGATTTCTCCATTCCGTGAACCACACGGGTCGTTGCTTCTGCCTGGTCCCCGGTGGCTTTGGTGATCTCGTTTACGCCCTGCGCAACCACATTCGACTCAGCAATAATCCGGTTTAAGGCTTCAATCGTCTTGTTTACACTCTCAATTCCTGCCTGTATCTCCTTGTATGAACTTTTAATCGCAGCCGCGGTTTTATCGCTGTTGTTCTGGATGGAACTGATAAGAGTCTCGATATGGTTCGTTGCGGTTTTTGATTCGCCGGCCAGATTGCGGACTTCGCCCGCGACTACTGCAAAACCGCGGCCGTGCTCGCCAGCCCGTGCAGCTTCGATCGCTGCATTGAGTGCAAGAAGGTTTGTCTGGCTGGAGATATCAGCGATCATCTTTACGATATTCGAGATCTCTTTCATCCGATCGTTGAGCGCGGTGATCTCACTTACACTCTCTCCGGCGATTTTCTCAACCATCGTCATCTTGGCAGTTGCAACCTTGCCCAGTTCGGATGCCTTATTCCCTTCTATCGCTGCTTTCTGGGCATGACTCAGGAGATCCTGCGACGTGCTGGCAATTTCTTCAATGGAGGCTGAGAGATCGGAGACTTCTTTTCCAACCTTTTCTAATTCGTCAAGCTGCTTTTTTGCACCATCAGCTGATTTCTGCGTTCCAACTGCGACCTGTTCGGTTGATTTGGAGATTTCCGTTGTGCCCCGGCTGGTATCCTGCGTGGTCACTTCAATCTGTTTTATTGATTTTTCCAGTTCCCCAATAACCTTCCTGATTGAATCGACGGATGCGTTGTAATCTTTTTTCAGCTTGATTAACGGATCTCCATCAACGAGAGGGATTTGGAATGTAAGATCCCCTTTTGAGATTCGTTCAAGTCCGCTTTCCAGGACTGCAGCACTGGCAGAGAGCACTTCGGCTTTTTTCTGCGTTTCTTCCATCAACTGCTTGAATTCTTTCTCTTTCTTACGCCGTTCAGTGATATCGTTAAACACGATCAACAGGTTTTCGACATTACCGTCTGCATCGAGCAGGGGGATATAGTACCATTCAAGCATGAAGGTACCCCGGGGGAATTCTATCGTCGATTCACCCTGGCTGCGTTTTTTGGATTTTATTGTTCCCTCGACGGTATCTCCCTTGTTCTTGAGGTACTTGAAATCCTTCATAGAAAGGGATGATGTTTTTTCTTTGGAATAACCCGTGAATTCCAGGAATGCCTGGTTAGAGATTTTCACATTCAGTTCGGCATCGATCGTGAAAAGTGGAAACGGGTTTTCCTGGATGATCCGGTCCACCCGCTGCTCCACTTTTTTTACCGCATCCATCTTCAGGTGAAGTTCGGTGTTGTCTATCCAGATATAGAAAGCACCGTCCACTTCCCCGTTTTTAGTAAGAATCGGGATGGCATTGAGCGTCAGGTATTTCTTAACCCCGTCAGGAAAGGTGACAAGACACTCGGTGATAGCAAGTTTCTTCGTTTCAAAGCAGGAGTAGAAGTGCTCTCCGGAAAGAATAGTAATATCAAAATCATTGAGTTTCTTCTTTAACAGTTCTTCACGGGTACCGCGCCAGACGGTTTCATAGGCCTTGTTGATATGGATCCTGGTCTTGTCCTTCCTCAATATGGCAATCGCCATGGGATTGTACTGAATCATCAGGTCAGCACGATGCTTTAACTCCTTTGCCACTGCAGCCTTTTCAAGCGTCTGGTTCAGCATCTGTGCGACTGCTTTTAACTCGGGATCAACTTTACTTTCATCGGCTCGAGCAGAGAAATTCCCTTCACTCGTTTTCTTTAATGTATTTTCTAGCTCTTTTAGTTCCATCTCATAACCTCTTCTGCAATGGTCTTATACGCAATTCCGGCACTGCTGTCAGGTGCAACATGGGAAATCGGCATACCACGTTTCTGGGCTTCGTACACTGCGGTGGAGTACGGGACAGTGTACACGCTGGGAAATCTGCGCTTTATCTGATTGAGCATCGCCAGCAGCCGTGTATGTTCCTGTTTTTGCTCTTCTGCAGTCTTCAGCTCCTCTGGAGAAGGTTCGGGTGGTTTGTAAAAAATGTTCCGAATCCTGGAAAAAAGACCTTTTCCCCCCTCTTTTTCAGGGTGTGAACCTGCCTGGAGCAGCCCCTCGCCCCAGCGACTGACGATTGCCATGTCCGGTCGAATCTCTTTACCCAGACCTTCTTTTATATCAGAGAATATTGTCGAGAGTGTCGTAACCCCATTGAGCGCAAACGATCCCGAATCGAGGGTCACTATGACATGATCCGCTGCAAAGAGTCCGTTGATCACAAACTGACCTAAGCTCGGTGGAGTGTCAATGAAGATAAAAGAATAGTGGTTTTTGACATTCGTGAGCGCTTCTTTAAGCACACCGGTGGGGAATTCCGCGTGATAGAGATAGGGTTCCGCGCCAACAAGATCAAGATGCGCAGGTGCAAGATCAATTCCGGAAGCAGTTTTTATAATGATATCCTGCATCCTGACTTTAGGAAAATCATCAATCCCGCTCATAAACACGTGATACATATTTTTGCCGGAAGCACTGGGGTCGACACCGAGCCCGGCGGTTGCATTCGCCTGAGGATCGCAATCAACAACCAGCACCTTTCTCCCGGCCTTATGGCAAAAGCCGGCAATATTCAGGCAGGAGGTTGTCTTACCAGTACCTCCTTTATGATGAGAAAAAGTAATGATTGTAATTATACCACCTTATATAATTTTTTTATTTATGTGTTATCCTATAATAACTATCGTCTATTGGATAGAATGGCTCTGTCATTTTCCAAGAAAATGGTAAGACCTATCGCAAATCCGGCACATAACTTTTGATTAGGTTTAATAAACCCGAAATATGCATGGGTTGGATCCAGGGTACATGGGTCTCATGGAGGTTTTTTATTGCACCATGTCCAGTATTGTATGTGGACTCCGGTGATGTTTTTGCCCTCTTTGCGGGCATTGCTATCGTGATCTTTGTGGCAATAATGGCAAATCCCCAGTACTTGTCGGAACTGCAGAATTTACCCGAAAGGCTGCTGAATCCTGCAGAAACAGTCGTACAAACCACTATTCCGGTCACAATTGAACCCGAATACCCTGAACCGATTCCTGTCATAACGCCTGTAAAACCGAAACCCGATGTCCCCCCGTATCGCATTTTTTATACCGACAAACCCTTTTCCTACCCGGAGTATAAACTCCCTGAAAACATGGTAACGAGCGGGGCCTCCGAAATACCCCGGCAGACCCAGGAGTGGGTGCCGTTTGCCGTTATTGAAAATACACGGGGGGGTCTGACCCAGGTTTTTTCTGTCCCCTACCCAATCTGGTTGATTAATACCACGGTCGTTGCTGAAAACCAGCCCCAGTATGCAAACTTTCGCATGGCCCTCTCTTATGCAGATACCGGGGGTATCATTAAGGGAGAAGAGATCGTGAAACCGGGTACTTCGTACAGAATAGTCCGGACAGCAAATACCAGTATGTACATGATTATCAGCGTCAGGAATATCGATTTGTATCACATACGTCTCGAGACACCGAGAGAATATTATGATGCCTATCGTCCGGACTGATTTTTCATGAAAATAGTACTGTTTTAAACGGTATGGAGAGATGTTTTAAAAAAACCTCCAACACCCAACAGGGATTTTAACCCTACTGCTTTGTGCTCCCCCACTCATGCGATAACTCATAAACAGGTACCACATCATCATCGCTCTCAGCACAGGGTGGTGGGAGCCAGCCACGGTCTCCTCCTTCATCACCTAGGTGCAATTTATCTCATTACCCCATAAAACAAAATTCTCCTTAACCGTTTTTTGATTTTATCCCGGGTGGTTCTTCACGGGTGGAGTTTTCCATTACCTTGTAGCACTATTTGCGACAGACATTTTTCCCGGGTCCGGTAATCGTGAAAGGGTATATCGATGTGTCCAGATATTTCACCTTTTGACCAAAAAAAGCAGATGCTGTTTTTGCAAACGAGAGAGAATTTACGAGTTCACGCGTTCCTGGACCTTGTATGACCGGACGCGCGTTATTGTGTCCTCGTCAATGACCATCTGCAGATGCACGTATTGGGGAAGTCTGTTTGTGGGTTTTGTCTAACCACTAGTAAGGATGATCGGACAGACACGGCAAAAAAACCCTGTTTGCCTATCATACCTTTTAATATTTAAACATGCCATTTTTCCTGTATGCGGGGAGAGAAGCTTTCAGACGCCATTGTCTATGAAAAGCTGAACCTGTTGAAAAATGATTTCTTTGGCTATATCAAGAGCAACACGGAAAAAGTAGACTCAAACCTCCCGGTTTTTTATGGACATGTTGTCTCCGCACTCGAGAATTCTTTTCCGGATATCCATGATGAATCTTTTGACGAATTTATTGATCATATCACGTTTGAAGTGCTGGATGCAAGTAAGAACAGCGGTGATTTTGAATATTTCAGAAAGGTCATCCATAACGCCCTTCGCTTTAAAAAGAAAAAAGACGCAGAAACCGGGGTCAATATTGTCGTTGGGCTGAAATTATTAAAAGTCGGGGATTATACCCATGCCATCGATTATCTGAAAAACTATTGCAATCTGGATGCCAAGGTTGGCACTGCGGTAGCATACTGCTATCATGCTCTATCCCTGCGCGAATTCAGGAGTGCCGATGAGTCT
>Ga0315294_10007509_pt1 | contig 11956 bp, 9 predicted proteins | sample YL17G13_40_MG_FD_203626 | JGI IMG/M metagenome (GOLD analysis project Ga0315294, IMG submission 203626) | Sediment microbial communities from Yellowstone Lake, YNP, Wyoming, USA - YL17G13_40 | ecosystem: Environmental > Aquatic > Freshwater > Lake > Sediment | place: USA: Wyoming | collected...
AACGCCCAGCCGTCAGTGTCGGAGACCATGGCAATCCCAACCACATCGTCGTTGCCCAGGCCGATATTCCAGCTCTCAAAGCTATCACCGAATGAAGACAGGGGAATAAGAATTACAGCGAGTAGTACTGTCAATATCATCTTCATCTCTTCTCACCTTCTTTGAATTCACTTTGTTAAAAACTATCCGGGGATGCATAGCTCTGCATCCCCGGAAAAACTGAATATCTATTTCCCCGCTTCCTGCGGATAGAGCGCCTCCAGAGGATAGAAGCCGGGATAGTTGGCGCCGCACAGATTGCCAATCTTGTCGTAGGGCATAGGGATGCTCTTCAACCACCAGCGATGAGGATAGTTGATGGACCACAACCAATCCTGGATGATAGAGGGGTAAAAGTCATAATAACCAAAATACGCTCCTCCCGGACAGTCTTCGTTCTTGGCATAGCGCTCATACAATTGGTGCGTCCAGTTGTAGCAGTTGTTGAAGACATAGCTCTCCACATCCTGGGCGCGCATGTAGCCCTCCAGAATGTATTGATACCCGGGCACCAGATAATCGCCAACAAAATCACTCTTATGCTGGATGACGAAAAGGTTGGTGGAGCCAGATGGGGCGCTCTGGGTGCGAACGAAACGGCAGGAGTAACTGCCGGTAAAATGATGTCCGCTGTCACGATGTATGAAGTCAATCTCCTCGTTTCCGGAGCAAATATTGTCCTCCCAATGAAGAAAAGTGTGACCCTGACCGCCGCCGGAGAGTTCAAAACTGGGATTATTGAGCAAGTTCACCTGCGAATCGTCACGGTGCAGATAGAAATCGTCAAACCAGAACCTGCCGAAGATGTAATTTTCAATTCGAGCGGTTACAAAGGCATCGGTAACGGAATATGCACGTGTAAGGTCCATAGCTGGTGTCTTATAAGTTTGATTATCATAGCTATACCAGCTATCTTTGCTGAATAACATATTATTTGTGAAATATACAGTTTGTTCGGTTGAAGGTCCATTTTCAGTGAGAGTGTATTTCACCTTAAAGTTTGCGGATGCAAAGTTACCGGTAGTGCTGTAACCGCACCCCAGAGTGGTGAAACCACTCTTCAACTGCCAATCAATTATATCACCAATATAACTAGCAGGACCGGTATCATTCATGTAAGTAGGGCTTTTGGTGGTCCAGTCGTTCAAGACGATATCCGGATGGCCTTCCTCTTGGAGTATACGGCAAGCATGCCAGGTCGCTCCCCGATGGACTCCGCCATCGTAATAATCGTCCACTCCGCCCATATCGCAGGGGCGGGCTAGGCCTTGGAAATATCCCGGGGCGCTACCTTTGTCCATGCTGCAAAAGAACGACCCACGGTGAATCTCGTTGAACATATCTCCCCAGAGAATGACCTGCGGCGGGTTGGGACGGTCCTTGATGATATCTATCAGCTTGTCAAGGTCCGTAGCCAGCAGGCGGGAGGGCATATCGTCGTCCTCGTCGCCCAAGAGGCTCTGCTCAAAGATAGAGTCTCTATCCCTTTTGTCGGTGTGGTATTGCATCACCTCGTCGTGGCCGAAGTGGATATACTTGGGATGGAGGGTTTCTATGGTCTTGTCAATAACATTCTCCATATAGTCATACAGACCGGGCGCCGCGGTGCAGTAGGCAAGGTTGTCAGCTCTGTTGTTCTGCACAGACCAGATGTAGTTGTAGGAAACATATACAGTGGCGTTGGGAGGAATACTTCCCCCCTGCGATTCCGGGATTCTATGAATGACGGCATAACCTTCGCCTGAATTAAAACCACCCGCTCCGGGATTTGGATTGAGTCTGAAGAAGGGTTTCTTATCAAGATAGTAGTTTATAGTCCAGTCGACTCCCTCATAATACTCGTCTTCCGCTCCGCCGGTCGGGGTGGAGTATATTCTGACCTGCAAACCCGACTCCGGCTGAAAAAAGACATTGGGATTAGACAATGCGAAACTATCTGTTAAAAACTGCCTTTCTTCCCGCACATCCGGATAGGGGTCTCCCATACCTTTTTCCACCTCCTCTGGTGGTCTTTCCCCTACCCCGCCGCGCCACATACATTCGGCAAACTCCGGATGCCAGTAGAGAATGTGCGCACTGTGTCCCCCGCTCTGCAAAAGCGGTATCGGCTCTATGTGATGCCGGCGGCAGCAGGCAAAGAGGTCCTCCATCCTATCCCAGTATTCGTCGTAGTTATCGCTCTGCTCCCCTTTGGTGGGGTCTTCGGTATCCTGATAGTAATAGACCCCGGTCTCTATATACATTTTGTTTGTCTTCAGAGCGGAAAACAGAGCGATATCCCGCTCGTTCTGCTGGAAATATTGTTCTCCGTCGTCGGGGTCAAACATATACTTCAGCACCTTACTCGGGTCAGAACCGGAGTCAAAATCCCAGGGGATTTTGTCATACCACTCGGCGCGCCAGGGGAGGTCCGGGTAGTCGTAGGCGTATAATGCCGGAGCCTGCACCGTATTCGCCAGGTAGCTTATTCCGTCTTCCACTATTAGCGTCTGGCTCTGCGCAGTAATCTCCAGGGTCTGCAGAAGAGTCTGCATCCCATAGTAGCTCCCCGCACCCACGCTCACTTCTTCGGCACTGTAGTCATTACCGGCGATGAGGATGACATCCTCGGATATCTCCATCAGGTAACCTTCCGGATTGAAGTTCTGGGGTAGCGCTATGTCCCGTTTAGCCAGTTCGTTCTGGAAGAGGTGGTGCTGGGAGAGGTCCCGGGTGGGGTCGCCGATGATGATACAGGGCTTGAGCAGTTGGGTAGCGCTCAGGGGGGCGTTAAGGCAGATGATGTCGCCGGACTCAATGGGATATTGGTAGATATTATCCTCATCACCGGAATCGGTGCACTGGTAGAAGGCGCGGTTGATTTCCTGACGGAGGTAATCGGCGGAGAACCAGTAGGGGTCACTTTGCGGAGGGTTAGCGGGGTCAATTCCCTGCGTATAATAGATGGTGACAACTTTGTTCGGTCTGACATTGAAGTCAACCAGGGGGTCACTGATATTACCATAATAACTAACTGCTTGCGGCTGAGGCACGACAGTTGCCACATCTTCAGTAGGCTCCAGCTCAATGATATTGATATCGTCAAAGTAAGCCGACCCACTGGCATAACGGAGACGGCACCTCAAGTGATATATAGTGTCAAACATAAAGATGCCATCGTCTTCCGGAGTGGTGAACCAGTCGTATGGCAGACTGAAGATAACCGAGAATTGTTGCCAGTCGGAGGTTCCGGTAAAACAGTCGGTTTTGGTCAGTTGAACCGGCTCAGCAGGCGGGCCTGGTTCGATGGCTATTAATTCCACATATGCGCCTTCTGGTTCAGCTCCCGGCTCTGGAGGTTCAGCAGGGACCACATTTTGCGTCTTTATCCAGCCGGTCAGCTGGTAGGTGCCGCCCTCGTGCAGACACATAAAGCCTTGGTCAACTCCCGCACGTAATGGCTCGTAGAGTAAGGTGTCATAGCTATCAGAAGAGTTAGATATCTTTCCGCAGGGGTTACTGTTGTGACCGTTGGTGGGGTCAATTGCCGCCGTTCCATAGCCGGAGATGTTCTCCTTTTTCCATACAACCAAATTCGGGGGAGGCGTCGCTGCCCAGTTGTTGAACTCCACATTTTGGACCAGGTTTAGTTTCAGGTTCACCCAATCAAACCAGGCTTTACCGCTCTTTGCTGAGACTACGGCTTTTACCAGTAACGGGTCCGTGGGACCTGTATCCTTTGGTTTTTCAAATACCTTCTCTACGTGGACCCAACCATTTGTGGATATTATCTTCTTACTGTCTACGGTTAATCCGGGATAGCTAATCTGATAATAAGCCATCTCACCAATATCGTCCAAATTCTCAGTTCTTACATATCCGGAGAAATAGTAGGTGCGGAAATCCTGCGGGACGGTAGTAGACTGGTAAAGAAAAGAGTTTCCAATCATCGGGGAGTTAGCGGTTATTTGAGCTGAGTGAGAGCCTATTACAAAGCTGGATGAAGACTGGGATAGGGTGTGACCAATGACCAGGGCTGAGTTCCAGTTTTCAAATGAATTCGGCGAGTAGTTTTCAAAACTTATATTCTTCAAATGTGGAATCTCTGACAGAGTTTGATTCATCATGCAATCGCGAGGGATTAGCTGCACAAAATCCATCCACACTTTTCCACTGGCATTGAATAGCCCTATCTGAATCTCTACCAGATTTCTGACGCTCATATCAATCAAATCAAAGGGAATTATAAGCTTTGTCCAGTTACGGTCACCAGAAATAATGTTTGAATCAAATTCCTTAGTAATATAGGTAGTGTCTCCAGTATGTACTTTAGTAATTACCTTTGCCATAACCCCACCATTTGAAGAAGAGCTCACATTTTGCGTTTTTACATATGCCATTAAGTAGCAGGGTTGCTCGTCAAAGACAATTCCGGGGTTAATACTAATATCCTGTTTAAGATAGACTTCGCTTTGATTGACTGCATTTATTTGAGCGGATTTAACATAGTGAATACTGTATTCGGAGGAACATAGCAGCAATCCCCCGGAACCGGATAATGTCCAGTCATCAAAATGAGCAGTCTCCTCGTTATACTCTTCAAATGAAAAGTTGGCGACCGGATACGTGGAATTTGGCCCCCAATTTTCAGCAAGCAGGGTACAAGGGAGAAGTAATAATACTGACATCACTGTTAAAATTGATTTCATATCCTTATCTCTTTGATAATTGTCCAAAAAATTTTCTTACTACATAATTATAACATATATTTGAAAAAATATACTCACAAAAATATCGGAGAGTTGATTACCACTCCTCTCACTTCCGAACCTGCTTTGAAGCTGGCTTAATATCTTCCGTAACCAGCGCAGACATCCCCTCATAAAATCCCCTTGACATCCCTAGAATAAAGTTATATATTTATAATTCCTTTTGCATTATTGCGGGGCTGTAGCTCAGTTGGGAGAGCGCCTCCTTGGCGTGGAGGAGGTCAGGGGTTCGAGCCCCCTCAGCTCCATTTTTCTTTTATCCCTACATATCCAGCATTGGCGGATGATGGAACATTATGCTTAAACAGAGATTATTAGCAGTTCTTTCGGCCAGTCTCATATTCATACCCCTAATTCTCATCTCCTGTGGACCAAAGGGTGTAGTAGTAATCGGGATGGTCGGTCCGGAGAGCGGGAAATATTCCTACATCACTATGGGGATGTATGATGGGATGCAGGTATTTATCAGCAATAATTGGATTAAGGGTGGGCTTAGCTTCACCAAGGGTTATACTATGAATCTGATACACTATGACGATAATAACGACCCGGAATTAGCGGTTAAGAATGTCCAACGGCTTATAGAGATGGATAACGCCGCCTGCATTGTGATGGCGACCACCGACGCGGATGCGGTGCAAAAAGCGGCACAACTATGTGGTGAACATAAGGTGCCTTTTTACTCTATTTCTGGGGCTTTACCCAAGGGCAAAAGTGCACCCTATGTCTACGAGCTGTTGGACAATACTGAACGCAGTAGGGGGATGTTTATTGACTGGATTCTGACCAACAGATTATCCAAAAAGTTCATATTAGTGGAGACCGATGTTAATGAGCAAGGAATTGGTTTTAGTTACGACCATTCCCGAACGGTGAATGATATAGAGAAGGGTGGGGGAACAGTGGTGAGCACTTTGGATTATAAGGAAGTAAAATTATTAGATGTAGTCTATGATATCGGCCACTCCCCGGATGCCGAAGCGGTCCTGTATTTTGGTCCTTACGAATATCTCATCAAACTCACCGAAAGAATGTTAGCCAAAGGGATAACTCTACCGGTCTATTACATCGCTCCTTTTGAAAAGTCCAATGTTACTAAAGAGGAAGCACCTTTGCTAGTGAACACCATTATGTTCAGCTATATCTCTTCAGCTTCCACCGAACCGATAATGGCTACCTTTGTGGAGACCTATTACGAGAGCTACGGGGAATATCCCTCCTATCGCGCCGCTCTATCCTACGAGATAGTGAATCTGGTGGCTAGAGCAATTCATGAGGCTAACACCGATGATTGCCGGAGGATTGCGGATACTCTGGAAAATATTGAGACCGAGCCGGGCATATTCAATAATATGCCTCCTAAAGAGCTTCTGCCGGAACAGACTATATTTATTGAGGGTGTGGAGATGGATATTGTCAACAATACCTCTAAATTCATTCTCTACGATACTGTGAGGGGGTGAACTATGGGTTGCGGAAGTGTGGGAATTGGAGAGTTAATTGTCATCTTTCTCATACTGGTGCTCATCTTTGGCGCCAGCAGGTTGACTAATCTCTTCGGCGCCCTGGGCAAGGGTGTGCGAGAGTTCAAGAAGGGTGCCTCCGGGGAGGATGAGGAAGAAACCAAAAAGAAATATGATGAGATTAAATAGACTCACCTGATGCTTAAACAAAGACCTCCCCCAGGGGAGGTCTATTTCACTATGCACGAATTCTCCCTGGCTAAAGAGATTGAGAGTATTGTAGCCCTTACCCTGGCGGAAAAGCCTGCCAGACTAATTCAGGTCAATTTGGTGGTCGGAGGTCTAAGTGGGGTGCTTCCCGAGGCGTTGCTCTCCGCTCTGGAGTTAATTTCGGCAGAAGGACCGCTGAAGGGTGCCAAATTTTCTATCCGCGAGGATAAAGCCACTTTTAAATGTAAAAGCTGTGGAGCGCTGACCACTCCCCAGCCACCATTTTTCTGCTGTGAGCAGTGCGGCTCCTGGGATGGCGAACTTGGCGGGGGTTCGGAGCTGAACATTGAGTCTTTGGAGGTGGAACAGTGACCATTAAATATGAAGTGATGAAGGATGTTATGGCGGGTAATAAAAAGCAGGCGCAGGAGAACCGCCACTTTCTGCGCCATAAAGGCGTTTTTACTATGAATCTTATGGGCTCGCCGGGCTCCGGCAAGACCACTCTGATAGAGGCTTTGATAAAAGAGCTGAGCTCTGCCGGCAAGAGTGCGGTTATTGAAGGCGACCTGGCCACCACCATTGACGGTGAACGAATCGCCAAGCTGGGAGTGGAGGTCTTTCAGATAAACACTGTAGGCGCCTGCCACCTCAATGCGGAGATGGTGCACCGCGCTCTCGCCAGGCTCAATCTCTCCGGCATCTCTTTCCTGTTCATTGAGAACATCGGTAATCTGGTCTGTCCGGCGGCTTATGCTTTAGGTGAGGAACTGCGCATGGTCCTGGTCTCCACTCCGGAGGGGGATGATAAAGCCAGCAAGTATCCTTTGCTCTTCCGCAGTGCAGATGTTTTGGTAGTCACCAAAGCCGACCTGCTCGGCGCAGTCGACTTTTCCCTGGAGCGGGTTAGCAAAGACGCCCGTCGCCTGCACCGGGATATCGCCATCTATCAGGTATCCGCAGTCCGCGGAGATGGCCTCCCGCAACTCGCGGAATTTATCTCCCGCAGACGAGAAGAATGTTTGAGAAACACTTCCCATTCTAAGTAAAATCACTTTTGAGAATCTATTGCCAGTAAAAGTAGCTAGCCCCCCCGGATGGGGGGGCTTTTGCCTTTGTATAGATGTATTAGAAGACGCTGCAAAAGAAGTTTTCTTAATCTCCGCAAATCAACTATTCCCCGGACTTTTCTATCGGGATTTCCTTGGTATAAGGTCCCATGATTGTTGACGTGGGCTTTTCCTTCGGTTTTTCGGTCGGCTTCTTCTGCTTGGGTTTAAGCCCATCAGCAATCGCCTGCTCTATTCTCCGCTTTAACTGCTTATACTCCGCATTATCCGGAAAAAGCTCCAGTGCCCGGTCTATGTATTTCCTGGCTTTATCGCCGACGCCTTCCAATAGATAAGCGAGGGCTAGCTCGGCATTCAGATTGGCTTGTAGCTCTTTGGAGAGGTTCTGGCTGGAGAGTCCCCGGGACAGAAAAGAAATCGCCTGGTCGCTTTGTGGCTCCGGGCGATGGTTGTAGGAGTAACCAACCAAATAGAAGACCTCGGAGTTCTGGGTGGTCGCCGGCAGTAGTTGGGCGATGCGGTCCATATATTCTGGTTCGTTCACCAGGGTTTTACTCAAGGTGAGCAATAATTCCTCTCCTTCCGCTTTCTCCGCCTCCCTTTTGGTATAGCGAATGGCTTTGTCCACATTTTTAATGGCGTTACCGAAGTGGGAGAGTTCAAAGTCCAGATGCGCCATCCCCAGATAACCCAAATATACCGCCGGATAGTCCTTGAGCAGTTTAAGGAAGGAGAGCTCCGCCTTCTCGTATTGCTTATCGTTCAGGTCATACATTCCTTGCAAATATAGCGAGTCCGGCTCGGAGTAGAACAATTCCTCAGCTTGGCGACGGAGCTCTTTGGATTCGTCTATATCGCCGTCTCGAAACGCGGTGTGAGCGTCAAAATAGACCAGCATAGCCCGGCATTCCAGAATGCGCTCTTTGGCTTGCTCCACCCATACACCGCTCTTGTTTTCGTCTAAGACCTGTTGGTAAAGCTCTATAGCCGAGGAGTAGTTACCCTCCTGCTGTTTCTGCAGACCTTCCTCGTAAAGGCTTCGCCCCCCGCCGCCAGAACAGGAGAGAAGTGTTATGCCGATAAGGATAATCACCCAGCAGAGATGTTTTGTCCCGGTCATCATTGTTCTGGGTGGAACTTTTTGATGATTTCATCCAAACTCAAGCCCTGCCACTCGTTCAAAAAGGTGATACGCATCATAACATCCAGGTCCGAGCCGTTGACCAATCCGCGATATATCTTCCAGCCTTCGTCGCTCTGATGTAATAGATATAGATAGTAAATCTTCCCTGCTCCGGCGGTGACCCACAGCTCCACCTCGGCGTTATCCTTGCCCACCTGGCGCTCGCTAAGGAATTCATAATTTTTATCCTTAAGTAGCTCCATAATGTCGCCCAGGTAAGGCTCGTTAGCCGAGACTATGGCCTCTTGCAGGCGTTTCTGTTCCGCCGAGCTGAGCGCACTGTAAAAAGTGCCAAAGATGAACTGACATTCTCCCTCTAAATCCCAGTATTTATAGGCGGTGAGGTCTCCGCCACTGAGCAGGTCCAGAAAAGCCTGCACCGTCTCTGTAGGGGTGCTAGGCTCCTGGGAAAAGACTGGTGAAATGTAGAGCAGGATGCTCATAGTAATCAAGAAGCAGAGAATCTTTTGCCAGGTGAACATTTTTACCATCCGTAGTCTATATGTGATGAAAATAGATTGCCTTTGAGCAGGTTTAATTATTCCATTAGCTGCGTATCTTATCCCCTTTAGCCAGCGCCACCGCCCTCTTGCAGACCTCTTCAATGGGAGTATCTATGCCGTAGAGCTCAATATTTCTGAACTTCTGCGGGTTCTTCTCTTTGGCGGAAGTGAGCAGGCGCAGTCCCTCCTCCCACATATTGCCGGTCATGCGCAGAGCCATTGGTTTAGAAAGCTCGCTTTCGGAGAGAAAGATGATTAGCCCCTTGGCGAAATCGTCGCATCTGCTTACCCCGCCAAAACGAGCGCCGAAGATGGCTTTCACCCGGGGATTATCATTCAAGAGCATAAGCATTTTGGCGATGCGTTCCGGTGTGGGTCCGCCGCCGGAGTCCATAAAGTTAGCCGGTTTGCCGCCATAATAAGTGATGAAGTCGTTTCCCATAATGCCGAAGCCGGCGCCACCGGGGAACATACCAATGTCTCCCTCCAGGTCCAGATAGGGTATGCCGTCCTCCTGGGCAAACATCTCCCGCGGGCTTCTCTCCCCCTCCTCGTGACGGTTGGCAAGATTGAAGCGCGCCAGCTCCTTGTGTCGGAAGAGCGCGTCGTCGTCCAGGTTAATGCGCGCGTCCAGGGCGACGGCTGAGCCGTCCGCGAGCAGGGCTAAGGGGTTAATCTCCGCCATCTTCGCCTCGTGTGATATGAACAGCTGGTGCAATTTGACCATTATGGAGCTCAGATTATTGATAGCGGGTCCGGAAAGGGAGAGCTTCTTCAGTAGGTTGACGGCCATATGGGGATAGAGCTTCTCGTCCACATCCAGGGAAAGGCGAGCTATGGCTTCCGGTTTTTCTTTGGCGACCTGCTCAATCTCCATACCACCTTCAGTAGAGACGATGACCACCAGACGATAGTTGATACGGTCAATGGTGATGCCCAGGTAGAGCTCTTTCTGGTGTGGGGCAAGTTGCTCCAGAAGTATTTTGCTCACCTCATAACCGTGAATTTTCTTGCTCCACAGTTCGGCAATCTTTTTAGCCAACTCCTTTTCGTTCTCTATCTTCAATATTCCTCCGACTTTGCCCCGTCCGCCGACCAGCACCTGGGCTTTGGCGATGAGGGGGAAACCTATCTCAGCGGCTGCTTTGCCGGCGTCTTGCTCGGCACTCTCCACCAGCGCTGATTTGGGGGTGGGAATGCCCGCAGCGTTGAACAATTCCTTAGCCTCGTATTCGTATAAACGCAATCTATCCACCTCTACATTCTGGAAGACGACTTTCTGAAAGACGACATTCTGAAAGACGACATTCTGAAAAACGACTCTCCAGGGATTTCAGAGAATATATCATATATGAGGGGGGAAATAAACCAGGAACTCCTTAAAGTCTACCTTGTCCCATATTTATATGTGAATGGGCACGGCATACCGTGCCCTTACGCAAATAGTTAGACTGTCACTGGGACTTACAGGCGAATGGCTAGTCCGGCGGTTATTATGGTCTCATTGGAGGGCACCTTGAACTGCACATATTGGGAGCTTACCCGTCCGCCGGATTCATCCTGGCTGAGCAGCACCGACTTGTTTATTCCCCCAATTCCGATGGTCTGGAAGATGCCCATCTCCAGGTCTAATTCGGCGTTGCAGTTGATACGCAGGATAAAATTCAACAAGACACCCGGTCGCCAGACATTCACCGATACATTCCGCTCCTCCGAGCTGACCAAATTGCTATCACTTACTGGGTTTTGCGAGCCTTCTTGATAATAGCAATACTCATAACTTCCCTTAGCCCGGATATTCATAATGGCGAAACCGTAGCCCAGAGCGGGACATATCCTTTGTTCGGGAACTAGAAAGATATGGTGGCAAAATCCTATAAGGGTTTGTTTCTTGGAATTATTATAGATAGAACCACGGTATGGGTCCCATTTGTTGATGTTTTTGCTCTGCATATAAGTCAAATATATCCCCATTCGGTTGGTGCCGGAATCCCCTACATAATGATGCAGTCCGGCTTGAAAGGCTATGAATGGAGAGTTAAAATCCCAGACATTCTGCCCGCTGCTTAGCCCCAAAGCCACAATTAAATTCCATTTGGATAGAGGGATGGTGCTCTTCAGGTCGTCTGATTTACTCAGGTCACCATACTTAGCCGTGGCTAGACTGCAGAAGAGCAGGCAGATGGCTAGAATTATTATTACCGATGTTATTCTTAAGGGCATAGTCTATCTATTTCTCTTTTCCCTTTAACAGATACTTTTCATTAACCAGGCGACTAGCAGAAAACAATTTGAGTAGTTGCTACTCTTTTCCTTGGCTACCGGTCATAAATTAACGACCATCTTCATCATCAGCAAGGTCTCGCTAGTGGGTATCTTATACCAGTTATAAGAGTGGGGTTGATATGTTCCGTCCGGCATATACTCTTCCGAGGAGACGAAGGTTTCCTGCAGTTTGCCAAAGCCAAAAACCTGGTCTATGCCAAATTCCCATTCTATTGTCTGGGTCAATACCGCGTCAATTCCAACAGAGAGAGAAAGGCCGGGAAGTAATTTTTGTTTGGAGAGTTCCCTGGTCTTGTAACCGATATAGTTCATATGTCCTGAAAATTCATCCTTCTGGTAAATTAAGTCCAAAAAATTCCCTTTAGTCTGAATATACATAAGCCCAAATCCCACGCCAAAGAAGGGCGCGGTGCGGGTTTTTACCGGGAGCTTAAAGTTGCTCTGTAACATAATC
>Ga0315294_10007510_pt1 | contig 11955 bp, 11 predicted proteins | sample YL17G13_40_MG_FD_203626 | JGI IMG/M metagenome (GOLD analysis project Ga0315294, IMG submission 203626) | Sediment microbial communities from Yellowstone Lake, YNP, Wyoming, USA - YL17G13_40 | ecosystem: Environmental > Aquatic > Freshwater > Lake > Sediment | place: USA: Wyoming | collected...
CCATCGGCATGAACGTGGCAGGCGCGGAACTGAAGGGCAACAAACTCCGCATCAACCCGTCGATGGATGTGAATGAGACAACAAGTTACGTCCTGGCGGCCAAGCGCTCGGGCGGCAAGAGCGCCGTCATGCTCATGGGCGGCGGAAGCCCCAAAAACTTCATGCTCCAGACCGAGCCGCAGATCCAGGAAATCCTCCGCATCAGGGAAGCCGGCCACGACTACTTCTTCCAGGTGACCGATGCGCGGCCGGACACCGGGGGCCTCTCGGGCGCCACGCCGCACGAGGCCGTCTCGTGGGGCAAGGTGGACCCGCAGCGCCTGCCCGACGCCGTCGTCTGCTACGCCGACACCACCATCGCCCTGCCGCTCCTCGCGCACTACGCCCTGGCGAACCACCCGCGGCGCAAGTTGAAGCGCCTGTACGACCGCCGCGAGGAACTGATGGAAGCGCTGGCGCGCGAGTACTTTGCGCATAACAAATAGTGACTGGGTTACTAGGTGACTGGGTGACTGGGTAACAGCACGGCGAAGACCGATGTGCGCGGCGGGTCTCCGCACCAGCCTCGTCTCATTATGGCGTTGCCGTTTTTCGCCCCAACGGGGCGACGGACTGTAGCCGCGGGTGTAGCGTCGTGGCCGCGCAGCGGCCCGACGCGGAACCCGTGGAAGGTGGTTTTTGCTTTTCTTCTCGCCCTGGAGGGGCGAAGGATTCCGTAGGATGAGTGATTCCACGAACCTGGAGACTTCAGCCCCGATCACCACGACTGCGCTGGCGCCCGCGAGCGAACTCCTGAGCCTCGCGCGCCGCGTCGAGCATGTGCCGCAAGCGGACAAGGTCATCTTTCCTCATACTGCACCTCGGCCGCAGCCACGACCTCATCGCGAAAATACCGGCTCAGGTCGGCGGGCGTGCGGATGTCGGCCTTGCGGCCAAGCAGGGCCGAGAGTTCCCTCTCAATGCCCGCCAGCCGAATGAGGCCCACCGGATGGCCTGGCGCGAACTCCACGAGGACATCCACATCGCTGGCCGGGCCGAAGTCCACTCGCAAAACGGAACCGAAAAACGCCAGTTTGCGAATGTGACGGCGACGGCAAAAGTCCGCCACTTGCTCGCGGTCAATCGTGATGGCGCTAGGCATGGGGCCCGACCTCCCGACACAATGCTACCGCACCCGACCACAATTGCAAGCCGCAGGTATCCTTGCACACGCGACCGGAAAAGGTTCCTGACGCCTTTTTTCTCCGCCCGGGCGCGCGGAGTCACAGGTATCTCAAGAACTCGTCGCGGCTTAACCCCGCCTGGTCGAGAATGGCCAGGAGCGTGCCCCTCGGTACGTCTTTCTTCTGTGGCACGATCACAAGGCGCACCCGCCCCGATGCGTCCACGCGATAGAGGGCGCGATGGATTCCCTTGCCGCGGTCCGGGGCTTCGGCAAAGCCCGCGCGCCGCAGCGCCCGGATGATCTGCCTGGAAGAAAGCGAGGGCAATCTGGACATGGCTCAGACAGCCACTTCCAAGGGTGCGGTGTAGCGCTCCTTCTTCTCAAGGGATGGACGGATGTCCGCCAGGATGCCCAGTTTACGCGCGTTCGAGAGCCAGAGTTCCACGGCCTCCTGGAGCGCGTTGCGCGCCTCCGTGGGGGTCTTGCCGCACGAGGCGACACCGACCTCGGGGCATCGCGACACGTACTGTTTGCCTTCCCGCCAGATGACCGCGGTCAGATGCAGCGTCTTGGCCATGACTCGCACCTCCTGTGATAATGCTACCGCGCATTTCCGCAAGAGCAAGCCGCAATTACGTTTCAGCACGGCGGGTCGGGAGACCCGCCGCGCGAAGGCTGCCTGCCGGCAGGCAGGGATCAAGTTGCGTTGTAATAGGCGCGGCGCGTCAGCCGCGCATCGGAACGCCGGCCCAGCCGGCCATCAGGTCCAGCAGGGCCGCGAAGTCCTCGTCGCCGCGGTCGAGGTTCTTGGCGGCGGCGAGCATCTGGCGGACCTCGCTCGTCAGCGGCATCGGCACGTCCATCTGCCGCGCCAGGTCCATGGCCAGGTTCACGTCCTTGAGCATGTGCTTGAGGTAGAAACTGGGCCTGGCGCCGGGGTTCACGACCACCTGCTCGGCGTAGCGGAACGGCTGCGAATCGAGCGGCCCGACCTTCAGCACGTCCATCATGGTCTCGAAGGGGATGCCGGTCTTGCGCGCCAGGACGAAGTACTCGGCAAAGGCCTGGATCATGGTCGCCGCCACGAGGCTCAGCGCAAGTTTCAGGGTCGACGCCTTGCCGATGTCGCCGATGTGGTGGATGTCGGAGGCCACGGACTTCAGGACGGCCTCGGCCTTCTGGAAATCCTCACGGCTGCCGCCGACGAGCATCTGGAGTTTGCCCTCGCGGGCCGCCTGGACGCTCCGCATGACGGGCGCCTCCAGGTACCGGACCGAGATGCTGCGCAGGGCCGTGGCGGCGCGGAAACTGATGGCCGGGCTCGTCGTGGAGCAGTTGATGAGGATCGCCCCGCGCTTCAGGCCCCTCGAGAGGCCGTTCTCGCCGAAGAGGACGCTGTCGAGGGCCGTGTCGTCGGCGACCATGACGATGACGAAGTCGGCGCCGCGGGCGGCATCGGTGGCCGTGGCCGCGCGCGCCGCCCCGGCCGCCACCAGCGGCTCGGCCTTGTCGGCCGTGCGGTTCCAGACGCGCAGGGGCCAGCCCGCCTTCAGCACGTTCATCGCCATCGGCGAGCCCATCAGTCCCAGGCCGACGAATCCGACCTTCATCCGTTTCTTGGCCACCGAGAATCTCCTTCCGTTGGTTCTCGCGAGACGCTACGTGACGACGATCGGCAGCCCGGCCCCGCACCGGCCGCAGGCCGCCCCGCGAAGGTTCATCGAAAGCACCGCCAGGCCCGCCCGGCGGATGACCGTCTCGCCGCACGACGGGCACTGCGTGTCGCTGTGACCGGCGATGTTGCCGCCGTACACGTACCGCAGGCCCGCCTCGCGCCCGATGCGGACGGCCCGGTCGATCGTCTCCGGGGGCGTCGGCGGCTCGCTCATCTCGAAGTCCGGGTGATACCGGCTCACGTGCCACACCAGGTCCGGCGACACCGAGGCCAGGAAGCCCGCGATACCCTTCAGGTCCCCGGCGGAGTCGTTCTGCCCGGTCACCAGGAGCGTGGTCACCTCCACGTGGATGCCGGCGGCGTGCATCCCCCGGATCGTCTCCTTGACGGGCTCCAGGCGGCCCTTGCAGACGCGGCGGTAGAAATCGTCGCTGGCGGCCTTCAGGTCCACGTTGGCGGCGTCGAGCCACGCGGCCATTTCCTGGAGGGCCTCGGGCGTCATGAACCCGTTCGTGACGAAGACGTTCTTCAGGCCCGCCTGCTTCGCCAGGACGGCCGTGTCGCGGGCGTACTCATAAAAGATCGTCGGTTCGGTATACGTATACGACACGGATGCACATCGCCGGCCGCGCGCCGCCTCCACGATCTCCCCGGGCGCCGCCGGGTCGCCGGGCATCTCGCCCGGCTGGCGGCGCGGCCACTGCGAGATCTGCCAGTTCTGGCAGAACCCGCACTGGAAGTTGCACCCCACGGCCGCGATCGAGTACGACAGCGATCCCGGCAGAAAATGGTGCAGCGGCTTCTTCTCAATCGGGTCCACGTGCGCTGCGATCAGCCGGCCGTAGACGAGCGTCTCGAGGCGCCCGCCGGCATTCTCGCGCACGCGGCACACGCCGCGCTTGCCCGGCGCGACGCGGCAGCGGTGCCCGCACAGGAAGCAGTCGGCGGCCCCGCCGTCGGCGGGCTTCCAGAAGGCGGCTTCATGGCGGCCGGCGTTCATGCTCGGCGTCCCTTGTCCCGGCTTTGCGTGTTATGTCTATGTGAATCACCGACTCGCGGGCCGCCAGTGGCCGCCCAGGTCGGTCTTGAGTTGAATCAGGGTCATGATATCGTGACGGGTAACGATGCCCACGAGGCGACCGTCCTCGACGACCGGCAGGTGGCCCTTGTCCTCCTCGGCCATCTTGCGGAAGACGTCGGAGAGGCCGTCCGCCGGGTGCACGAGGTTCTCCTCGCGCACCAGGTGCATGGCCTCGCGCACGCGGCGCGACGGCCACTCGGCGCGCGGCACGCCCTGGACGTCCTTGAGGCTGATGACGCCGATGAGCCGGCCGCCCTCGAGCACCGGAAAACTCCTGAACTTGTACGCGTAAAAGAACTCGTCAACCAGCCCGTCCAGCGTAAGGTCAGGCTCCACCGTCACGACGTCCGGACGGATGGCGTCGCGCACCGTCAGGCCCGCGAAGGCCTCGCGCACCGACAACAGCCGGTAACTGGCCGCGGCCGCATGACGCAGGAACAGGCCGATGACCACCAGCCACAGCGGCCCAAGCGACAGGGTCCGTAGCACCGTGAACTCCCACCAGAACTCCACCAGCCCCAGCACCACGAACCCCATGCCGATGGCCTTGCCCCACCACGAGGCCACCGACGTGGCCCTGGCCGCGTCCTGGTACCGGTTCCACAGGACGGCCCGCAGCAGCCGCCCGCCATCCAGCGGGAAACCCGGCAGCAGGTTGAAGGCCGCCAGCGCCAGGTTGATGAACGCGAAGTAGAAGAGGATGGCCCGTGCCTGGGCGGGCAGCGCGCCGTAGAGGCCCAGGTACAAGGCGCCGCATCCCAGGCCCAGGGCCACGCTCATGGCCGGGCCGGCCGCCGCCACGCGGAACTCATCGCCCGGCGTCTCGGTCTCCTTCTTCAGTTGCGACACCCCGCCGAAGAGGAACAGCGTAATCCCCTCGACCGGTATCCCCGCTCCCCGCGCCACGATGCTGTGCGCAATCTCGTGCGCCAGGACACAGACAAACAGACCGATTGAGCCGATGATTCCCAACAGCCAGTACTGCCACCACGGCCAGACGGCGATGCCCAGTTCCTCGGCCGCCCCGTAAAACGAGATCAATCCCTCGCTCTTCTGGTGGGCGAGGATGTGGTTGTACGCGTCCATCCCCCGCCACCAGGGTCCGCCGCCAACGAGGCTGCTCTGCGGGAGGACTTCCTCCGCCAGACTGTAGGCCAGCAGGAGGAAAATCAGCACCCAACTGGCGTGAATACGGATGGTAATCCCGAAGATTCGGGCGATTGCCCATCCCGATAGGCCGCCGCTGGCCATGCCACCTCCCCTGGCTCAAAGATTAAACACATTATAGCGTCTTGAGTTCTCGCGTTGAACTGAAAAAAGGACCGAATAGGGCAACCTACCACGGGTGGAGTGCGCGGCGGGTATAGGCCCAGCCGGTAGGGGGTCGGCCGGGTTTTCAAAGTGTGCCGGAAACCTGCTTTTGCTTGCCAAAACCGGCGCGCGCCGCCGATGGGAAGGGGTCAGGAGCCCTACGTCGTTAAGGCTCCTGACCCCTTCCGCGCGGGGATCCTGAACCATGCCTACTTTCCGACGAGTTTCAGGAACTCGGCCAGGTCGATGGTGCGGGTACCATACTTCTCGGCCGCCCGCATCTTCGTGCCGCCGGGCTTCTCGCCCGCGACCAGGAAGTCGGTGTTCTTGGAGACGCTGGATGCCGCCTTGCCGCCGAGGCTGCGGACAAGGCCCTCGGCCTCCTCGCGGCTCATGGAGGCCAGTTCGCCCGTGATAACGATGGTCTTGCCGGCCAGGGGCCCGCCCGCCTTGGGCGCCGCCGTCTTCGGGTCGATGCCGTGGCGGGCCTTGAGTTTCTCAAGGAGCCGCCGGTTGTCCTTGCCCTTGAACCACGCCAGAAGCGACGCCCCCACCTCCGGTCCGACGTCGGGCACCTGGTGCAGCCGCGCCTCATCCGCCTCGGCCAGGGCGCCCAGGGAGCCGAACTCGCCGGCGAGCGTCTCGGCCAGCGCCCGGCCCACATGGCGGATGCCGAGGCCGTGGATAACCCGCGCCAGGCCGGCCCCCTTGCTCTTGGCAATCGCCTCGAGCAGGTTGGCCGCGCTCTTTTCGCCCATCCGCTCCAGGCCGGCCACCTGTGCGACCGCCAGGTCATACAGGTCCGCCACGTCGCGCACCAGGCCTGTATCGACCAGTTGATCGACAACTTTGTCGCCCAGGCCGTCGATATCGACGGCCTGCTTGGAGCCCCAGTGCTTGAGGCTCTCCTTGACCTGGGCGGGACAGGAGTTGTTAGTGCATCGGGCGATGGCCTCGCCCTCAGGCTTGACGACCTCCCCGCCGCACACCGGGCACTTGGAGGGCAGATGGTACTTCTTCTCGTGGCCGGTCCGCTTCTGCTTAATGACATCCACGACGTGCGGGATGACGTCGCCGGCCCGTTCCACCAGGACCGCATCGCCCACGCGGATGTCCTTGCGGTCGATCTCATCCTGGTTGTGCAGGCTGACGTGGGTGACCGTGACGCCGCCGATTTCGACCGGCTCAAGCGTGGCCACGGGCGTCACGGCGCCCGTGCGGCCGACGGAGGCGACGATGGCCACGACCTTCGTCGTTTTTTGCCGCGGCGTGAACTTGTAGGCAACCGCCCACCGCGGGTTGGCCGCACGCATGCCCAGCCGCTCGTGGTCCGCCAACCGGTCCACCTTGAACACGCAGCCGTCGATCTCGTATGGCAGCGTGTCGCGGCGGGCCTCCATGTCGTGGTGCCACCGGACGGCCTCCTGAACCGAGGCCAGGCGCCGCGACTCCGGGCAGGTTTTAAGGCCCAGGCTGCGCATCAGGCCCAGGCACTCCCACTGCGCCGGGGGGCGAGATGTGGAAGAGGGCGAGATTTCCCAGAAGAAGATCCGCAACGGGCGGCCGGACGTGATCCGCGGGTCCAGTTGCCGCAGGCTGCCGGCGGCGGCGTTCCGCGGATTGGCGAAGACCTTCTCGCCCTTCTCCTCGGCCTCGCGATTCAGGGCCTGGAACTCCCGCTTGAGCATCAGCACCTCGCCGCGCACCACCAGGTGCTCGGGCGGCGGTGCGTCGGCCTCGCGCAGGCGAAGGGGCACTTCCTTGATGGTCCGGACGTTGGCGGTGACGTCCTCGCCGGTGGCGCCGTCGCCGCGCGTGGCGGCCCAGGCCAGCCGCCCGCGGTCGTAAACGATCTCGATGCTGACGCCGTCGTACTTCGGCTCGCCCACCAGGGGTACGTCCGGCCGGCCGAGTTCCTCTTGGCAGGTTTCGTAGAAGCGGGCCATCTCGTCCTCGGCGAAGATCGAGAGGAGGCTCCGCATGGGCGTCTCGTGGCGGACCGTGGCAAAGCCCTCTCGCGGCTGGCCGCCCACCCGCTGCGTGGGCGACTCGGGGCTGATAAGGTCCGGCCATTTTTCCTCGATGGCCCGCAGTTCGAGCAGAGAATCATCGTACTCGGCATCGGAGATCTCCGGCTGGTCGAGGACGTAGTAGCGGTAGTTGTGCCGCTCGATGTCGCGGCGGAGGGCCTCGGCCCGTCGCGCGGCTTCGGCTTTCGTCATGTCGCCGGCGCCCTTGTGTTTCGTCAAGGTGAAGCCTTTTACCAGCCCCCCCTGACAGTCGGGACCTGCTACTTTACCACACACAGAGGTGGCAACAATCAACGACGCCTACGCTTGAACTGCTCGGGACAAAGAAACCTAACGTGCACCCCGTTCCGCGTCAGCACGTCCCGGAAATCCCACCAATCCGAGTCCACGGCATTCAGCACTTCGGGGTTGTTCTTGCTCGCGATAGCCACGGCCACGAACTTGCGGTCACTCGGGTCAAATCCTTCGAGTTCGGGCGTGTCCGGAAATTCTTCGAAACTGCCGTCGCGAGGCTTAACAGCCACCGTCTCGCAACATTCTGCAACTGCCTGGTGCTCCCATACCCACTTCAAGAAGGCATCCCCAAGGCCCGGCTGCCCGGACAGGGATGCGTTCGCAAGATACTCGCTGAGGATAAGCAGCCGATCATCCAACACGATGCGCCCGGTTGCCTGAACCTGGGTTAGCGTCTCTACGCAGTTGGCGACGCAGCCTGGCCCGGCCTGAGCGGCGCGCCCATTGGCCACGACCAAGACATTCGTATCGACGACTGCGGCCTTCATCGCTGTTGCTTTTCCAGGCGCTTCATGCCAGCCCGCGTAATCGCCGCCATTTCGTCAAACTCATTGCCAAAGAAATCCCTTGGCCAGTTCGTGATACGACCCAGCATGTCAACCTGAAGTTGCTCCAGTTCCGACCAGCCGTCCTCCAACCTGCAGAAGTAAAGAGCTGTATCCTCAGGCCGGATGCCATCGAGCCCTGCCTCTGCAATACGCCGCTGCAACCTTCGCAGAAGATGCTCGCTGTGGCTTTCGAAGATGATCTGCACTTTGCGTCTCTTCCAGGCATCGATGAACACATCGGCAAGACCCGCTTGAACAGAGGGATGAAGGTGGATTTCGGGCTGCTCCAAGAGTATCGTGGCCCCCGGAGGAACATAGTAACACAGCACCAACACAGGCAGTATCTGCGATACACCAAAGCCGACGTCCGTGATTGGCACGCTTGCGGACGCAGGTGACCGCTGCACGCGAACGCGGTATAGGTTGCTCTCCTTGGCAATCGCGTCAACCGAAAAGTCATGTATCAACCCGAGCTTCTTTAGCCACATCGCCACATACTGCTCCAGCGAGGGCGTCTTCCTGCCCCGGCCCAACGGGATCGTGAGACGCTTCTCGCGAGCTGCCAAAAGTGCATCCACGACCCGCTCTCCACGTTGGCCCATGTCCGCCGGTTCTGCTCCCGCCCAAGTGTATTGGCGCCTAGGATACTCTCGTAGAGGACCCAGGTAATAGACTTGTCCAAAGAGACTCTCAAAAGCCAGCTGGAGATCCCCGACGAAGCCAGCATTCTGGTAATACGCTTTAACTTGGTCGGGAAAACCATAGCACTTGACAGGCATGGGAAGATCCCATGGCCTGCCCTGGGTTCTCACCAAACGATATCCACCATGTTCGCCATCTGCCTTTAGTTCATACTTCGATTCGGTATTTGGCTTTCGCTTCATCACGAACCGAAACTTGGCAAACTCGTACGCCATGTGATCCACGACAAGGCGCCCCGCCGTTCCTTCCGACACCTTGGCCTCGAATCGCATTTCTTGCCCTTCAAAAAGGGCCTTCTTAGGAGCCGTTGGGTCGACAATCTTGAATGGCTTAGGAAAGTTCCAGGCAACTTGCCAGGATACTTGGCTGGGCGTAGTGTGCCCGAATACAACATCGCGGAAGGAACCCAGATTCACAGGCGTCCTATCATCGCCGAAAATAAGCGCTTGAGCGCGATCTGGCGATTCCACGGTCTGCTTCAACATCAGCAGAAGCTGAAGAACACTGCTCTTACCCGAACTGTTTGCTCCAAACAGGCCGGTTATAGGCGCCAGCCGCATCTTCTTGATGACCTTCCATGACTTGAAGTTCTCAACCCCAATTTCTTTCAGCATGCGCGTGGCCCCTTATATGGCGGTCTGTGCGGACAAACAGGTTTTAGCCTCGAGATGCACAAAAGGCAACCCTTTATTCCCGATGCCGGGCTTCGGCGTCACGGCCGCTTGATGCGCTTCTTGAGCCCCGCGGCCGGGAGGGTGTTCAGCACGTCGCCCTTTTCCAGCCATCCCCGCCGCGCGACCCCGACACCGAACTCCATGAGGTCCAGGTCGGCCGTCTTGTGCGAGTCGGTCGAGATGACCAGGGTCAGGCCCATTTCGCTGGCGTGCTTGCAGTGCACATCGGGCAGGTCCAGGCGGTCGGGGTACGAGTTGATCTCCAGGCACACGCCCATCTCTTTGCACGCCTCGAAGACCTTTTCGGGGTCGAAGCGGATGGCGTCGCGCTTGCCGATGAGCCGCCCAAACGGGTGCCCGATGCAGTGGACCACGCCCGAGCGGACCGCCCGTACAAGCCGCTCGGTCATCTTGTCCTCGGGCAACTCGAACGCGCTGTGGACGCTGGCGCACACCCAGTCGAGGTCCGCCAGGACTTTCTCCTCCAGGTCCAGGCGTCCGTCCTTGAGGATGTCCACCTCGACGCCGGCCAGGAGCCAGAACCCTTTCATCTTCTCGCCGCGGGCGCGGATGCGGTCGGCCTGCCTGCGGATGGCCGACTCGTCAAGGCCCCGGGCCACCGTCACGGCCTTCGAGTGGTCGGTGACGGCCAGGTACTGGTACCCGCGGGCCCGCGCCGCGTCCATCATCTCTTCAATCGTGGCCGCGCCGTCGGTGTCGGTGGTGTGGGCGTGGAGGTCGCCGCGGATGTCCTTGCGTTGGATGAGGGTGGGGAGTTTTCCGCCGGCGGCGGCGTCGATTTCTCCGCGGTCCTCCCTGAGTTCCGGCGGAATCCAGGGGAGGCCCAGGGCTTTGAACACTTCCTCCTCCGAGCGTCCGGCGATGCGCTTCGCGCCGCGGAAAAGGCCGTACTCGTTGAGTTTCAGGCCGTCTTTCTGGGCGCGCTTCCGCAGGGTGATGTTGTGGGCCTTGGAGCCGGTAAAGTACATCAGGGCCGCCCCGAACTCCCCGGGCGCAACGAAGCGGAAATCCACCTGCATGCCGCTCGCCAGTCGGGCCGAGACCTTCTCTTCGCCGCGCGCGATGACCTCCTCGATGGACTCGTACCGCAGGATTTCCCCGGCGGCCTCCTGGCGGTCGGCGGCCTGGACCAGGAAATCGAGGTCGCCGATGGTTTCGCGCCGGCGCCGGAAACTCCCCGCCACCTCGAACCGGCGGATGGCCTTGATCCCTTCCAGGTGACGCCGGATGGACGCCACGTGCTCCGCGGCCTGCTTGATGCCCGTGCGTCCGGCCTCGGCCTCCAGCGTGGCGAGGCCCTTGAGGATGTTCTGCTCGGTTTTTTCGCCCATGCCCTCCAGGTCGCGGATCTTGCCCGCCCCGGCCGCGCGCTTCAGTTCCGGCAGGCTGGTGATGTGGAGCCTGTCCCAGAGGAGTTTCACCTTCTTGGGGCCCAGGCCCTTGACCCTCAGGAGTTCCGGCAGGTGCGGCGGCAACTGCCGTCGCAGTTCCTCGAGCGTCTTGCACGTGCCCGTGGCGAGGATTTCGCCGATCTTGGCGGCGATGCTTTCGCCCACGCCCGGCAGGTCCTTGAGGTCCTTGCCGGCGGCCACGAGGTCGGCGATGCGCTCCGGCAGGTCGCCGATGCTTCGGGCCGCGTTGCGGTACGAGCGGATGCGGAAAGGGTTCTCGTCCTGGATTTCCAGGATGTCGGCAATCGTTTCGAAGACGGCGGCGATCCGGCTGTTTTCCATTTTTTCCCCGCGGCTGCGCCCCTGCGGCTGGGCTCCCGCACCCGCTCCTACCAGTAGCGCACGGCGGCGGCCCGGCGTCAAGCATCTATTGGGTTGCATCTCGCCCTGCGGTTCGGTTCCGTAGCCCCACGTCTCTGGCAACCTGGAACGCGGAACCCGAAACGCGGAACAACGGCCGGTCGAGTCGAGAGCTCCGCGTTCCGGGTTCCGGGTTCCGCGTTATCTTCTCCAGGGCGGCCGCCGAGTGACATGGTTCTGTCACACTTCATCTCCAAAATCCTTGGCTGGGGCGCCGCGCGCCTCACAATGGAGGCGGCACGGGCGGAAAGGAAGTCGGAGTGCCGCGCTCCATCGCCAGCCGGTCCGACGGCCGCGCCGTCCGCGTCATTAAGTGCTTGAGGTTGCTTCAAGCCGACTGCTATAGTGTGGGCGATTTGGCGGTCCGCTTTGGCATCAGCCGCCGCACCGTGTACCGGGACCTGCGGCTGCTGGCCGCCGCCGACGTGCCGCTGATGCGGCGGGCACGCGACGGGTGCTACCACGTGGCGGCCCCCGTGGCCTCGTGAGGCCCCCCCTTCGCCAGAGGAGACAGGCCATGGACCTCGGCCGCCTTCATCGGGTCCTCAGGATCATCACGCTTCTTCAGAGCGGCCGCACCTTCAACGCCGGGCACCTGGCCGCCGAGTGCCGCGTGTCGCGCCGCACCGTGTACCGGGACCTT
>Ga0315294_10007511_pt1 | contig 11955 bp, 14 predicted proteins | sample YL17G13_40_MG_FD_203626 | JGI IMG/M metagenome (GOLD analysis project Ga0315294, IMG submission 203626) | Sediment microbial communities from Yellowstone Lake, YNP, Wyoming, USA - YL17G13_40 | ecosystem: Environmental > Aquatic > Freshwater > Lake > Sediment | place: USA: Wyoming | collected...
CAGTTCGAGGAGTGCACAAAAACCCAGAATACATGAAGGGGGAATTGAAGCGCTGGACGAAATATGTAGGTGGCGCCAATGCCGAGGCTGCTGATGCCGCTCGCAATCATTTTGAGAAACTCGGCCTTAAAACCAAGGTTCTGAAAAGCTGCACTGAAACTGAACTGGCCAAGCTTTTTGAAACTACTTACAGAGCGTGGATGATTGCATGTTTCCAAGAAATGCACCGAATAAGCAATCGAGTTGGAGCCGATTTCGCTAATGTTGTGGATTTTATTGAAGACACGCATCGAATCAGGTCAGACAGACCAGTTATGTTTCCTGATGTTATCGGTGGGCACTGTCTTATCCCTAACGTCGAGCTGCTTCTGGAAAGTTATGATTCAAAGTTGTTGCGTTTGATCTTGGATTCGAATGAAAAACGAAAGGAAGAAGTGAAGGACAAGAGAGTATCGGAGGAAGTTGAAAGAATTAAAAGAAAATTGAAGGGGCACAGTCAGAGTTGACCTACAAAGCCTAGAACGGTCTCCAAGAGGCTGATTTTGCACCCAGATCCGTGAAAAGCGTTTCTAGTCAAGATATATAAGAGACGTGGCTCAAATCATAATCGCGATGAGGCTCTCCTAATGAAAGCCCTTGTCCTCAGTGGCGGCAAAGGTACCAGGCTCAGACCGTTGACCTTCACGACTGCCAAACAGCTTATTCCCGTTGCCAACAAACCGATTCTAGGTTATGTTTTGGATTACATCTCGCAAGCCGGCATCAAGGATGTTGGCGTGATAATAGCCCCAGAAACAGGGCAGGACGTTAAGAATTACGTTAAGGATGGCTCCGCTTGGAACGTGAAAGTGACATATATACTGCAAGAACCGCTGGGTCTTGCTCATGCGGTGAAAACAGCCCGCGATTTCTTGGGCGAAGACGACTTCATAATGTATTTGGGTGACAACCTGATCGGCAAAGGCGTCAATGAGCTTGTGGCGAAATTTAAGAAGGACGAACTGGATGCCCTCATCTTGTTGAAGGAAGTTGAAGATCCAACGCGGTTTGGAATAGCCGTATTGGATAAAAAAGGAAAAGTCATGAAACTAGTCGAAAAACCGAAGACCCCACCGAGCAACCTAGGACTCGTAGGCGTTTACGTTTTTTCAAACGAGATCCATCAGTCAATAGATAGAATCAGCCCCTCTTGGAGAGGTGAATTGGAGATAACAGACGCCATACAGGAACTGATAAATCTAGGTCACAAGGTAGAAGCTGAGAAACTGGACAATTGGTGGCTCGACATAGGCAAAAAGGACGACATCCTATATGCCAACGCCAAAGTCCTAGACGAATATGTCAAACGCGACGTAAGAACGGAGACAATAGAGAGCAAGATAGAAGGACGCGTTGCAATCCAAAAAGGAACAAAAATCACAAATAGTGTGATTAGAGGCCCAAGCATAATAGGAGAGAACTGTGTAATCCAAAACTCCTTCGTTGGACCATACACAAGCATAGGAAACCAAACCCAAATAATAGGAAGTTCCATCGAGTACTGTGTCGTGCTTGAAAACGCATTCATAAAAGGAGTAGAAAGACTCGAGGAAAGCCTCGTGGGAAGAAATGCAAAGATCATAAAAAGCCAAAACCAAAAAGCACTAAGAGTTCATGTAGGAGACTATTCTGAGGTGGAAACATGAAGGAATGCCCACTCAATGGTGTGAGAACCCAAGAAATAAACGTGATACCAGACGAAAGAGGATTCTTCGCTGAAGCTCTGAGAAAGGACTGGAAGGATCTCTTCGGGGATGATTGGATTACTCAAACAAACATTAGTTGCAGTTACCCAAACATCATCAGAGCTTGGCATAAACATGAGAGAGGACAAATAGACTATTTCCTAGTGCTAAAAGGAGCAATGAAAATCTGCGCTTACGAGGAAGAAACTGGAAAAATGGCTGAAGTAATAGCCAGCGGCGAAAAACCATCAGTAGTCAGAATACCAGGCAAATACCTTCACGGCACCAAAACGGTCAGCGATCAACCATCTCTAACAGTGTATTTTGTCACCAAGATCTACGACTACAAAAACCCGGACGAAATCCGCAGAGCATGGAACGACTCTGCGATAATTCCTACAGAGATCAATGGCAGAAAAGATGACCCCAGAGTAGGAAAAAAATGGGATTGGTTCCAACCACCACACAAATAGGAAGTAACGGTCATGAGGGTACTAGTCACGGGCGGAGCAGGCTACATAGGCTCCGTGCTCTCCAGAATCCTCGTGGAAAAAGGCTACGGTGTATCATGTCTAGACAGATTTTTCTTCGGAAAAGAAACGCTGGAGGACGTAAGCGACAAAATCACCCTGACTAAAGATGATATCAGATGGTTTGACCCTGAAATCCTCAGAGGAGTGGATGCTGTCATCGACCTCGCATCCTTATCGAACGACCCTAGTGGCGACCTTGACCCGCAGAAGACCTTGGACATAAATTACAAAGGAAGAGTCCGAGTAGCAACTCTTTCCAAGAAGTACAAAGTCGAACACTATGTTTTGGCGAGTACCTGCAGCGTCTACGGATTTCAAGAAGGAACGTTGAACGAAGACTCCAAACTCAATCCGCTAACCACATACGCGAAGGCAAACATGATGGCAGAAAAAGATGTCCTGCCCTTGGCAGACAACTCTTTCACCGTAACAGTTCTTAGGCAGGCCACAGTCTATGGGTTTTCGCACAGAATGCGGTTTGACTTGGCAATTAATGGCATGACTTTGGGCTTCTTCAAAAACGGTAAGATCCCAATAATGAGAGACGGCAAACAATGGCGCCCATTCGTTCATGTGAAAGACACTTCCAAAGCTTTTGCCAGAGTCTTGGAATCAGACAAAGAAATGGTCAACGGCCAGATCTTCAACGTTGGCAACAACGAGCAAAACCTCCAAATCTTTGACCTAGCAAAAATGGTAGCGGAATCTATACGCTTACCCTTTAATTTTGAATGGTATGGCTCGCCCGATATGAGAAGCTACAGAGTAAGCTTCGACAAGATTAAAGGGCAATTAGGCTACAGAACGGATTATACGCCCAAAGAAGGAGCAAGAGAGGTCTTTGACGCCCTTAAAGAAGGAAGACTAAGCTCAGATGACCCAAGAACTATAACCGTCAAATGGTACAAGCATCTTCTGGAAGCGCACAAACTAGTCAGCGACCTAGAGATCAATGGAGCCCTACTATGAAAATAGCAATCATAGGTTCAACAGGGCAATTAGGCACAGACCTAATGAAAGTGTTGCAAGATGAACATGACGTGATAGGCTTCACCCATGAAAGCCTCGAAGTCTCCGATTATGACAGCTGTCTGAAATTGAAGGAGCATCACCCCGACGTTATAGTAAACACGGCGGCATTCCACAAAACTGACCAATGCGAAGATGAGCTTGTGAGAACATTTTCTGTTAACGCCATCGGCGCGCGGAATGTTACTATGATCTCCAAAGAATTAGGAGCCGCAACAGTATTCATAAGCACAGATTACGTGTTCGACGGTAACAAGAAAGAACCCTACGCAGAAGATGACCCGACAAACCCCATCAACAGCTACGGAATCTCGAAACTAGCAGGCGAACTCTACACAAAACAAAACCCCAAACATTACATTGCCAGAGCCGCGAGCTTGTTCGGCAAAGCAGGCGCAAGCGGCAAAGGAGGAAACTTCGTCGAAACAATGATAACCAAAGCCAAGAACAACGAAGCCATCAATGTTGTTAATGACATGTGGATGAGCCCCACGTACACGAAAGATGCGGCAGAAATCATCAAAAGAATTCTGGAGTCAGAACTGCCTTTTGGGGTCTATCATACATCGAATCAAGGGTTTTGCACATGGTTCCAATTCAGTGAAGAAATATTCAGGATGGTGGGTTTGAGTCCAGTTCTAAGACCCGTAGAAACTGGGCAACTGAATACAAAAGCTAAGAGACCTCGGTTCTCCGCTTTGAAAAGCGCGAAGCTTCAGGAATATGATATAACCGTGAGAGGATGGAAGGAAGCACTTCGTGACTATCTATTCGAAAAAGGACATTTGCAGGCCACTTGATTCTCAGAGACTCGACAATGTACCCCATTGGCTCTTAAGGTCTAGATAAATTTTTCGTTCGACAAATGTCAAGCAAGCTTTTCTTTAACCCTTGTAGAGGAGACTTCACCCATATTGCTTTTTCGCGATGATTTCTTCAATAGTGTCGACAGGATTTTCCATCTGCTTGAGCTTTGCTTTGACATCAGATTTCTTCCCGACGACCATACGAGAAGAAGACTAATATAATCAAAAATCTTAGAGAGGTTATGGATGTAACCGTTTCAGAAAGAAGGATACCATATGAAGAGATGCCATATTTTTTGAAGCTATACGATATTTTCATAGATAGACATAAGATTCCAAGTTTCAGTAAAACATGTTTAGAAGCTATGAGTTGTGGTCTTGCCACAATAGATTTCAGGCATATGTCAGAAAAAGAAGAAGGTTTGGTTGATAATAACGATTTGAAAACAGTTTGTAAAGAATTATTGGACAAAGAAACAGTTAGAAGAATTGGACATCAAAACAGAATCTATGTAGAAAAATTCCATAATGTTGAAATGGTTTCAGAAATGCTTTCTTCACATTTTAATGAATTGTTGGAAGGGGAAAAATGAGATTGTCATTATTTTACCAGCGACGGGAGGGGTTGTAGTTTATGTTAGAAAAATTGAAAAAAATATATTTACAATTCATAGTTGGTTACAGGAATCCAAAGAAATATTGGAACGAAAGATGGAGAATAGGATTAAACCAAGAAAAATGGAAACCTGAAGACATAGAAAAAGTTGAAATTGAATTGACTGGAGTTATGAAAAGGTTCAGATGTGGAAATATTTTAGAAATTGGTTGTGGTAAAGCAATTTTAAAAAATCTGAATGGTTATACAGGACTAGATTTTTCTTTGAATGTGTTGGAAAGTTTAAAGGAGTTTATATTTGCAGATGTTGGGGAACATATTCCTCTTCCAGACAAGTCGTTTGACGCAACTTTGTGCATGAAGGTTTTGTTGCATGTCAAGCCAGACAAAATAGAAAATGCTGTTAAAGAAATTTGCAGGGTAACAAAAAACGTGATAATCTTGGACGAACCACCGTATAAAAGAAATGCAGAGTGCTGTAAACATAACTTTAATCACGATTTAACAAGTCTTTTTGAAAGGAACATTTCTGTTGGATGTAGATTTGTATTTCTTGGAGAGCATGTGGTGTGATGGTTCTGATAAAGCGTATGGCGAATGAAGTGTTCGATGAGGATGTTGCACGTGCTGTCATGGAGAGTGGTTCATTAGACTGTTTCGGGTCAAACGTGGAGGAGATAGAAGATTTCTTAGAAAATCTTTCTGTATTTACTGGAGTTGGTAAATAGATTGCATCATCTCTTTTTTCTAAAATGTCAGTTTCCATATCTGGAGTGGTAAACAAGACCTTTTTTGCCTTTTTCAAATTGCTTTTTACTATCCAACCATATTTTCTGGTTTTTATTGTCCATCTGGTATCGCTTCCAGCACAGAGCAAAATATCCAAATGTTTTAATTTTGAAACCAAATACGCATCTTGAAGAGAGCATCATTGACAATTACGATATCGTTTTTCAACTTAATCGACTCTTAACGCTTTTTCCTGAACATGCTTTTGATTTGTTGGGAATGCAATCTTCTTCTGGATCTTCTCTTCCACTCGCCGTTTTTGTGAGGCGAAGTGAAATGGCAGAAATTCAATTTGAAAAAGCAGAAGTTTCCAAAGACGGTAAGTCGATATTTGTTACCTTCAAAGAAACAAACGACAATATCTTGGTTGAATTGCGAGATAACAAATACGTGGTTACGCCTCATCCTCTATGGTGGCGGGGTTAGGCATTCGCTTGTTGGGTATCTGTCGTTGAGAAGAGTAGTGTTCGGAGCGATAAACACTTTGTTGCCGATCCTGCTTCCGTTTGAGATGGTAACGTGGGTCTGTATGTTGCAGTTCTTGCCGATCGTAACATTCTTGCCTATGTCACAGAAACTGCCAACACGTGTCCCCTCACCAATTCTAGTGCAGTCACCTATTACGACGTAGTTCCATACTACAACGTTCTCGCCAAGCTCGACGTTTTCGCCGACGATCACTCAGGCACCCATTTTTGGTTTCGGCATCTTCTCTGCCATACCTTGCCTCTTTAAGCGCTGTTCACCTATCGTAGACTCTCCTATACCCTTCGATTGTTTTGGAACTCTCGAGCGTGCGGTTCATTAACTCCAGAACAAGCGGCCGACCAACAGTGCCTTTTGGTCTAATTACTAAGATTAGAGCCATAAGCATAACCTCTCCTAAGCTTTGATTTCTCAGTGCTCGTGATTAATTTAAGGCTTTCCAGAAACTGCAGCGGCAAATCAACAAGTCAGTGGCATGCATGCCAGTCAAAGCTGCCTCCATCAAAAAAGAGAATGGTTCATCATGCGCTACCGTTTTGGTTTACGGTAGAACAGATCTTCAAATTAGGCGAGTTAGTTGAATTCCACTAAGACGCCATAAGAGTCCGCTTTACCTTCTTCAGGAGGACAGGTGGAGAAGTGAGTCTGAATAACCCATGGTACATCTCTGCGGTTTTTGAAAAAAACATCTGATTAATCAGCCCAGATACCGTTGGATTTGAAACATGATCAAAACTTGAAGAGGTGATCCCCTCGGAATAGATTCTTTTCTTAAGACGCCATTTGATCAATGGTTTTTTCCCAAGTCCTTTCATAGTCAGCTGCCCCAAATGGATGCGATATTTTGCCACTATGCTGTCAACATGAACAAAGGTATAATCATACAGGAATACTGCTCTCAGCCACCAGTCATAATCCTCATAGTAGGGCAAGCCAGTGTCAAACAGACCGACTTTCACAAAAGCAGACCTTGGAATCAATGCAGCTGAAGCATTCCCAAAATAATCACGCCAGAGATACTTCTCTATCTCTTTTACGTTTGAAAAAACGGGCTCACGGTATACGTCTATGAAGTTGCCGTTCTGATCAATGCGAGCCCAGTCACCGTAAACCACAGAGTTTTCATCAGCCCTACTCATCAGGATTTCAAGAGCATTTTCGTACAGCGCGTCATCCGAACTCAACCACTTGAAGTATTTGCCTTTCATGCTTCTTATCCCTGAATTCAGTGTGTCTGCTATGCCTCCGTGTTTCTTCTTTATGAGAATTACATTTCTACGTTTGAACTGTAGCACGACTGGGTCTGGGGGAATTCTTGTGCTTCCATCATCAACAACGAGAACCTCATACTTTTCTTTAGGGTAAGACTGGCTCAGAGCGCTTTCTATTGCTTCAGACAGGTACGTTGGTTTCTGGTTATAAGTTGGGATTACAACACTTACATCCAAGGCCAAGGTTGATCCTCAAACCGTAGTCTATGCCGCGTTTTTGATTATCGTGCGCTCGCTACTTACCATGTCGGCAGATTATATTACTTAAGTGTTTTGACTATTCTTTTCTCTGCTTTTCCATTGCGTGGATAAACCCCAACTTCAGGTTTCTTGGATTTGCCACTCTCATAGTCAGAGCAACAGTCCTACACTACTCTGTCGATGAATGATTCTGGGTGCAAAATGGTTTTCAGACCTATTCCAATTCCATCCAAATCATCATCGAAATTGCCTTGGCACGAAGCTGATGGTCTTCCTGGCGTGCTGGCGTCATCGCGCTTTCTCTGGAGCTATGGTACGTACTCGCCTTCATGTGTTGCCAATGTAGCGTTGCAGCGATTTCTGTGATCTCTTTCGTTGCTCTGTACGTTCCCATGTGCCATGTTGATTTCTTGGCGCACGGTAACGCGCGCCTAAGTATCGTTCGCCTTGCTTCTTCATATCAAAGAAACACAAAGGTATTTGTTACATAGTTGTAAAGGGAAAGCCAAGTGTTTTTAACGAAGGATATGGAACAGTTGTTTCTAGAGTTCGAAAGGTCAAAGAGGAAGAAACCAGGAAATGAAGATTTCAATAATCTTGGGAACGCGACCCGAAATCGTCAAGTTTTCACCCATTATACGCGAATGTGAAAGACTAAGCTTGGACTACTTTATTCTTCACACAGGCCAGCATTATTCATACAATATGGACGGGGTCTTTTTTGAACAGCTTGAATTGCCCGGGGCTAAGCATAATCTTGATGTGGGGTCTGGAACACATGGACAGCAGACTGGGAAGATGCTGATAGGGATAGAGAAGACTTTAATGGAGGAAAAACCAGATTTGGTGCTGGTTGAAGGCGATACAAACACTGTGCTTGCAGGAGCTCTAGCCGCGGCAAAGCTGAACATCATGGTTGGCCATGTGGAAGCAGGTTTAAGGAGTTATTATAGACAAATGCCAGAGGAAATAAACAGGATTTTAGCCGATCACTGCTCTGATCTTCTCTTCGCGCCTACTGAAAAGTCAAAGAAGGCATTGCTTAATGAAGGCATTCCAGAAGACAGGATATTTGTGACGGGCAATACGATTGTGGACGCTGTTAAGCAGAATTTGGAAATAGCCAAAACGAAAGCAAAAGTGGCTCATGAGTTTGGGGTCACTCCTAGAAGCTATTTCTTAGCTACTGTTCACAGACAGGAAAATGTCGACGATGAAAAAAGGTTTAAGGGAATCATACAGGGACTAAGAATGGTTCATGAGAAATTTGGCTTCCCTGTTGTATATCCAATTCATCCGAGAGCTAGGAAGCAACTCGAAACATTTCAGATTGAACACGAAGGTATCAAGATTGTCGAGCCGCTGGATTACTTGAGCTTTTTGCTGCTTGAGCAAAGCGCTAGACTTGTTTTGACGGACTCTGGCGGAGTGCAGGAGGAGACCTGCATTCTAAATGTACCCTGTGTAACCTTGAGGGATAACACGGAGAGGCCTGAAACCCTGGATGCGGGCTCAAACGTGCTGGCTGGTTCTACGCCCACTCAAATCCTTAGAAAGGTGAATTATATGCTGAACAAGGAGAACGTTTGGGAAAATCCTTTTGGGGATGGTAACGCTGGTAAGAGAATAATTCAGAAGCTGAGGGAGAAATTTGACTAAATCGAACAGGGTCTTAGTGACTGGCGGCCACGGCTTTATCGGTTCAAACCTGTTGAAGGAGCTGAAAAAGCGAGGTCATGAAGTCTGGGCCTGCGACACTATGCATTGTGAACTGGAGAACTATTGTCGATGCGACGTAAGCAGATACAGACAAGTCGAACGCCTTTTTGAAGAGCACGACTTCGACTACGTTTATCATGCTGCAGCAGAGTATGGTCGATGGAACGGAGAAGACTACTACGAGAATCTTTGGTTAACAAACGCTGTAGGCACCAAGAACATTCTTCGGATGCAGGAGAAAAAGAAATTCCGAATGATATTCTTTGGAAGCGCTGAAGTGTACGGCGACTTTGATGGCGTAATGAGTGAAAACGTAATGGACAAGATTCCGATAAAGCAGATGAATGATTATGCAATCTCAAAATGGGTTAACGAGTTACAGATAATAAACTCAGCAGCCATGTTCAAGACAGAATCAGTCAGAGTCCGATTATTCAACGTTTATGGTGTTGGGGAACACTATACGCCCTACCGTGGTTGGATACCTAGGTTCATTTTCAAAACACTGCATGACGAGCCTTACACTGTTTATCTCGGTCACAAACGCACTTTGGAATACGTTGAAGACCTCTGCAGAACGCTTGCTAACATAATTGACAATTTCAAGCGTGGCGAAGTATACAATCTCGGAGGCGACACGCAATACGAGATCAAGTATATCTCTGACTTAATACTGAGGAATCTGCATAAGGATGATTCTAAGGTTACGTATAAAGAAGCAGAGCCCTTCACCACCAAGATCAAAACCCCCGACTCATCGAAGGCTAAAAAAGATTTGAATTTTGAGTTGACAATTCCTGTGGAAGAAGGTATTCGAAGAACAGTTGAATGGTTCAAAAGACTATATGCCGAATAATGCCGACATCATTATCCTAGCCATAAAACAATAAAGAAAAAGGGGAAAAATATGAAGAACGAAGTGACGCACGTATTCAACGGGAAAACAGTGCTCGTAACCGGTGGAGCAGGAGCAATTGGATCAAACCTGGTAAGAGCACTGAATGCTCTGGAAACGAAGAAGATTGTGATTCTGGACGATCTATCTTCGTCCTATGAGTGGAATATTCCTGCAGGACCAAGAATTGCGTTCATAAAAGGGAGCGTTCTCGACGATGAAAAACTGAAATGGGCATTCAAAGAGAAACCCGAGATACTGTACCATCTTGCGGCCCATTTCGCCAATCAGAATTCGGTAGATAACCCTGAAACAGATCTTATGGTAAACGGAATGGGTACACTTAAAGTCCTCGAGTACGCACATATGGTCGGCGTTGAACGTTTCATTTACGCCTCGTCTGGTTGTGGGATATACGGCTCAGATTCAAAAATACCCTTCAAAGAACCTGACGTGTCGATGAAGCTTTACACTCCGTATCAAGTGACGAAGATGCTAGGAGAACTCTACACAAACTACTTCCACAACTTGTATGATCTTCCAATCGTGAATGCGAGATTCTTTAATTCCTACGGTCCAGGCGAAGTTCCGGGGAAATACAGGAACGTTATACCCAACTTCTTCTGGTGGTCAATGAACAAGCAGCCGCTGCCGATCACGGGGACGGGGGATGAGACTAGGGATTTCACTTTTGTTGGGGACATTGTTAATGGTCTATTGGCTATGGCCTACTATAAAGACGCTGTTGGAGAAGCATTCAACCTCGCTACAGGCAAAGAGATCAGGATAAGAGATCTCGCAGTTTGGATAAATGAATTGACTGGAAACGATGCGGGAACATTATTTAAAGAGAGAAGAGACTGGGATAAGAAAACGAGGCTCTTAGCTTCAATTGACAAAGCCAAGAGAATCATTCATTTCGAGCCTAGTATGGATTTTAGGGAAGGTCTGAAACACGTGTATCCATGGTTCGTAGAGAATCGGAAAAAAATAGAGCAGTCATGCGACCTCTGATCGAATGTAGGTACAGTAGAGATGTGATTTAGAATTGGAAAACGTGTGGTTATCTTGGCATTGAACTTGGAAACTCAGTTGCCATCGTTCTCATCGTTAACTGGTAGCAACGTCTTTTGTTGAACTCGGATGGATTATTTGGGCTAGACTGTTTACGGTAACGCGCATGCCTGTTCCTAAATTCGTTTGCGGAGCATCTCACGCTTTTTCTTTGCGACGTAGTGCCTTGGAGAGACATACAACTCTACCCGACTACGCCCCGAAAAGGAATCTAGGAACACGCCAGCGTGCTATTTTAGGAACAACCATACGGGCTACTCAGCCCAATAGTTAATCTTAAATCGGCTAAATGGTCTCTGGAAAGAGTGTTCTATCTGGAAGCTATTGCTGCAGTGAATTCCGACCAATATTCCCTCGGAAAATGTGTTCTTTGCAGAAGGGATGTCGGATCAAATGAAGGCAGGTTCCGCTGTGTGATGTGCCTCAGGATCGTGTGAAAGGAATGCGGGAAGCGTCTGAAATGGGACAAAGGTGAGCGTCAGTTTTGCCCAAATCACGGTGGCAAAGACATGAAGTGGTCTAGCGCACTTGTTCGTTCCTAAATTGGTTTAAAATGGTTTTTATTCGTCTTTTGTGATCTTAAGACAATCTTGGGCTTGGCGTCTACTCTTGAATTCTTCGTGTTGACTCGCCTTCTCGAACCTGCAGAAACGTGCAGAAACGGACTTATAACCATTTTTCACCATTTTAGAAACACGCATGCACGCTAATCCAATGATGCAGAAACTCGATCCGATTAGCATATATCGTGGTTTAACGGATCATTATTTGATGGCCATTGAGAGTCGTTTCTCTTGATTGCAAACACTAGA
>Ga0315294_10007513_pt1 | contig 11955 bp, 12 predicted proteins | sample YL17G13_40_MG_FD_203626 | JGI IMG/M metagenome (GOLD analysis project Ga0315294, IMG submission 203626) | Sediment microbial communities from Yellowstone Lake, YNP, Wyoming, USA - YL17G13_40 | ecosystem: Environmental > Aquatic > Freshwater > Lake > Sediment | place: USA: Wyoming | collected...
CTCGCGCGCCTTGGCCCCGCGCACATCTGGGAACTGGAACCTTTCCAATCCGCCCGCCATCCTATTGTATTCCAGGTTGCGCAAATCCAAATCCAGGCCTTCCACAACGGTCCCGTTCTCCATAGCCGCGTCCAGTTCCGCGGAAATCCTGTCCCTCTCCGCGATAAGCCCGCCCGAGGGGTCCGCCATCTCCAGCGGAGTGGCATATGTGGATTCGTTCATCTCCTTTCGAAGGGGCTCATACGCGAGTATTGAGGACACCCGCCTCTGCAGGTGCTCGCTTCCCTCCGCCGCCAGGGCAAGGCTGCTTTCACCGCCCGACCTCGCCTCCTGCGAAAGCCGGGCATATTGCTCCGCGCCGGCCTGAGTCTCGGGCTGCGCCATCAGGTAAAGGGCGGCGTCCCGGAAATCGCTTTCCGCATTCAGGAAATCCCTCCTCGTGGAGAGCCTGTCCCCCTCCAGCGAGCCGTAGTACCTGTCAAAGCCGGGCATTGTGTAGCTCTCGCGCTCGACAATTGCAATCTGGTCCGGAGGCACATCGGGCCTCACATCCCTCCACAGCCTAAACATGCCCCTTAGGTCCACGGCGTCCATCTCCACCGCGCCCTCCCTCGCCACCATCATCGTATAAACATTTTCCATTATCCCGGTTCCGACCTCCGCGAGCGCTCCTGCGTTCGCAAGCGCCCTCACCGCCCCGTCCAGCTTCGCCATGAACTCCCCGCTTGCGGCGAGCTGCTGCGCGCCACCTTCGCCCTCCGCCATCCCGATGCTCGTGCCGTCATAAATCATCCGCAGCGCTTCGCCCAGTTCCGCGACCGCCTGCCTCGCGCCCTCGGCCGCCTCATTGTAATCCCTTTCCGCGACCGCGCTTATCCCGCGCCCCACGAGCTCTCCGTCCTCCTCGCGCACGAGGAAATCATCATAAGAAACCCCGGTTATCCTCTCAAATTCCGCGGGAAGCTCCGCGTCCGAGGCCTCCCTTCCCGTAACCGCCCTCACCAGCTCCTGCGCAACCCTCTCCGAGCCCCCTGCGCGCGGAGCGTTCTCCATCCTCTCCAGCTGGGTTTGCGTAGCCTCAATTCCCATGAAAGCCTCCACGCACGTTGAAAAGACGGCTTGCAGCTGCAATGCCTTTGCCACATACATCTCCGCCTCCGCGTTCCTTCCCTCGGAGCGCAGCGTTTCCGCAGTGTTCAGGTATTCCTGCCCCTTCAGGACCGCGGAGACGAGCGTCGCGTGCTCCTCCGGGCTCATCATTGAGATGGGCGCATAATTGGCATTGGTTATCTCAAACCTCCTGTTCTCCAGGTCCACATTTATTTCTATCCCGTATCTCAGGGCCTCATCCTTCCTGGATTCAAGGCGGCGCAGGCCGGACTCGCTCAGCCCGGTCCCGGAGATGGACTGCACCTCGCCCCTAGAGAAGGAATCAAATTGCTGCTGCCGCGCATCGCTTACTCCCCCCATCCCGCCGAACAGGTCGTAGGAGGTCTGTATGCCCAGCAGCGAAATCATATTATAATCAAACTGGGTGCGGATTGCCGGGATTGCCTGGAGGATCTGCAGCTGGCCCGCCGCCTGGGCTGAAGGCTGCGATTCGCCTGCGTCCAGGGAGTGTTCCGGCATCATAATCTCCCGTCTTCCCTGTTTTTATCTCTTTCGTGCGTAATCTATACGGGGTGCGCAGGATATGTTTGAAGGGCAGGACAAGTGTGCCATCTGCAGGTGCGGGATTTCCCACCACGAATCTGAAAAGCGCGTGGACCTGGACGGGGTCACGCATGCGTTCTGCGGCAAATGCATCTCCAAATCCGATGATGTAGAGAGGCACCTCCGCTTGAAGCATTAGGCACGTTTTTAAATCTTCTTTTCCCATCCAATGCAGGTGAAAATATGAAAAAGTACCTTTTGTTCTTCAGCATTATGATGCTCGCGAGCATTTCCTTTGCGGTCAGTGTGGAGGTTTCAAACCTTGCTTACAAGATGTATGTGCAGACATGCTGCAACCACCGCGTGGTCGACGGGCTTCTTGGCGCCGCCTACAATTATTACATATATGATGGAAACGATTGCGTAACTCAGCACTCTATCATTGCAAGTGAAAGGGACTACCTCAGCGGCCTCATGTACGGGGAGGGGGGCGTTTCCGACTATTATTACAGGATGGCGAACGCATGCCAGTCCGGGCCGAGCATCGAGTGCAGCTCCGCGCAAAGGGATTTCTACTCGAATTCAAAGGGCGCCAGGGTGGAGTTCAACAGCGGAAAGTCCCTTTATTACAGCACTGCCCGCAGTGCACTTGCATCGGGGTGCGGGACAAGCCCCGCGCAGATTGCGGGGGACCTGGGTCCAACAACCTCATTATACAAAGACTGCATCAATAGCGGCTGCGTGAGGCCAAGGCCTCCGCCATTCCCGCCGAGGCCCCCAAGGCCGCCTTTTCCACGCCCCTGGCCACCGATAATAAGATAGGGCCAATCATCTGAGGGCGGCAGCCTTTTTTCTTTTCCAATTTTTGTTTTTCTGAAGCCCGGGTGTAAACTTTTTAAACCTTATTCCAGAATCCCAAGCAGGTGAAAAAATGAAAAAGCATATGCTGATAATGGGAATCCTCCTGCTTGCAGGGGTTTCCTTCGCGCCGGTGGGCCCTTCAGGGCCTGAATGGAACGTGTATAAGCAAACATGCTGCCAGGCGTACATGCTTGCCGGAAACCCGGGCATCCCGAGCTATAACTGGGCGGAGGACATAAGAACGAGTTACCAGACTGGCGTATTATGCTTGCCGCCTAAATTGATGTACACATCCAAAACCATCTGGAACATGATGTGGGCAGATGTGGGCAGCGTCCAGTCCTACTACGAGCGTGCGGCAAGTGATTGCAGCAAAGGCCCAACGAGCCCGGAGTGCCAGAGTGCGAAGACAAACTTCAACCAGGCAGCCAAGAACGCAAGGAGCATATTCGCCATTGCGAAAGCAGACTACCTCTCGGCAACCCGGAAGGCGCTCTATGCCTACAAATATAATTACTGCTCCACAACTCCGAATTTGGTAAGCGAAGATATGTCTGATGCGATGGGCAACTATTTCGACTGCATGGATGACCCATTGGAATACTGCTTCTATTATGATGTTCCGTAGCCGGTCCTTTTTTCCATTTTTGTTTTTCTGAAGCCCCAGTCCAAACTTTATAAATAAATAGATAGCGCCAGTATCACATGTATTATTGCGAATGCCAGCCCGATGAACGCAAGCTTGTGGTGCAAATCCACCGGGAACTTGTATTTCGTGTGGAACGTCAGTATCATTACAATTCCCGCGGAGAAAAGGAAAAGCGCAGTGAGAATCCCCAGCCAGAATATTATGGGCTTCCCCATGACCAGTTCGTATGCAAGCGGAAGCGCCATCATCTCACAACCGTTATGGTTCCCGCCATCGTCCCGTGTATCGCGCAGGTATACTCATACCTTCCCGGGTCCTCGCTGAACGTGTGCCAGAAGGGCCCCCCGTCCTTGGAGATGTATGGGGAATCCATGACCCCGACTATCCTTACGGTGTGCGGGGTCGTATCCTCATTTATCCAGAAAACCGTGTGCCCCTGCTTTATCGTCACGTCGCGCGGCTCAAAAGCGAAGTTCCTTATGTGGACGGTGACATCCTCCGGCCCGGCCTCAGGCTGCTCTATTGTAACTATTCCGCTGCCCGAGGAGCCGCTTGAGCCTCCTCCCGAGCCACCAGAGCTTCCCCCGGTGGTTCCGCCCACGCCGACAACCTGCCCGCCGCTTCCTCCGGTTCCGGTTGAGCTGCCCGTGCCTCCGGTTGCACCGGTGCCCGATGTTCCGCCCTGCTGCGCACACCCAAGAAGAAGAATCCCCAAAACCAGAAGAGCAACAATCCCTTTCATGCACAAATCTCGCATATTGATATTTATATAGTTATTCTTCCAAATTAAATCCGATGGAACTTAACCCTGGAGAATTAAAGCTCGACCTTTATTGCAAGGGGATCCGCCTCCACGAAAGCTGCAGCGCGGATGACGACGGGCGCGGCCTGCTCCGCACAAGGGGCGGCCTGGGCAGCGGGCTGGAGGTTCTTCTCCCCGGAGGGCTTTACACAAATATTCCGGTGGAGGAGGAGTTCGCCAAAAAATCCCCATACTCCCTCCACAAGGAAAAGGGAAAATACCTGATTAGAAAAGAAGGGAAGGCAATCAGCGAAATAAAACTCCTCCCCCGCCCGAAATTCTACGACGCGAAAACATCCACCGGGAAGCCGATGCACAGGATAGGCGTCCTCCAGGGCACCTATCTGGGAATCTATCCCACCGAGATGTGCGGCTTCTGGAAGATGAAGCCGAAAATGAACTGCAAATTCTGCTCCGTGGGCCTTAACCTTGGCGCAAAGGAGGAGCAGGAGAAGAGCGTGCAGGAGGTCGTGGAGACCGCCATGGCCGCCCGGGATGAGTGCGGCGTCACTTTTGTCCATTTCAACTCCGGCTTCTGCCCCGATGGGAACGAGCTGGAAAAACTGGAGCCCTACATAAAGGCGATAAAAGAAAAAACAGGCCTGCTTGTGGGGGTGCAGGCAATCCCCTCCGACGATTTGAAAAAATACGACCGCCTCAAAAAAATGGGCGTGGACCACCTCTCCTTCTGCATTGAATTGTATGATAAGGAGCAATTCTGCAAAACCTGCCCCGGAAAAGCGAAATACCTCGGGCAGGAGCGCTTCCTCAAGGCGGTAGACTACTGCGCAAAACTGTTTGGAAAGGGGAAGGTCGCCGGGGAAATAATCGCCGGGCTTGAGAGCCCCGCGAGCACGATGCGCGCAATAGAGGAATTCGCAAAAATGGGCGCGGTTTCCACCGTATGCGTCTTCCGCCCCTGCAAGGGGACGGACTACGAAAAGACGCCCCCTCCGGAATACGAGGATATGCTTCCAATATTCAGGAAGCTCTATACCTCCTGCCTTGATTACGGGATTCCGTTCGGAATCGCCCCAAACATAAAAGTCAGCATAGTGATGCTTCCGGAGGAGTGCGCATACCTTGTCCCTAATATTACCCCGAAGCAAAAGGCCCAGCTGGCAAAAATAGAGGTAATGAAGGCGGCGTTCCTCGCCTATTTCAAGGCCAGGCTCGCCCTCAGGCGAAATAGGAAATAGCAAACCCCGCGTATCCCACGACCATAATCAGGTACATATGTATCCAGGAAGGGTGGTTGGCCTCCAACGCCATTTTCTTCGGCTCTTTTACTATAAGATAAGCCGTATATGCGCCCCATAAAGAAAGCAGTGAGAGGTATATGGCTGCTCCGGGAACAATCCCAGCCCAGACCCCCAAGGGTATAATAAGGAACGGAACCACCAAGAATGGCGCGATGATGCATGCGGCCTTCTCCACCCCATACATTATCGGAAGTGTCATTGTCCCGTATTTTCTGTCCCCCTCCATATCCGAAAAATCCTTTGTGCTTGCCGCCCCAAGCAAAAACAGCCCGAAGATGGAGCCGATGAACCACGGTGCGGGCGAAAAGGGCGAAGCGGCCGCCGACCATCCCGCCACAATCAGGAGCAGCCCCCGCGAAACCGCAATCGTCGCGTTCGCAACCCATCCATAATTCTTCAGGCGCACCGCATGCCACGAATAGAGCATTGTGAGGAGCGCCGCAACAGCGGCAAGGGCGAGGAAATAAACATTCACAATTGCAGCAAGAAGAAGCGCGAAAAAATACGTTACCGCGGCAGCCAGTTCCGCCTCCTTCACGCTCACCTTTCCTGAAGGGACGGGCCTTGCCGGCTTGTTTATCCGGTCCACCTCCACGTCGCAGGCCTGGTTGAATATGTTCGAGGCGCCGTTTAGGAGGGCGGCGCTTATTGCCGCAAGAAGAATTGGGATGGCAAAGCCCTCAACCGGGGCGCCCGTTGCCTTTGCCGCAATCACTCCTCCGCAGGCTACCCCCACAAAGGGCGCGAGGAGGGTGAACGGCCTCAGGAGTTCCACAAAATCCGCAATCTTCACGAAGAGGATATAAGAAGAGCAAATTTAAATATTCGCGTCCAAAACCACGTGATGGATAAACGTATTCTCAGCTATGCGGTTGCAGCGCTTGCAATACTCATAATGGCCCATTTCGCGTATTCCTATTTGGCAAATTACTATCCCCCCGCGGAAAAGCGCGCCATCATATTGGGATTCGACGGGATGGACGCCCGCCTAGCGGAGAAATGGATGGACGAGGGCAAGCTGCCCCATCTCGCGATGCTCCGCTCCCAGGGCACATACTCGCGCATTCGCACCACAACCCCCGCGGACACCCCCGTAGCCTGGACCACGGTGGCAACCGGGGTAAATCCGGGGAAGCATAATGTTTTCGATTTTCTGGACCGCGACCCCGAGACCTACATGCCGCGCCTTGCAATAATCAAAAAGGAGCAGGTGGAGGGGCAGAAGCCGAAAGTTTACAATATGAAAAATGGGACCCCCATCTGGAAGACCGTAGGCGAGAACGGCGGGTGGAGCACCATAATCAATTTCCCGGTCACTTTCCCTGCGGAGGATTTCCGCGGCAGGATGATTTCCGGGCTGGGCACTCCGGATTTGCTCGGCACATGGGGAACTTTCACCATTTATGAAGAGAATTTAGAGGGAAGCGAGGAGACGGAAATGGGGGGCAATATCGTCCCGGTCTCGTTCTCCGGGGATGCCGCACAAACCCAGCTTTATGGCCCGAACGACATGAAGATTAACATGAGCATCCGCAGGGAGGGGAATTCCGCGGCCCTCTCATTCGGCGGAAAGGAGTACGAGCTTAGGGAGGGGGGATGGAGCGAATGGGCGGAAATCCAATTCGAAGTTAATCCTCTGTTAAAAGTTAAGGGAGTCAGCCGCTTCTACCTGATAGATGCAAATCCCCTCTCCTTGTACCTGATGCCTGTGAGCATGGACCCGAGGGACCCGTTCTTCCGCGTATCCACGCCCGAGGGCTATTCAAATGAGATTGCGCAGGAATTCGGGCTGTACAAAACGGTCGGATGGGCGGACGACACCTGGGCGCTTAACGACGGGGCGACCACGGAGGCAATCTTTTTGCAGGACGCCTACCGCACACTTGATTTCAAGGAAAAGTTTGTATTGAAAGAGATGGGCAAGAAGCCAAACCTCCTGATTGCGGTCTTCTACCAGACAGATACAATCCAACACACCTTCTATAGGTATATGGATGAGCAAAACCCGGCTTATGCCTCCATCCCGGCGGAAGAGCGCTCCAAATACGAAGGGGAAATCCTCCGCATTTACCAGCGCATGGACGAGATCGCCGGGGAGGTTATGGACAAGGCGGACGAGGACACCACAATAATCGTGATGAGCGACCATGGGTTCAATCCCTTCCGGAAGGCGGTGAACCTCAACACCTGGCTTGCGGAGAACGGATATCTGAAGAAGAAACCCGGCGCAAACACCCAATACTACCAACTGAACAACGTATTCGGGGAAAGGGGGCTTTTCTGGAGCGATGTGCTGCTGAACGAGTCGCAGGCTTACTCAATCGGCCTTGGAAACATATACATCAATCTGAAAGGGAGGGAGGCGCAGGGCACGGTGGAGCCCGGGGATTATGAAAAGGTGCGGGACGAAATAATAAACAAGCTGAAGAACCTGCGCGACCCGGAAACGGGAAAGAGGATAATCTCAAAGGTGCAGAAGCGCGAGGAGCTCTATTCCGGCCCGTACGTAAACAATTCCGCGGACCTCATAGTTTCCTTCAGCCCGGGCTACCGCGTCTCCTGGCAGACCACCCTCGGGGGAGTCCCTCCCGAAGTCGTGGAGCCGAACCTGAAAAAATGGTCCGGAGACCACTGCACATCCGATCCCGCGCAAACCGAAGGCGTATTCTTCATGAACAGGGTGGTGGAGCTTCCGGGAAAGCCATCCCTCCAGGACATAAACCCCACGGTCCGCAGCCTGCTCGGGCTTCCGCAGGACGAAAGCCTTGACGGCCATTCCCTCCTTATCTCCGGCGAGAGTGAGGCACAAGCCGAGCCGCAGGTGAACATCCCGAACACGCAGGGGTACAACGTTCTTTTCATCACATTGGACTGCACGCGCGCGGATTACATCTCCGCATACAACGATGCTTCGCTTGCAAACACAACAAACGTGGATGCTCTCGCATCCAGGAGCTTCCTTTTTGAGAACGCATTCACAGGCTTCACCTTCACCTGCCCTTCCCATACGATAATGATGACTGGCAAATATTTCAACACCGGCCCGGCGTTGGGCATGGCCCAGCAATCCAGCATGCCGCAGGCATTCTCCTCGGCCGGCTATGCCACGGGCGCAACCATAGGCTTCGGAGGCATGAACCCCGGCGCCTGCACAGTCTCCAGCATGTTCCAGGATTTTGACACCACCGCGATTAATTCCAAGCAGGGGGTACGGGGCGGGCTCTCCACAAACTATACGATAAACTGGATCAGGGAGCACAAGGGCGAGAAATTCTTCTTCTGGCTCCACCTCTACGATGCGCACCCGCCCGGCCTCGGCGTGGGGGGAACGCAGGAAAATAACTATGCGCGAAGCATAGAATATGTCGATTCCCAGGTGGGAAGGGCCGTTGATGCGCTCAGGGAGGAGGGGCTGGAGAACAAAACCATAATCGTGGTGCTTGCGGACCACGGCATGAACGGCCAGTTCGGGAGCATACCCGACAACAGGAAGCTTTACGATGGGGCGACCCACATACCCATGATTGTTTATGTCCCGGGCGCGAATCCCCAGGGCCAGAAAATAGAATCCCTTGCCTCCACAGTCGACCTGGCCCCCACCCTCTCCGAGCTCACGGGCGTCCCTTATGAGAGCGAGGATGGCGTGAGCCTCGTTGATGTGATGAGAGAACCGGGGAAAGAAGCCAGAAGCGAGGTGTTCTCCTCATATAATTTCGGGGGCCTGCAGCAGCAAATGGCGCGCACTGATGAATGGAAACTTATTCTCTCCGGCGCAGGAATGGTGAATTCCGAATCCGAACTCTACAACATGGCCCAGGACCCTGGCGAGCTGGACAATGTGGCGGACTCCGAGTCGTATTCTCTCGAGTCGATGACGGGCCTTCTGGACACTTACCTGCCTTCAAAAACGGCTCCGGGAGGCCCCTTCAATCCTCCGGGCGCCCGCCCCCCTGACCAGCCGCAATGGTATGGCTATTTCCCGGACAGCGGCTCAAGGCCGCCGATGGACAACCAGACCCTCCAGGATTTGCGGGCCTTTGGATATATCAATTAGTTTGATTTCCACGCGGGCATCTTCCTCAGATGCTCCTTCGCCTTCACGTCCACGTCCGGGTCAGTGGCTCCCTGGGAGATTAGGTATTTCTTCATCCCCTCGGCGATCTCATCAAAGGGCTTTATCTTTCCGCTCTCGTCCGCGCAGTTTTTGCAATAGGGATTCTTCGGGTTTCCCGTCGAGTGGTCGTCCGGCTTTGGGATGGGCATCCCGCACGAGAGGCACTTGGCCGACTCCTCGTTCGGCTTCGTGAATGAGAGAAGATGGCCGTCCGGGTCCGCAATCATGAAATCGCGCGCCCCCCAGGAGCGGTCGGAGAGGTCCTTAACTATCGCCACCCCCTTTGTCTTCAGGTCCGCATAATAGGCGTCTATGTCCTCATATTTCGGGAAGTCAACATAATGCACGACCCCAACACCGGGCTCGGACTCCGTGGCGTTCGGGAGCCTGAAATTTTCGATAAGGCCGTCCTTCATCATGGAAAGCGGCTGGAACATCAGCACCGCGCCGTACCTGCTGAAATCTACGTATTTCGCGTTCTCGCGGTCCGGCAAAACCTTTCCGGCTGCGAACCCGAGGATGTTCTCATAGAAGTCGATCGTCCTTTTCATGTCCTTTACGCCAAGCATCGGAGAGATACCCGCCATATTTTCACCTTCAGGCTGCACCCTCCGGCCATCCGGGCCGATGTCCTGCCTTGACGGCAGCCAGAAGGTGAATCCACCCATCCCCATTTACTGCACTAGGGTTAATAATATTTGCCATGCACAAAAATGGGCATGATAAAGGAAATAATTTCCCTGCTGCTGATGGCAATTGTGGCCCTGCTCATGTTCCAGCATTTCGGCCCGTGGGCGCTCCTCATAAACATCCTGGTGGCGCTCATCGCCCTCAAGCTGGTGGGCTGGCTCGGCATAAGGATAGTGGTGAATTTCTGGAGCATCGCGATAGTGATACTCGGCGGAGTGGTGGGCTTCCTCCTGGTGCTCTTCCTCAGCATCACCGGGATAGCATTCTCTGCGAAAAAGTAGATTATTAATCCACGACGAGGACCCCGGTCGCGTAAGAGGTCCTGTACTCATACACCCCGGGTTCCCTGAAGCGGAAGCTGAAATTCATTCCCGGGCCGATTTCCTGCGTCCCGAACGAATCCGGGGCGGTAACCATCTCCATCATCCCGTTCTCGTTCACCCAGACCACATTTGTCCCGGAGTTCACCACCGCGAACGTGGGCACGAAGCCGAATGATTTTATCTTTATGATATAGTCCGGGCTCTCCTGCGTCTGCGCAAAGACCGCAGGATTTGCAAACCCTATGACCAGGATGACTATGAAACTGAGAAGAAGCGAATACCAAAAGAGCTTCTCATTCCTTGCCATGAGTAAAATAGGAAAGAAAAAGAATAAAAAGGAATGATTATTCAGATCGGCTTGAACCTGCTCTCCAGTTTCTTGAGCACCTTGGGGAGGGTGGTGTACTCCATGTCCTCCGGGCTGAGCCTGTGCGGCTCGAACGGCCCGTGCCTCCTCATGTAATCCGCTATTTCGAGCGCCTTCCTCCTTGCATGGTCGTATGCGATGTCCGCGAAGGCATCCACAGGCCCGACCAATTGCCCGTTGTTCAATTGGAACCCGAGCGCAACCACGCGGGGCGGCCCGTCAAACCTTGTGCAGATCGCATCCTTCATCCCCACCGGCATTATGGGGCCGTTGTGCGAGCCCCTCATCCATCCGGAGACGAGGTGGGGGAACGCGAACGGTTCAACAATCTCGCCAACCGCGGGAAGCCCGCTCTGCCCGCGCACAATCGCGACCGGGTCGTCCTTGCCCACGTATTCGCCCGCAATCTGATAAAGCTTGTCCGTGCTCACCACCGCCGCCGCCTCGTTCGTGGGGACCTTGTTCCCCTCTCCGGGGTAAACCCTCTTTATCACGTATCTGCTCTTCGCGCCGATTAGCGCCAGAAGGCTGTACAGCTCCTCCGGGCTCTTCATCATAACCTTCTTGTGCCCTAGCACGTCATAAACCTCAAAAGTGAATCCGCCCTGCATGTTCGGGTCTATTACGAGCCCCGCCGTATTGAACGGGTCGCCGAACATCCTGAAGACGGGCAAATTGAACGCGCCCGGCTCGGTCTTGTCCATGAGGAAGCACATCACAGGCTCCGCCCCCCTCTCCACGAATTCCATCTCCGCGCATCCCGGGCCCATGCCCTTCACGTTTCCGGAGAACGCGTCCGAGAGCATGTCCTGCCCCGCGCCGTACAATTTGAGGGACTTCGCCTTCTTCGTCCCTTCCATGAACACATCCCAGGCGAGCCCGTGCACCTCCTTATTGTCCACGCCCTTGCCGCTGGTCATGATCAAATCCAAATCGTCGCCGCAGTTCGCCACATAATAATCTATTATCTTCCCGCTCTTCTTCGCCTTGCCCAGCATGTCCCGCGCAATATCCATTATCGCCGGGTGGCACAGCTGGTGCCCGCAATAGCTCCCCACGTCCGCCTTGATTATGCTTAATGTCGTTTTCATAGTCTCACTTCACTTTAGGATTCCTTCGGTTCATCAGCCGCAGGCACGCTCAGGACCTGCTCGCTCCTGCTCTTGTCCCTGTACACCGTCACGCCCTTGCACCCGAGCTTCCACGCGAGAAGGTATGCGTTCTCCACATCCTC
>Ga0315294_10007516_pt1 | contig 11953 bp, 9 predicted proteins | sample YL17G13_40_MG_FD_203626 | JGI IMG/M metagenome (GOLD analysis project Ga0315294, IMG submission 203626) | Sediment microbial communities from Yellowstone Lake, YNP, Wyoming, USA - YL17G13_40 | ecosystem: Environmental > Aquatic > Freshwater > Lake > Sediment | place: USA: Wyoming | collected...
GACGCTGGCGCTGGGGCTGAACTCCTTCAAGAGCCTCCACGGCACGGAGTACCATCTGATGATGGCCGCCTCGATCGCGGTCCTGTTCCCCGTACTGGTCATCTTCTTCTCCGCTCAGAAGTACTTCGTAAAGGGGATCGTGCTGTCAGGGTTGAAAGGGTGAGAGCACGGATTGCACGGAACTTAGAGGAATTGCACGGAGAGGAACGTACCGGATGTTTAGCTTTCAGGAAGGCTGCTTCACCCTGATGTTCATCACTTCAATCGCAATGCTCGCCTTATGCGCGGTCGCCTCGCAAGCAATGCCGAAGCCCTGCGCCCGTCATCTGCTAACCGAGTACCTGGAGAATCCGCTCGGCATTGATGCCACCGAGCCGCGGTTCTCATGGCAGTTCGTCCAGGACGTTCGAGGGGCACGCCAGAGCGCGTATCAGATCCAGGTCGCCGACGGACTTCCCGCGCTCGAATCCGGAAAGGCGAACGTCTGGGACAGCGGAAAGGTCTCATCGAGCGATACCGCGAACGTTCCGCTTCCGGACAAGCGCCTCGTAAGCGGCATGAGGTATTACTGGCGCGTGAAGGTGTGGGATGCGAACGGCATCGCAGGCGAGTTCTCCGAGCCGGCGTGGTTCGAGATCGGACTCCTTCACGAGAAGCAGTGGCAGGGGGTATGGCTCTCGGCGCCGATCGGCGGAAACGGCTACCACTCCGAGTTCGCCTCGGAGGCCGACACGGTCAAGTGGGTGCAGGTGGACCTGGGTGAGCCGATGGAGTTCACTGCGGTAAAGCTTTACCCGGCGCGCCCGTACAACTGGAGCGAGGATACTCCCGGGTTCGGCTTCCCGCTGCGGTATCGGCTGGAGGCGTCCGACGACCCCGAATTCGCGCAGTCAACCTTGCTCGCAGACAAGACGGACTCGGACCAGCCGAATCCCAGGAATAAGCCCGTCGCGTTCACCTTCGACCCGGTCAAGGCCCGCTACGTGCGCCTGACCGCGACTCGGCTCTACACGCGCATTGACGGCCAGAAGCTCCTCGCGCTCACCGAGATGCAGGTGCTGACGCCGCTGAACGTGAACATTGCGCTCCACAAGCCGGTCACGGCGCTTGACAGCACGGAGGATTTCGCATGGGGTGCGAACCAGCTCACGGAAGGGCTGCTGACCTCGGTCGAGGTATCCAGGGTCGCGCCGGCGTTCAGATATGAGTTCGAGCTGGAAAAGCCCGTGCGGCGCGCGAGAGCATACGTCGCCGGCCTGGGCTACTACGAGCTCCGGCTGAACGGCAAGAAGGTCGGCGACCGCGTGCTCGACCCGCCGTATACCAATTTCGGCAAGCGCGTGCTCTACAGCACGTATGACGTCACCGATCAACTCAAGCAGGGCAAGAACGCCGTCGGCGCGATCCTGGGCAAGGGATGGTTCGGCCGGGCGCCGTGCCTCATCCTCCAGTTGAACGTGGACTTCGCGGACGGCACGCAGACGAGCATCACTACCAACCCGGAATGGAAGCTCGGCGGGAGCCCGATCGTGGAGAACTCGCTCTACCACGGCGAGACGTACAACGCGCGGCTGGAACAGCGAGGGTGGGATATGCCCGGATTCGATGATTGGGAATGGGACGAGGCAGACGTATCGCCCGCGCCGACTCAGGTCCTCTCCGCGCAGATGATCCAGCCGATCCGCGTCGTGGAGACGCTGAAACCGAAAAGCCTGGCCAGCCCGAAGGAGGGCATCTGGGTCTACGACTTCGGGCAGAACTTCTCCGGCTGGTGCCGGCTGAAGGTCTCCGCGCCGGCGGGCACGGAGGTGATCCTCAAGCACGCTGAGCTTCTTTACCCGGACGGCACGGTGAACCAGGAGAACCTGCGCAGCGCGCGTGCGACCGACCGCTACATACTCAAGGGCAGAGGCAGGGAAACCTACGAGCCGCGGTTCACCTATCACGGCTTCAGGTACGCGCAGATTGAAGGCTTCCCGGGCGAGCCTGACCTAGGCACTCTGCAAGGCCGCGTCGTGCACACGAGCTTCGCCGGGCGCGGGTCCTTCAAGTGCTCGAACCCGCTGATAAACCAGATCCACTCGAACGCATGCTGGGGATATCGAACGAACTGGCACAGCATCCCGACCGACTGCCCGCAGCGAGATGAACGCCAGGGCTGGATGGGCGATGCGCAGGTCGTAGCGGATATGGGACTCTACAACTTTGATGTGCCGGCCGCATACACGAAGTTCCTGCAGGACATGCAGGACTCGCAGGGCGACGACGGCCGCGTCCCGGATACCGTGCCGCACGTCTGGGGATCGGATCCCGGCGATCCCATGTGGTCAGGGGCTTATCCCTTCATCACCTGGGACGTGTACCGCCACACCGGCGACAGGCAGCTTCTCGCCAGACACTACGACGGCTTGAAGCGTTACGCGGATATGCTCGCACGCGAGGCCGAGGACTACATCATCGGGCGGAATAACTACGGCGACTGGGTGGGCGTGGTCGAGACGCCGAAGGACCTCATCTCCACCGGCAGCTTCTATCGCGTCTCCTGGATTCTCGCACGCATCGCCGAAATCCTGGGCAACTCCGAGGACGCCCGGGAATACGATGATCTCTGCTTGAAGATCGCCGATGCGTTCAACGCGAAGTTCTTCGACCCGGACACGAACAACTACGGCAACGGCAGCCAGTACTCGAATGCGTGGCCGCTCTATCTGGGCATCGTGCCTGAGGATCGGCAGAAGACCGTCTTGGACAACCTGGTGGAGGATATCGTGATCAACCACAAAGGCCATCTGAGCACTGGCTTCCTCGGCACGCGCTACCTGCCGGACGTTCTCTGCAGCAGCGGGCACGCCGATCTGGCGTACACGATCGTGACACAGAAGGACTATCCGGGATGGGGCTACATGATCGCAAACGGAGCGACCACCATCTGGGAGCTTTGGAAGCTCGAGACCGGCCCGGGCATGAACTCGCACAATCATCCGGCATACGGCGCGATAAGCGGATGGTTCTACCGCTCTCTCGCGGGCATCGTCCCGAATGCCGAGCATCCCGGCTTCGAGCATTTCGACATCAAGCCCTTCGTGGCCGGCGATCTGAAGCAGGCGAAGGCATCGGTCAACACGATCCGAGGCCGGGTCACATCGCACTGGGTACGCGGCAAGAAGGGCATCACCCTGAAGGTCACCATCCCGGCGAACTCGAAGGCGTCAGTCTGGGCGCCGAAGGTGGGACTCGCAGACGTCCGGGTGAAAGAGGGATCGAAGGCAGTCTGGCGGGATGGGAGGTTCATCCCGGGCGTTCCCGGCATCGAGAGCGCCTCAGACGCAGGCGAGTGGATAAAGTTCGAAGCAGGCTCGGGAGAGTACACGCTCAAACTGGACTAGTGGGGAGTCATCACTCCATTACTCCAGTACTCCATTTGCGTATAGGAGGTCACCATGTTGAAAGCAGGCACAGGCACACAGGTAGTCAACCCGCAGGTCGGCGCCTCGTTGGGAGGCTACTTCCACGACCGGAAATCCACGGCGATTCACGACGACCTGCTTGCCAAGGCGCTGGTTCTCGACGACGGCAGGACGCAGGTTGCGCTCGTCGTCTGCGATGTTCTGCGGGTTATGAGGCAGCAAGTTGACAGGGCGCGGGAGCTGGCATCGGCTGCGACCGGAATTCCGCCGGGCAATATCATGATCTCGGCGACGCACATCCACACGGGGCCTGAAACGCACCCGTTCAAGCACGTTCCGGTGGACGAGCCTTACCTGGCCGCCCTTCCGCAGATGATCGCGGATGGCATCATTCGCGCGCACGCGAATCTCCAGCCGGCAACGCTCAGACTCGGCGAGGAATACGAGGACCGGATTGCCTTCAACCGCCGCTTCCGCATGCAGGACGGGCGCGTGGTCTTCAACCCGGCAAAGCAGGCGGAGGGAATAATCGGTCCCGACGGGCCGATTGATCCTCAGCTCAACGTGCTGAGGGCCGACGGCGAGGACGGAAAGCCGATTGCCGTCATTGCGAATTACACGATGCACCCGGACGTCATGGGCGGCTGCGAGGTCTCGGCAGACTTCCCCGGCCAGAGCTCGCGCATCGTCAGCTCGCTTTATGAAAGCAATCCGATGGTGGTCTACATGCAGGGCGCCTGCGGGAACATCAACCAGCGCGACATCTCCGACCCCAGAAGACAGACGGGACCGGAGGAGGTTACTCGCCTCTCGCGCGTGCTTGCCGGCAAGATTCTGGCAGCCCTGGAGACCGCGGTGCCGATCAGCGGAGAGCCGCTCGCGGTCGCCAGGCAGTTGCTCGAGATCAAGTATCACCCGCTGACCGACGAGCTGCGCGCGAAGGCCGCGGAGACCCGCAAGCTGCCGAAGCCGGGCGATTTCGAGCGCGCGCAGGCGGATCGCATCGAGAACTACAAGCTCGACGGGAAGACGGCCTCGGTGGAGGTGCAGGCGATTCGCGTCGGCGACACGGCCTTCGTGGGGGTGCCGGGCGAGTATTTCGTGGAGTACGGACTCAGCATCAAGGAATGGTCGCCCTTCGCGCAGACCTTCATCGCCGAGCTTGCGAATGGTTCCTTCGGCTACATCCCGACGCTCGATGCCTTCCATCCCGGCACGTATGAGACGATGCCGATCCTCTCCGCAACCCTGGAGCCCTCCGCAGGCGTCCAAATCGCCAATGCGGCCGGCCAGATGCTGAGGGAATTGGCGAAGTAGCCTGCCGTGGGAACGAAGACAGCAGGTATGTTTACGGGATTTTGGGATGCGCCGTTGACAGCGCGCTCGTTCGCTGGTATAGTGAGTACAGGTGGAGTAGTCCATCTGCCGTGTTGTTTCAACAGCCCCCGACATGGGAAACAGAACAGCGTAGTACCTCTGTGTGCTTCCAGTATCGAGCTTCCTGCCTGGAAGCCTTGCGGGACGGAGCGACTGCTATGTCCGGGAACCGTCTCTTGGCGACCCGCATAATCGTGATCGTATGTATCGGGCTGCATCTGTTCGGATCGGCTTCGGATGCCGCGCGCAGGCCGGACGCGTACAAGCCGGGAGAGATTCTTGTCAAATTCAAGCCCGGCGCTCCCGCACAGGCGATCATCGCAAGCCACCGTGCCACCGTCCGTGAGTTCGTGCCCCGGATAGACGTTCACTGCCTGCGCCTCCCTCCGGGACTCTCAGTGTCCGAGGCGGTGGAGAAGTTCAGGCGTAATCCCAACGTCGTCTTTGCGAGCCCGAACCACATCGTCTATGCCACTGTATTCCCGGACGACGAGTGGTTCGAATGGTTCCAGTGGGGGCTGTACAACACGGAGGGCAGACATGACATCCATGCGCCTGAGGCATGGAATCTGCACACGGGTTCGGCGAGCACGATCATCGCCATCATTGACACGGGTATCGAGGCCGATCATCCCGATCTCAGCGCGAAAGTAATCCAGGGCTACAATGCCATTAATGGATCGGCGAATACCGAGGACGACCACATGCACGGCACGTTCGTGGCGGGAATTGCCGCCGCGTCTACAAACAACTACGAGGGAATCGCCGGCGTGGACTGGCATGCCAGGCTGATGCCCGTGAAGGTGCTCGACGCATCCGGCCAGGGCGAGGAGATTGACGCGGCTGAAGGAATTATCTGGGCCGTCAACAACGGCGCGAAGATCATCAACCTCAGCATCGGGACGTATCTGAACGTTCCAGCCCTGGAAGCAGCGGTGAACGCCGCCTGGGACGACGGTTCGGTCGTCGTCTGTTCCAGCGGGAATGACGATCTTGACGATGCGACTTCGCCGCATTATCCGTCGTACTATCCGGCGACTATCGCCGTCGGCGCCACGAACGAGTACGACGAGCGGTGTACCTACGAGGACTGGGGCGAAGGCGGGAGCAATTACGGCGATTCGCTGGACGTGATGGCGCCCGGGAACTGGATTTTCAGCACCGCGCCTACCTGGTATCCCACGATGCTCGGAGTGCCTTACGAGCTGATGTCGGGGACATCCGCCTCCGCCCCGTTCGTGTCAGGACTGGCGGGTCTCGTCTGGGCCGCGCATCCGACCTGGACCAACCAGCAGGTCAGGAACCAGATCGAGCAGACCTGCGACGACATTGGCTCTACCGGTTGGGACCGGTATACCGGCTGGGGCAGAATCAACGCGTACCGCGCGCTGAGCGAGGCGTTCGATGTCTATCCCACGGTCGCCTCACTGCGCAATGCCGCGGATGGCACGTTCGTCAGCCTGCCTGCGAGGCCGGTAACCGCGGGCACGACCAACTTCACGAATCGGTTCTACATCGAAGACCCCGACCGCTCTGCCGGGATCATGGTCTATTACGGTTCCACCGTCACCACTCCCACGTCAATCGGCGACAGCGCGGAAGTCTCCGGAAAGCTGTCTCTGGTCGGCGGGGAACGCGCGATCATAAATCCCAAAGTAACCGTTCACAGTCCGGTGGCCGTGCCCAAGGCATTGGCCATGCTGAACAGAAGCGTGGGCGGCGAGCTTACCTCTTACGGCGGCGCTACCGGAGGAAATGGTCTGGTCAACACGGGCCTGCTGATTCAATCATGGGGCAGGGTAACCGCGGTCGGGTGGAACTACTTCTATATGGACGATGGAGGCAATGTCGAGGACGGCTCCGGTTTCACGGGGCTTAAAGTCTATACCGGCAAGCTTACCAGACCCGCGCGGGATGATTTCGTTGTCGTCACCGGCATCAGCAGCGCTGAGATCCCCCCAGAGACCGAGGTGCGCATTGCAGTCCTCAGACCTCGGCAGCGATCGGACATCCGCATAGTGCCGTGAGACAGCTTCAGGGCCGCTGCAGGTCTGCACACTGGGTCAGTCCGTGATGCCGAAATCGGTCACTCCAGTCGGAAGCCGGTGATTCAGGCTGGCTAACCTCACTCCCCTGATACCTGAAAACCTCTGCAATGAAGGATACCGTACCCCATATGGGAGTCCGCCGTTATTGATAGCAGGGGGCCGGAGACCTCCCCCGGCTTCGCCGACCCCTCCTTCTAAAGGAGGGGAGCTGCCCAAACTGTCCCCCTTCATAAGGGGGACCATAGGGGGTCTCACTTTTCCCCAATTCCGAATCGTGAACTCTTTCCACCCCCATTCCTGCCTACACCCTTTCCCCGCAACCGTGTATACTGGTAAGCGGCGCCCCGGGTTGAGGCAGTATGCCACCGAGGCAAATCCTGCATGGAAGGGGACACATGAATCCGTTTTTCAAACCCAGACACGTTGAGTACGGCGACCGGAGCATACCGCTCTGCAAGCAAGGGAAGGCGCAGTACCAGGTGGTCATCGCCGACGATGCGGACGGCTGGAGCATCGCCGCCGCGCATATCGTGTGCCGGGCGATCAAGCTTTCCGAGAGTGACATCGTCCGGTTCAGCGCGATGGACCGCGAGAAACCCACGATTATACTCTCGAAGCGATGCCCGTGGAGCTTCAACGAAAGCGATCCTTTCGACGGCCCACCTGCAAGCCGCGGCCACGCTTTCAGCCTGGCGGCAATGAAGCACTCCATAAGCATCGAGGCGCTCTGCGGCCACGGGCTCGTGAACGGCGCGCGGCTCCTGGCCGAGCTTGCCTACCGCGAGGGTCGGAGCATCCACATGCCTGAGGTCACCATCTACGACTACCCTGACCTCGCATACCGGGGCATTTACGTGGAGTGCCGATGGGGCCCGGATAGCATGACCCTCGATGAGTGGAAGACGGCCATTGACACGCTCGCCGGCCTGCGGATGAACGTACTCAGCATCGGCCTCTACAACAACTGGCCGATCCAGTACGACGGCAGGATATCCGAGTGGATGCTCGTCCCGATCAAGAAGTACCCGAAGCTCAAGACGCCGAAGCTGGTCAACTACTACTCGCCGTCGAAGAAGCAGGACATCCGCCTGGAGTACGTGCCCCGGATATACGAGGAAGACCTGTTCGGCGAGATCATCAAGTACGGGAAGTCGAGAGGCGTGCTCGTGCGCCCGCACTTCAACACGCCGGGCCACAACACGCAGATTCCCAGGCATTATCCGGAAACCTCCGCGAAGTCTGCGGACGGCACGCCGAAGAAGTACGGCTTCTGCATGAGCAGCCCGGCGACCTTCGAGGTGATGTTCGGCATACTGGATGAGATCTGCGATCGGTATCTCCTTCCGAACGGGATTGACTGGTTTCACATCGGCCTGGATGAGGTCTACCCGCTCGTTGGGATGAACGAGGACACGCCGCTGAAACGGATTGACCCCTGGTGCGAGTGCCCCGAGTGCTCCGCGCGGACGCCCGAGGATCGGTTCGTGGACTATGCCGTTCGCCTGGCGAAGCACCTGAAGGAGAAGGGCATCAACAACATCGGCATGTGGCACGATCACTTCGCCCGCGGCGGGAAGATGAACGAGCAGCTCGCCCGGCGCTTCGAAGAGGAAGGCTTGAAGGACTCGGTCATCCTCCACTGGTGGCGGTACTCGGACTTCTTCGATACGACGATGCCGCAGCTCGGTCTCCGGCGCTGGGTCGTGCCGATGACCGGCTATTTCTACTGGATCAACTACCAGAACCACCTGGACAACTGCTTCCTCGCGGTGGAAAAGGGTGTCGAGGAGAAGGCGGAAGGCACGGAGGCATACGGAGTCTGGCATCCCTCGTTCCACCAGCATTACGCGCTTCTCGCGGCGAAGTCGTGGAACTCGGAGGCCTGGCCGGACGTGGCCTCGTTCCGCAGAGAGTATGCCAGGTCCATGTTCGGCGACCGGTGGCGCGAGGGCCTGAGGGCATTCAAGTATTTCGACGACATCACCGCCGGGCCGGGGATGATGAACTTCCTGTCCAAGCTCTTCGCCTATCCGTACCTGTACGCCAACTGGAAGGAGGACGCCTACCATCGGGAAAACTACCCGCGCCCGCTGATCGAGCAGATGATGGATAATCCACTGAACATCCTGGGCTTTCTGGCGCAGATCTCCGGGTTCGTGCAGAAGGCGGCTGACATCTTCTCACGGGAGGGACTGTGGGCAGATTTGGAGTGCGATGGCTTGACATCGCTTTGTCTATCGGCGGAAAACAAAGCGGCGTCGAGCCGCCGCACTCCAAACAAGCTGAGGGAACTATACCTGATCGAATACCATAGGATCAAGGCGGTACTCGACCTGTTCCCGAAGATGGTCAACGCTGTCAAGACGGCCCGAGCCGGCGCGGATGAGGAGAAGCTGTCTCAGATCGCAGACACCGTTGACGAAGCGGTCAGGCAACTGGACGAGGCGATGCTGGCGATTGAGAAGGCTTGGGACCCGCCTTTCGTTCCGCAGGCGCTCAGGGAGCTCACGCTCATGCGCCGGTTCGCGGTGGACCTGGCGGCCGAACTCCGCTCCGCGCCGAAGGGCGAGCTTAAAGTCATGGAGTGCCGGCCGGTGGAATGGCCGAATGATTGATGGGACGTGTGGGAGTATGGGGGTGTGGGAGTATGGGAGCGAAGATGGTCGAGCATTTTCGGCAGCTCCGTGTATACCGCCAAGCTTTCGATCTCGCAATGCGCATCTTTGAAGTTTCCGCCACTTGGCCCGCGGAAGAGAAGTACTCTCTAACAGACCAGATTCGGCGGTCGTCACGGTCCATCTGCGCCAATATCGCCGAAGCGTGGCGCAAGCGACGTTACATGCCCCATTTCGTCAGTAAGCTAACCGATGCTGACAGCGAGGTCGCCGAGACACAGACTTGGCTGGATTTCGCCTTGCACTGCGGTTACCTTTCGGAGACAGAGTTCGGCGAGCTAAGCCGGGGGTACGAGAGCATTGCAGGCGGGCTGGTGAAGATGATAACCGAGGGGGAACGCTGGTGCGGTCCGGCCAGTCTGCTGAGGGAAGAGCCCGGAGAATATGAAACCAGTCCTTAGGCCAGAGTTACGCCCATACCCCCATACCCCCACACGCCCATGCCCTGGTAGCCAGAGAATCCTGTGTTGAAGAAGCTTGCCATAATCGCATCCTTCCCCTTCTTCATGGCCGCAGTGCGGTTCATCCCCTTCGACCGGCTGCCGAATACGTGCATGTTCTTCCATCTGACGGGCTATCCATGCCCCTCATGCGGGATGACGAGGGCGATCACCTATCTGGCGCGGCTGGATTTCGCACGCGCGATACAGATGAACCCGCTCGGGCTGGTGGTGGTCGCAGCTTTCGGCCTCTGGTGGGTCATCTCGATATACCAGATTGCGACCGGGCGACGGACACGAGCTGCTGAGTGGGCACGGCGGAAATTCAATCTGCTGGCGATCGCGGGACTGGTCATCCTGCTGCTTTTCGGCGCGGTGAGGATCATGCTTCTGGCGTCAAGATAGCCCTATTCCAAGGGCATAGGCAGGAATCGCCGGTCGCCGAGTAGAATACAAGGCAAAATGGAATAGGGGAGGAGTTCCTTTTGAGCCAGACATCGGACCGAGTTCCGTGCCCGCACTGCCAGGCGAGCAACTTCCCATCGAGCACAGTATGCTGGCAGTGCGGCCAGCCGCTTCAGGCACAGCAGAGCCAGCCGCCGACAGGGCCGACACCGCCCCTGCCAGGCAGCCCCGGCCCGCCGCCGACGCACTACGCCAAGCCACCGAACTACCTGGTCTGGTCGATCCTCGCTACTCTCTTCTGCTGCCTTCCCGCGGGCATCGTCTCGATAGTCTTCGCGGCACAGGTAGACGGGAAGTATGCGAGCGGCGATTATGCGGGAGCTGTGGCAGCTTCCGGCACCGCTCGAACGTGGGCGTGGGTCTCGTTCGGCCTGGGATTGGCGGTAGCCGCGGTATACGTTGTCCTCGCGGTGCTGGGCGTCCTGGGCAGGGTGGCGCATAGTATGTAGGCAATGACGGCTCTGAGAGTTGACAACCGGTGGAAGGCTGTGGTCGCCCTGTCAGGACTAGGGGGCGCATTGGCAGTGATATTCATGCGCTGTCCGGTCCCGGGCGCGTACCCCGCCTGCCTGTTTCACAGCCTGACGGGGATGTACTGCCCGGGCTGCGGATCCCTGAGAGCCACTTATCAGCTCCTTCATGGAGATCTGGCGGCGGCATTGGGGCTGAACGTGCTGCTGGTGGCTGTGCTGCCATTTCTGTGCTACATGCCGGCATCCTGGCTACGTATGATGCTGACAGGGCGCGGCTTTCCCGAGCTTGCCCCACCCACTGGGATAACCTGGAGTCTGCTGGGTGTCATCATCGCTTTCTGGGTCGCGAGGAATGTGCCGGTACACCCGTTCGCGTGGCTTGCCCCGTGAACTCACTGACCTGACTGGAGGCCGACCAACATGAGCGAAGAGAACGAGCAGAGCCGGCAGCCTGAGCCTGTAGAGCCGGCCCCGCCGACTCAGCGTCCCCGGGATACAGACGCCCTGGTGATATGGGGATTCGTCCTCGCGGGGCTGGGACTCTTCGGCTGTTGCTGCCTTCCCATCTTCGAGATTCCGGCGATCATCCTCGGCGCCATCGCATATTCGAGGGGCGATCAGCGCGGGCTGTGGGTGATCATCGCCGCGGTGGTTGTGCTTCTTGCCGGCGGCGCACTGAGCATCACTCTCAAGCCGCACCGATGGGTCCCGTACTTCGAGGATAGGTGGCCCGGCCAGTGGCGCAGAGCGTGAGTGCGCCGAGCTTTGCCCGCGGGTGCATTCGCGTTAAGTGGGTAGATCACATTATGTTTGTCTACGGACGGTTGTCCCGATAAACCGGGATCCCGCCCGTGCGGTTAAAACCACGGCTACGAATGCACGAAGTCCCCCTACGGGGACTATATCCACAGTGTCCGAAGGGACACTTCGCGCCTTCGTTGCCGTGAATTCATTCGCACGGGGAGGAAGCACTCTGTGTCAACATTACGCTCCTCATGAATAATGCAGGTTCATTCTCACGGGCTTCATCTGCACTTCTACCCACTCCGGGGAATTCCACCCGGTGGC
>Ga0315294_10007519_pt1 | contig 11951 bp, 10 predicted proteins | sample YL17G13_40_MG_FD_203626 | JGI IMG/M metagenome (GOLD analysis project Ga0315294, IMG submission 203626) | Sediment microbial communities from Yellowstone Lake, YNP, Wyoming, USA - YL17G13_40 | ecosystem: Environmental > Aquatic > Freshwater > Lake > Sediment | place: USA: Wyoming | collected...
GACCGTGATCCCTCCCTCATGGAAGAGCTTTTCGACGTCGAATTCCTTCTTGGACTTCGTGCTGATGACGTACCACTTTTCCATGAGCCGGCCTTTTTTATCGTCCTTTCGTCAGTCCGAAGCGCCGATAGACCTCCGGCCGCCGGTCGGGCAGGAAATGCCGCTTGGCCTGGGATTTTTCGATCAGGCCGAGATCGCAGTCGGAATAGGCGATGAGCTGCGCGCCTCCCGCCGCGGCCTGGCGGAACGCGGCCACGCCCCGGCGCAGATTGTCGTCCACGTCCGCGGACGCGCGCTGTTGGATGAGAGCGATCTTCATGACCGGATTTCCGATGCGCCGCGCGCCTGCTTCAAATTTCGACGTGTTCCTGGATCTTGGCCGGTTTCTTGGGAATGAGGCGGCCGAGGACCTTGTGCCCCTCCTTCGTCACCAGAACGTCATCCTCGATCCTGATCCCGCCGAAATCCCTGTATCCGGCGAGCCTGTCGTAGGCGATGAAATCGGTGAACTTGCCTTCCTTTTTCCATTTGTCGATCAGGGCGGGGATGAAATAGATCCCCGGCTCGACAGTCAGGACAAAGCCCGGCTTGAGCTCCTTGGCCAGGCGGAGATAGGCCAGGCCGAACTGCTTGCTTCGCTGGACCGTGTCGTCGTAGCCGACGTGATTCTCGCCGAGGTTCTCCATGTCGTGGACGTCGAGGCCGAGCATATGACCCAGGCCGTGGGGGAAGAAGAGGGCGTGGGCGCCCTGGAGGATCGCCTCCTCGACGTCGCCTTTCATCAGCCCGAGGTTTTTCATGCCGTTGGCGATGACCCGGGCCGTGGCCAGGTGGATCTCCCGGAATTTAAGGCCTGGCTTGATGGTCTTGATGGCCGTTTCCTGGGCGGCCAGGACGATCTCGTAGACCTCCTTCTGCTTCGCCGTGAACTTGCCGCCGACCGGAATGGTCCGGGTGATGTCCGCGGCGTAATGGAGCGGCGACTCGGCCCCGGCGTCGACGACGAGCAGGTCGCCTTTTTTTAGGAGATTGCCGTGGGCATGGTTGTGCAGGATCTGGCCGTTCTTGGTCAGGATGGTCGGGAAGGCGGTGGCGCCTCCGTCGGCGATCGCGAGGCCGTCGACGCGGCCGGCGATGTCCTTTTCCCAGATGCCGGGCTGGGCCATGTGCATGGCCGTGATATACATTTTATATGTCGTTTTGAGGGCGGTCTCGATCTCGGCGATCTCGTCCTCGGTTTTCAGGGACCGCTGGGCCACGACGGCCCGGACGAGCGCGGTCGAGGCCTTGGCCTTGGCCTCCTCGGGTTTGACGCCCAGCAGCTTCTCGAGCTTGAGCAGAGTCTCCGGCCGGTACGGCGGCAAAAAGTGGACCGGCCTTCCCTTGGCCAGGGCTTCCTGTAGGACGCCGGCAAGGTCGTTCAAGGAGGCCGTTTGTTTGACGCCGACATCCTCGGCCCGGTCCTTGACGGTCGGCAGATAGCCCATCCAGATGATATCCTCGATGTCGATATCGTTGCCGAAGAGGATGTCCTTTTTCTCGTCGATGTCGAGGACTCCGGCCAATCCCGGCGTGTCTAGTCCGAAGAAATATAAGAACGAGCTGTCCTGGCGGAAATGGTAGGCATTGGCGGCGTAGTTCATCGGGCTGTCCTCGTGGCCGAGGAGCAGGATCAGTCCGGATGACACCTGCTTTTTTAAAAGATCGCGTCTTTTCACATAGACTTTGGGGTCAAACATGAGTTCTCCTTTATCGGCAATCTGTCGATTCCATGAATCTTTGACGGCATGAATTTAACAAAATTGGGGTTTTAAGTCAAAAGACGACGGATTTTATGAGGAACAGGGTGAGGCTGCCGACCTCATTTATCGTTTGGAGCTTTGAATTCAAGGTGGTAGCGGGGGTTGGATTTGAACCAACGACCTCCGGGTTATGAGCCCGACGAGCTACCAGGCTGCTCTACCCCGCAGTCACGCCGTCATTATAGCAAAAAATCCCGATTTGTCAAAACTTATCCTTACGAATTATTTTCTTGACGCCCTCTCCCCCAAAAAATATAATTAAACAACCGAAAAATGGCGATCCTGCTGTTCTTCCTCTTCGCGGCCTTTGCCGTAGGCTCCGTTCTAGGAATGATCATCTCTAGAAACCAAGCTTACAGCGCTTTGTTCCTGGTCGTGGCCTTCGCCAGTCTCGGCGGCCTCTTCGGCCTTCTCGGGGCGCCCTTCATGGCCGTCGTCCAGATCATCATCTACGCGGGCGCGATCATGGTCCTGTTCATCTTCGTCATCATGATGATCCACCTCCGTGAAGGAATCTCGGCGGAAAAGAAAAAATGGACGATCGCCGCGGCCGTATTCATGGGGATTATCCTTCTAGCTGAGATCGTGTTCGCGATCAAGGGCGCTCCGGCCGTCCCCATGATTGGGCAGGAGATGGCGGGGACGAGCCCAACCGAGATCGGCCGGCTTTTGTTCACGAAATACCTCTATCCGTTCGAGATCACATCCATTTTGATCATCGCCGCCCTCGTCGGAGCGGTGGTTCTGATCAAAAAAAGGGAAGGCGAATGATTCCCCCCGGATATTTCTTCATCCTGAGCGTCGTCCTGTTCGTCCTAGGCATCATCGCTTTTTTCTTCAAGCGGGACCTCATCACTCAGTTCATGGCCATCGAGATCATGCTGAACGCGGCCAATCTGGCCTTTCTCGCCCTGGCCCGGTCCTCGAACTTCGTAGACGCCCAGGTGATCGTCTTCTTCATTATCACCGTGGCCGCGGCCGAGGCCGCCATCGGATTGGCCATCGTCCTTTTAATCTTCCGTAAAAAGAAAACCATCAAGACCGAAACCCTGAACTCGATGAAAGGCTGACATGACGGACGTCTTTTGGCTGATCCCCTTCGCTCCCGTCCTCAGCTCCCTCGTCCTTGTCCTATTTGGATCGAAGCTGTCCAAAAAATGGGTTTCCGTTCAGGCCTGCGGGGCGGTTTTGTTGTCGTTCGTCTTCGCCCTCGTCGCCTTCCTCGGATCATTGAAAATTTCCCCCGAGGAATTTCCGATCGTCAAAACCCTCTTCCCCTGGATCGGGGCCGGGTCTTTCCAAGCCGGATTTTCCTTCCAGTTCGATCCCCTCTCCGCGGTCATGGTCCTGGTCGTGACCGGGGTCGGCTTTCTCATCCACCTCTATTCCGTCGGCTATATGGCCCATGATAAAGGATACACGCGGTATTTCGCCTACTTGAACCTTTTCACTTTCGCCATGCTCATCCTCGTCCTGGCCTCGAACATGGTCCTCATGTTCGTCGGATGGGAAGGCGTCGGCCTCTGCTCCTATCTGCTGATCGGGTTCTGGTTCGAAAAGCCGAGCGCTGCCGCCGCCGGCAAAAAGGCCTTCATCGTCAACCGGATCGGCGACATGGGCTTCATCCTCGGCCTGCTGTTCATCTTAGTCGCGGTCGGAAGCTCGGAGTTCTCAGCCATCAACAAAGCCATCGGCCAGGGATTATTCCCGCAGGCGCTGGCGACACTCATCGCCATCCTCCTCTTCGTCGGCGCGACCGGAAAATCCGCCCAGATCCCGCTTTATGTCTGGCTTCCGGACGCGATGGAAGGTCCGACCCCCGTCAGTGCCCTCATCCACGCAGCGACTATGGTCACGGCGGGGGTTTACATGGTCGCCCGGCTGAATCTTCTCTTCACTTTTTCCGGAACGGCCGCCGATATCGTCGCCCTCGTCGGGGCCTTGACCGCTGTTTTCGCGGCCACGATGGCCCTGACCCAGAACGACATTAAGCGCGTCCTGGCCTATTCGACCATCTCCCAATTGGGCTACATGTTCATCGGCTGCGGCGTCGGGGCCTATGCGGCCGGAGTCTTTCATCTGTACACGCACGCTTTCTTCAAGAGCCTCCTCTTCCTTTCGGCCGGCAGCGTTATCCACGCCCTGTCCGGCCAACAGGATATGCGCAAAATGGGAGGTTTGCGGAAATATCTGCCGCGGACGTTCCCGCCGTTCCTCATTGGGGCGATCGCCATCTCGGGCATTCCCTTTCTATCCGGCTTCTTCTCCAAGGACGCCATCCTGACCGAGGCCTTCGCCCAAGGGCAGTATTTTGTTTGGGCCCTGGGACTGACGGGCGCCGTCATGACCGCTTTTTACATGTTCCGACTGATCTTCCTGACCTTTTACGGCCAAGAGCGGATCGAACATGAGGCCAAGCACCACCTCCATGAATCGCCCAAGAGCATGACCGTTCCCCTGGCGATTTTGGCCGTTTTTTCGGTCATCGCCGGCTACGTCGGCCTGCCCGCCGTCCTCGGCGAAAAGGCGGATCTCTTCAAGCGGTTCCTAGAGCCGGTCATCAAGCCTGGGACCGAAGGCCACATCGGCGCCGGCACCGAGTGGCTCCTGATGCTCGCCTCGGTCGCCGTGGCCGCCGTCGGGATTTTTGGGGCCTACGTATTTTATCTCCAAAAACCCGGAATCCCCCATACGCTCGTAGCCCGATTCCCATGGCTCTATAAACTCCTCTACAACAAGTATTTCGTGGATGAAATATATGGGGCCGTCATCATCAACCCCCTGGTCAAAGGCTCGGATTGGGTCTACGGCCATTTCGACCTCAAGGTTATCGACGGCGCGCTCAACGCCTCGGCCTCGGCGACCGGATTTTTCGGCAAGGTTCTCAGCTTCGTCCAGACGGGTTTCGTCAAAGACTACGCCCTGGTCTTCCTTCTCGGCGCGGTCATCTTTTTAGGAGTCCTGTTGTTCTGATCATGAGCATACCGATCCTCAGCTTGATCACGTTCCTGCCGCTCGCGGGCGCCCTACTCCTGATCTTCCTGCCCAAGGAGAACAAGACCCTCCTCTACGGCATCGCCCTGACCCTGACCGCGGTCGTGTTCCTCGTCTCGCTCTCTCTGTACTTCGGTTTCGACGCCCAGGCCGAAGGCCCCCAGTTCGTCGAAAAGACCGGCTGGCTGGGCTTCGGCATCCAATATCACCTCGGGATCGACGGCATCAGCCTCTTCCTCGTCCTGCTCACGACCCTGCTCATGCCCATTGCTCTGCTCTCTTCCTGGTCTTATATCCAGGACCGGATCAAAGAATACCTCATCTTCATGCTCATCCTGGAGACGGGCATAATCGGCGTCTTCATCTCCCTGAACATGTTCCTCTTCTATGTCTTTTGGGAGGCCACGCTCATCCCGATGTATTTCCTTATCGGGATCTGGGGCGGGAAGCGCCGCATCTACGCCACGATGAAATTCGTCCTGTTCACCATGCTCGGCAGCCTGCTGATGCTGGTGGCCATCTTCGTCCTCTATAATCTTTATTACAAAGCGACCGGGACCTACTCTCTCAACATATTCGATTATTACAAAATGATGCTAGATCCGAAGCTCCAGACATGGCTTTTCCTGGCCTTCGCCCTCGCCTTCGCCATTAAAGTGCCGATGTTCCCCTTCCATACCTGGCTTCCCGACGCCCACGTCGAGGCGCCGACGGCCGGCTCGGTCATCCTGGCCGCCGTCCTCCTTAAAATGGGCGCCTACGGCTTCATCCGGTTCGCCCTCCCCCTTTTCCCGAACGCGGTCGAAACGTTCCTTCCGGTTCTGTCCATTCTGGCCATCATCGGCATCATCTACGGCGGCCTGATGGCTTTGATCCAAAAAGACATCAAATCGCTGGTCGCCTATTCGAGCGTCAGCCACATGGGGCTGATCATGCTGGCCGTCTTCTCGCTCAACGTCGAAGGCCTGACGGGGGCCATCTACCAGATGCTCAACCACGGCCTGAGCACGGGCATGCTCTTCCTGATCGTCGGCATCCTCTATGAACGGTCGCACACCCGGTTGATCAAGGATTTCGGCGGATTGAGCAAGCAGATGCCCGTCTTCTCGGCTTTCTTCCTGGTCGCCCTTCTGTCTTCGGCCGGGCTGCCCGGCCTGAACGGCTTCGTCGGCGAGATCACCTGTTTCTTCGGCATCTTCGCCGCGAACAAGACGTTCGCCATCCTCAGCGTCTCGACGGTCATCCTGGCCGCGGCCTATCTCCTTTGGATGTTCGAGCGGGTGATGCATGGACCGATCACGAACGAGAAGATTCTCTCCTATAAGGACATGAACAAGCGGGAGATTCTTTATCTCGTCCCGGTCGTCGTACTGATGTTCTGGATGGGCCTCTATCCTCGACCTTTCCTAAGTAAGATCGAGCCCTCCGTCGCCCGGGCCATCGCCGGCCTCAAGTCCGCGACGAAGGTCTTTGTCCAGAAGTCCGAAGCCGTCCCGCCCCAGGTCAAGATCCCCGAAAGGAGCGCCGACATCCGATGAACAGCTTCGGCGCCGTCGTCCCGCTCCTCGTCGTCGTCGGGGCGGCTTTGATCGTCTTTATCCTCGAGGCCTTCCTTAAAAAAGAAAACAAGAATTACCTGGCCTATCTTTCGCTCCTCGCTCTTATCGGCTGCGGGATTCTCTCGGCGAACGCCTGGAATGGCGGACTATCCTATTTCGACGGGATGCTCCGGCTGGATAATGCAGCCCTCTTCCTCACCTTTCTCTTCCTGATCGCCGTGGCCTTCGTCATCCTGATCGGCATGAAATACATCTCCCTGCAGGACGCCAATCACGGCGAATTCTACGGGCTTCTCCTCCTCGCTCTCTCCGGGCTCATGATCATGGTCTCCTCGACCCATTTCATCGTCATCTTTCTCGGGCTCGAGGTCCTTTCGGTCTCGAGCTACGCCTTGGCCGGGTTGAAGCGGAAGGACGATAAATCCTCGGAGTCGGCCGTCAAATATTTCCTGATGGGGAGTTTCGCCAGCGCTTTCCTCGTCTTCGGCCTGGCCATTCTTTTCGGGACCGCCCAGGCGCTCGATATCCCCGGCCTAGTGGACTTCTTTAAGGCCGGGCCGGACAATCAGGTCCTCGGTGTGGTCGGACTGGGCCTCGTCCTCGTCGGCTTCGCCTTCAAGATCGCCATCGTCCCCTTCCACATGTGGGCGCCGGACGTTTACGAAGGCGCTCCGACTCCGGTCACGGCCTTTTTCTCGATCGGGCCGAAAGCGGCCGGATTCGCCGTTCTCATCAGGCTCTTAGCCCCCTATTGGAACGCCGGCTTCCGGTCCGGGAAGCTCTTTGGATTCCTCTGGGCCCTGGCCGCCTTGACGATGCTGGCCGGAAGTCTGATCGCCTTGCGCCAGAATAACATCAAGAGGATGTTCGCTTACTCCAGCATCGCCAACGCCGGATATATGTTGATCGCCGTCCTGGCCGGCGACGGCGCCGGTTTGCTGTTTTTCCTCACGACATACATGTTCATGAGCATCGGCGCCTTCGGCTCGCTCATCGCCTTGAGCCGCAAAGGCCGCGAATATAACGAGCTCGGGGATTTCGCCGGGGTCGGATTTAAGTATCCGTGGATCGGTGCGATTTTCGCCGTCTTTCTCCTGTCGCTGGCCGGATTCCCGCCGACGGCAGGTTTTCTGGCCAAATTCTATGTCTTCGTCGCGGCCGTGAATCAGGGCTTGACGCCCCTGGTCTTGATCGCCGTCCTGGCCAGTCTGATTTCGGTTTATTATTACCTGCGCATCATCGTTTATATGTACATGCGCGAACCGGAGCGCGAGGTCAGCATCGAGATGGAAAATCCGGCGCTCTATCTGGTCCTCTTCCTCTGCCTTTACGGCGTCCTTCAACTGGGCCTGTTCCCCGGCAATGTCCTCTATCTCATCAAGCAGGCCGTCGCCGCGCTCCTCTAGACATGGTCTTCGGGCTTGATCTTCTCTCCCTGTTTTCGGATAACCCATAAAGGAGGGTCCAACCATCATGCTGAAAAAACATCCGCAAATCGCGGCTATCTTGGGCCTCGTTTTCCTTCTCGGTCTGGCGAATGGTTGCGCGACCAAGGTCGAACCGGCGGACCTCGTCGTCACCAACGGCAAGATCGTGACTATGGACACAGTTCTTCCCCAAGCTGAAGCCCTGGCCGTCCGCGCCGGAAAGATCGTCGAGGTCGGCAAGGCCAAGACGATCGGACGCTACGTCGGCCCCGCCACGGAAGTCATCGACCTCGGCGGGCAGTTGGCCGTCCCCGGCCTGATCGATTCCCACCTCCACTTCCAGGGTATCGGCCAGGCGAAGCTCTCGCTCGACTTGACCAAGGTCAAGAGCTGGGAGGAGATCGTGGCCATGGTGGCCGAGGCGGTGAAGACGGCCAAGCCGGGAGATTGGATCACCGGCCGCGGCTGGCATCAGGAAAAGTGGACCCAGAGGCCCGAGCCCAATGTCAGCGGCCTTCCCCTCCATGACGCCCTGAGCAAGGTTTCCCCGGACAATCCGGTCGTGCTGACTCACGCCAGCGGGCATTCCAGCCTGGCCAACGCCAAAGCCATGGCTCTGGCCGGCATCACGGCCAAGACGCCCAATCCATCCGGGGGCGAGATCATCAAGGACGCCAAGGGCCAGCCCATCGGCGCCTTCCTCGAGACGGCCCAAGGTTTGATCCGCGGCGGTCGGTCCAGAGGCCAGACGACGCGAACGCCGGCCGAAATCGAAGCCCAGCAAATGAAGGTCATCGAGTTGGCCAATCAAGAATGCCTGTCCAAAGGGCTGACGAGCGTCCACGACGCCGGCGTCGGCTGGGGCGCCGTCGAGCTCTATAAAAAAGCCATCGACGCAGGCACGCTCGGCCTCCGCCTCAACGTCATGCTCAGCGCCGGCAACAAGCAGCTCCAGGAAAAAGCGGCCGAGTATCGGCTGATCGGCTACGGCGCGGACCACCTGACCGTCCGTTCCATCAAACGCTTGATCGACGGCGCCCTCGGCTCCCACGGCGCCTGGCTGCTGGAGCCCTATGCCGACCTGCCGGCGAGCTCGGGCTTGAACACCGAATCCATCGAGAGCCTCAAGGAAACGGCCAGGATCGCCATCGAGAACGGTTTTCAGCTCGGCGTCCACGCCATCGGCGACCGGGCCAACCGCGAGACCCTGAATATCTACGAAGAAGCCATGAAGGCCCATCCCGACAAAAAAGACATCCGCTGGCGCGTCGAACATGCCCAGCACATAAGCTCGGCCGATGTTCCCCGTTTTGGCGGCCTCGGGGTCATCGCCGCCATGCAGGGGATCCACTGCACTTCGGATGGACCCTGGGTCCTTTTAAGGCTGGGGGCGAAACGAGCGGAAGAAGGGGCCTATGTCTGGCGGAAGCTCATCTCCTCGGGCGCCGTCATCTCCAACGGAACGGACGCGCCGGTCGAGGATGTCGATCCCATCCCCTCTTTTTATGCTTCGGCAACCCGCAAGATGAAGAACGGCGAGGCGTTCTACCCCGACCAGAAAATGACTCGCGAAGAAGCCCTGCGCTCATATACTCTGAACGGGGCTTATGCCGCCTTCGAGGAGACGATCAAGGGATCGCTCGCGGCCGGCAAACTGGCCGACATCACGGTCTTTTCCAAGGACATCCTGACCTGCCCCGAAGAAGAGATCTTGAGCGCCCAGATCGTCTATACGATCGTCGGCGGAAAAATCCTCTACAAGAAATAGATCGGCTCCGCTCTCCTCAGCGGAGCGATTTGAAGGCTTCGAATTCGCGGTTCAATGCCTCCGCGTCCGGGGCGCCCTTATGCACGAGCACTCGGTAGCGCAGGAGCATTGATCGACCCGCCGGTATCACGTAAGGACCGCTGAACAGCGGGGCCGAGCCGATATAGCTGATGTCGTCGTCCTCGGGGCTACGGTCCCGCCACCAGGGCGTCGGAAAACGCGGATTGCCGGGGTGATCGAAGATCGTGACGCCGGCCGGGCCGAAATCGGGGTCGGCCACTCCGGTCAAGTCGATCCACTTCGCGGCTTTCTGATGAACGGCCATCGCCCCGGCTCCTTCGCTGTTGAGATAACGGGGTTGGGCGAGCTTCGGCGATCCGCGGAAAAAAAGCCCCGCGTATCCCGTGTCCTTGTTGAGCTCGACATCGCGGTCGAGGGCCATAAACGTGCCCTGCCAGTCGATGGCGTAGCTTCCATCCTCGCGTGGCAGGCTGACGCGGATAAGCCGTTTTTCCATCATGACGACGACGCCGTCATGACGATAGGCGATGTCCATGGTGATGGTGGCGCCGTCCGATGCGGTCTTAACGTCTTCTTTGCCCGTAAGTTCAGTTCGGCCGTCCGGCTCGGAGGCCGGGTCTTTGAGGTCTTTGAATTCCCAATAATTCAGACCATTGATGAATTTCCAGGAAAACCACAAAGCCCGATGCCAGGGATGATCCTTCGGCGATAGCCCGGTCAGGACCGGGCCACCCGGTAGAGAGAGAGGATGAAAGTAAGGCCAGTTGTCTTTGGGCGCGAAGTGGAAGGTCCAGAGCGTCTGTCCATCGGCGAGAAGCGTCAATTCGCGTCCTGGATCGTGTTTCCACTCAACCTTCGGCGGCGAAGCCGTTCGCCCGAAGGCGACAAGCAAGATCGTCCAAAAGACTCCCATCCTCCATTTTTTCATGGCCTCTCCTCCGATCTCAAAAAGCCTGCTTTTGTCGGCGCGGCGTCAGCGGCTTGGGCGAACCGCCGCTTTCATGATCTTCTCGATATCCGCGATCTCCTTGGGGGCCCGGACGGTGAGGACCTGATTCCCTGTTTCGGTCACGAGCACGTCGTCCTCGATGCGGCAGCCCATGCCGGCGTATTTTTTTAAAATCGGAGCGACCTTCGCCGCAAAGGCCTTGAACTCGTCCTCCTTGACCTGGGCTCTCGGACCGCCCGGCGTCGTCTCGAGCATCTTCTCGGGAAAATAAAGGCCCGGCTCCATGGTCAGGACCATGCCCGGTTTGAAGGCCAATCCGTTCCGCATTTCGCGGGAGAACCAGTTCCAGACATCGTGGATGTCAAGACCGATGCCGTGGATGAATCCGTGCTGGATGAACAACCTCCTCTGCCACGGGCTGGCTGGGTCCGTAACCAGGCCGAGCTTGACCAGACCTCTTAAAAGGGCGTCCTCGACCGCGGTCTGGGTTTTGAGGATGCCGTTCCCGGCGACCATTAGGCGAATGCCTTCCTTCTGGGCCTCGAGAACGACGTTGTAGATCTCCGCCTGCTCCTTGGTGAAACGGCCGCTCACGGGAACAGTCCGGCTAATGTCCGAGGTGTAGCGCTCGAACCAGGCTCCGATGTCGAAGACGATGACGTCGCCCGCTTTCATGTCCCGCGTCGTGGAACCGAAATGGATGTTGATGGAGTTGGGACCGGAGGCGACCTGAAGAAAGGACTGTTCGGCGCCTCGGCGGATGTAATTGTATTGAAGGACGGCATTGAGATCGAGCTCGCGCACCCCCGGCTTGTCGGCCTTGAGCGCCTCGATGTAGGCGTCGGCGGTAATGTCAATCGCGGTTTGGAGCGTCTTGACCTCCTCGGGGGACTTGACGATCCGCATTTCGGCCAGGATCGGATCGATATTGGCGATCTCCGCGGCGAAGGCGAGGGCAGCGCCGCCGCCGAGCGCTTGAAGGGCGCCGTCGAGCGCGGAAAACGATAAAAAGACTTTCTTTTGAGCGGACCGGCTCATGAAGAATTTCCGCAAGTCCGAGGACGGAAGGACATCGAGAGTCGTTAGGGCCGGTCCGTTCCATTTGCCCGACCGGTTGAACAGAGTTTCTCTTTTCTCTCCTTCGCCCGCCACGACCAGGACGGCTTCGGGCTCCATGATCCCGGTCAAATAGTAAAAATCCTTATTCTCTTGAGGTCCCCGGGCGCTCGGCGTCTGGGCCGGAACGACGGCCAGGCCTTTCCCGATGCGCTCGCTCAATGTTTTACGGCGGGCGGCCGTCGCATCTAAAGTCTGGGCTGAAACCGGGTTTATCAAAAGGGCGGTCAAGATCAGGACCGAAACGATCCAGGGGAACGATTTCTTGGGGATGTGCATGCTCGGCTCCTCTCATCCGGCAATTGAAAAAGACTA
>Ga0315294_10007520_pt1 | contig 11950 bp, 9 predicted proteins | sample YL17G13_40_MG_FD_203626 | JGI IMG/M metagenome (GOLD analysis project Ga0315294, IMG submission 203626) | Sediment microbial communities from Yellowstone Lake, YNP, Wyoming, USA - YL17G13_40 | ecosystem: Environmental > Aquatic > Freshwater > Lake > Sediment | place: USA: Wyoming | collected...
CTGATTCCCGGGACGCAGGTGCTAATTCCCGCCCCCCTAACGGGGGAAAGATAAGAGAGACCCGCGACAAAAGTCGCGCAAGCCTCTTCTTATCGAGAAGAGGTTTTTTGTTTGCCGCCGCGGGCCCTGAAGGCGAGGCAGGCCGTGTCGATTGACGACGTGGTGCCCATTTCCGACGAAAGCCGCCTGGGCGGCGCGCAGAGCGCCGGCCTCGTGCGGACGCAGTCTTTCACGTTCGCCGAGCCCCCGGACGAGATGGAACTGGAGTGCGGCCAGAAACTGGGGCCTATCACGCTCGCGTACGAGACCTACGGCCAACTGGCCTCCCAGCGCGACAACGCCATCCTCATCGTGCACGCCCTTTCCGGCGACGCCCACGCCGCAGGCTGGCATTCGCCCGACGATAAGAAGCCCGGCTGGTGGGACATCGTCATCGGCCCCGGCAAGGCCTTCGACACGACCCGGTACTTCGTCATCTGCGCCAACGTCATCGGCGGGTGCAAGGGCAGCACCGGTCCGTCGAGCATCAACCCGGCCACCGGGCGGCCGTGGGGCCTGGTGTTCCCGATGGTCACGATCTCCGACATGGTGCGGACCCAGAAGGCCCTGCTGGAGCACCTGGGCGTGCGGCGGCTCCTGTCGATCTCGGGCGGCAGCATGGGGGGCTCCCAGGTCCTGGAATGGGCGGTGCGGTACCCGGACTGCGTGGCGTCGGCCATTCCGATCGCCACCTCGGCGCGACTGAGCGCCCAGGGCATTGCGCTGAACGAGGTCGGCCGCCAGGCCATCATGGCCGACCCGAACTGGGCCGGCGGCGACTACTACGGCAAGGACCCCCCGGCGGCGGGCCTGGCGATCGCCCGGATGATCGGGCACATCACCTACCTGTCGGACCAGCAGATGCATGCGAAGTTCGGCCGCCGGCTCCAGGACCGCAAGAGTCTCGGCTACGATTTCCAGACCGACTTCCAGGTGGAGGGTTACCTGCGGTACCAGGGCGACAGTTTCGTCCGCCGCTTCGACGCCAACTCGTACCTCTATATCTCGAAGGCGATGGACTACTTCGACCTGCCCGCCCGGTACGGCTCGCTGGTGCAGGCCTTCGAGGGCGTCAAGGCGGCGTTCCTGGTCATCTCGATCTCCAGCGACTGGCTTTACCCGACGTACCAGTCCAAGGAGATCGTCAAGGCCCTCAAGGCGAACCTCGTGCCGACGACGTTCGTGGAACTCGACTCGCCGTATGGCCACGATGCGTTCCTGCTGCCGAATCCGCAGTTGTCGGAGGCCCTCTCGGGATTCCTCTCGAACGTCCTCCGCCGCGCCCGGGAAGGCGGGCAGGGGAGGGCCGGCGCACCATGATCGCTCCCCGCAAACGCCCCACCAAAGTGCGGCTGGACTACGAACTGATGGAGGCCATCATCCCCGACGGCGCCAAGGTCCTCGACCTCGGCTGCGGCGACGGACAGTTGCTCGCCGACCTCATCGAGTTCAAGGGCTGCCAGGGCCGCGGCATCGAGATCGACGACAAGGCCGTCCTGGAGTGCGTGCAGCGCGGCGTGCCGGTGTACCACGGCGACATGCTCGAGGGGATGGGGTTCTACCGCGACGGCCAGTTCGACGTGGTCATCCTGAGCCAGACGCTCCAGCAGACCATGGACCCGCCCCGGGTCATCCACGAGATGCTGCGCGTGGGCAAACTGGCGATCATCAGTTTCCCGAACTTCGGCCACTGGTGGGTGCGGCTGCAACTGCTGATGGCCGGCCGCATGCCGCACAACCGCCTGCTGTCGTACCACTGGTACAACACGCCGAACGTGCACTTCTGCACGGTGAAGGATTTCCGGGAGTTCTGCGACCGGCAGAAACTGGTGCGGGTGGGGGAGATTTTCCTGTCGGCGGGTTTCCGCCACATCTCGCGGTTCCTGGCCAACTGGCGGGCCGCCATCGCCATCTTCCAGATCCGCCGCGGCGGGCAGCCCGACGGTCCGAATAAGGAAGCCGGCGGCACGCATTAACGGTCCCACGCCCGTGCGCCCTTGACGCCGGGTTCCGGCGAGGCCATAATGCCCCGCCGTTGCCGATAGGCGGCAGGTTCCTGCGACCATTCGGCGTTGCGGCTCTTCTGGGCGGTGGGCGTAGCTCAGTTGGATAGAGCATCGGGTTGTGGTCCCGAGGGTCGGGGGTTCGAATCCCCTCGTCCACCCCATTCCTCCCGGCGCCACGACTCGTGCTTCGCAGCGAAGCGCCGCTTCGCAGAGTAGCACCGGCGCCTCATGCCTGGGGGTCGCGCAGAGTCATCTGTGCGGCGGACTGCCGGGCTGCGGCACCCGCGTGGCGGCAGAACTCGCCCCGCCGAACCATGTCTTCGAGCATCTGCGTCGTGACCACGAAGTTCATCGCCATGCCCTGGACCGTGCGCTCGACCACGTGGCGGCGCAGGCGGAAGTTGTCGCCCCGGTCCGTGGCAACCTGGTCCTTGAGGGCCTCGATGCGGCCGACCAGCCGCCCCACCTTCTCCGGGTCGAAGTAGCCGAACTCCTCGATCTTCTCCGGCCTGAGCAGGTCGCGGATCTCGTCGGTGGCGTCCTGGCCCACGAAGGGCGTCCCGAACGGGGCGAGGAACATCTTCTTGCGGCGGCGGACAACCGCGCGCGGCAGCCGGCCCGCCATCGCGCGGCGAAGGAGGAACTTCGAACTGAATACGCGCGTCTTGACGGTCGGCGGCACCGTGCCCAGGAACTCCTGCACCGCCCGGTCGAGGAACGGGTGACGGCCCTCCACCGAGTTGGCCATCACCGCGCGGTCGCCGTGCGAACCCAGCAGGTGGTTGGTCATGAGGATGCGGCTGCTCAAGTAGAGGGTGCGGTTCAGGAGGTCCCACCGCCGCATGCGGTCCAGCGGCAGGTCGATGAACTCGGCGTCCGAGAGGCGGCCCTGCCGCTCCAGCGTTTCGTCGGAGTAAACGAGTTCGCGCACCATCCGGAAACACAAAAACTTGGCCATGATCGAGGGGTCGAAGCCGAACAGTTCCTGCGCGTAGGCCGCGTCCTCGGGCGTGGGTGCGATGGCGTTGCGATTGCCCATCAAGAACCGCACCCCCAGCCGCACGATGGCATAGAACGCCTTCGCCGGGAGGCCGTTGCCCATGCGCGAGCGTGCGGCGTCCCAGCGGAAATACTCGTAGCCGCCCAGCGACTCGTCGGAGCCTTCGCCGGTCAGCACCACCTTGACCTCCCGCGACGCGAGTTTCGAGAGGGCCATCAGGGCCACGCCCTCGGTCGACACCAGGGGCGTCTCGCTGTGGTAGATGTGCCGGTGCAGGTCCCGCGCAAGGTCGCGCTGGTGATACGTCAACACGTGCATCTTGATGCCCAGGAACCCGGCGACGCCCGCCGTCCAGCGGCTCTCGTCGAAGCCCGGCTCCGGGAACGCAATCGAGAAGACGTGGCGCGAAATGTCCTCGCGGTCAGCCACCATTGCGGCGACGCTGGACGAGTCGATCCCGCCCGAGAGGTACAGGCCCACGGGCACATCGGCCTTGAGTTGCCTGGCGCAGGCGCCGCCGAGGACCTCGCGAAACTCGTCCGCCCACTGGTCAACGCTCTTGCGGGGGTACTGGCCGGCGTCGTTAAACGGGATGTCCCAGTACGTGCGCTCGACGACCGCCCCGCCCTTCACTTCGAGATACCGCCCCGGCGGCAGTTGCCGGATGCCGCGGAACACGGTGCGCGGGGCCGGCACGCAGCAGAACGCGGCCACGGCGTCGAGCGCCCTGCGGTCGATCTCGGGGCGCACGAGGCCCGTGGCGAAGATCGCCTTCATCTCCGAGCCGAAGACCAGCCAGTGGCCGACCTCGGCGTAGAACAGGGGCGCGATGCCCATGCGGTCGCGCGCCAGGAGCAGCCGGTTCGCAGCGGCGTCGTAGGCCGCTATGGCAAACTGGCCGTCAAGGCGATCCAGGGCGCCCGCCCAGGCCTCCTCCACCAGGTGCAGCGCGGACTCGGTGTCGCAGTGCGAGTGGAAGACGTGGCCGCGCGACTTCAGTTCCGCCGCCAGGTCTTCATAGTTGAAAATCTCGCCGTTCATCACGAGGTGGATGCGGCCCGACTCGTCGGCCACCGGCTGCCGGCCGCACTCCGGGTCGATGATCGCAAGCCGCGTGACGCCCAGGAACAGGCGGTCGTCGCGGAACCAGCCCTCGTCGTCGGGACCGCGGTGGCGGAGGCTCGCCAGAACGTCCGCCGGGCTGAACGGCGGGAGGCCGCGCCCCCGCAGGTTATAGATGCCGGCTATGCCGCACATCGGGCCCCTCTTTCTCTCTTGCGGTCTCTGCCGGCAAAACCCGGATGCGGGGGCCGGCCGAGCGACCCCCTTCAGCGTTTCGTGCCCTCGACCGGAAGTCCGAGATCGAACCGATACAGCCGCCCGTGCATCGCCGCGGCGCCGACGTGCTCGCGGACAAACTGCTCGGCCGCCGCGCGGTACTGCCCGAAATCCAGGCCGTCGAGCCTGTTGGCCGGCCCGCGGCCCACAAGGATGTAATGGTTCGGCGCCTGGTTGAAGTAGTCGTCCATGTCGTCGTTCAGGATGGGCAGGCCCAGGATGTCCTTCGGCACGAGTTGCGCAGGGACAGGGACGTTGACCATCCGGAACGCCTGGTCAAGGACCTGGCGATCGCGTGCGGCCGTGGGTGTCTCAATCGCGTCGAACTGGGCCGCGCGGGTCAGCGTGGGCGCCCGGATGAAACCCTCGACGCTCGCGCCGAAGTGCGGCCGCGGCACGAGCGTGTGCTCGACCAGGAACTCCAGCGGCCGCACATTCTCCCCCGCCGGGGCGATGTAGGGGGCGCGGTCTCCGTAGTGCGTGTCGCGAGGGTTCACGAAGTTGATGAACCGCCCGCGAATCGACTCCACGGGCAGGGGGTCCTCGCTGCCCATGCTCGATCCCAGGAACACGAGATTGTCGGCATGGCGAAGCCCTTCGGGGTACGCCGGCGCGCCCGCCGGCAGCGTGCCTGTGTATGCGAACTGCATCACTCGCGTCCCTGCGCTGAAACCGATGGCGCTGGCGTGCCCGCCGGCGCCGTGGCGCAGGCGGTGCGTTTCGAGCATCTGGTGCAGCCGCGCGGCGCCGGCCAACTGCGAATCCCGGCTGAGGTGCTCGATAACGACGTCCCTGGTTTCGCTCCAGTGCACGAGGATGATGACGAGGCGCTCTGACGCATCCGGGAAACCGTGCGGACTCTCGGCCAGCAACCGCGCGGTCCACCGGAAGACGTCAACCGGGTCGCCCGACCCTTCGACGAAGATCACGAGATTGGAGTCGTCGATGACGGTCCCTGCCGGGATCTCGGTGTCCTGCACCGCCACCGGACGGCCGTCCTTGACGGTCCTCATGACGAAGGCGGGCGTGTTGTAGACCGTGCGGAGCGCCTGGGGGTCGAGCGGCCCGAGGGCGTCGGGGTCAGGCCCGGGCGCTTCGCGGGTCTGAGGCGCACACCCTGCCGGCGCCAGGGCCAGGAGCAACCCCGCGCACACAAAGATCCGTGCATACGGACGCATGGCTTTGCCCCTTTGCGGTCTGGAGGCCCTGTGCAGCACAGCGCCAGTTTACTCCAGAATGCCGCGCCAAGTCCAGCCGGAAGGTGCAATCAGCGGCAGCGGGATGGGCCCTGCCTCGGGACGCTAATCGCTCTGGGGCGCGGCCTGGGGCTGCTCGGCCCGCTGGACCTGGAAGATGGCGATGCCCGCCCTCCCTGGGGCGCGATTTTGCGTCGTACAACTCGCGCGGCGGGCAGTCTTGCCCGCCGCGCGGTCGCCATCAGGCTGGGCGACCGCGCTACCCGATTCAACTCACAAGAACAAATTTGACATCCTACCACTCTCCCCTGGGGCGCGATTTTGCGCCGCCCCGTTGCCTTGCCCGAAGTATAATCGAGAAGCCGCAAGCCTCGACGAGGAGCACCCCATGGCCGGCGAGACCGTGGAGTACCTGGTGGTGGCCCCGCACCCGGACGATGCCGAACTGGGGATGGGCGGCACGATCGTCAAACTCCTGCGGGCCGGCAACCGCGTGGCCGTCGTGGACCTGACGAGCGGCGAGCCGACGCCGTTCGGCACGCCCGCCAATCGCCGCCGCGAGACGGCCGCCGCATCGGCGGCCCTCGGCCTGACGCTGCGGCTGAACCTCGGACTGAAGAACCGCCGACTCCAGGCCACCCTGGCCGCACGCATCCGGGTGGCCGAGGCGTACCGCACCTTGCGGCCGCGCGTCCTCTTCATCCCGTACTGGCGCGACGCGCACCCGGACCACCTGGCGGCGTCGCTCGTGGCCACGCAGGCCCGCTTCCATGCCAAACTCACCAAGACGCGCATGAAGGGCCGGCCCCACTACGCCGAGCGGGTCCTCTATTATTACTGCACGCACCTGAGGACCCACGCCGACGTGGCGCTGGTCGTGGACGTGTCCGAGGAATTTGCCGCCAAGGTCAAGGCGGTCGAGTGCTACCGCAGCCAGTTCTTCGAGGGCCGCGGCGCCGGGGCCGGCGAGGTTATCCAGTACGTCCGCGACGTGAACCGGTACTGGGGCCGCATGATCAATCGCCCATACGGCGAGCCGTTCGCCGCGCAGGAGACGTTGGGCCTGGCGACGCCCGAGTGTCTCGTCTAGAGCCGTTAACGGTCGGATGTAGCGGAAAATCGCGCGGTGGGCAGTCTTGCCCACCGCGCCACGGGACGCCTGGGCACGGGCGAAGCGCGGCGGGCAAGACTGCCCGCCGCGCGGCGGGCTACAAGCAACCGTGAACTGCACTAATCGCCGGGCCGCGGCGCCTTGCGCCCGGGTGCCCGGCGGAAGCATCAGCGAAAGGGGATTGTCGATGAAGAAACTCACGCTTGCGTTCCTGGCGGCGGCGATGGCGGCAGGCCTGGCGACCGCCCAGGCCCCCGCGCAGGGCCTTGTCGGCAAGCCGGCCCCGGCGATCTCGGCGACGGACTGGCTGAACTCGCTGCCGCTGTCGCTCCAGGCGGCCAAGGGCAAGATCGTCATGGTCGAGTTCTGGGCCACGTGGTGCCCGCCCTGCCGCGCATCCATTCCGCACCTCATCGAGATGTTCAAGACCTACTCGCCCAAGGGCGTGGTCTTCATGAGCCTGACGGATGAACCGAAGGCGACCGTCGAGCCGTTCGCCAAGCAGATGAACATGATCTACCCCGTGGGCTGCGGAAGCCAGACGGGCAGCGCCTATGGCGTTCGCGGCATACCGTATGCGTTCATCATCGACCCGTCGGGCAACGTGGCGTGGGAGGGCCACCCGATGGCGGGCCTCGACAAGGCGCTGGAGGCGCAACTGGCGAAGACGCCGCCGGCGATGGGAGACGAAAACGCCGGTGTAATCCTGGCCAAGGCCGAAGAGGCCGTCAGGCAAAAGCGATTCCTGAAGACCGCCCGCCTTCTGGTCGGCGTGTCAGCAGGGAACAACGCCGACCTTAATGCACGTCTGGACGCGCTGCGCAGGACCTTGACCGAGCGCGCGGCCGCCCGACTGGCCGAGGGAAAGAAGGGCGCGGCAGCGGCCGCACAGCACGTCTCGGAAAAAGCGATGAACCAAGCGGGAGCCGACTACTATGCGGCTCACGACGCCTTGAGAGAGGCTGCAACCCTGGTCCCTAGCACCGGCACGGCCGCGCAGGCACAGGACATTCTGAGCCGGATGCTGAGCGACGCTTTCGCCAAGGCCTCGATACGGGCCTGTCGCATGGCGGAGGGTGGAGCGCGTTTGGCCATGATCGAGAGGGACGCCGAGAAGGTTCCTACTGCCGAGACTCTTGAGGCACTGGAGGATCTGGCCGCCGAGTTGCCCGACACTATTGGGGGCCGCGAGGCCGCCGAAAAGGCCAGGGCTCTGCGGGCCGACCCGAACGTGATGAAGAAGATCCAGAACGATGCCGCCGAGAAGGACTGCAAGGGCTGGATGTCGATGGCCCGCAACTTCATCAAGACCGGCCTGCCCGATAAGGCCAGGCCGTTCCTCGACCAGGTCATCCAGAAGTATCCCGACACAGACTACGCCAAGGAGGCGAAGGAACTCCTCCAGAAGATGAACAGGAAAGACTGATGGGGCCTCGCCGCCCGCGCGCCGGGGTGGTATGCCCCCTCGTTGGCCACCTGTAAACCAGCCAAAATAGAAAGGCCGGCGGCGGAAACCGTCGGCCTTTCCCTTCCCCATCGCTCTCGCGATTACTTGCCTGCCTTGCCCCAGATGCTCTGCGCGGCCGTCTTCAGGGGCTTGATCCACTTGCTGAAGTTAGTGTAAACGGGGTCATTGGTGCCGCCGCGGAACACGATCTGGGGGTGCCCGGCATCCGGGCCCTTGAGGGGCTTCTGGAGGAGGGTGCTGTCGGCCCAGTCGTCGCCGCGGGAGATGTAGCGGTTGACGGTGCGGAAGTTCTCGGCGAGCGTCTTTTTCTCGGTCACCTTGCGGCGGATGAGGACCCACTTGGAGGCGGGATTGCCGCCCCCGTGGCACTTCAGGCTGCCGCAGGCGTTCAGCATGGCCTGCTGGACCTGGCGGAACCCGCTCATGGCGGGATCGCCCTCGGTCTTGTAGATCTCGGCGATCTCGGCGTCGGTAATGGTGGCCTCGGGCAAATTGATCCCGGGTGGGACCGAAACGGCCGTGGTCTCGCCGCCGCCGCCCGTCAACGCGTAAAGCAGATACTTCGGCCGCAGGTCATCGGGGGCCTTCTGGTTGGCCTCCAGGGCAAGGTCCTGCGCTTCCTTCGTCAGGCTGTTCTGGAAACACCACTTCGCCAGGGCGTAAATGTCGTCGACCTTGCTCCTGTCGAGCGACTTCAGTTTCTGCTCGTACTGCTGGATGGCGGTGCCGCTGACCTGGGCCGATGCGGCAATCACCAAACCCAGGAGGCCGGCCAGCCCCAGTCCGATCATCCATGCCTGTTGGCGCTTGCTGTTCATCGGGACCACCGCCTTTCGCTATCCCTGCCTCTACAGCCAATCTACCTCATCGGCCGGGAAGGATGCAAGTCAAAACATCGGCCGGCGGTAATCCCTTTGTTGTGAGGGCAGGGCACCGGGGCGGGGATTTTCGATGACATGCGCCGTAAACCCCGGCAAAATGACGTGCCGCCGGGTCGCGCACGCTGTCCCCGGCGCGCCTGGGGCGCTGTGTTTAGAGCAGTTCAACAGTGTCTGTTTGTATCGCGTCAATTATAGGGGGCTTCTTCCCCTCGCTCGTGCTACGTAGCGAAGAGGCATCGCTACTCTCTGCTTCGCCCTGCGTAGCGGGCTTCGCAGAGCAGGGTCGCAGAGTAGCACCGGGTGGCATGCCCACAGCCTGCCCGCCCTGGCGGGCCGCCTTTGCGTGGGCATGCATGCCCAGACAATGACGGTCTGGGCATGTCACCCCGCTACACGAAATCGTGAACGGCCATAGAACGGGAGCGAGGCGCGACCCATGCTGACTGATAACATTCTGGACCTGATCGGCAACACGCCGCTGGTGCGGCTGAAGAAGGAGCACATCTTTGCGAAGGCCGAGTTCCTGAACCCCGGCGGCAGCATCAAGGACCGCGTGGCCCTGGCGATGATCGAGGGCGCCGAGCGCGACGGCCGCCTGCGGCCGGACTCGATCATCGTCGAGCCGACGAGCGGCAACACGGGCATCGGCGTCGCACTGGTCGGGCGGCTGAAGGGGTACACGGTCCGCATCGTCATGCCCGAAGGCATGAGCGAGGAGCGCAAGAAACTCATCAAGGCCCTCGGGGCGGAGTTGATCCTCACGGCCAAGGACGAGGGCATCGGCGGGGCCGTCCGCCGCACCAAGGAAATGGCCGCCGCCGACCCGCGCATCTACGTCCCCAACCAGTTCGAGAACCCCGACAACCCGCGCATCCATTACGAGCAGACGGCCCCGGAACTCTGGCGGCAGATGACGGGCGACATCGCCTGCTTCGTGGCCGGCGTGGGCAGCGGCGGCACGCTCCAGGGCGTCGGCAGGTTCCTGCGGGAGCACAAGCCGGGCGTCCGCATCGTGGCCGTTGAGCCGAAGAACGTCTCGGCCATCCTGGGCCACGAGCCCGGCCTGCACCAGATTCAGGGCATCGGCGACGGGTTCATCCCGGCGGTCCTGGACGTCTCGCTGGTCGATGAGGTCGTCGAAGTGACCGACGAGGACGCCATCGAGACCACGCGGCAACTGGGGCGGGACCACGGACTCCTGGTGGGCATCTCCGCCGGGGCCAACGTCTGGGCGGCCCGGCACCTGGCCAAACGCCTCCAGGGCAACATCGCCACCGTCCTGCCCGACCGGGCCGAACGATACTTCAGCACGGCCCTCCTGTGAGGGGGCCAGGCTACTTCCACAGGTACTCCCGCAGCACCCTGGCCAGCGCCTGGAAGGTCCAGCGGCGCTTCTCGTCGTCGCACTCCAGGAGGGTCACGCGGAAGCCGTCGCGCTTGCAGCAGAAGCCCGTCAGCGGCACCACGCAGATGCCGCTTGCGCCCAGGAGGTAATAGACGAAGCGGTAATCGTTGGAGACGCCCTGGACGAGTTGCTCGACCATCGCGCGGGCCTTCGGGTTCTCGATGGGCAGCGTCTGCCGGTCGTTCAGGATGCCGTCCTCGAACATGATGGTCATGTAGAACGCGCCGCTGGGGCAGTTGACCAGGACGCCCGGGATGTCCCGCAGGGCCGCGTGGGCCTCGCGGGCACGGGCCTCAAAAATGGAGGCCCGCCTGGCCAGGTGCGCGGGGTACCGCGGGTCGCCCAGGATGCGCGGGATGCACATCTGCGGCGCGGTGGTCGAGCAGACCTCCAGCCGCTTGGACGCCAGGAGCGAGCCGACGTAGGTGTCGAACATCTCATCGCGATTGCGGTTCAGGACCTCGATCCACCCGCAGCGCGAGCCCGGCCACGGCACCTCCTTCGAGATGCCGCGCATCACGAGGGCCGGCACGTCGCCGATGACCTGCGACAGGTGCAGGGTCTTGTTGCCGTTGTACACGATGTGGGTGTAGATCTCGTCGGCGATGAGGAAAAGGCCGTACTGGCGCGCGATCTCGGCCATCTCCTCCAGGACCTCGCGGGGGTACACCGCGCCGGTCGGGTTGTCCGGGTTGATGAGCAGGATGGCCGCGATGGACGGGTTGTACTTGACCTTCATCCGCAGGTCGTCCAGGTCGGGCATCCACTTGTTGTACGGGTCGAGTTCGTACGTCAGGTGCTCGTAGCCGCTGTGGGCGGCCTCGGCCGAGGAGTGGGTCGAGTAGGCGGGCGTCGGGCCGATGACCCGCGCCTCGCGACTCAGGAACCCGTACACCTTGGCCACGGCGTCGCCGATGCCGTTGAAGAAGATGAGGTCCTCCGGCGTCACCTGGACGCCGCCGCGCTTGTTCACCTCGTCGGCCAGGAACTTGCGGGTGGCCGGGACGCCGGCCGTGTCGCAGTAGCCCCAGGAGGCGTCCTGGTCGACGACCTCGTGCAGGATCTGGCGGATCCAGGGCTCGATTCTTTCGCCCTTCTGCACGGGGTCGCCGATGTTCTCCCACGTCATGGTCAGGCCCAGGTCGCGGACCTTGTACGCCACCTGGACGATTTCGCGGATGGCGTAGGTCAGCGCCCCCGCCCCGCTGTGCACGATGTTTCTTCGCATGTTGACGGCCCTTCGACTTTCTCGGATGACTTCCTGCGCCCCGCAGGAACGCGTAAGTATACCCTCAATCCCGGCAGATTCCAGGCGCCCGGCCCATGGAATCAGTCTCCTTTTTTCCTACCGGACTTCCTGCAACCGATACTTCGCCGTGCCCAGCCCCACGGCCTCCAACTGCTGAATCTGGATGTACGGGTCCTTGCCGTGGATGCGCTCGAAGAGGTGCTTGCCCGGGACGAGTTTGAAGCCGCGCGGCAGGCTGCCGGGCAGGGGGTCGCCGT
>Ga0315294_10007521_pt1 | contig 11950 bp, 8 predicted proteins | sample YL17G13_40_MG_FD_203626 | JGI IMG/M metagenome (GOLD analysis project Ga0315294, IMG submission 203626) | Sediment microbial communities from Yellowstone Lake, YNP, Wyoming, USA - YL17G13_40 | ecosystem: Environmental > Aquatic > Freshwater > Lake > Sediment | place: USA: Wyoming | collected...
TGGTTCCCAGTGGCGTCACGCCAAGGGCTGAGAGCCGGGAGAGGAAGGGCTCCTCATTGCCGTCCCGCACCTTGTTCACCACCCCGAAGATCCGGGTTATCCCGAGATCCCGTGCGAGTCTCGCGATCTGGCCGGCTGCATCCACCGACTTCACGGTGGGTTCAGTGACCACGAGGAGCGCCTCGACGGTCCGTGTCGTCCCGCGCCCCAGGTGCTCCACCCCCGCCTCCATGTCCATGATGAGGAGATCGGCCGTGCCCGAGAGGTGGTCCACGAGCCTCCGGGCGAGGGCGTTCGCCGGGCAGAAGCAGCCCCCGCCACCCGTGCGGATGGACCCGAGGACCAGGAGGTGCACACCGTCCTTACAGCTGATGCCGAATCTTTCAGGGATGTCATCCACCTTCGGGTTGATCCTGAAGACCATCCCTCCGCCCTCCGGTGGGGCTCCGGTCCTCTCAAGGATAAGGTCCTCCATCTCCACGAGCGGGGTGATGGATTTCGTCTCCGCGGGGCTGCAGGAGAGGGAGGATGCCAGGTTCGGGGACGGGTCCATATCGAGGGCGATGACCCGGTAGCCCCGGGAACCAAAAGTCCGCGCAAGGCCTGCTGCAATGGTGGTCTTCCCGACCCCTCCCTTCCCGGTGACGGCGATCTTGGCCATGCTCTTATCCCATACCATGATGAGCCTCGGATATAAATTCAAAGTATCCACGGGCCTGCCGGCCACGAGGCATGATCGGCCTCCGGTGGCAGTCCTGTATCCGGGAGTCGGGATGGGGGAGATGATCATCCTCCCTGGCGGGAGGAGGAGGCCGCTCGAGGTGGGGAAGACGATCCTCTCTCATCTCCAGCAGACAGGAGCCTCGGTGACCGCCCACTGCGGGGGCAGGGGGGAGTGCCGTGCCTGTGCCATCCATGTCGACAGGGTGGATCTCCTCTCCCCGAAGACCGGAGTGGAGGAGTCGGTGCTGGGCGATCCCCTGATGCGCCTTGCCTGCCAGGCAACCGTCGTGAGTGTAGACGGGACCCTCAGAGTGGAACTCCCCCAATACCCGGGATACTCCATCGTTGAACGGGGCCTGCGCCCGCAGGTGCCGCCCTCGCCACTTGTGGAGGTGGCTGGAAGGGAGGGTTCGCCCTCGGTTACGTGGGGAGGCCGGGTCCTCGGCCCCTACGAAGGGGAGATCTTCGGTGTCGCTCTCGACATAGGGACTACCACCCTGGCCATGCGCTGGCTGGACCTTGAGGACAGGCAGAACCCCGACCGGTTCTCGGCATCGGTCCTGAACCCCCAGATCCGGTTCGGGGACAATGTCATCGACCGCATCCGGTATGCCATGAAAACTCCCGGCGGGGCACGGCACCTCCAGAACGCGGTTATCGGTGCAGTCAACAACCTCCTCTCGTGCGGTGCGGTCCGCCCGGACCATATCTACGAGATGACGGTTGCGGGGAACAGCGTGATGCGGGACCTCTTTCTCGGCCGGCCGGTGGAGGGGCTGGGTGCGTTCCCCTTTGAACCGCTCTCTATGGGTGCGGTGAACGCCAAGGCGTCCGGGCTCGGTATTCCCATCAACCCGGAGGGGAATGTCTACGCCCTCCCCCTCATCGGCCATTTCGTGGGGGCCGACACCCTGGCCATGATCCTTGCGACAGAGATGCATACGAGGGAGGAGGTGGCTATGGCCATCGACATCGGGACGAACACCGAGATCGCCGTCGGGAACCGTGAGGGCATCATGGTCACCTCCTGCGCCTCGGGCCCGGCCTTTGAGGGTTCCGGGATAGCCTGCGGTACAGGTTCGGTTGAGGGGGCGATCCAGCGCGTTGAGATCGGCGCCGGAGGGAGGGTCTCCTATGCGACCATCGGGAACGGCGCTCCTGTCGGGATATGCGGGTCAGGGCTCATTGACACCCTCGCAGAGCTCCTGGAGCACGGGATCATCGACTGGACCGGGAAGTTCACGGGCGGGATCGGGCAGTTCTCCCTTGCAGAAGGGGAGAGGGGTGTGTACCTCGACGGGAGCGATCTCGACAACCTGAAGCTCGCCAAGGCGGCGGTGGCGGCTGGTGCCGCGGTCCTCCTTGAGAGGGCGGGGATCGAGGCAGGGGAACTCACCCGCCTCTTCCTCGCGGGAGCCTTCGGGACCTACATAGACGTGGCCAATGCGAGGCGGATCGGGATGCTCCCCATGATTCCTCCCGAAAGGGTTGAGAAGGTGGGGAACGCGTCCATCGAGGGGGCGGCCCTGGCACTTCTCTCGCGCGAGTGCCGCAGGCAGGCCGAGGAGCTGGCTGGTAAGATCTCCCACGTGAGCCTCGAGCGGGACCCGGCCTTCCAGGACAGGTTCGTGGAGGAGCTCTGCTTCCCGGAGTATCGGAAAAATGAGCGTTCTGCTGCGGGATAGATCGGTAGAAACCCAGTAGGCTACCTGCATGAGGGATTCATTTCAGAATTTGTCTTCTGTTGGGCTCTCGGGGGACTCCCGCCCCCGCCGCGGGCACCCCCCCGTTGTGTACCGGAGCATGTGCAGGCGGTTTCCGGGCAGGATCATCTGCCTTGTGAAAGGGACCTATCCTCACGCGGGGGACGCCGCAGCGGCGGGGGCGAGCGAAACGATGCCCCCAGGAGCGTCCAACCCGGCATCCGTATCAGTTGGTTACCAATACAAGGGGTTCACTTTTAGAATTCGCCTTCTATCGGGCCCTTGGGGGATTTCCCCCTGCTGCTCTGCCATCTTCCCACCGCGATAGGCCCCTCCGTTTCCTTTCATCCTGCAATCCTCAAAGGACCATGAAGACTCCAAGCCCGCTCATGTGCCCTGCCCTGCCGTATCGCCGCCTTTTGATCGAAGATTACCTGCCTGGATTCTCAGTCCTTGTTTGCTCTGGCCCTCACCCTCCCTTCCTGTGTCCGCTCCACTTTCCCTTCCTGGACGAGCTCCTCCAGGTAGAGATCCACGGTGCGACCCGCGGTGCATCCCGTGTCCACCCCTTCCCACCGGGCATGGGGCGAGACGACCCTCGCCTTCAGGTCCTCGACGGTCATCTCCCCTTGATCAGCAAGGGTGAAGAGGATGAGATCCCTCGTGGTGGGGAGGCCGCAGGCAGCGAATACCGCGTCCTTCAGGAGGTCACCCGCCTCCTGCATGACGGGGTAGAGGGGGTCCATCTCTGCCAGGCAGCAGTGTTCGGCCCCTTCGTTATGGTGCTCCTCGTAGCACCGCCGGAGGACCAGGTCCGTGTCGCAGGGGAGCCCCTCAAGCTTCTTTGCCGTGGAGGAAGCGGTGCCGCATGGCGTGTCGCGCAGGACGGTGACGGCCGTGATATGGCGGGAGGCTGGATCTATCGTTGCCCGGAACTCCGGCCTGCCGAACCTTTCGGCGAATGCTCGGACCAGGTCGTTCCTGCTCCCGGCAAGGATGCAGAAAGGCTCCGGGAACTCCACGTGGATCCCGGCTCCGCCGAGGTCCTCTTCAAGGGATCTCCTTGCATCGGGTGCCATCCCCCGGTCATCGATAGCGAAGATGACTGCCCGGGCCCCCCAGCGTTTTGCCACTCCCGGTACAAGCACCCCCAGGGATCCCTGGACTCCCAGGACGAGAAGGAGGTCGCAGCGGGCTTCCGGCAGATCTGCGGGAAGGAACTCTTCTGGGCGCTCCCAGATGTCCCCCGATCGGCCTCCCCCAGGGATCTTCTCCGGCGTCAGCTCGTAAACGGCAACGATCCGGTCGCCGAACCCGGAGAGGGAGATGTGGTTGATCATCTGCTCGCCAAAGGGGCCGGCGTAGAGGATCCCGATCTTCATGTGTCCGCCCCGACGAAGGCAAGGCACTTCTTTAGCCCGTCGATGGCGTCCCTGCCAAAGGCGTCTGCCCCGATCTCCCGGGCAAACTCCTCGGTAACTGCGTGGCCTCCGACGATGACCTTCACATCCTGCCGGAGCCCACGGCGTTTTAGCTCCTCCAGCACCTCCCCCATGGCGGGAAGGGTGGAGGAGAGGAGGGCTGAGAGGGAGAGGATATCCGGCCGGTGGCGGACCACGCTTTCGGCGAAGAGATCCAGATCCACGTCCACGCCGAGGTCGATGCAGGAGAAGCCATTGGACTCGAGCGTCACGGAGAAGATCATCTTCCCGATGTCATGGACATCCCCCTTCACAGTCCCCAGGATGACGAGCCCCCTTCCCCTCTCCCCCTTCGGGAAATGGGGCCTCAGGATCTCGAGGGCCCGCTTCATGTTCCGGCCCGAGACAATGAGATCGGAAGTGAAGTAGCGTGTCTCGCCCTTCCCCTCGAATCCCTTTCCTATCTCGTCGAGACCGGCCGAGAGCTCTGCGAAGATCTCGTGGGGGGTGATCCCTTCTTCGATCCTTCTTTCGCAGAACCCCTTCACCCGCTCGCCCTTGAAATCGAGGAGGATGGAAAGGATCTTCTTCGGACCTGCAGTCTCCATACCGGACCTGTTCCCCCTACCGGGCAGACCATCCGGGGGTGTGGTCCTGCCCGTACCACTTCGCCTTCACATATCCCGGTATGGCTGACGAGTCCCTCGGCCCCACGATGACATCCCACCCGGTCGCGTCCTCGATGTCACCCTTCAGGCGCGCCGCAAGCCCGGGGATGATCAGCGTGCGGTGGGAGACCTTGTCCGCGATTCCGGAGGTCCCCACCACCTCGGCGACCTTCGCGCCCGTGAACTTCCTCCCGGCGACCGCCGAGTCCACGCTCATCCCCTCGGTGTCCACCACGAGGAGGTGGCAGTCGAGCTTCTCGATGTCAGAGAGGACGGTATAGTAGGTGAGGGCGAAGTTGGAGGTGATGAAGACGGGCGCCTCCTTCGGATCCGGTTCCCCAAAGGTCCTCAGGCCCGGGTCAACGCTCACGGGTTTCCTCGGGTCATTGTAGATGTTGTTCCTGAGCACCACGAGGGGAAGGGTGGACCACTTCGAGGCCGAGGAGACCATGAGGAGATCGACGTAGCGCACCACCATCATCGCGGCGAGGCATGCCTCCTTCCACCTGATCACGTCCTTGGCCTCTGCATAGTGCTTCTCCCAGAGGGTGGCCGGGGCACCCGCCAGGGGGTAGCCGAGGAGGTCGTCCTCCTCCCGGATGGCCGCGATCCGGATCTGGGTGAGGGCAGAGACAGTCTCCCGGAGGTCTCCCCGGAACCCGCAGCCCGGGTCGAGAACAAGGTCATCGACGCCCATGACCCTGAGGGTCTTTACGATGGACCGCAGGGTGCGGATCTCGTGGGCATAGACACCGAGGGGGCAGCGGTAGCGGAGGGCGAGCTCCCCCATCTGCTTCCAGTTCTCCCGGGTCGCTGCATAGAGGAGCGGCCTCCGGGCATGGACGACCTTGACCCCCGCCTCGATGACCGCGGGGTTGTGGGACCAGAGGATGAGGGGGAGCTGGGTCGACTTCGCCACGATCTCCACGAGCCGCGCGTACCTGTCGGGGTGTTCGTTCGCCGACCGGATGGCGATGGCATCAAGGGTGAGGATCTTCCCGATGTACTTGTAGTGGAAGTAGTTTGTCTCCTGCACCCGCTTTGTCACGGTCTCGTCGGTCATGCTGTCGTCGACAACGACCGCGATGGCAGGCGGGTTCGTGTACCGGAGCTCGTGGCGCATGAGGACGAGGGCACCGCCGATGGTAACCTTATGGTCGCCGCTCCCGATCACCACCTCCCGGACGGGTGGGGCAAAGATCTCCCTGAGCCGTACCAGGTTCTCCCGGAACTTCTCCTCGAGGAGGGGGGGGCATTCCTCAAGGGTGTTGTTCCGCTCGCAGAGCTGTACCGCGAATCCCATGCAGGTCTTCGGCTCGCAGACCCCGCAGTTCGTCTTGGGGAGGAGGGGGTAGACCTTCATCGGGCCGATCTGCTTCATTTCGCCCTCACTTCCCCACCCCGATGAGCTCCCTGAACGTCGGCGGGGCCGATCCTCCCGAGAGCCATCCCACGATGTCCTTTACCGTCCGCGCCGCGCCCGGGTGGAGCATGATGAAGAGATCGACCCCGGCGAGGAGGTAGGCGAGGCTGCCGGTCAGCTCCCACATGGGCCCCCGGAGCTCCCTGGGGCCGAGGGTGGCATCGGTCTTCCAGGCCTCCCTCGCCCCCCAGGAGTTCGCGGTTCCCGCTGCCTGGGGGAACTGGAGCTCCTTGTCGCCCATGAGAGCGGCATGGCGTATCCGTTCAATGACCGTGTAGGCATATTCGAGCCCGTACCCCAGGGCAGCCGAGGTCGGGTCCATGATGATCTGGGCCGGCGTGATGTATCCCGTAAGGTTCCGGTTCAGCTCCTTGGCCTGGTTGATATCGATGGGGGACCAGGCGAGGACCACCTGGCCATGCCGTTTTGCCGCCTCTGCGACGGGCTTCCACATGTCAAGGGTTGCCGAGGAGAGGAGCACCCGCTCGCCCTCGCAGACCTCGGCAACCTTCGGGAGCACCTGGGCGTCCTTCTGGGGGTTCCCCGAGCCCCCGATGATGATCGGGACATCGACCGCCTGGAGGAGGTCTTCCACGAGCCGAGCCGCATCCTGCACGGGGGTGTCTTTGATGTAGGGGTCGGTGCTCGTCAGGTCGAGGTCAACAAGGTCGGCCCCGAACTTGTTCACCCAGAGGCGGGCCCATTCGCACGGGTCCTGGAGTGCATCGCCGAAGAAGGCCCTGACAGGTGCGGGCAGGGGGGGCGCAGTATCGAAGATCGACCCCGCGATGACGGGCGGGTGAAGGGGAATCTCCTGGAAGGTGTGGAAGGCAGGGGCTCTCTCCCCGCCGATGGTGACCGGATGCTTCCGGGTTCCCCCGTCAGCCCGCCCTGCCCCAAGGGTTACCTCCACAATAGAGCCAGGATAGGTGCGGACAGGGGGATGGTACTCGGTCTCGAGGAGGGTCTCGGGGGACACGACGGCGAGCTCCTCGGCAAGGAGGCGCGAGAGGGCCGCCCTCCCCTCGAAGGTCACGGTCAGCTCCTCGGCGGCGATCGCGATATCCTGGAGCTCAACCTCGCCCGAGGCAGAGAGCAGCTCCAGGAGGATCCTCACCAGGTCCCCGTCGTCCTCTCCCATCGCGCCCTCACTCCGGTTTCTTCCGGATGATCATCCGTTCGGCATGGATCTTCACGTTCTTCAGGGTGAGGCTTACGCTGCCGCCCGGGATGGTCACCGTGTTCTGGGAGGCTGTCTGGGGCCGCGGGAGCCCCGCCCTGGGATTTTCAGCCGCAGGGACGGGTTCCGGTGCCTTCATCCGCTCCACGATGGGGTGGTGGTGGGCCCTGAGGAACCCGGCGAGGGCATCGACGGTGGTGACGTCCTTCTCGGTCGCTATCGCATCCCAGAGGCCGGCGGGGATCTGGTCCTTCATCCGCTCCTTCAGCTCCGACGGGAGCCAGACGATCCGCTTCCACCCGCCGCTCGCCGCAAGAAACCTCGGGGACCTCATGTACTCGAAGGAGAGGCCGTGGAACCCGTCGACCTGCCTCCCCCCGGCCGTCGAATCGGCGATGGCGCCGAAGGAGAGGCCCGTGGGGGTTTTACCCTTATAGTCCCGGTGGACGATGCCGAGGCCGTCGCACTCGGGCACGTAGAAGGTCGTGCACTCGAAGCAGCCGCAGGAGGTGTGGGGGTACCCGAAGGCAGAGTAGAGCTGCACCCGCTCCACGTTCCCCAGGGACTTCTCCTTCACGACGGCGTTCACTCCCGCGTACTCCCCGGTGGCCGGCTCCAGGCACTCCCCCTTTGCGATCTCGAAGATGGGCCCCTTCGGGTCGACGCGGGAGGCAGCCCTCCCGTCCATCCAGGAGATGGCGCCGCAGTTCGCGTACCGCTGGGGGGTGATGACACAGACGTGGGATGGGGCAAAGGACTGGCAGAGGGTGCACCCGAAGAAGACCCCAACGTCATCGTCGGTCATCCCCCGGGTGCGGGCATCCCGCTCCTCGAAGATCCCCCGCACCCTCCCGATCCGGCGCTGCACCTCCTCCGGATCGGTGATGAAGGTCACCTCGACAGCCTCGATGAGGGGGATGGCGCTTTTAAGGAGCCGGGCGAGGACAACGCCGACGTGCCGGAGAGTGAGCCCCTTCTTCACCGATCTCCTGTCGACCCGGAGCCAGATGGCATCCCGCTGGTTCAGGTGCATGTAGCCCTCGATCCAGTTGGAGAAGTCGTGGATCCGCCGCTCCATCACCCCGGCCATGTCGGGCTCGACCCCCTTTCCCGCAACCGCGATCTCGGTGCCGAAGGGGAGGCTCGAGCCCTCTGGCATCTGGGGGATGTCAGGCCCGATGAGGCTGATCTTCCCGTCCTCCACCTCCCCGGGCCCCTTTACCTCCAGGATCTCGTACTTCTCCTGAACGTTCGGGCCGCCCAGCTCGGCGTGCATCTGCTGCTTCCTGATCCGCTCCCCCTCGAAGACGACCCCGATCTCGACAGGAATATCCGAGAACATCCCCTCGCTGCTCATCCCTTCTCCACCTCCCGGGCGATGGCCTCGAGGTTCTTCTCCCATTCCTCCCGGGACTGGTTCGGGAACGAGAGGTCGCAGTGCGGGTGGTAGAGCCGGTCCAGGGAGATGATCTTCAGGTGGTCCCGGGCGAACGACGCAAGGCCTGCCTCGACGACCGAGGCGATGGCAAAGGGGATTCCCAGGATGAAGGCAAAGTCCGGGGGGCTCCGATCGGGAGCCGGCCGCCATGCCGGGTCAAGGAGGCGATCGCCCGCTTCCATGGCTGACATGACGAGTACCGAAGTGAACCCCCTCTTCCCGAGTTCTGCGGATACTCCCCCGGTAGTTACGACGGGGGCACCGGTCGCTTGGGCTGTCCGCACCACCGAGTCCAGGATCCGGGATCCGCCCCTCTCCGCGGCTTCGTGGCCTACAACAATGACCGGGCTCTTCGCCCTCTTCAGGAGTTTTGCGGCGACACCCGGCTTCTCTATAAGAGTAGCCCTGACAATTGACGGGGTCTCGGCCCGCAGCCAGGCTTCGCCCTTCACGGCGGGTTCCCTCCCCTCTTCGCGAGCCTGGGAAGCATGGTGGGATCGGGGATGGGCCACTCGGTCTCCTTCCAGCCCTGCGCATCGAGGATCCTCACCACCTCGTCCTTCATGGTGATGGGGATATCCGCCCCCGTCCGGACAAGGAGCGGGAGATCGCCGGGCAACCCCCCGAAGAACTTCCGGTGGAGGTCGATGTAATGGTTCAGCTTGATGGACCTCCCCCTGGCCGTGTCGTTCGGTCTCATGCAGAGCTTGGGCACGAGCACCATGGCCTCCTCCCTTGTCTCGGCAACGGTGAAGAGGTGCTCGGGGACCGGGCCCGCGTAGACCCGCTCCCCGGTCCGTGCATCCAGGACAAACCAGTCCTCCTCACGATCCTTTCTCCCGAGGAGCATCCGCCGGTACTTTGCGCCGTGGGGCCCGGCGATGACCGGGATGCCGAGCCTCCAGAACCCGGCGGCGATGGCCGCAGCCTTCTGGGACATGGCACCCCACGCGATGCCGACCGCCCCGACCCGGTGGTGGACATAGTCAGCGATCTCCTCGTAGTTCGAGTTCAGCTTCCTCTTCGCAAAGATGCTTGCGATCTTCACCGCTGCGCCGGAGATGTGGGCATTGGAGACACAGGACCCGCAGTTGACGAGGCCGCCTGCATCGAACCGGCCCGGGTAGATGTCATAGAGGCCCTCCCCGTTCTCGTTTTTGTACATCCCGATGGAGATGGCGGTGCACCCCGATGTCACGACGATGTAGCGCCGCTTCAGGAACTCCTCGGCCATCGACCCGACATCGTTCCAGCTCCCCGGGTAGTTGGAGCATCCCACGGTGGCGACCACCCCGGGGATCTCCCCCATCACGATAGGTCCGCCCACGGCCCGGATCTCGGTGTCCTGGATGGGCCCGCGCCCGGCCCTGATATGGTATTTTTCGGGGGGGCAGAGAGCGCGGTAGGATCCGGTGATGAGGTCGTGGGGAGAGAGGCCCGAGGGACAGGCATCCTCGCACCGGGCACAGCCGATACATGAGTCATAGAGCGCAGCGAGGGGCGCGAGATCCCCTGATGAGGCAGCGGTTATGGCGGCGGTTATCTCCCTGTTATTCGGGCAGGCCCTCATACAGCTGAAGCAGCCTGTACACGCTCTGGCAGCCTCGATGATGGACGCACGGTCCGGGAGATTCCTGAACTTCCTTCTCTTCGGGGAGATCTCCATGGCAAGCCGCACAGCCACCTCCCCTACTTTCTCAGGATCCAGGATGGCCGCTCCGGCCTCCCGCCCCTCCACGAGGGATCGTACGATCTCGTCCGGATCATCGCCGGTCCTGTCCGGTAGCCCTTGGAGGTTCTTCGCATTGGTCACGATGAGGGGGGCATGGGTCTTCATCGCCTCGCTGAGGACATCGGCGCGGATGCACTGCTCGTCGACCACAATGACATCGGCCATGCCGGATCGGATGAACCGGAGCTGCTGGGAGAGAGCCCCGACGATCCGCGCCCGGGCGTTATACCGGGTGAGATCGAGGGCTGTGCAGCAGATTCCGCAGACCTCGATCTTATCATCGAGGCCCATGTCATGCATGGTGTCGGCGATGGCGATGGCAGGGGGGACATTATGCCCGATGACGAGGATGACCGGTTTACCGGGATCCAGGCACCCGGGCCCGCACTCCACGAGGGATGCCTCCGGGTCCCCCTTGGGGAAGGAATAAGCAGAGATCTGGGCGATGTCGGCGCTCTCCATGGCGACGTGGTCGATCATCCCGGCATGGAGGACCTTCGACTCCAGGTCGAGAGAATCCCCTTCCTGGCCGGTGTGGCAGCAGGAGAGGAGCTGGGTGATCTCCTGCTCGCAGTACTCGACCACGTCCTCGAGATCCCCGAGGACCTTCGGCTTTATCCCGGCAACCAGCCGGGCGTGGGGAGCCTCCAGGAGGACCGACGAGCCGACATCGATGGGATGGTCACGGCCAAAGGAGCCGATGAGATCGGTGAGGAGGTGGCGCATGTGGCCGGTATGAGTGGCGGCCCCCATGGTGCAGGCGAGGAGAACGATCCGGGACTGCTGGGCGGCCATGTCGATCCCGCAGGCGCCCCGTTTCCCGCCGGAGAGGTCGCATTTTCCCATGGTGCAGAGGCAGCAGAGGTCGCAGAAGGGGAGGTAGAACGGGTGGTACTTCGAGAGGAGGGTACGGTCCCAGGACCGGAGGGTGGCGATACCGGGCATCGGGGTGGGGCCCGGTTCCTCGTCCCAGGCCTCGATGACCCGCCCGACGTTGAACTCGACGCCCTTTGCCCTCAGACGGTCCGTGATGAGCTCGTCGATGGTGACCTTGAATTTCATTCGTGGGTGACAGAGCATCAGCTCCCGCGCAGATAAAGATTCTGACCCAGAATGGCCATAAAAAGCATTCGGAAAGTATATTTGGGGATTTTCCCGCCCATCGGGGCATCAAGGGACTGGCCTTCGTCGGCCGCTTGCGTCCCTCGAATACGCACCGAACTCGCCCCCGATGAGCCGGTCACCGCGGATGACCGGTCCCTCCCGGCATACCCGGATTCCGTCGGGGTCGATGGCACAGGATCCGCAGAGCCCGACGCCGCACTTCATGTACCGGTGAAGGGAGAAGAGTCCCCTGTCTGCGATCCCCTCCTCCTGAAGGCGCCCGATCACCACCCTCATCATCGCCTCGGGACCGCAGACGCAGATGTGCTCGAAGGCGTGGAGGTCCAAGTCCTCCAGGAGAACAGGAACGGGTCCATGGCTGCCCGAGGAACCATCATCGGTAGCAATCCTCAGGTCAGTCTTGTTGGAAAGAACCTTCAGGAAAGGAAGATCCCTCGCGGTCCCGGCCCCGAGGAGGAAGACATCGACCTTCCCTGCGATGGCGAGCGGAAGGAGCGGTGCGGAGCCGATACCCCCTGCCACCGCGAGGACCCGCCC
>Ga0315294_10007524_pt1 | contig 11945 bp, 19 predicted proteins | sample YL17G13_40_MG_FD_203626 | JGI IMG/M metagenome (GOLD analysis project Ga0315294, IMG submission 203626) | Sediment microbial communities from Yellowstone Lake, YNP, Wyoming, USA - YL17G13_40 | ecosystem: Environmental > Aquatic > Freshwater > Lake > Sediment | place: USA: Wyoming | collected...
GCAGCGTCGAGATAGACCTGGTCGATGTCCGGCCGCTCCTCCCGGTCCACCTTGATGTTCACGAAAGTCCCGTTCATGAGAGCTGCGATCCCAGGATCTTCAAAGGACTCACGGGCCATCACGTGGCGATGGACACCTGCATACGTGTTATATACAATGGACGCCAACAGGACACTCATAAAAGAATGGGAGGAAAAACATGGAAGACGAACCCATGACCGCAATTGAGGATGCGGTCTTTGATGAGATATGGAACCGGCCGACATTGATATTTCACCACAAATCCGATCTGCTCCCCATCGCTGAGATCTGTTGCGTAACGGTCGATCAGGTGGTGCAGGCAATCAATGACTTGGAGAAGAAGGGGCATCTGGTCCTTCTCTGGGGGGGCACTGAATTAGAAAAACGGGGGTCCCTGGTTATCCCACTGGAATATTATCTTGAGGCGACTGGTTTCAACCGATCTCCCCCCGGAGGGCGACCGCGATGAGGGGGACATCATGATAGCAGAGGCATCTGAGGGCGGGGACATGGCCACGTTGGCTCTCCCTACAGGGACTGGTGCAGCACGCGACTCCCGACTGCGGGAGTTCGCGGCATCGATCAGAGACATCGGAAAGCGGATAGGTGACCGGGTATCCTCCCGTGGCTGGTGCTACCTGCTTGAAGGGTTCCGCCTCATCAATAAGGACCACTTCGACCGCGTGGAGAGCGTCATCAACGAGTGCCGCGCTAAGGGGTATCTTCCCATTGACTTCACGGCCGAGGAGGAATCCCGGGGGTTCTCAGGGGTTGAGAACTTAGATCCGGTATGCATAGAGAGCCAGATGCAGGCGATTATAGAAGAGCTTGAGGCGAAGTACTGGCTCTACACCCCGGAATGGTGGGAAGGGGAGAAATACTACATCCAGATGGTGGTCGAGAAGATCGACCTGAAGACCCTCTTTGAGCCAGTCTGCCATGAGTACCACATCCCCATCGCCACCTCAAAGGGCTGGTCCTCCATGCTCCAGCGGGCCACCTATGCACGGAGGTTTAAGGAGGCCCAGGAGATGGGGCTCAGTTGCGTGCTCCTCTACTGTGGAGATCATGACCCCGACGGCCTGCGGATCTCCACGTTCCTGAGAAAGAACCTCAAAGACCTGCAAACCATCCAGTGGCTGGACGGTATGGAAGGCTATGACCCGGAGGATCTCATCATCGACCGGTTCGGCCTGAACTTCGACTTCATCGAGGCGAACCGCCTCACATGGATCGATAACCTCATCACGGGCTCCGGGGGGAACCTCGCGGACCCCAACCACAGGAACAACCGGCAGCCCTATGTCCAGGAGTACCTCCGGACCATCGGTGTGCGGAAATGTGAAGCGAACGCCCTGATCGTGAGGAGAGAGGCCGCCGAGGCCCTGTGCAGGCAGACAATCGAACGGTACCTTGGAGAAGGCGCCCGGGCGCGATTCGCACGGAAGCAGGCCACCCGGGAGAGCGCGGTTGATGAATATAAGAGAGAGACTGGGCTGGACGAGGCAATCCGGCGCGTGCTGGCAGGGAGTGGTGAGTGATGGCGACCGACTTTAACCGGTACACAGAAGGAGAGGAGAACCGGTACCTCTCCCGCCTCCCTGCCAAGGACCGGGCACAGGTGGAGCGATTCATAACAGAACGGTCCTCGCTGAAGGCCGGGAAGGCCCTCTCCCGGGGCCGGGTGAAGAAGATCCTCTTCTCGCTGACGACCCTCCGGGCTCTCTCCCCGGTCCCCTTCGGGGAGCTGACGGAAGACCACATGATCGATGTCCTGGACGCCCTGAAGAAGAAGGGATGGACTGCCAACACCACCCGGGACGTGATCGCCGTCTTCAAGCCTTTCCTTACCTGGATGGTGGAGAAAAAACAAGCCCCCGCGCTCACCGAGGCATGGATCGGGAAGATCAAGATCCCCAGGATGGAGAGCCGTAAGATCCGGCCAGAAGACCTGCTGACCGAAGCGGAGATCAAGGCGATCATCAAGGCTGCCAGCCCCCGGGACCGGGCCGTGATCTCACTCATGGCTGATGCCGGGCTCCGACCCATTGAGGCGGGGACCCTGCGGTTCTCGGACCTTGAGTTCATCCAGGGTGGGCTGTATGTCCACGTGGGGAAGAAGAAGACCGACCGGATCCGCCGGATCCCGGCCCCCAATGCACGGTACTATGTGCAGCGGTGGATCGATGAGGCCCCATACCCCATCCAGGGTGACGATCCCCTTTTCCGGTCAAGCCGCCGCGACGATACGGGCGAATGGCTACCCCTGATGGATGATACCCTTCGCTTGGCGATAAAGGGGGCAGCGAGCCGAGCCGGCGTGACGAGGTATAAGCACCCCTACCAGTTCCGGCACGGGGCCATCACGCGGTGGATCAATGCGGGGGTGAGCACCGCGAAGGTGGCGAAGCTCTCCCATGGGGGGCCATCCCGGATGGTGGAGGAGGTCTACTGGCATGGGGATGACGACGCCATCGGCCAGGAGATCCTTGAGAAGGTCCACGGGGCCCCGGCCAGGGAGAAGAAGGTGGTGAATCCCACCACCCGGATGTGCCAGGTCTGCGGGAAGATTTACCCCATCTCCGTCCGGTACTGCGAGACCTGCGGGCCACTGACCGAGGAGGCCCGCGAAACTATGGATAAGATGCTCGCGGACATCGTGGCGAACCCTGAGGGGTTGGTAACAATCCTGCGTGAGCTCCAGGCCCGGCGCGCGGCTGGCAAAGACCCGGGGGGCAAAACATGAAGCTCATCAAAAAGATCATCCTCACACTCGGCCACCTTTTCATGTTCGCCTGGAGTTCGGTGGCGATCTATGTCTTCCTCCTAGGGTATGGCTCCACAGGGAAGGCCATAACGGTCTTTGTCAATCCTTACGGAGAAGCCTATTTCGAGTTCATCATGGTCCTAGTAGTCTTCCCCATCATGGTGTACACCATGGCAGCGTATGTGTGGGATGTCATTTTCAGACCACTCATGAAAGGGCGGAAAATGAAGGTTAACGGGTAATAACTCTCCTCCGTTTTTATGAGTGGCACGCATACTTTTATAATGCCTAACAACATTATATATTTTGTAGGAGGGTTGGGGCTAGGAAGGCCCAACCCCTGAATGAGAAAATCACAATATCTGATACCAGGATCCCCCGAGGCGGTCGCCCCGGGAAATGGGTTCTAATCCTCCCGATGGGAACGGCCGCTTAGCCCCATCCTTCTGGGAGCTTTTATGGAAGTAGTCGTCATTCCGACGTTAACGTGCCCATTCTGTCATAGGACCTGGCACCCCCGGGTTCCAAAACCCATCCGGTGCCCGTACTGTTTGAAACTATTGGAAAACGCAGGGGCCTCTCCCGTTGCATCAGTCGAAGCCCGGGCACCTGACCGATCTACTGGGGGATGACCGGATGCCATCCGTATACCTGGAAGAGGCGTTCGCCTGTGCTTTTGGTTCTCTCCTCATCGTCGTGATCGGTGGGTGGGTAATAAATCGGCTCTGGAACACGAGGAAGAAGGAGGAGCCCCATGGATCTTGAAAAGAAGGGAAATGAGGCCGGCCCTGGCGGGGTCAGCCAAGTAAGTTCTAGGACCCATGTTTTTAAAAACTCGTCGCCACCTAGGGGATCCCGCCGCGCAGCCGACATCGACCAAAGGATCCTCGACTCCTTACCGTGCACTGTTGACGAACTCTTTCAGAAATTCGGCCGTATCCAGCACCGGCAAGTGTGGCAACAAATCCTCACCCTTCAACGATGGGCTTATCTCGTCCGCAAAACCGACCGGGGCACTACGTTTCTCCACCCCGGCCCCCGGCTCCTGGAGGCCCACTCATGAATCAGCTGAGAGGATTTTACGGGGCTGGACCCATCTTCACCCGGTCCCGTGAGTGCTCGTCATGCGCCTGGCGAGATGGAGATCTGTGCGCCTGCAGACCCGTACAAAAGTTCATCCAGGTCGCTGGCCGTGTGAATGATGTCAGCTGTGGGCGCGCCCCTCTCCAAATAGCCCGGTGGTACTGTGGCGGGTTGTACTACGTCCGGAGGCGGAGATGATCAACACCCCTCCGGTGATCCAGGTGCCTGTCGAGGAAATCATCATTCCGCCGGGAACAAAAATCCCGAGAATCGCCCCCGGGTTCCTGCACCGCATCTCCACGCGGGGCATTGAGAAGCCCCTGACGATCCGACCGGACCGGACGCTGATCGACGGGATCACGCGCCTGACAGCAGCCCGTGAACTGAAGATGGAGATGGTTCCCTGTGTGATCCGTGCGCCGGGGGAGGCCACTCCAGGGGCACCGGCTGCTGCACCGGGTGCTGATGCCGGCTCTCCGGTGATCCGCGCCCATGCCCCAGGTGGGTGGTGCAGCCGGACCCCACCAGGAACCATCCTCTGCCGGCGGAAAGACTGTGTGGACGAAACCGGGCGCCGTTGCCTGCACTATGGGATGGTGATCCCATGACCGGCGCACCCGACCGCGGCCGCGAGGACCTGGTCCTCTGCGCCCGTATCGCCCGCGACCATGATGTGCCCCGCGAGGATTGCCTGGCCCTGCTGGACCTCGAGGCCCGGGGCCTGGGTGTCACGGTGCCCGAGGCAGACCTGCGGGTAATCCGGGACCGGGTGTATGAGGACGGTGACGTGGGGGATGCCCACGCGGCGGGGGCGGAGCCGACCACGACATCGATGGAGGCGGAAGCGGCATCGATCCCTACCCCTGCAGGGGCCGACCCCCTCCCGGTCCCGGTGCCGACACCGGGGCCGGTGATCCCGGAAAAGATGATCCGGCAGACCCTAACCCTCCTCTTCTCCCCGGGGCAGGTGGTGGAGCTCAGGACCTGGGATAAACGGGGAAGGATCCGGTCCGGGTACTTCAACGACATGGAGGCCCTGGCCAAGGCAGCGGAAGCCCTGGACATCCCCGAGACAGAAGGGGTGTATGTCACCCCCAACCGGATCAAGCCCGATCTCCTGTACCGGCGATCCAACCGGATCGATTTTGTGAAGACGGGTGAGAGCACCAGCGATCAGGACGTGGACCGGCTGGAATGGCTCCTCATCGATGCCGACCCGAACCGGCCCGTATCAAAGATATCCTCCACCAATGAGGAGCACCGGAAGGCCATAGAGAAGGCCCATTCCATCAGGGGGATCCTCCTCTCCCTAGGGTTCCCACCGCCCATCGTCGCGGATAGCGGGAACGGCGGGCACGTGAATGTGAAGATCGACCTGCCGAACACCGAGGAGAACCGGGCCCTCATCGCGGGTTGTCTCCAGGCGCTCCAGGACATCGCAGGAGATAGTGAGATCACCATCGACCAGACTACCAAGAACCCCGCCCGGGTCTGGAAACTGTACGGGTCCGTGGCCCGGAAAGGGGACAACCTCCCTGAGAGGCCGCACCGCCGGGCCCGGCTCCTGGAGGTCCCCGTGAAGATAGAACCCGCGGCCCGTGAGCTCCTGGAGCAGCTGGCGGCCATGAGGAACCCGCCCGCCATGCCGGCAGGCCCTGCCCGGATCGCGCGGGCCGCACGTGAGATCGACCTCGCGGACTGGCTCCGGGAACACGGAGCCCGTCTCCCGGGATATAAAGAGGTCCAGAAAACCGGCTGGCGGTACTTCTTTGAGTTCGAAACCTGCCCGTTCAACTCTTCCCATACGACGGGGGCCTTCTGCGGCCAGCTCCTGAACGGGGCCTTGGTAGCGAAATGCCATCATAACTCCTGTGGGGCCCTCACCCAGCGGTGGGACGACCTCCGGCGGACCGGGGAGCCAGACCGGAAGATCTCCCCCCAAGTCAAGGCTTCACCTCCCCCTGTCGCGGCACAGCCGGTGGGGGACACGCCCCTCTTTGAATCCCTGAGAAACGGAGGGGTGAAACCCCTGTATGAGAACATCGCGGCAACGATCCTGGAGGAGATGCGGATCGTATCATGGGGTGGGTCAATTTTCCTCTACCATAAGGAGAAGGGGATCTTTGTCATGAACCATGGAGAAGTGGAGGCCCGGATCCAGGACATCCTCAATGTAGGGAAGTATGATGGGTCCATCACCCACGCCACCGTCGAATTGATCCACCGCTTGACCTATGCGGACCCGGCCATGGAGTATCCCTTTAACCATGAGAGGGATCTGATCCCGGTGGCCAATGGTGTCCTGAAGATCGACCACGTGGTGGGGAGTGCGATCCTTCTCTCCCACTCACCGGAGTATCGGTTTACCTACCGGCTCCCGGTACTGTATGATGGGGCGGCGCCGACCAATCCAGTGAAGGCAGTTCTCCTCCAGTGGGTGAATGATGAAACCCTCCCGGTCCTCCTGCAGGTGTCCGCCCAGGCGATCCTCCAGTCCGCGGGCCTGGTGTACAAGAAGGCCTATATTTTTGAAGGGGACCACGACGCGGGGAAGTCCTCATACCTCCTCCTTCTATCCCAGTTTTTCGGGGGGGAAAATGTGGCGGGGGTGGACCCCGCGCCATCTGCGAAGATCGTTTCGCCCTTTCCAACCTGGAGAGGAAACTGATCAATGTCTATGATGATCTCGGATCGTTCCCGATCCGATATGTGGGAAAGTTCAAGGCGGTGACCGGGAAGATCGACCACCGCATGGAGCGGAAGGGAAAGGATGCATACGATGGAGTGATCACCGCCACACATATCTTCACCTGCAACGAACCACCGAGGATCAAAGAGATCGCGGATGATGCCTTCTGGAGGAGATGGGAGTACCTCGACTTCCCAAATTCGTTTGCCCTGGATCCCACGTGGACCGCCCGGACCTTCACCCCCACGTTCTTATCAGGATACCTGAACCTGGTGGTACAGGCGATGATCAAGATCATCAAGAAGGGTGGCCTCCTGGTGGATTCCCCGCCGGAGGTTGTAAAGGATAAGTGGGTGCGGGCCGCCGAGCCCCTGGCGGACTTCATGGCGGATGAAACGATCCAGGACCAGGGGTTCTATATCTGCCAGGACGTCTTTTATCAGAGATTCGTGGCGTGGTGCAAAAAGAAAGAGCGTGGGGTGGAAACGAAAACACGGGTCACCCGCCTGCTCGGGACCATGGGACACCACTCCACGCAGAAGCGACCACACGGGAAACAGGAGTGGGTCTATACAGGTATGCGGTGGATGGATGAGTCCCGGGCCAGGTGTGGAGTACCCCCTGACCGACCGGAGACCCCACTCACCTCCAACTCACCCTAACTCTTTTTGTCACAGGTGTCACAACTTATTATTCACTTCTTTGCGCCCGTGCGCGTGCGCGATCGGAGGCGCGATCAGGTATAAGGAGTTGGGGATACCCTGTGACACCTGTGACAGCATTCATCTCAAAGATCCAGGCCCCATCAGTATTCCGGCAAAGATCTCTCAGATGAATTTATTATAGATAGTCCGCGCGCGCGGTAGGTTTAAGGAGTAGGCGTCGTACGTTCACCCATGACAAGCGATCGCGGGAGTTCCCAGGCAACCCAGCCACTTATCGGGATGTCCTTGCAGTCTCTTTTTCTGCTCCATCATCTCAACGCTCTGGAGAAACTGCAGGCCATCATCACCATGTCGGACCTGGGAGAGTCTGGCAGGTCTATAGCCATGGCAATGCAAGTGTCATATCTGCTGCATTTACTTCCGAGAGACCGGCAGCAGGAGATCCTTCTTGAGGTTAAAGGATACGAACAGGAGCTCAGGAAGATTGACAAGAACATGAGCGATTTGATGATCAGTTACAACAGAACTTTTCGGATCGTCACGTCTGTGATAGAATACCTGACTGCCAATCTCGATATCATCCGGGAGGATGTTATCGGCCCGATTGGTGATAGGGTACTCCAGGCATTGGCGGAACCTGAAGGGAAGGATACCGATCTCGTGGTGGCTGAGATCTGATCATGGTGAAACTACACCCCTTCCCGGGAGTCCCGCAACTCTCCTGGATCCTGCGGGAGCGGGTATGCGATCCATACCGGGACAACGATGCGACGATCCTCATTACTGGGCCGAAGGGGAGCGGCAAAAGCGTTTTCAGCCTGGCCCTTGCCGAGGAGCTGGCCAACCAGATCTCCCGGGTTACTCACCTCCCACCATCAACGTACTTTTCCATCGATAACTGCCGATCCGTGGATAGGCACGGCAGCATGCAGCTACTGACCTCCGACGTATTGAAGAGGAAAAACTCAATCGTCATCATTGACGACGCACAAATCTCCATCGGAGCACGGCGGTCACCGACATTGGGGAACCAGATGTTTAACGATATTCTGACAATTGCCAGACCGTACCGGTGCACGCTGCTAATAAACTGTGTTTTTTCGGGCACAATCGATAAAATAGCGCGAAGTCTGGCGGATTATGTCATTTCCATCGTTCACAGCGACACGTACACGAAACAGACTGTCGTGAAGGTATATCGGTATGAAGTCTCTGACGACGGCACGGAATATAAGAAATTCCTGCGATGGGGCAACAAACGGATCAAATACTGGATCGGGACGCTGCCAAGCCCGGAACTGCTCAAGCAGTACCAGGAATTGAGGAAGCAGAATACTGACACGTTTGTATCGGAGATGTACGATAGGGTTGTCAAGATGGCCGAACCTGTCCCGAAAGTGCGGAAGGGGGGGGTCGATCAGTTTGTTGCAGAGAAGGGGGTGGCCGTCAGGGCCGACTACCTGAAGATCCCCTCTATCAAAGGGCTCGCCCGGAAGTACGGCACGACAGAATATAAGATCAATCGCTGTCTCTCAGGGGAGACAGCATCAATGAGGTGACTTAAGATGGATGCACCAGAGAAAAAAGAACTGAAACCGGCCCGGCTATTAACGTCGGATGAAACGCTGAGACATGATTTGGAGTTACCCTTGCTACGTTTACCGTCTGATTTTTACGATAAGGATGAGCATACCTCAGAGGTATCCCAGGGCGAACGGGAAGGGATATCGACGCTCATGGCAATGATCGCCTTTACGTTTGATCCCGAGATGAAAGCAGACCTCATTATAGCAGCGATGGGAAAGATCACCGGCCTGCTGATCAAGGCAGGTGTGTATGATAAAGTAAAACCGGCGTTAGATGTACTCGACGCCCATGGAAAGAAGGCCGTATTCTTTGCAGCACCCCATCCAGACACCGGCCGTGCCGACTATCGGGCAAATATATTGAATGGCGAGATTGAGACCGCGCTTTATGTCATTCTCGCGAAATTTAATCTCTCGGCGAGCACTGCAGTTGAATACAAAGAGCTTTTCATTCCCACCGTACCCCCCACTGCCAGGAAGAATACCGAGGAGGGCGACCTGATATGAATGAGGAACCCGGTTCCCATGAACCCGAACCTCAAGTTCAACTCCGACGAACCCCCCCCGTTGAATTCGGGGCGTGTAAGGGCTGCCATTCAAGCATTCAAGCAGAAAACGGCCAGTGGAAATGCACCGAGCGACGGGCATATAAAAAGGAAAAGGCGATTGGGAGATATCCCAGATTTCCCCCAGCGCAGAGTTTCGCGTGGGAGCATTGCCAGGGCGTGTACTACTCAAAATTCGATCCGTCAACCCTCTCCACACTCTCCGATATTGCAGCCCTCGCCAAGCGGGTGAAAGTTCTGGAGGAGAAGGTGAAAGTCCTGGAGGAGAAGGTGAAGAGGCTGGAGGAGGCCGGGCCATGACCTGCAGGCAGGTGGACAAGGCACCCCAAGCAGCACCCGATGAATGCATGGGCTGCTATCACCTGCAAGTGAAGGGCTGCAACGCATTCGCGGGGGATACCCTCACACGGGAGTTCGCTCTTGGTGAAGGCGAGGTCTTGGAGCACGTGGAGGTGGTCCAGGTCCTCCCCTTCGATATCGCCAGGCGGGCCTGCCAGGGGGAAAGCTATAGCGCCGGGCCCTACAGGGGAGAGATTTACCTTCTCGGGCGGATTCTGCGGAGAAAGGCGCGGTCATGATCCAGATTAAAGTCTCCGAGCGAGTCGCCGCTCTATTCCGTGCGCGGAAGAAGACTCCGCGGGAGTGGGACAATACGACTCTCATGCGGATTCTCTCGGAGACGACGAAAGGCGAGGTGATCGAGACATGACCGACGACATCGAGCCCACGATCCTCTCCCCAGAGCCTCCCATCCAACAAGAAGGAAAGAAAGAGAAATCCCTATCCCTGAAAAAGGGTAAACTTGTCCGGAGGGGTGGGGATCCTCCCAAGGAACAGCCCAGGACCCGGACCAGGGTGATATATGTGCCGGTTCCCACTGAACCCGAGCAGCGGCCTCAAATGCCGTCCATGCCCCGCCCCCCGCCGCTCCAGGGGGTTCCGCTGCAGGACCGGGAGGGGGCCCTGCCGCGGACCTGGCAACCCCGTCCGAGGTGGTCACCACCACCACCACGGCCACGCAGGGAGCCGGCCGGAGAATTTGGCGATGCCAGCATCGGCCTCTTCAACCGTGTATGTGGTGCCAGGGTCAGAAAACCCCGAAAAGGAAACCGATTTTAAAGGTCCGGTAAGGTACGGCTAAGGGACGCAATATCTGCCTCAGCCATGGCCATGCGGAGCCCCGCCACGATACGGGCATGCCTGATTCATCGTCTGAAAAATAGGGTGAGATTCAGATCACTGCGCCATATACATGTACGCGAACGCCCCGATCAGGATCGAGATGATCAGTCCGACACCCAGCACCAGCGGTGAGATGGACAACAGCGAGAACGCCGTCTGTGAGTTCACAGAGATGTTCCCCATGATGTTGTACCAGCCTTCCGAGGCTGCGGTGCCACCTCCAGCCATCGTGGTGAAGGTGGGTAGGGATATGAACGTCTTCCCGACCGCATACGTGATGAGCGCTACAGCAAGGACAGCCACTCCGATCGTGATGATCGTGTTGATGATTTGCATGGCTGTGTACCACTACCCCGGTTGTGCGACGTACATGTACGCGAACGCCCCGATCAGGATCGAGATGATCAGTCCGACACCCAGCACCAGCGGCGAGATGGACAACAGCGAAAACGCCGTCTGCGAGTTCGTGGAGATGTTGTCCATGATGTTCCACCAGCCCAGCTGCCCACCAACGGCCGTGGCCGTGAACGTGGGCAGTGAGAGGAACGTCTTCCCGACCGCATACGTGATGAGTGCAACTGCCAGCACTGCTACCCCGATCGTGATGATCGTGTTGATGATTTGCACGGTGGTTTTTCTACCCTCCTACAAAGAGGAAATATTACTCCGAGAGATAATATCACTTTCCTCTTATGCAGGAATCGGGGAATCGGGCGGAGCCCCCTCCCGCCACCCATGCCGGGTTCGCTCGAGCTCTTCCGCGACGGTCTTCTCGATCACGGCCCTGATGGTCGGGTCGTTCCGGATCAAGTCCACAAGGAGCGTCCGGATCAGATTGGTGGCTGTGTGCGCCATAAGTGGGCATCCTCCCCGAGGGATGATAAAACTAAGTCAGTACCGCGTCGACAATAGCAGTACACCCGTGGATCATGCGTCTATTGTCTGCAATGAGCAAATATCCGCCCTTGCCTGGCCGCGTTCCATGGTGTTGCCATGGCGCGGGTGCCCGGCTGGTGCTGCAGGCATTCCCAGCGGGTGCAATGACCGTTCACCCGCGGGATCCCCCCTGCGTGGCAAGGCGAGGCCAATTTGGAGGCCGTATCGCAGGTTTCCCCCAGGCCGGGTTAATGACTTCCCAATCAGTCCGGCAGCACGATCCTCCCAAAAACCGGATCGGAAATTTAGAGAAGTTTGGGTTTAAACCAATGTGCAGTAACCCCCCCGGGAGATACTACACATGGACCCGGTAGGGCTAACCAGAGTCGGTAACTGTTACCATCACGTGGCACCAGTGGCACGTGGAGTAACCGATGGAGAGGAAGACGGGCCGGTCCTCCTTCCGGGCTTTTTCGAACGCCTCTCTCCCCCAGGGGTACCAGTCCACCG
>Ga0315294_10007525_pt1 | contig 11945 bp, 11 predicted proteins | sample YL17G13_40_MG_FD_203626 | JGI IMG/M metagenome (GOLD analysis project Ga0315294, IMG submission 203626) | Sediment microbial communities from Yellowstone Lake, YNP, Wyoming, USA - YL17G13_40 | ecosystem: Environmental > Aquatic > Freshwater > Lake > Sediment | place: USA: Wyoming | collected...
TGCCGATTCCCGGGCTTTTAGGTATAACATAATACTGAGATCGATCCTGCGCGCCCGTAGCTCAGCTGGATAGAGCGATGGACTTCGAATCCAAAGGTCGGGTGTTCGAATCACCCCGGGCGCGCTCCCCATTTTTCCCCTGTTTCCCCAGGAAAATCACACTCTTATTCCTCTATGCACAGATCATCGTGCTGTCGCATTTTTCTACAATTTTATGCGATTTTCAGCATCTTAATTGCACAATCATTGCACAGTCGTGAATACTTATTTTCAGCATTAATTTTGGCAGGAAAGCGGACATCCAAGTTAGGGCTTTATCGGTTACATCCCAAAATTTTCCCACCAACATAAACTTTATCGGCATTATAAAAACTGTATCTATCTAGCTTTTCAATTTCCTAAAATGCCGGCCCCAATTCTTGCAGTGGTTCTAATATGTAAATGCTTCGTAAAATGTTATAATCCGGCCACGGGATCCACCTATTAGCTAAAAGGGCAAGCCTACATGAAAAAACTAAGCAAACAACAAAAAGACGAGTTCATTAATAAAATTCAAGAAGATAAGCCTATTTCAGATGATTATCGGTTTCTCATTCCTTTTGAAACGGAAAGAGAACATGAGTTGACTTATGCCGGAAAGGAAAGAAAAGAAGACATTTTAGCCGACACATTAAGCGTACCTTTTCAACCGATTAAAAAGTTTGGAGAAATAAAGGAAAGTGAATGGCACAATATGTTGATTTTCGGCGACAATTTGCAGGCGCTGAAGCATCTTTTAAAGCTAAAAGAACAAGGAATATTGAGAAACCCGGACGGCAGAAACGGCGTGAAATTAGTTTATATTGATCCGCCGTTTGCCACAGAACAGGAATTTAGAGGAGCAAAGGGACAAAAAGCATATCAGGATAAGATCGCAGGCGCTGAATTCCTAGAATTCTTGAGAAAGAGATTGATATTTTTGGCTCAATTACTAAGTGACGACGGAAGTATTTACGTACATTTAGATTGGAAAAAAGGACATTATATTAAGGTTTTAATGGATGAGATATTTTCAGAAAACAATTTTCTCGGAGAGGTAATCTGGAATTATGGATCGCCATCTGGCGGAAGAACGGCAGGAGCAAAACTTGTAAAATCGCATGATACCATTCTTCACTATGCTAAAAACTACGGAACCCACATTTATAATCCGATTTTTCTCAGCTATAACGAAAAGTATATAAAAAATTGGTTTAAGTTTGTCGATGAAGACGGGAGAAGGTATAGGAAAAGATGGAGAAGAGACGAATCTGGCAAAAGCGTGTTTGAAAAACAGTATTTAGATGAGAGCAAGGGCGTTCCAGCGTCGACTGTATGGAACGATATTCAGCAAGTATATGCAGACCCTAGAGCATATAAAGTGGAGCAGAAAGAAAAATCTGAATTACTCGACTATCCTACGCAAAAACCAGAGAGATTATTAGATAGAGTTATTGAATTATCGTCTAACAAAGGAGATATAATTCTAGATGCTTTTGCTGGCTCTGGCACAACCGGAGCGATAGCCGAAAAACTCGGCCGAAAATGGGTGATGATTGATTCTTCAAAATTGGCGATTTACACGATGCTAAAGCGAATGCTGAATTTGAAAGCGGAAATCGGCAACAGAGGTAAGGCACTAAAGCCAAAGCCATTTGTCTTATACAATGCTGGGCTTTATTTGGATTCCGGCTTTATTGAAAAAATGGACGAAGCGGACTACAGAAAATTCGTTCTGGAATTATTTAACGCAGAGCCGAGTGAACATAAAATAAAAGGCGTGCAATTTCACGGGATTTTAAATAATCGGCCAGTAATGGTTTTTTCGCAGAAAGATTTTTTGACTTATGAATTTATAGACGATATGCACAAAACAGTTGGCAGCGGATTAAAAGACGAGATGTGTATAATTGTGCCGCAAAGCGTGGTCCGGTTTAATGAGGACTATGTGGACAAAGGAAAAATCCGCTACCATATTTTAAAAGTGCCTTATTCGATTATTCAGAAGATTTTGGAGAAAGATTTTGTTCGCGGTCTCCAGCCTTTATCAAAGGCCAATATCAACCAGACAATAGAGAGTATTGGCTTTGATTTTATCTATCCGCCGAAAGTGGAATGTGAGTACAGCCAGGGCAGGGGAAAAACGTTGTTTGATAATTTTGTTATAAAGGTTAAAAAGTTTGAACCGTTGCAGATTAGTAAAAAGCCGGTGGAATTTGAAGATCCAAAAAAAGAAGCGTTGAGCATGGTAATGATAGATAAGGATTATGATGGAAAGGTATTTGATATGGATCATTATTTCTTTGGCGACGAAATAATCGAAAATGATTTTGAGGTTATCTTCCCCAAAGAAAAAGCCGGTCAGAAAATAATGATAATTTATCTCGATGTCTTAGGTAACGAGAAAGTAGAGGTAAAAGACATTAAGGAGTTTAAAAATAAATGACTACCGAAGAAAAAAAAGAAACAATCAGTCCTAACGAATTAGTTCTACATCTATCGGAAAAGGCTAATAATTTTGACATTTCAAAATATGAAGATATTATATCCGAACTTTGCGGAGAACGAGAATTTCAAATCGAGGCAATTAGAAAAGTAATTAAATTCTTTTTAAGCGGAGAGTACAAAAATATTGAGGATTTAATCAAAGAAAATTATAAAGAAAATGTGTCAATGCAGGAATACTTTAGAGACGAAAAGGAATTGCTGGAAGACGTGCTTTTTAGAGATAAATTAACTTGTACGATCGATCTGGCAACGGGGACAGGAAAAACTTGGGTAATGTATGCGGTCGCGAGAATCCTATTTGCTGAGGGGGTAGTAGATAATGTTTTAATCGTTTGTCCTTCGCGGACTATCAAATACGAACTTTTGAAAAAGTTTAACAAATTTACGATAAAATCAAATCTGCAAAATACTTTTCCTAAGGCCAAATACAGGAATCCCGGGATTATTCAAGCGAATACAGCGATAAAAAAAGGCGATATTGTTATTGACAATATCCATAAGGCTTATGACCACGTTGGCTCATCAATTAAGGACTTAAAAGGAAAAGAGAGAAAAATTCTAATAATCAATGATGAGGCACACCATTTCATCAATGCCAAAATTCACGCAAGCGCCACTGAAAATGAAGAAATGCTAGAATGGGCGAAATTCTTAAGAAATCCGGATTATAATTTTTCTTATATTTTAAATTCTTCTGGAACTCCATATAAAGGTGATAATTATTTCAAGGATGTCATTTATCGATATCCAATTAGGCAGGCGATCGAAGATAGAATGGTAAAAGATATCAATTATTTAGAAAAGGACGAATCAAAAGGATGGAAACAAAAATTTAAAGCAATTTACAGAAATCATCAGGAGAACAAGGAAAAATATCCCAAAGTCAAAAAACATATAACAATTTTTGTTACCAATAAGATATTAAAAACTGATGAAATCGCCGAAGACATTAGAAAATATTTGATTCAGGAAGAAGGCATTTCTTCCGAAAAAGCGCGTGAAAAGATATTGTCCGTTACTTCAAGTCAGAAACATGAGAAAAATAGGGAATTATTAAAAACCATCGACGAGCCAGAAAACCCTGTTGAATGGATTGTGTCTGTTTCTATGCTTACCGAAGGTTGGGATGTAAATAATGTTTTTCAAATCGTTCCCCACGAGGACCGGGCATTTAACTCGAAACTTTTAATTGCTCAAGTTTTAGGCCGTGGTCTCAGAGTGCCTCCCGTCTATCAGAATGATCCTAAAGTACATCCTCAAGTAACTATTTTCAATCACGACGCATGGGGCTCTAAAATAGACGATTTGGTCCGTGACGTGGCCGAAATTAGCAAGAAGATTACGAGCAGAGTTGATAAGGAATCAAAATATAACTTTTCAGTTTATTTTATTAATGTTGAAAAGAAGATAAAAACAGAAACAAAAACTCCCGCTCAAGGTAAGATTGAATTGCCCAAGTCTTTGGGTTTTGCAAGCAGAAAGGAATTAACAGAGCAAATTTACAGGTCTATTAAAACTCGGGAAGAAACAACAAAAAGAACTAAAATTGTTTTAGAGGATTATTCGATAAAAGAAGCTACAAATGAAGTTTTTAATAATATATTGCTTTTGGACTTAACACACAATACTCATTTTGCTGAGAAAGTGAACAAAAAGTTTATCGAGGGCCTTATAAAAAAAGAACTCGAAAATATTGATGAGGAAACCGTAACGGAAGCAAATCTCCAAAAGGCGAAATCTTCCTTCAATACGCTTTACCGAGAACTAACCGGCCAATCCAGAATTGTTGATATATATAGTGAGCCAATCGAAAAATTAACAAAGGAGATGAACGCTTCTTATATTAGTGTAAACGAAGTAAAGAAAAATAAGGGAATAATGTTTAGCGAAAATTCACTTAAAGCATCTTCGGCAAAAGAAATCGAAAATATTAGAGAAGCGTTAGATGAAATAAAAGGCAAGTATTCTATAAAATTAGATGAAGCTGATTATAAATCGCCTTTGAATATTACCGTCCTTGCATCCGAGCCGGAGATACAATTTGCGAAAATATTGACAAGAAAGGAGAACGGAAAATTAATTGACTGCTGGGTAAAATCAAAAGATAAAGGATATTACTCAATACCATATAATTATCGTCCCGGCAGCCATCCTCAACAGAAGTTGTTTAATCCCGATTTTATTATAAAAAAAGAGAATAAAAATATCTTCGTTGAAATCAAGCACGACGAAGATACCGATGTGAAAAATAGAGATAAAATAGCAGGAGCAAAGGAATATTTCATACAACTAAATAGCAAATTAGAGAAAAGTGCTGTGGAATATCATTTTTACTTTTTGACCCCGGCTGACTACACGGGCTTTTTTGAAAAAGTGATTAGAAGTAATAAAACCTTTCTTGGTGATATGCACGCTGATTTGCTGAAAAAAAGCCGAGAAGAGGTGAAGGATTGATACAAGACGTGGATTAGCCAAGAAATCTGTCAGCGGGTATAGATTTGAATAGGTTATCCATCGACATTGACTTCTCGCCCCAAAAAGTAAATGATCTTTTATTGAAAAAGGGCGGAATCAGCCTCTTTAAATTTGCTCAGTTGTTTGCAGCTTGTGCGGCAGATTGGCATACTCTGCCTCCGAAATATAGACGCACAAAAGGAAAAATATTAAAGAGAAAAAGGTCACTAGTAGCATTAAAGACAAGTATTATTAAAAGAATATCCGATTATGAAGAAGCAGAAACCTTCCCTAGTTGGGTTGATAGGAATATGTCCGAAGCTGAGATTATTAAAAGATGCTGGCTTGATCCTTTTTTTAATAACTATTTTAATCCGCGGATGGAGACTACTATTGAATTAGAAAAGAGATATAAGCCACAAAGGGGACGACCACCTATTAATAGAAAGAGCCTGCTTGCTGCAACTTGGGGCAGATTAAAATATCAATGCGGCCATAAGATAGAATGGAAGCTAATAGCGGATTTGTATGAATGGTTCTGGGAAAGGCTAAAAGATTATGATTATTATGAAAATATGAAATCTACAGAGGACCCTGTAAACTATTTCCCGGTTCAGTTTCATAGACATAAAAATAGGGATATGTCCATTTACTATGGACGATATGCAAAATATGACGATATAAGCGTATTTGCTAATAACGGGTCTTCGGTTGATTATCGTTTTAGTTATATGTTTTTTATTCTCTATAATGCACTTGATAAGAAATTGCGTCCGCCCATTTCTTATAACGATTATCGAGAACTAGCAAAACATGAGTATCCTCCTTATGACCACAGTGAGACTGAAATGGATCACTATTATCACAAGGTTCTTGAACATTATTTAGAAATGGGAGTAAAGACAGAACATATGCCACCACTGATAATGTTCCCCGATAAATCCTTTTTCAGCACCCCCCGCTAAGCCGGTTTTTTCTTACACACGTCATTCGGAGATTTATCTCTTCTGTAATTCAAAAGGGAGAACCATGTTCCGATAATGATACTGAAAGATGAAGATGGCTTATGGAGATTTAAAGATGGCAATTGAAAGGCGCTGGCTCAAGGTTTCAGAAACAGGGGAATATCTAGGCCTTCACCCGAAAAGCATTTATCGGGCCTGCTGCCAACGTAAGATCCCATTCTCCAAAGCTTCCGGTATTGGCATCCGCATTGACAAGCGTGAACTCGACGCGCTTCTTGAGCGACAGGGGATCAACCCTAGGGAATTCGGGAAAAGGCTTAGGGACAAAAAAGAGAAGGCTAATTGAATGGAAAAGCGTCTATTATCAGTCGCCGAAACAGCAGAGTTATTGGGAATTTCACAGTCATTCTTATATAAACTGGCTGAATCTGAATCTATCCCTCACATCCGTCTGGGCCGCGCAATCCGCTTCGATATAAGACGGATTGACGTTTGGCTCGAAGGGATTAAGAGCGGCGAAAACGACTCTTCCGATGAGCTGTAATAAAAGCAAAATAGACATGAATCGCAACATGCAGTCTTTGCCTCTGCTTTTATCTAACTATGTTCTCGGTTCACCCCTCCGGGTCGTGGGGATAGACGGGATAGGAAGCTATCCTCGCTCTTTTCTTTGGACAAGGGAGGAGGTTCCCTTCTAGCATGATCGAAAGGACGGGGAGCATTGAGGCAATCCTTTCACAAAGCCCCCCTTTGCCGGAAAGCCCCTCTCTCGGTCCTTCTCTCCCTCCCCCTGACCTAGATCATCCAATCAAGACGTTCTACTGCTCACATTGCGGTTATCCCCTGCGGGTTAAGCTGTCATGCGGTGATCGGACCTGTCCCGTCTGCCGCAAAAAATGGTATGGCTATCACTCCGGGGCCTTAAAGAGATATGTTTCGACTTGGCCGAAGATATATTGCTTAACCCTCACACTGATAAATATCCCTGACGAACAAATATCCAGGTGGCACATTAAGCGGCTTCGGGAGGCCTTCTCAAAGCTTCGCTATCGGTTCAAACCGGTAATCAAGGACGGTTTTTATATAATCCAAGCCACAAACTCCGGGGCGGGCTGGCACCTTCATGCTCATGTTCTTTATCGCGGGGGATACCTGTCTAAAGCGGCTGTTTCTAAAGCATGGTGCGAAATCACGAAAGGCAGTTATATAGTCGATATAAAGCTGGTCGAAAGGTATCAAAAGGCCCTTCAATATCTTTTGTCGGATTTCAGGGGTAAGCCAAGGATCAGAGAGCAGGATTTTGATCTCTATAACAGATTATTCCATGGTTGCCGCCTAGTCCAGGGCTTTGGAGAATACGCCAAAATCAAGCTTCGCGTCCCCTTTCGTTGTCCGGTTTGCGGCGATTGTTCCTGGACCCTGCTCGAAGTCCTGTTAGGAGAAAAAGTCCGATTCAGGTCCGAATTCTACGGGGAGCCCCCGCCATGAAGTCACCCCCACTGAATATCGAATCTCCCGCATCCGAAATCAGGGGACAACTATTGCCGCAAATGCCGGTTTACCCTTCCGGCGTGCGGGGATATACGGAGAGGGGGTCTTTTTCGCCCTTCAGCCCCCTATCAAAGGTGCCGGGGTGGGGGGGCCCTCCCCGGCATCCTCTTAAAAAGGGGGGATTTTGGGGGTTCCCGGGGGCTTCCCCCGGGCTAGACTTGATTATATTACAACATCTCCAGTGAGGGTATAAGATATTGATTTTATTGAAAATCTCCAATATGGTTGAAAATGGGTGAGCATAAACACAATTTAGTTGCTAGATATTTCGCGAAACACCCTTTCGCTAGGCATTTGCCACTCTCATTTCATGGTTTGAAACGAAAGCCTAGGGCAATGCCGATTAAATTTCCGGAGGGTAGGTATACTGTCAAGAATACAGACCTGTTTTCTTGCCCTCATTGCTGTGAAGAATTATTGACGGGAGAAAAAGATGAAGACGGTGTCGGGGCCAGGAATGGTCCAAAACCCCATCGTTAACGCGTTCAGAGCTACGATCTCAGGCAGGTCCGAGGATAAGGCCGCGCCGACAAGCAGAAGGCTCTGCCTATGCTGTGCTAAAGGGTTCTGCGTAATACGACCCAAACAGAGATTCTGCTCAAGCAGGTGCAGACTGCTTTACTGGGCCGCTGGCCAGATCCTTAGGGAATATTCGGCAGGGAAGGCGAGCGGCCTGCGGGATATACTTGAAAGGTTGAAAATATGAAATCAGATAAGTTTAGAAATTTATATAGTGATTTCTTTAGTGCTCACTTAACTCGCTTGCTCTCTAGCCACTTGTCAATATCAGATTTCTTAAAAAGGACTTTTCTCCCTTTTAGTCTAAAGAACGGAAAAGCTCTATCCCGCATAAGCGAATACATGAGGTTATGTGATATTTTCAAATATTCCATAACCTCGAGACGGGTCATAAGCACATCGTCCTTTTTCATGGGGAAATTATAACAATTTCCTAAAAGGATATCTATTGACAGAACAAATAAGATTATATAAGATGCTAATAGAACATATAAGAACATATACTAGTGGATATCAAACCATTCGGAAACGTCTGGCGATGAATGAAAATGAAAAGGCATAGGGAAGACAAAGAAACGCAGCCCTTTAAATCAAGGGGTATCTATCAAAGGGGAAGGATCTGGTGGGTCCGTTATGTACACCAAGGGCAACTTATCAGGCAATCCATTGGCCCGGATCGGCGGCTGGCAGAGCAAGCCTTACAAGCAATCCGAGGAGATATCGTCCGAGGCGCCTTTAGGCTTCGGCGGATCGAAGAGAGGAGAAGCTTTGCGGAGATGGTTGGTGAATACATGAAGATCAAGTCCGCGAAGAGGTCTCTCGCCAGGGATGCGGCGAGTTTTAAGAATCTTCTTCCCATATTCGGCAGGAAGCCGCTCCACCTAATAACGACCCGAGAAGTAGAAGCGTATGCTGGGGACCGTATCGCAAAGGTCAAAGGAGCGACCGTCAACCGGGAACTAGCGTTATTGCGGCATTTTTTCAATATCGCTATGGATGACGGCTATACAGATCAGAACCCGGCCCGGGCCATTAAGAGATATCCCGAGCCCCCGTGGCGGCACAAGTTCTTTTTCTCTGAATCTGAAATCAAGGCATTGATTAACGCCTCGGCTCCTCACCTTAGACCCATTCTTGCTCTCGCCTTCGGGACAGGACTCCGAAAGGGCGATATTTTAGGTCTACGGTGGGATGATGTAGACCTAGACCGGGGTATCATCTCAATTCAAATGCAAAAGACGCGAGAATCCGTCGAAATCCCCTTGATCCCGATGATTAGAGACCTACTGCAAGGGATGAAGTCCCAGGCAGCTGCCTCTCCATTTGTCTTTTCTCGCGGCGCATCAGGGCAGAGGATAGGCGATATCAAAACAGCCTTCCATGCTGCGCTTAGAAGATCAGGGCTGGCATCGAAGGGCTATCGTTTTCACGATATCCGGCGCACCTTCGCCAGGATGCTCTTCAATCAGGGTGTCGTCCTGACGAAGATTCAACGGCTCCTGGGTCATAAGTCAGTCCTCACAACGGAGCGCTATCTTGGCGTGAAATTTGAGGAAACCAGAGAGGCGATTCTGATGCTTGATGAACCACTTACTCAGGCGTTGAGTATATCGGTTATCGGCACTTCGACTGCACAATTGCCTGAGGCCCCACCGGAAGCCTCTCTGGTTTCGGTCAACTGATAACCGAAATCGGTAACGGATAAGGTTTGGTCTATTGAAGAAATATTACATCGTTTTTCAAGGTGATTGTGGTTTTGTATGTGGTTCCCTCTTGTCTTTCCTTAAATAACTATATATAAAAAAGGTGAGGAGGCGCTCCCGCTTATCCGGCCAAAACCCTATGGCACAGTCAGTAGATAGAATCAGGATTAAAACAAAAAGGGCCAAAGAGCACATCATTGATTTGGAGTCTGAAATCAAATCCTTTTTTGATACCAAGCCATACGTAATCGGAACCAAGCGCAATCCGCAAACCAGACAATTGATTTATTACTTGGTTAGCGTTCTGGACGTCCCCGAACGAATTGCTGCGATTACTGGGGATATCCTTCAAAATCTAAGGAGCGCCCTTGACCATTTGGCCTATGCGCTGTTTATGGTTGGGCCAAGAGGCGCTTCTGGCAGTCCAGCATCGCACATCTATTTCCCGATTTATGACGATGCCGTGGAATACGCAACCAAATCTGTCGGAAAAATAAGGGGAATGCGGCAGGACGCTATAGACGCAATCAATGCTGTCAAACCATATAAAGGTGGGAACGACACAATCTGGCTTCTTCACAGGCTTAACAATATCGACAAGCACCGCTTTGTGATCTTAGTTGGAAGCGCATTCCGTAGCATGGACCTGGGTGCTATTGCTTTCTGGGACATGGCCGAGTTTGATCCCGCTCTCGCAGACATGGATCCGATCCATGCGTTTTTCGGGCCTACCGATAGGCAGTTCCCGCTGAAGGTGGGCGACGAACTCTTTATCGATGCCCCTGACGCTAAAGTGAAGGAAAAACTGCAATTCTGCTTTGACATAGCGTTCGGCGAACCTGGGATTATCGAGGGTGCACCGCTGATTGAAACGCTTCACGGTATGGCGGACCTTGTTGATCACTTGTTGACCGATTTCGCTCTGCTACTGGCCTAGCGTTGTCTTTATGTTTTTAAATTGGCCCATTACACCCCAAATCCTTACTTATTCCGCTCCAAAGAAGTAACTGACAGCGGAAAATATTCTAATTTCATGGCTCTGGCACTCCCATGATGTAGAAGTCTGCGAAGAAATAGCCCCCCCCGACTGCACACCCATTGCACAACTTCAATGGATTCGGCTCGGAACCTCTTTAGTTTCAATCAATTAAGAATTCGCAATTTTCAGGAAATCCTGGCACTTTGGCAGCTGTCAAAATCTGCAAAGGGTCGGAGTGGGGACCATTGACAATAAAAACGAAATAGAATATATATGGAAAAGGAAGGTGGAAAAAATGGCCGGAAAAAAACAAAAGAAAACCGATTTTTCTAAGTATGAAGATAAGTGGATAGTACTTTCTACAAAAACCGGGAAAATACTATCGGCAGATGATTCTCTGCAAAAACTTTTAAAGCAATATAAGAATGCAGATTTCAAGAGCATAGAATTTATGAGGATTCCACGATTTGATGTTTGCTATGCTCCATGATAATGAAATTTCCATATCGTAGGTTTGATGCGAAACCGTCTGCGGCGTTCCCGAGCCGACACAGTTCCATGCGGCCTTGTATCCGCACGGTAATTCACAACAAACAGCATCCAGAAAAAATCATCCAAGTATGGGCAATGATAGATTCGGGGGCAGATGTTTCAATTTTCCCTGGTGAATTTTGTGATGTCCTCGGCCTTAAACTTGATAATGGCAAAGAAGAAATAATATCTGGGATAAAAAAGGAAACAATCCAAACTTTTCTTCATGATATTGTCTTGGAAATTGGCGGCTGGCACTTCGAGACACAAGCGCTTTTTTCTAAGGGCGAAATATGTTTCCCTGTTCTGGGACAGCTTGGGTTCTTTGATTGTTTCAAGGTGAGCCTCGATAATTCGAAAGAAGAGATTGAGCTAAAAAATTGTAGGAAGCCCATAAAGATTGAAAGCAACTAACCTCCGCGTTTGATCAGTTAACGCAATTGAACGCTATATCGGGGTGAAATCCGAGAAAACCCGAGAAGCAATCTTGGTGTTAGAATAATCATTTAGCCAAGCCTTGAGAGTGTCGAGTAACTGCACAAGCATTGCACAGTTACCCTATGCATTTTCTAAAACCCAATTATTATCAATACGTTAAAAATGAAGATAAGTGGACTTCGAATCCAAAGGTCGGGTGTTCGAATCACCCCGGGCGCGTTCTCCATATTCCCCCTTTTTCCCCATATGGAGTAGATGATCGACACATCTACGATACCA
>Ga0315294_10007527_pt1 | contig 11943 bp, 10 predicted proteins | sample YL17G13_40_MG_FD_203626 | JGI IMG/M metagenome (GOLD analysis project Ga0315294, IMG submission 203626) | Sediment microbial communities from Yellowstone Lake, YNP, Wyoming, USA - YL17G13_40 | ecosystem: Environmental > Aquatic > Freshwater > Lake > Sediment | place: USA: Wyoming | collected...
CTTACAATAATATCATCCGCATAGCATTCCAAGTGCTCGCCGGGGTGCTCGGCGGCGCGCAGTCGATCCATGCCAACGGCTACGACGAGGCCATCTGCCTGCCCACCGACCAGTCCATGCTTCTCTCGATCCGAACCGGACAGCTCGTCCAATACGAGAGCGGCGCGACTCGCACCATCGACCCGCTGGGAGGTTCATATTACGTCGAGTCACTCACTAACGAGCTTGAGAAGAAGATATGGGAGTTCATCGACGAGGTCGAGGCCCAGGGCGGACTGGCCAAAGCTATCAACAAAGGCTGGGTGCACCGCCTGTATCGCGATGCCATAATCAGCTACGAGGACAGGATTCAGAAAAAAGAAATCCCCATCGTCGGGGTTAACGTTCACCGCCTGGATAAAGTACCGTATGAGGTGCCGATCTTCAAGCCCGACCCGAGGCGCTCAGCTGCTCGTCAGATCGAGAAACTGAAGAAGCTTAAGAAAGAACGTGACAACGCCAAGGTCAAGCAGTGCCTCGCGAAGGTCGAAGAGGCCACCAGGAAGGGCGAGAACGTTATGCCGGCAACCATTGAAGCTATCCGGAACTACGCCACTCTTGGAGAGCTCTCCGCTCTACAACTAAAGGTTTACGGAGAGTGGAAATATCCAATGGGTATCTAAATTGTGAGGTTGTTATGGCTAAGAAGACGAGTAAGAAAATAAAGATATTAATGGCAAAGCCCGGTATTGAGGGACACTGGCGCGGACTTGTTGCGGTAAGCAACGCGCTTCGCGACGGCGGCTTCGAGGTTATCTACGGATCGAACATGACGCCTGAAGAGATCGCCAACACCGCAGTCCAGGAGGATGTTGATGTCGTCGGCCTCAGCATCATGTCGGCTAACTATGTGATGCTGGTCGAGTTCGTTGTCAAGGCGCTTAAGAAGGCCGGCAAGGGCGACGTCATGCTGCTGGTAGGCGGAATCATCTGGGAAGAGGACTTCGATAAACTCAAAAAGATGGGCGCTACAGGCGTCTTTATCCCGGGGACACCCCTTAAGCAAATCGTAGATTTCGTCAAAGATAAAACCGCAGCCCTGGCTTAGCAGACAGATTGGTAATGATGAAGCCCGCTCGTGGGAATAGCTTTCCCCATTCTAATAGTTCGCCGGTGAGCTCATCAACCTGAAAAGAGCTGTCTGTAATCTCATAGAATTACTCGACATGAGTGAGGTGAGCCCGCTCCGCGCCGCCATTGAGCTTAGGCGAGCGTAGAGGCAACACAAACAATTGTAAGCCGCGTTTTCTACATTCCGTTTCAAATACAGCTTCGAATTCAGAGCCGCCGTTATCGGTCTGGATTCTTGCAGTGGGGAAGGGTGCAACTGTAATGAACTTGCTAAGGGAGTCGCTTACCCGCGCTGGGGGGTACGTCTAGTACCTAGGTCTTCAACAACCTCATGGTTAACGCCTCAGGTTCGCAGACGATGGCACACAGGCCGCAGCCGAAGCATTTCTCCTTATCGATCGTGGCCTTGAGCTTCTTGGACTGGGGAGTCTTCTCCATCTCTATGGCTTTGAAGAAGCACCTCTCAACACAGTCCTGGCAGCCGGTACAAAGCTCCTGATCGATTTCAGCGCGAAAGCGGCTCTTCTGCAATACCTGCTCTATGTTACCAACCTCCATGCCAATGGCGAAGATGTCACAGCATTCCCGGCAGCAGTTGCATATTGCGGTCAGCTTTTCCGGTGTGCTGGAGGCCCAGGTGTGAACCAGGCCTGCTTCCTCCGCCTCACCGGCGATAGAAATGGCCTCCTCCGCAGAGATACGGTGGCCGGCGCCACGGTTTATGGCATATTGTGCCCCGCGGTTGAAATGCAGACAGACGTTAAGCGGGAGATCGCATCTCCTGATAGACCTGCGGCAGGGACAGGGAACCACGGAAATTGGATCTGATCTTCTGATTAACTCCTTGATATCCTCCTCGGGCATAAGCTCACCGAGGTCCGGGCTCTGGTCCATGGCCTTCCATGCGGGAATAACCTTGAGCACCTGCACATACGAGTCTCCGAGCCCGCCGGCCATGGTCTGGGCCCACTCTGCATCCCGGAAATCCCGCCACAGGTCTAGGAGCTCGGTATCAACCCATTTCCCCGCGCTGGAGAGGTTGGCATCGTGTAGCTGGGTCATATCGCGGGGGAAGCAGAATAATCCCTTGCTGGTGCGGATGACCAGTCCCCGCTCCATGAACTCCTGCAGCTTGCGCTGTGCCGCCTCTTCGTCCATCCCCGATTTTTGTGCCAGCTCCGCTGGTTGCGCCGGCAGCAGGAGCAGCAGTTTCCCTTCCTCAGGGGTCACCAGCTTCTGCAGTATGCGACGAAAGCGCTCCGACTGGGGGTATTTCAGTCTCGCGATCAACTCGGTATAGACATCGTCTGTTGCCACATCGCCTCCTTCAACTCTGTCGTCTTCTCTTCTCTTTCGCCAGCCCGGGCTTCTTGTCCCCGACCTGCTTCTTGCCCAGCGTCCGCTTCATGCGAAATCAGGACGGCGTGCGATATCCTTTCATAGCCCTACTACGATCTCCAGTAGTGTATTTCCCACTTTGCTGGAGCTTGTGCCGTAGTCATATCAATCCTGGCAGCCTTTACCCTGAGGGTGGCGCTTCCGGATAGCGGTCGTTTTCTCCTTTGGAACTTCTTTCGCCTTGATTCTTGATATCAGTAACCCTCATTAACTTCGCAGCTATTTCCCAACCGTCACTTCCAGCCCATGAGATTCCAGAACCACCCTGCACTTTTTTACCATGTCACTATCCGGTTCAAGCATGCCATCTGCTCCATTATGACCATATTGCTTTCCTAAACTGGAATATTTGCCTTTTCCCCAATCATGATACGGCAGTAGAGATATCTTTTCCGCTCTAGTCCTGGAAGCAAGCTCGGCTGTCTTTTGCATATTTGATTCCGAATCATTGAAACCAGGTATTAGCGGAATTCTCAACCAGATTTTCGTCGTGGTCGCGTTTGAAGCTTTATCAAGATTCTCCAGAATCAGTTCATTAGATACTCCGGTTTTTTCCTTGTGCTTCTCAGAGTCTGTATGCTTGATATCAAAGAGAATCAGGTCTGTGTACTTGAGAACCTGTTCCATACTCTCCCACGGGCAGTAGGCCGTCGTGTCAAGTGCAGTATGAAACCCAGCATCTTTGCATTTCTTGAAGAGGTCTCGAACGAATTCACATTGAAGTAGTGGCTCACCTCCGGAAATTGTTACTCCACCGCCGGAAGTGTTGTAGAAATCTCTATCCCGCGCAGCAATCTTGAATGCTTCATTCACTGTCTTATACTCCCCCATCACCTGGATGGCGTGGGAAGGGCATACCTTACCACACTCCAGACAATTGGTACACAGCTTCCAATCAATGGTGCGGATATCGTTATCGAAAGAAATGGCGCCCGCACTGCAAGCTTCGGCACATCTTTTGCAGCCGATGCATTTGCGCTCGCCCACCATAATCTCAGGTTCGCTGCTCATTCCCTCAGGATTACTGCACCACGGGCAATTTAAAGGGCAGCCCTTCATGAATAGGGTAGTCCTAATACCAGGACCATCTTGAATCGAGAACTTCTGGATATTGAATATCAATCCCCTTTGTTCATCTGCACTGTCTGATATCATTTATATCTCCGATGGTCCTGCGTTTTTACGCAGGTGGACAAAACAGGTGACTCCACTCGGGTCTTCATCAAGAGCCTCTGTGAAGATAGAGTGGGACGGATATCCTTGTACTATTCTTGTGCGCACAACCGTACTCTCAGGCACGAACTACGTGAGGGTCTGTTCTTTCAATGATGCTTCTTGGGTCCACAGGAGGTCGACCCTAGGGCCTGTTCTGTTCTTTCAATGATGCTGTCTTGGGTCCACACGGGCAGGTCGACAAAGAAGGCGCTGTAGCCCGCGACCCTAATGATGAGGTCGGAATGTTCCTCCGGCTTCGCCTGTGCCTCCCGAAGCTCTTTACTACTCACCACGTTGAACTGGATGTGCGGGCACGTTCCCTTCGCATGCCATACCTTGAGATAATCGGCAAAGAGCTTCTTATTCTCTCCTTCCAGGTAGGTGCGCATGAAGCGCTGGTTAAACAGCTCCGAGTGCATGAAGGGCACCTTGCCCCCCGAGTTCAGCACGGCGGTCGGACCCTCGCTGTCGGTTCCCGCCATCGGCGACCGAGAGCCATCGGCCAACGAGGTGCACGCCAGTCTTCCATCCGGGCTGGCAGGGGCCGCCAGACCCATCATGGTGTGCCCGGCGGCAGTGCTGCCATCCATCGTGAATGAACAGCCCCAAGCGTCCTTGAACTTGCTGACAGTCTCCCATTGCCCGACCAGGAACCGCCTTGCCCAGCCATCGGCGAAGTCGTCGTCGTTGCCGTACTTGGGTGCATTGAGGAAGTCCTGTCGCATTGCCTCGTACCCGGACCAGTTGGCGTCCAGCGCCTGTATCAATTCCTCCATGGTGTATCTCTTCTGGTCGAACACGAGGCGCTGAATCGCAGCGAGCGAGTTCGCCACGTTGATCCCACCGAAAGGAGTGACCTCCGGCCAGGTGTCGTGCTCCTTGTGAAAGTGTACGACGTCGATTCCTCGCTCGAGCGTCTCATCCAAGAGCAAGGAGTAGCACGGGTCGGGCTTGCGCTCCATCAACACCTGCTGAGCGATGTTCCACGAAACCGTGAAGATCCTCACATTGTACTTCAAACGCTCGAAGTAGGCCTCCATGATTTCGCTCGCCGACTGCATCTCTGTCACCTTCTTGCCGGCAGGCAAGACCACGCTGCCGCACCGGGCCTCCTGGTCGTTGAGGTGCAGGACCTGGTCGAGGATCGCGGGGCAGTTCATCTCTAGGCCGGGCGCCAGGCCGGAGGCCAGCATGCCCGTGCCCTTAACGCTATAGGAGGCGCATGCGACCGGCACAACCTGCTTGGCGTCCTCGACGCTATATCTTCTCAAAATTCCCCACCTCGTTAGCAGATCCATGTTGAAGTAGGAGGGGTGACCCAGGCCTGTTCGGCCGAGATCAATCGCCGCCGAGATGAACTCCGGCGAGATCCCGGCGTGATATTGTACTGCCACCGGTGGCTGGGTCAGGTGCAGGTTGCCGAGCGCCTCCAGGACGATGAAGCTGAGTTCGTTGGTGGCGTCTTCTCCATCGTCTGTTATGCCGCAGATATTGGCTGTATACATAGTGCCGGTACCGGACATGCCAGCGAAGATCGGCGGCCACATAAGCGGTGCGCCAATCTCCTGGATATTCAAGAAGAGGCACTCGACAAGCTCGACCGCATCCTCCCGCGTGATCCGCCCGGATTCGATGTCCGCCTGGTAGTACGGCCACCAGACCTGATCAAATCTCACACCGCAGCCGTAGCCCCAATGAGCGAAGTAGTGGGCGACGACCTCGACGGTCCAGTAGAACTGCAGGCACTCGTGGAACGTTCGGGGTGGACGGGCGGGGACGTGCTCAAGGATGTCCGCCATCTCCTCGAGTTCCCTTCTCCGCTTCTCGTCGCGCTCTTGCGCTGCCTGCTGCCGAGCCGTCTCGGACAGCCTCTGTCCGTAGCGAATGATCGCCTTGCCGCAGCGCACCATCGCCTGCCACTCGTAGCGCTTCGCCAGGTATTCGGCCGGTTCCAGCTCCTCAACCCTGGCATCCAGCTCTGCGAGTTTAGCCTCAGCCTTCGCTATCCTGGCAGCCAGTCCCTCGCGGAAGAGAACCTCAAAGTCCCAGGACGGGATTACGAGCCCTTGCTCCCATGTGTGAAATATAACAGCTCCGTAGGTTGTGATCATGGGAGCCATCTCCTCCGGCAGTGAGGACTTGATCAGTGTCTGCGTGCTCCTCCGCTCCCAGAAGGGGCAGATCTCGTCGATGATCTCCCGTCTCTCCTCGTCTGTGACAATCTGAGAGAAGCCTCCCGTGGTGACCGCCTCGGGCATCCAGTCGACGTTCGTCTCCGGGTACCATCTAATCTTGTTGGCACCACCGTTGGGGTCGCCAACGATCAGATCCCCGTCCTTGATGAAGACGGGCATCTCCTCGCACAGCTTCTCCACCATGCGGGCATACTGTAGTGGAGCCAGCTGGCCATCGGTTTCCCGAAAGGCCGCGGTGACGATCCGCGCCCTGTCCATGTCGATCCTGATACCCTTACGGAACCCGGTCTTCCCGAGCCCCTCCGCCGGCTTCACCAGTATGCTCTCGGTAACCGCCCCCTTCCAGTACAACGCGTTCCGCAGCATGCTGGTCCGGGGTGTGGAGCCATAACCCCACTCGAAAGGTACGGCCTTCTTGAATCTCTCCTCTGTGGAAACTCTATGTTGTTTCGACTTTGTGGTCATTGATTTCTACCTCCTTTGGTGATAAAAGGGATATCGATTATATCACCTGTCATTGGTATCACATCCTTAGTCGCAAACACACCTGTCTTTTTTATCGCTATACACCTTAACGCCGGCCAGCTCGAGTTTTGGATGTCGGATAATTCCTTTCAGGGCATTCTCACCCACTACCCCTGTCGCCCACTGAATCACTTTGTATCTCTTCATCTCCTTTGGGCTCCGTTCTTAGCTAATTGTACAGTATAAGCGGCCTTTTGCGCGCTGCTTAATGTGTCTGGTGATATCTCAGTACGATGGGCGCAACCTTGGCCGCGGAGTCAACAGCCTGATGCGTACCCATGCACTCACCACCGGCATCGACGCCGACATAGAACAGTCCCTGGATCGGTGCTACTGGCGATGGCTTGTTCTTGCCGCACTGACCAACTATCTGGGCCAGCCCGATGCACTCGCCGCCGGCGCCGGGGACTGCGCTGTCGCGGGTGACGCGGCTGACATCGGCAGTGGTATAGTCCTCGCGTCTGATCAGGTGTTTTTTGAATCCTGGGCGAAATTCCTCGATTTTCTTGTCCAGAGCATCCAGCCATGCCTTCTGGTTCTTCATCTTGGGATCGGCCTCACACAAGGTGGCCGTCAGCACAACCTGCTTACCCTCCGGAGCCAGGGTGGGATCGAAGCCCGAGGGGTTGAAGATGAGGATAAGCATATCATCGGGCATCTCGCCTGATTTCACCTTCATCCAACGCTCCATGTTCCACCAGCACTTGTCGTCGTAGATAACGTAAGCGCAGTCTTCAAACACTATCTTATCCAGGAAATAGCGGCTGCCCGTGAGACCCAGCGATGGCACAAGGCTCCTGATGCGGCTGGCATATCCTTTATCGAAATGCTCCTCCCCAACCATCTTGAGCACCGTTGGCTGTATGCCGGCGTTGCTCACCACTATCGGTGCATGGAAGGCGCCCTTATCGGTATTAACTCCTGTAACCCTTCCATCCTCGACAATGATTTTATTTACACGTGTGTCCAGCTTAACCTCTCCGCCATGTTTCTTCACTGCCCCGGCAAAAGCCTCGCTGAGTTTGGCGTACCCGCCCAAGAAGTAAGCCGATCCGACGCCTGTGGTGTACTGACGCAGTGTCTTTATCATCTCCGAGGCACTACACAGGTCGACAGGCGCTAAGAACCCGATGCAGCAGAACAACGCCAGATAGCTGTAAGTACTCTGAGGAATGTTGTATGGGGTGATGAAGTCGTGGAAGGTAACATCGTCAAGGGCACTAAGTTGCTCACCTGTAAATGCGGCCATGTCTTCGAACAGCCTGGTAGCATTGGCGAGTCCCTCAGGGTCTTCCTTTAGCACATCAGGGATCTGTACAGGAGGAACAAGGTTATAGCGCACATATTTATCCGACCCTCGGGGCTTGTACAGGAACCCGCCGTCTTTGAGGGTGCCCTTGCCGGAAAAGATATTTTCAAGGCTGCCTGTTGTAGGGAAGACATCTGACATGGGCGCCTCTGCTCCCACCTCTTTGAGCACCTTTTCGAACTGGGAATTGAACTTTGGCAGCCCCATCACTGGCCACAGTTCGTAAGTGAAACCATCCTTATGCATGTTCAGAGCCTTGCCGCCCACCCGGTCGTTCTTCTCCAGCAGCAAGGTCTTCATGCCCCACTTCGCCAGTAAGGCGGCACAGGCGCTACCCCCTGGGCCGGCTCCCACTACTATTACGTCATATTTCGGACTTGCCATAACAACCTCCTTAAAGCTCCCAGAGCGCTTTCTACAAGGGCATACCCTTAGCGTGGGCAGCACTCAGTATTAATTCTTTTATTCAGGTATCCTGCCCTGGCGGGGTACCGCCGATATCTTCCCCTTCTCCGGTATGTACCACGGCGACGGGTACCACCAGTCGCCGGGCTCGGCGATGCCGTCCTCGATGAGGATGTGCATCAGGTTGTATGGGATGGCCATCAGGCACAGCCCTCCCGGGTGTCCCGATGACTGGTGACAATTATACAATCCATCGATGGGGGTGCGGTAGCGCGCCATGCCTGGCCCGACAATGGGACTGTTGGTCCACAGCTGGTCCTCGCAGTGGCGGCGGCCGCACCAGGTGCCGCCGATGAGTCCGGTATTACGGAACTCCATTTCACGCGGCGTACACGACCACTGGGAGATGACGTTGTCGTCATCCAGACCATCCAGCGCCTGACTATAGGCCTGGCGCACGTAGGCATTTAACTCATCCTTGATCTTATCCAAGGCCTCCGGTCCTTCCACATGGTACTGATGTGGGGTGAGGCCTTGCATGATGGGCGCTGATATATATCCCGCTGGATGGTGGTGCTGGCAGTCGGCTGGGTTGAAGGCCTGGGAGGGCGACAGAAGCCACATCAGCTTCTCCGGCGGCAATGTGGGATTGCCTTTATAGCCATCAACATCCGCCACATTCTCAAAGTAGAGCTCCCGCGAATCTGCGGGATAGGTGGTTCCGAAGGGGGCCTTGTTGGGGCCCATTGCAACTTCTTCCATCGCTTTGAACTTGGGAAGCCACTTGATGGGCTTGCGGGTCAAGAAAGTCGAAACGAAAAGGCTACCCCCCTTGATGCTGATATCGTCTATCTTCTGCAGGAAGGCCCGGCTCAGATGCTGCGGCCCGATGAGCTTCTGGAAGGTCTGCTTGACGTCTACCGCTGAGAGCACCGCCTTATTGGCCCATATTGTCTTCTCCGCCACTGCGGCGTTGTCCCTCAGGCGTACACCTACCGCCCGTCCGTTGCTGACGATGATCTCGTCCACCGGGCAGCAGGTGCGGATCACCGCGCCGTGGTCGATGGCGCAGCGCAGTATGGCATGGAAGTAGGCGTGCAGGCCTCCGCGTGGGTAGCTCAATTTACCGGGTATCAGGAGTAATGCGACGGCGAGAAAGGCGGGGATGGCCACCCCCTCCCAGTGGCCGGCAGCCCCAGACCCCCAGGCAGCAAACGCCAGCATCGTCTTGAGGGATTCGGTCTCCATATGCTGGTCCATCAAATCGAACATGGTCATGTCACGCAGCTCCGGTGTCCACACGTCCGGCTGGTGCTGCTTGTAGACCTGCATGTAGGGCACGTTCTCATCCGTCACCTCTACTTCAGGTGGGTGCGGTGGGCACCAGAATGTGGCCCGCATAAGTTCCGTCATGAACGGGGGACTGCCGAGCATTCCGGCTATCTTGCCGAAGCCCATCATGTCCACTAAAGTGGCCGGCACCAGCCCTTGGCTGGTGGGCTGTCCCAGCTTGCCCATTGACTTCTCCAGGTCTATCGGGCTCCACGCCATGCGGAAGCCGTACTTGTGCAGCTCCAGCTGCTCGAAACCCGGCGCCGGCCCGGCATACATCAGCTGGGCATGGGGATAGATGCGCGCCCCGGCTATGGGCTCGGCAGACTCACATGACCCGCCCGACTCATACTTCTCCTCCAGCACGCATACGCTCAGCCCGCACTTGGACAGGTAGGCCGCAGCGGTAACACCGTTAGGCCCTCCGCCTATGATTACAATGTCAAACCTTTCTTCACGGGTCATATGATTACCTCCTCGTTTTGGTCTGCAAAAAGGCCTGGGTTCAAACTACCTGAACCCTTTATAGTGGGTTCCCTATCCAAACTTTCCAGTGCTTAAGCCACATCTCGGCATTCCTTTTAAGAGAAGGCGACAGAGGTTGTCATGATGGAACAGGAGCATTATAAACTAGGGAATCTCACACACGGTTCTGGACATAAAGAGGGATTAGTCCCTGGACGGATAGAGGGTTTTTAAGTTACCCAGTCAGGCGACCAGGCGGCGACGCACTGCGATGGCGGCTACCGCGGTGCGGCTGGTTACACCCAGCTTGCGGAGTATACTGGTGACGTGGAATCTCACAGTGGAAGGGCTTACCACCAGCTTCGCCGCTATTTGGGGGTTGCTCAACCCCTCCGCGATCAGATTGAGTACCTTGCGTTCAGTCTGCGTCAGGTGGTATTCCTTCGCCACCGCCGAAGCCGATGAGTCCTCAACCCATGCTTGTTCGTCCCAAGAGTGCCTGCTCATTTCGCGGATGTCAACAATGATGCCATTGACAGCGGGATTGTGGAGAAGGTTGTTAGCAATCGCATCGATCACACGCCACGTACCGTCCTTATGCCTCACACGCAACTGCGCACGAATACTACTGCAGTCAGCTGGAGTCTGGATCATCTCGGTGAGCCCATGGGCTGCCTTGGACATATCGTCCGGGTGAATAATTCCAAGCGTGTCCTTGCCAGAGAATTCTCCCGATTCATAGCCGAGGATTCGTGCGGCCGCCGGGTTCTCGTATATGATTTCTAACTCACTGCCGATAACCACAATGCCGTCCGGAGAATTCTCCACAAGCGCTCGAAAGATATCTTTCTGTCTTTCAGGCAACTCCTTAAGCCGTGTGCCCTGGGTGTCCGATGCTTCTGGCTCAGCAATTCGCCGCTGCGATGTTGCTAATTCGTGCGCAGGTGTCTCCTCCCCATGCTTGAGAGATCGCAACATCTCTATCATTCCAATATCTACATGTGATAACAGGTCAGACGGCATCTTTTTAGCAAGGCCAAATAGCTTATCCGTGTCCGCTTTGTTTACACCAAGTGCCTTGGCTAAAGCCAAGATGATCTTCTGCCTGGGTGGGGGCATGGCGCCGGTTTCAAGCTTGCTCACGTATGTGAAGCTAATTGCTGACTTTTGTGCCAGTTCTATTTGGGTCATGCCCTTGGCTTTTCTAAGTTCCCTCAGTCGTTGCCCAAACGTCATCATAGTGCTACCTAATACTAGACATTAATCCTAAGTAATTTTGATTTGATTGTCAAGTACTACATGGTGCTTACAATTATGTATCCCTGAAAACGGCGATTTTTCAACAGCTCGTTGCGTACGCTCAATTCTCCGTAAATATCCGACAGTTTATTTTGCATCGGTGGGTTGGAAATCCATCTTACATTAGGGGGCGTATTCACAGTCCCAGATATACCGGATACTGCTCGCCGCTGTGCTTGGCCTCTTCGATAAGGCTATCGATCAAACTGAGCATGCGCTCCTTGTCCTTGTTCGGCACTCCGTCTATGCCCCACATGTAGCGGTTGACCAAATAGATAGCATCTCCTATAATTCCATCTGCCGGCACAGATGCCGGATTGTGAGGCAAGGGGAGGCGTGTATGCATAATGAATTTACCGCAATCATTGAAGAAGATAATGGGTGGTTCATCGCCTATTGCCCGGAGATACCCGGCGCCAACGGCCAGGGTAAAACCGTTGCGGCATGCCGCAAGAACCTTGCTGCAGCCATAGCGCTTATACTTGAAGACCGCAGGGAAGACGCTTTGCGCGGGGTGCCAAAAGACGCCATTCGCGAGACGGTTATACTCAAATGAAGCGCAGCGCTTTATTAAAACACCTTCGCAAGGATGGATGTTACTTAAAACGGGAAGGGCGTGAGCACTCCCTCTGGTGTAATCCACGTACGGGAGAGTTGGAAGCGATCCCCCGCCATTCGGAAATCCCCAAC
>Ga0315294_10007528_pt1 | contig 11943 bp, 9 predicted proteins | sample YL17G13_40_MG_FD_203626 | JGI IMG/M metagenome (GOLD analysis project Ga0315294, IMG submission 203626) | Sediment microbial communities from Yellowstone Lake, YNP, Wyoming, USA - YL17G13_40 | ecosystem: Environmental > Aquatic > Freshwater > Lake > Sediment | place: USA: Wyoming | collected...
GCATAAAATACGAGCGCGCCCCCTGAGTGAACAATATGCGCTGTGAGTGTGCGCCGCTCAGTTTGTCCTGAGCATACGGAAGGATGACGCACGTTTTTAATTTTTATAATGCCTTCAGTTTAATTGGTCCTTAATAAAATTTATATGAGGTATGACAAATGTACAGGCTGGTAGTCACATCAATGCAACCCAATGCGGGTAAAACGAGTATTATCATCGGTTTGGCAAAGGCGCTACATAAGAAAATCGGCTATATTAAACCCTTCGGGGACAGGCTGCTCTATCGTAAAAAGAGACTGTGGGATTACGATTCCGCGCTCATCAATAGCATCTTCTCTCTGGGAGAAGACCCTGCGGAGATGAGTATCGGATTTGATCACTCCAGGCTATTGTATATATTTGATAAGGAAACCATCACGCAAAAAGTCCGTGAGCTGCAGGAAAGTACCGGCAAAGATATTGATATCCTCTTTGTCGAAGGCGGGAAAGAACTCTCGTACGGGGTCTCTGTTTACCTCGACGCCCTATCCATCGCAAAATCATTGAACGGGGAACTCGCCATAGTAATCAGTGGAAAAGAAGATACTATTATCGACGATATCGTCTTTTTAAAAAACCATATTAATTTAGGCGGAGTCAATTTCAAGGGAGTTATCATTAACAAGGTTCCCAACCTGGAGGATTTCGTAAATATCCACCTTCCCAAGATAAAATTGTTAAATATCAATGTACTCGGGATAATCCCGTATTATGAGGAACTGCCGCGATTTACAGTTAATTTTCTGGCTGATCGTCTGTTCGCAAAGATCATTACAGGCGAATCTTTTCTGAATCGCCCGGTCAAGAGCATTATCATAGGCTCCATGTCAGCCAGTGCTGCAATAAAAAGTCCTGTATTTCATGAAGAGAAAAAAGTCGTCATAACGAGCGGTGACCGCCATGACATGATTGCCGCGGCTCTGGAAGGCGATACCGCGGCTGTCATACTTACCTGCAATATCGAGCCAACTCCGGAGCTCATCTCAAAGGCATCGGAACTTAAAATCCCTCTGCTCCTTGTATCACCGGATACATATCAGATTGCAAAGCAGATAGATTTCATGGAACCGTTGATTCAGAAAGATGATGCAGACAAGATACTTCTCCTCGAACAAATGATCAAGAAACATGTCAACCTGCAGGAGTTCCAAGGGTCATAGGGAACGCCACTATGATCAATCCTGAGGTTTTCAGAGAGTATGACGTCCGGGGCATTGTTGACAAAGACTTGGACTTTGACTTCGTCTACAACCTCGGGAGATCCATAGGTACATACTCCATTCCCCGCGGAGTCAAGACCATGACTCTGGGCATGGACTGCCGTCTCAGCTCTCCCAATTACCATGAAGCTATAAGAAGAGGGATCAATTCCACGGGAATTGATATCATCGATGTCGGGCTCTGCGCTACCCCGGTGCTTTACTTTGCCATACGGCATTTTAATGCCGATGGCGGAGTGATGATTACCGGAAGTCATAATCCGCCAGAGTTTAACGGTTTCAAGATATGCGTGGGACCTGACACCATCTACGGCCATGATATCCAGGAACTAAGAAAGATAATGGAAAGCGGGAAATACATATCCGGAGACGGAACCTTTCGCATTGCTGCTATTTCAAAACACTATGAAGATCATTTATTCGCGAATGTTAAGATAAAGAAAGGGTTGAATATCGTCGTGGATGGTGGAAACGGCGTAGCCGGACTCTTTGCCCTCCCCCTATTTAGACGCTTTGGCTGTAATGTAACGGATATTTACTGCGATCCCGATGGCCGCTTCCCTAACCATTTTCCCGATCCCACGATCCTTGAAAATCTGAGCGAACTGATCTCGCTGGTGAAAGAAAAGAAGGCGGACATTGGCATAGCTTACGACGGCGATGCCGATAGGATAGGTGTAGTGACAGACAAAGGCGATGTCCTCTGGGGGGATGAGCTTCTTTTGCTTTTTTCCAGATTTATCCTCAAGACATCACCCGGCGCAGCCATTATAGGTGAAGTCAAGTGCTCGCAAAAGCTCTATGATGACATTGAAAAGCATGGTGGCAGACCGATCATGTGGAAGGCCGGCCACTCGTTGATCAAAAGCAAAATGAAGGAAGAAAAAGCCCCCCTGGCCGGTGAAATGAGCGGTCACTTCTTCTTTGCCGATAGATATTTCGGATATGACGACGCCATCTATGCCTCTGTCAGACTGTTGGAGATCATATCGACATCAGGAGAAAGAATCAGCGAAATTCTTTCCGACGTTCCCCGGACATTCACTACCCCGGAGATCAGGGTAGACTGTCCTGACGACGTCAAATTTAACGTAGTTCATGAGGTCAAAGAGCATTTCCAGAAAAACCACAAGATCATCGATGTTGATGGAGTGCGCATTCCTTTCGGAGATGGATGGGGCCTTGTACGTTCATCCAATACCCAGCCAGTACTAGTCCTCCGATTTGAGGCCTTAACGGAGGAACGCCTGCATGTGATAAGGGAAACCGTAGAGAAAGTCCTTCACGATATAATGAAAAAGCACCAGCAGTAATCACCTGCCTTACGCCTGACCAGCGTCCTCTCCGATAAAGCGGCCACAAAGAAAACAGAAGAAAGACGCCACAACGAAAGCTATGGGGGTTATGAGTAGGGCATTCCTGAGCCCCCAGAGGTCTGACAGCCACCCCAGCATGGCAGGCGAAATGGCATCTCCCAGGGCATGTATAATAAAGATGTTAACTGCAAAAGCCCGCGCGCGAACAGCCGGAGCTGTTACATTGATTATTACAGTATTGAGGGGACCCGTATTCAGGAACAAGAAAAATTCCGCAAAAAACATCGCCGCGAGACACGTATTAACCGAAGGAGTGACCAGGGCATAGACTGCCAATGGCGCTCCGATCACAAAGCCCCAACCGGATACCAAAAGGTACCCCCTGTTCATCTTCCCCTGCAGAAAGTCTCCCAGCCAACCACCGACAAGCGTGCCCGTTATACCTGCAAGTACCGTAATGCTGCCGAAATAAGTATTCGCTGCGGCCAAATCGAGCTTGTGAATACGGTAAAGAAAAGTGGGAACCCACTGCGCCAAACCCCCCATTGCAAAGGTCATGGCAGTCATGGCCAGGGTATTGATGATATAGGGACGATTGGAAAATAGAGACATGTAGTCCATTTTTGCCGGCAATGCGACAGCAGATACTTTCTCTTCAGTAGCGCCCCGTTCGGGTTCGTGCAGGAGCCACACAGGAATAGCCAGAAGAACACCGGGCAGCCCTACAATAAGGAATGCCGCCTGCCAACCAAACTTTTCTCCCAGAATTCCGCCTAAGAGATAGCCAAAGGCGCTGCCGACAGGAATTGCAAGATAAAAACAGGAGAGTATGCGCCCTCGCTTTTCTTTCGGAAAATAGTCGGAGAGGAGTCCCGGAGATACCGTGCCAAAGCTCGCTTCGCCGATCCCAACTGTTACTCGAGCCAAAAGAAGGGAATGGTAGCGGGCAGCAAGACCTGAAAGTGAGGTAGCGATGCTCCAGACAGCCAACCCGGCAGAAGCAAGTTTCACGCGGCTCGTGCGGTCGCCCAGCCAGCCGAGCGCCGGAGCCGATAACATGTAACAAAGCATGAAGGCGCTGCCCAGAAAGCCGAGCGACGTATCAGTCAGTGCGAAGGCATCTTTGATAAGTGGAAATACGGCATATATGATCTGCCTGTCGGCGTAATTCAATAGGTTGACCGCCAGGAGCAATGACAGGGCATAGTAGCCGTATTTGGACGGAGACGAAGGGTTCATCAAGGTATAAAATAGTTTACCATCTTATTATTTCAGAAACCTGCCTCGCAGCAGACACATGTCACTTATGACTCGGATTTTTAGCATGTGGATCGCCAAAATGCAAATCGTGTTAAGGCGTGAAGATATTCCGCAGTCGCGTGCATGGGAGCAAGACTCTTATCGTACTGAGAAATTTTGCCTCTTGACCTTGTAGTAATCATCCATCCTACATACATATTAAATACGGGACTTCCCCGTCGCGGCGACGGCGTTGCCTCAAACCAAGCCATCAAACACCAGATTGGGGACTGCAAATCAGAAAAATGATTATGTATGTTTTTACCTACAGATATACGTACAAAAAATTATAAAGAAAGAACTTTGACTTGTTCTTATTGGAGCTGATACGAAATTATCTAATTCCATTTCAGTTCTTAGAGATTATTGCAGATGAAGGCAGTCTAATTTTTATATCCTTTGATAGACTGTGAAACATCAGGACCGCAGAGACCACACGATATAAGAAAGGAATAGGGGGAAATGGGTACAAGTAGAAAGAATAACAACTGGATACCGAACAAGCAGAAATTAACACCCTGTGTATGTTCTAGGTGCACGGTAAAACACAAGAAGATGATCTTCTGGACCGGAAATATTCCAGCAAGAAAAAATTTGTCCATGTTGCGAGCAGATTGCAGAACGCGATTACACTCTGGAGCCTTATTCGCTGGACTATATGGACAAAGACGAATTATTATCATATTGAGTTATTCCGATCAGACCGAGGTTAGCAGACCCGCCACTGGAACCGTTGGACAATTCGTGATTGTTGAATGAAAATGTCCGTTCGTGGTAACTTGCTGCCGCTTTGATAGCTGCAAATAGAAAACCACCCAATCAAGCATGCCCCAAAATAATATCTCCGCAGGATCTGAGAAAGCATCAAAGCAATCTTCGCCCTGCGGAGTAATACGCAGGCAGAAAAAGAAAAGGGGTTATGACTTTATCATAACCCCTTGAATCTGCTGGTCGGGGCGGGAGGATTTGAACCTCCGACATCCTGCTCCCAAAGCAGGCGCGCTACCGGGCTGCGCTACGCCCCGTCTTTTAGTCATATTTTACACGAAAAAATCTTCCGCCTGTAAGCTTCCTTGAATTTAAGAACCGCCTGCGCTCTATGGCTGATGCGGTTTTTAATCTCCGGTAGAATCTGTGCTACCGTTGATCCCAGATCAGGAAGAAAAAAAACCGGGTCATAGCCAAAGCCTCCATCTCCTTGAGGCTTATCATGTATTATTCCTTCAAGACGTCCCTCAAAGGACCTATATTTACCATCCGGGAAATAGAGAACAAGCACACATCTGAAAGCCGCCCCCCTTCTTTCGATGGGGACGCCCTCCAAGCTCTGAAGGAGCTTCTTTATGTTGCTGATGTCTGTTGCACCTTCTCCTGAATACCTCGACGAATGTACTCCCGGTTCCCCGTTCAGATACTCCACTTCCAATCCGGAATCGTCGGCAACAACAATTTCACCCGTATATTCCGAAACGACCTTTGCTTTTTTCAGGGCATTTTCAAAAAATGACGCGCCGTCTTCTTCTACATCAGGAACGTCTTTATAATCGATGAGAGAAAGTATGTCTATGCCCATGTCTTCAAGCATAGCTTTAATTTCTCTTATCTTCCCCCGGTTCTTAGTTGCCAGGATAATTCGCCTCAGGTTAATTTACCCAACACCTCCACCTGCTTTTTTGTAATCTCCGCTATGCCTTGAGAGGCAATATCAGTCATTTTGTTGAGCAGATCACGATCAAAAGGAACCTCTTCTGCTGTGCCCTGAATCTCTATGAAGAGCCCCTTCCCCGTCATTACGAAGTTCATATCTACCTCCGCCTTGGAATCCTCTTCATAATCCAGATCGAGGTATATGTGATTATCGACAACACCAATACTGACAGCGGCGACGTAATCTTCCACAGGAACTCTGTCCACTATTCCCTGTTGTTGCATTTTTCTGAAAAGATCAACCAAGGCGACAAAACCACCGGTAATGGAGGCGCTCCTTGTGCCCCCATCAGCCTGGATCACATCGCAATCAATGTAAATTGTTTTTTCGCCGAACACGTCCAATGAGGTTACGGACCGAAGAGATCTGCCGATCAACCTCTGGATCTCATAGGTCCTCCCGCCTACCCTGCCCCTCGTTGACTCCCGAGGAGTACGACTATGAGTAGACGTGGGAAGCATGGAATATTCCGCAGTCAGCCAGCCTTTGCCGGAATTTTTCAGGAACGCGGGCACACTCTCCTCGACAGTAGCTGTGCAGATGACCTTTGTATTTCCCATCTCAATAAGGACAGAGCCGGGAGGATACTTCAGGAAATCTCTGGTAATCTTCAATTTTCTGATTTCATCCGGCTTGCGCCCATTAGCCCTCATAATCGGCCTTGTTCCCGTATTTGCATATTTCGGAAATCTATATTCTCAGCAGCAAACTGCGGAGACTCTTCGATCCTTAAGAAATATAAACGCTCCGCATTCACGGAAGCTCAGTCGGATGCGCGCTTCATTCCGAAGGACCCGTAATTTCTAAAAGAAGTCTCTTATGCTTTGGCATAATGCATGTGCTATCGCTTCCTGCGTATTTGCATCCAGAATTTTTTTTCTGTCTTCAGGATTTGTAGCAAATCCTATTTCCACGACGACCGCCGGTATTGATAATCCTTCTAGGGAAGGTACGGCAGAGTCGCGAAGGCCTCTGCTTTTTCTTGAAAAGACCTTGTCCATGTTATTCTGTATCAATTGAGCCAATTTAACCGAATCGTTCAAATATTTGTTTCTCGCCATGTCCTTGAGGATTTCTTTCGAATCACTCTGCTCTGTCGACGCTCCCTTGAATCCTGGAAAATATATTTCAAATCCGGTTGAATGCTTGCTAAAGCCCGCATTAACATGAATACCGACAAAGACCTCTGACTGCATCTTCTTTACAATCTGCTTCCTTTCAGATAATGATACATCCCTGTCCGACGTTCTTGTCAATTGCGCCTGAACATTCCCGGACTTGTCCAATTCTTTTTTCATCAATGACGCGATAGCCAGGGTTATATTTTTTTCATACTCCTTATCAGATATGTTGACGCCGAGGTCGCCTCCGCCATGTGCCGGGTCTATTGTAACCGAATGCTTGCCCCTAGGCGGTTGGGCCAATGCGTCGGTCAGTGGAAATATGATCAACACCAATAATATGAGGAATCTTCTCATGGTCCGGATATTCATCTCAGTTCCCCTACCATATCAAACAAAATTTCTAAAGCCCGCCGGCATCCTGATATCTCCAGATGTCTGGGCATGAAGAGGCGAAGACTAAAACAGAGAGATCCCAGCCTTGTTGCCTCGGCCCTCAATGCTCCCCGCTACTTTCTTACTCAGGCTGTTAAGTCTGCGTTTCATACAGCAGATCCGTATTTTCTGTCAACGCATAAACTTGAGCAACATCATCAAGCAGGCCTTCATTTCATGATGTCCTGACCCTCTCCACAGAGATAACGCTTTTTAGTTTTTTGATTGCCGCGAGTACCTGGTTGAACTGCTGCAGATCATTGACGTCCAATTCAAAACTTAATATTGCCTGCATGTCCGCCGGCCTGGTTTCCACTTCCGCGTGACTGATATTAATGTCTAAGGAAGATATTACAGTGCTTACTTCAGCAAGCAGGCCCTTCTTGTCCCTGCAGACGACTCTCATATGAACCGAGTATGTCTGCTTTTCTTTGATATTCCATTGTACATCGACGATCCTCTCGCCATCCATCCCTTCGACATTCGGACAATTAGCCGTATGAACGGTGACTCCCCTCCCCCGTGAGATATAGCCCGCAATTTCGTCTCCCGGTATGGGATTACAGCATCTTGCAAACCTGACCAGGATATCATCTATTCCCGTTAGGGAAATGCCTACGGATGAAGGGGCCTTTCTCTTCTTTTCATCCGTAATAGGGGGTGTCTCGGGAGTCCCGGCTTCTTCTTCAGGCACAAACTGATTAACAATCCTCTTTGCCGACACCTTGCCATAACCGACGATAGCCATCAGGTCATCAAGTGAATTGACGGAATATTCTGTGTAGATTTTCTTGATTTCTTCCGACTTGACTATTTGACTGAATTTAAGATTGTGCTTCTTGAATTCCTTTTCCAGGAGATCTTTGCCGAGGGCGACACTCTTTTTTCTTTCCTCCGTTTTTACCCAGTTTCTGATTTTCGCTATGGCTCTCGACGTAACTGCATATTTCAACCAATCCTTGCTGGGATGGTGCCCTGTCTGTGTAATGACCTCAACTGTATCGCCATTTTGGAGTTCGTACTTGAGCGGCACTATGTTTCTGTTTACCTTAGCTCCGATGCACTGGTTTCCTACATCAGTGTGAATGCTGTATGCAAAATCAATGGGCGTTGCCCCTTTCGGAAAGGCCTTTACATCACCCTTCGGAGTAAACACATAAACTTCATCAGCGAAAAGGGCCATTTTCAGATTGGACATGAATTCCCTGGGGTTTTTAAGTTCCTGTTGAACTTCCAGCAAATCCCTCAATTTCTTGATCTGATCATCTTCGCCGCTTATGTACGATCGCCCTTCCTTGTAGCGCCAGTGCGCGGCTATACCTGCTTCTGCCCACTCGTGCATGATCCTGTTCCTTATCTGTATCTCCACTCTTTCGCCGTAGGGACCGATTACTGTCGTGTGCAACGCGCGATAGCTGTTTGCCTTCGGCATGGCTATATAATCCTTAAAACGCCCGGGGACAGGCTTCCAGAGGGCATGGACAACACTGAGGGCTTCATAGCATTCGCTTTCCCTGTCTGCATCGAGGATGATTCTAAAGGCGATCAAATCGTACACCTCATTAAGGTCAATATGCTGCTCCTCCATCTTCGTGTAAATGCTGTACAGATGCTTTGCTCTCCCCTCAACTTCACCTTTCAGTCCAAATTTGTCTATTTCCTTTTGAATAATGTTCTTCACCTCTTTAGTATACTGCTCTCTTTCCCGTTCCTTCTTCGCCAGGCGGCTCACCAGTTCGGAATAGGCTTCGGGATTGAGATAGCGGAAGGCGAGATCTTCCAATTCAACCTTCATCCAGTTAATACCGAGACGGTTTGCTAAAGGGGCGTACAATTCAAGTGTTTCCTCAGCTATAAATTTCTGTCCATCCGGCGGTTGAAACTCCAGCGTCCTCATATTATGCACTCTGTCGGCCAGTCTCACCAGGATTATCCGGATATCTGAAGACATCGCGAGGATCATCTTCCTGAAGTTTTCCGCCTGATGTTCAACCCTGCTCCCAAAGGTGATCCTGCTTATCTTTGACAATCCCTCAACAAGAAACTCGATTTCCTTGCCAAAGGTCTCCCTTATTTGCGGAAGTGTAGCTAGCGTATCTTCTACAGTGTCATGGAGCAAGCCCGTAACGACAGTTGCCGCGTCAAGCTTCATATCGGCCAGTATGCCCGCCACCTCCATCGGGTGCGTAAGATAGGGCTCTCCGGACAGACGCACCTGCCCCTGATGAACAGAGGCAGAAAAGATGTATGCCTTCTCTATCAGTTCCTGCTCTTCAGGAGAAAGATAGGACTGGGTTTTGTCCAGTATATCAGTGATACGCAGCACAGATTTTAAATACCTTCATTTATGTAATTGATTATAAAATCCTCTGCCCTGTCCACGGCGAGGATTTTTACCTCACCTGTCCTTCTAATCTTGACTTCCAGGACGCCCTCGATGAGCAGTTTTTGCCCGACAGTTACACGGAGTGGAATGCCGATCAGATCCGCATCCTTAAATTTCACACCCGCCCTCTCATCCCTATCATCAAGGATGACTTCGATGCCCCTTTGCTGCAGCGCTTTATACAGCTGCACTGACATCTTTTTGATCTTCTCGTCGTTAATATTAACGGGCGTAATTATCACCTGATACGGGGCCAGCGGAACTGGCCATACGATACCGTTCTCATCATGGTTCTGTTCTATAGCTGCCGCAACAGTCCTTCCCACACCGATGCCGTAACAGCCCATTATCATGTACCGCTCCTTGCCATTCTTATCAAGGTATGTGGCTTTCATCGCCTTGCTGTACTTTGTGCCAAGCTTGAAAACGTGACCTACTTCAATACCGCGGGCAAATTTGAGGGCATGACCGCACCGTGAGCACAAATCTGTATCCCTGGCTGTTCTCAAATCCGCAAATGCAGCAACAAACACATCTCTGCCGATATTTATATGCTTAACGTGATAATCTTCCTTATTTGCCCCCATGACAAAATTAGTCATATTCGAGAGAGAATAATCCGCGATGATCTTCACTTTTATCCCGATAGCTCCTGCAAACCCTCGCGGCGCCCCTGTAACTTTATAAATGACCTCCTCTGTTGCCATTTCCAGGACATCACAGTTCAAATAGTTTTTGACTTTAATTTCATTAACTTCTTCGTCCCCGCTTACCAATACAGCAACGGGATTGCCATCTGCACTGTATATCATGGTTTTTACTATGTCCCTGGGAGCCACACGGAGGAATGAGGAAACTTCCTCAATACTTTTCATATTAGGCGTATGAACCAATTCAAGAGGGAGCATATCTTCCTGGCGTGCCGGGTGAATTTCGGGTGCTGCAATCTCAGCCTTCTCAAGATTTGCCGCATACTCGCAATTGCTGCAGAAAACGAGAGAATCCTCGCCGGTTGCGGCCATCACCATAAATTCATGGGAAAAGCTACCGCCGATACTGCCCGTATCGGCCTCTACAGCCCTGAACTCGAGACCGCATCGCTTGAATATTTCTGTATATGCATCAAACATTTTTTGATAGCTTGCCTCGGCTCCTTCCTCATCGGCATCGAAGCTGTACGCATCCTTCATACCGAACTCCCTGCACCTCATGACCCCGAACCTTGGCCGTATCTCATCGCGGAATTTCGTCTGAATCTGATAGAGATTCCTGGGGAGATGTCTATATGTCTTGATTTCATTCCTCACAAGATCAGTGATAACTTCCTCATGCGTTGGCCCAAGACAGCACTCTCTGTCATTTCTGTCCTTGAACCGCAGAAGTTCCTTGCCATAAAGGCTCCATCGTCCGGATTCTTCCCACAGCTCCCGGGGCTGCACCGTCGGCATGAAAACTTCCTGGGCCCCCGCCCTGTTCATCTCCTGACGTATAATCCTCTCCAGCTTGCGAATGACACGGTAGCCCAAGGGAAGGTAGGTATAAATACCGCTTGTCAACTTTCTTATCATCCCCGCCCTTATCATGAGCTGATGGCTTATGATCTCCGCATCTGAAGGTACTTCCCTTACTGTAGGCAAGAACATCTCCGAATATCGCATTATATCTCCTTTCTATGGGTAACCATGGAATCAATTTCAGCCAGAAGCGTTCTTACAAATTCCCTTTCCTTCACTTTCCTTATTATTTTACCTTTCTTAAAAAGCAGCCCGTAGCCCTTGCCGCCAGCTATTCCTATGTCTGCGTGAGCCGCCTCTCCCGGCCCATTTACAACGCAACCCATCAAGGCGACTTTCAAGTGACTCTTCATACCTGCCAGTTTATCCTCGACTTCCTGTGTCAGCTTGAAAAGATTTATTTCGCAGCGGCCGCAGGTGGGACACGATATGATATCCGGCCCGACCTTTCTGATGCTCATGGCCCTGAGGATTGCATAAGCAACACCAATTTCAGAGACGGGATCTCCCGTTACGGAAACCCTGATGGTGTCGCCTATGCCTTCATATAGAAGGATTCCCATGCCGATGGCAGACTTGACGGCAGCATTAACTATGCTTCCTGCTTCCGTAACGCCAAGGTGAAGAGGATAATCCGTCTTGCCGGACAATTCCCGGTAAGCTTCGACCATTGTAGTTACGTCCGACGCCTTGACCGATAATTTTATCGACTTACAACCCGCATCCTCCAGGACAATAAGGCTTCTCAAGGCGCTCTCGACCAGAGCGGATGAACTCGGACCTCCGTACTTTTTTAGTAAATCTTTTTCGAGTGAACCTGCGTTGACGCCTATGCGGATCACGGTCCCCCGTGATTTCGCAGATTCAACAATCTTCAGCATTTTTTCTTTGGCAATATTCCCCGG